>Ga0209055_1001949_pt1 | contig 13231 bp, 6 predicted proteins | sample GraSoiAngelo_110_FD_185875 | JGI IMG/M metagenome (GOLD analysis project Ga0209055, IMG submission 185875) | Grasslands soil microbial communities from the Angelo Coastal Reserve, California, USA - 14_0903_12_30cm (SPAdes) (version 2) | ecosystem: Environmental > Terrestrial > Soil > Grasslands ... | reverse complement strand
ACGTATGACGGCGGCTCGACCTACACCACCATAGACATCACCCCCAACGACCCCGTGCAGCGCAACGCCACGATCTGCGCCGGCGGGTTTGGCGGTTGTAGCAACGGCACGCGGAACCTACTCGACTTCAACGACGCCTCGATTGACCAGGACGGCCGCGTGGTCATCGGCTACGCCGACGGCTGCATCGGCAACTGCGTGGCCAAAGGTCCCAACAGCTTCACTGCGCTTTCCACCATCGCACGGCAAGTGAACGGCCGACGCCTGTTTGCTGCAGCCGATGTGCTGGGCGTCCCGGCGGCGCCGCTGGTGCAGGCTTCGATTGACTGCACGACTCCCACGATCGTGCATATCTCCTGGTCCACCCCAGACGACCACGGCTCGGCCATTACGAGCTACAACATCTATAAAAGCACCGACGGCGGCGCGACATTCACGAGAATTGCGACGGTTCCGTTCGGCACCAACGAATCCACTGACATAATCACCGCCGGCCAGTCCGTCCAATACAAGGTTACGGCCGTCAATGTGCTGGGCGAAGGCCCCTCGTGCAGCGCAGTTACGCCAACGCCGTGCTCGGGGACGGTGGTCGAGGACCCGTGCAAGGTGCCGGGCGTGACCGTCCTCACCGATGCGGTCGGCGATGCGCTGGACAACCAGCCCTCGCACGACATCGTGAAGCTCTCCATTGCCGAACCCGCGACACTCGGCTCCGGCAAGATCATGTTCATCCTCAAGATGGTGAGCTTGCAGAATGTACCGCCGGATACCACTTGGCCCATCGTTTTCCATGCGCCCGCCGGGGATTTCTGGGTGCGAATGTCCAACGCTGTATCGCCCACAAACCATACGGGCGCGATCACCTTCTCCGTGGGCACGGGCACGAATCCGAATCCCTTGCCCAATAATCCGGGAACGCCGGCCGATCCCGCCAGCGGCTTCAACGCCGACGGCACGATCAGCATCATCGTCCCGCGGAGCGCCATCGGGAATCCGGCGGTCGGACAGAATCTCACGATGTTCCTCGTGCGCATTCGCGTGGAAGGCGGGGCTATCGCTCTGACCCCGGACAACATGCCGGACAGCCTGGCGCGCTCTGGCACGTACACCATCAAGGGCAGCGAGAACTGCGCCGCCGCTTGCACTGCGCCGACCGCCAACAACGACTCGGCCACCACTCTCGAGAACCAGCCGGTGGTAATCAACGTCGTCGCGAACGATACGGATGGCGGCTCGCCGCCGCTGACGGTTACTAGTGTGACCCAGCCGATCAACAACAGCGGCACGGTCACCAATAACGGCAACGGTACGGTGACCTACGCTCCGAAGTCCGGCTTCGTCGGCACGGACAGCTTCACCTACACGATCCGCAACCAGTGCGGCAAGACGGCCACCGGAACGGTCACTGTTACGGTGAATGCGCCGCCACCGCCGCAATGCTTCGAGGACACTAGCTCGGCTATCGTTTACGACAACGGGTGGCACACGATCAAGGACTCGGCCGCCTCGGGCGGCACCTTCCACCTGAACACTGGTAAAGACGTAGCGCACGGCCTGACGTTCACGTTCCAATTGCAGAGCGACACGGGCACGCTGCAATACTTCTACGCCAAGAGCACCAAGGGCGGCACCGCCCAGGTGAGAATTGACGGCAGCGCGACGGTCACGATGATCAACTACCAGGGCAGCGCCGGCTCGACGAACGCCCCGGTGTTCGGGGTCTCAGCGTCATTCAACATCGTCGGCAAGGGCAAGCACACATTCGAGCTCATCAACCTGAATGGGCCCGCCTACGTGGACAAGTTGTGCGTCACCAACGGCAGCTCGACCAGCATGGCCACCGCTGGCCCGGGCACGACCACGACCAATACCAGCGCCCTGGCCCTCGGCCAGTCGTTGCTGCAGAACGTTCTGGTGCCCTCGAACGCGCTGGGCTTCTCCGTGGCGGCAGAGGCCGATGTCAACGTGCCGTATACCCTAGTCGTGATTGACCCAACCGGCAAGGTGCTCGGCTCGGTGAACTCGTCCTCCAACGGCATCGCCAGCGTGACCATGCCCGTTACCACCACGGGCCTGTACGTGATCCAGTTGGTCAACGTCGGGCTCGGCCCGGTCAACGTCTGGACAGCAGCCACCCCATACGTTCAGTGGTAAGTGAATTGGGTTCGGGTGGCACCGCGAGTGAGACGCGGTGCCACCCACCCGTCGCGGCCATGCTACGCGGGCCGCAAGAACAAACTTCAGCAGGTCGCGGGTACCTGATGCGTGGGTTGCTCTATTCCCTCTGTTATCTCTGCTTCCTGGCGATTGGAGGCGGCGGGCCCAGCAGTGAATCAGTCTTGCAGTCCGTGGCGGCTTCGAGTGGGTGGGAGGACGTCCAAGCGCGAAAGCCAGACTCGCAAGGAAGCAGTGATGTACCAAAAGGGCAAATCGACGCGTGCGCGCTCATCACGAACGCTGAGATCGAGGCCGTCCAAGGTGAGCCGGTTAGGGAAACGAAGAGCAGTGAATCACCGAGCAGTTCTTTTGTCATGTCGCAGTGCTTCTTTCGCACGACCACTTTCGCCAAATCGGTCAGCCTAGCCCTGGCCACGCCTGATCCTGCCAAGCCCTCAGCGCTGACCCCGCGCGAGTACTGGCGAAAGCAGTTCCATCCGCCTGAGCAGGCGGAGAAAGAAAAAGACGAGCCTGCGGCCGGCCAAGCGAAGGCCCCCAAGAAAACCGAAGAGGAGCGCGAGAAGGAGTTGACCAAGCCGCGCGTCATCGACGGGCTCGGCGAGGAAGCCTACTGGACGGGCAGTCCGATCACGGGCGCGCTGTACGTGCTCCAGGGCAGCGCCTTCCTGCGCATCAGTGTTGGCGGCGAAAAAGACGAGTCGGTGAGAATCAAGAAAGCGAAGACTCTCGCTGAGGAAGCACTCAAGCGCCTTGATGCGCTGGCCAAGCCACTAGCTGGTCGGCCGGCGTTTCGAAGGCGCTTCTGTCGGCGAGCAATGAGCGAAGGAAACTCCAGGCTAGCCTAGCTGAGGGAGGTCAGCATGAGAGTCCAAACGCCCTCACTGTGCTAGTTCGATCTTTGAGATACGAAATTTACCAACGTAAGGAGGAAGCTTCCATGCGTGTTCTCCTTTCTCGAACAACTACGGGGTTCGTTCTAGCAGTGGCCCTATGTTTGGCCTTGTCCCCGGCCGTGCTTTACACAAACGGCGACGGGCCAGGAGGCGGGGGAGCGCCCACGTTCGGGCAGCCGACGATCAGCGGCATCCAAGGCGTGGGCTTCGAGCAGGACCTGCGACTCGACCCCACGAATGCGAACCGTGTCTACACGAGCGTCCCCGGCGCGCTTTCATCTGACACGAGTTGGATCTGGCGCTCCGAGGACGGTGGCAAGACGTTCAAGTGGGTTGTGGCTGGGATAGCCAAGGTAGGAAAGCCCGATCCCTGTGCGGGCGGCGGCGACACCGAGCTCGCGGTCGACACGGGCGGCAATCTTTATTTTATCGACCTGACCCTCGCGAACTTCAGCACCGCCCGCTCCGAAGACCACGGGGCATCGTTCATCGTTCCCGTTCCCTGCAGCAACACCGGTGTACCCGATGCGGCAGTCGACCGCCAGTGGTACGCGGTCGACGGGAACCCGAGGACTGGCGACGGCCTCGGCACGGGCGCGGGCCACAACATCTATCTTGCGAACGACGAGATCGGGCCGGGAGCCCTTCAGTGTCCAGTCTCGGGCGCCGTGAACAACGAACTGGTGATGTACCGTTCGCCCACTCCTCTCGGCGGTGTGAGCGCTGGGATTGAGTTTGGCCCCGGCTACAAGATCAGCGCCCTGCTCAGCTGCTTTGAGGGAATCATGGGCAACAACGAGGTGAGCCCGGTCGCGACCAGAACAGGCAAGCTTGACCCAATCATGAACACGCCTGCGACCCTCTCCACGCCCGTCAAGCACGTCTACGTAATCCACGATGACGCGTCCTTCAGCCAGATCCTGATCGGCCGCTGCTTCCCGGTTGCGTTCGGGGCGCCGCTTGCGAATGTCAGCGACCCGAGTGGGTTGAACTGCGACGACTTGCCGGTAGCAAGCTTCCCTGGCAACAAGACAGGCGGTAACTTCCCAACGCTGGCGATCGACAAGGCGGGCAACCTCTACGCCGTCTGGGAGCAGGCCCCGGTCAATGGAGCAGGGCAGATCACCGGCGACACTCTGCTCAAGTACAGCTTCTCGACCAACGAAGGCACCACTTGGTCGACGCCGATCACCATCCCAACGCCAGAGCTGCACAACAACGTCTTCGCGTGGCCAGCCGCCGGCGACAACGGTCGCGTCGACATCGCCTTCTACGGGACTTCAGCCACGGCCAACCCCGACGACGCCTGCGGCACGAACCACGGCCATCTCGGCGGACCGGACGCAACAACCAACGGCATCTGGAGTCTGTACATGGTCCAGACGCTCAACGGCCACGCAGCGTCCCCGACGTTCACCGCGCCGATCTTGGCCGGCGAGCACTACATCCACAAGGGCACGATCCAGACCGTTATCGGCGGCCAGTGCGGCGACCGCACGCTCGGCGACTTCCTGCAACTGCGGGTGGGGAGCCACGGCGAAGCACAAATCGCCTACGCCGATTCGAACAATGCAGACGAGCCGTTCGCCCCGCACGGGATGTACGTTAAGCAGAACGGGGGTACCGGCCTGTTCGCGAGTAGTTCGCCCGTCAGCGGCGACCCGATCCTGCTCAACGCGGCCAGTGACCCGGCCGGCGACGGGAAGCGCGAGACCGACGGAATCAGCGGCCCCAACATTCCGAACCTCGACATCCTCCTCTCGAGCTTCTCGCAGCCGGCGCCGACGAACTGTCACCCGGCAGGGACGCCCTGCTACCGGGTGAAGATGACCGTCAACAATCTCAGCTTGACGCCGCCTCTGCCGGATACGTTCGCGGTCTGGTTGACGCAGTGGCTCGTGCCCGCCGACCCGGCCTGCTCCTCCTCGGCCGACTCGTGCAAGAATGGCGGCAAGAACCCGTTCGTCTACTTCGAGTCGAACGGAATGTCGACAAGCTGCTGGTCAGGCCAGAACGCGGCGCTCCTGGTCGGCGGCGGCGTGACACTCACGTATCCCGGGACGAAGCAGATCACCGCGGCTGGTGCCTGCTCGTTCGTGCTCGGGCCGTTCGGCACGATCACAATCGACGTCCCGATCGCCGACGTGAGCCTCGACCCGGGCGTCGCGCCGCTTTCCGCGAACCGGCTCTACAGCGTCACCGCGAGCACGATGACGCTGAACGCGGCGCCGGAGACGGTTCCTCCGAAGCTCGGCAACTTCCAGCTCTTCACCGGCCCGATCGGCGGCGTCCTCTTCGACCTGATCGACGTCGTTCGCGCCTACGACTTTGTCCCCGGCGCAGGCGGAGGCGGCGGAGTCTGCCGGACGGCAGACGGGGACGGTGACGTGCCCGGCAAGAATGGCGGCAACGCTCACTTCCATTTCCACGAGGACAATTGCAATCAACAGCCGGAAAGCGAAGACTTCAGTGACCCGAGTTCCGGAACCGATTTCCATTCCACCCAGGTCACGGCGGTGAGCTATGACACCGTGGCGCATACCGTCACGATCGCGGGATTGGGCACCAATAATGGCTTGCCGGTCGCATTCACCATCGTTGCGGTAGACAGCACGCTGGTGCCGCCGGGGATGTTCAGCATCACCCTCAGCGACGGCTACAGCAACACCGGCAATCTCCTCACCGGCAGCATTACGCTCCGCTAACGCGAACTCTGGACGACGGCTGGGAGGCCGACGCATAGCCGGTCTCCCAGCCGGCTAGACGAACCGAAATAGTTAGGGCCTAAGGAGGTCAGCATGAAGGCTCAGAAAGTTTGGTTGACTTTAACCCTTGCTCTCATCCTTTCAAGTTTCGCGGTTCCGCTCTGCGCTCAAACGACCACGCCGATCTTCGTGGAAGGACGGTTCGAAATACTGGATAAACTCCGCCACCAAGACCGCCAAGCTGTATCAGGAAATCCTCGACAACACGAAAAGCGCCCACCAGCTGCGCCTCTACTTCGATCGCCTGCAACCTAAAAGCTAACTCTTGCCGTGATGAGTCCATTCGCGTTCAAGGGGACCAATGACCCACTGGCGGACGGGAACCAAATAGGGGAAAGGGCCAAACTGAAGGAGGTTAGCATGAGAGTTCCGAAAGCTCGATTGCCGTTTGCTTTCGCCTTTGTTTGCGCGCTGGTGCTGGGCCCCGGCAGCTTGCCCTTGCTGGCGCAAACTTCCAGCTCGAGTTCGACCCGGCCGCCGATCAAGTTTGAGGTGCCTGCGGTCGTCGATCCCATCCACACGAACGGCGAGCCGGACATTGCAATCGATCCCCAGGGGCGAGTCTTCGTGAGCGGCCCGACCGGAACCGGAACGCAGCGGAGCGTCTGGCTCGGGTCGGTGGACCGCGGCCACACATTCCGGATAATTAATCCTGGTGCCCCACCGACCCCGATCGCGGGCATCGTTGCTCCTCCGGGCGGCGGCGATACGGACATCAACTTCGACCGAAGTGGCAAGCAGTACTTCGTCGACCTTTATGCGCTGCTCTGCTTGCGCACTGCTGTCACCACTGACGGCGGTGCCACTGCCACGCAGAGCATCTACCCCGCCGGATGCGGAGGCGTCCCGGGCGCTGACCGGCAATGGCTCGCCGTTTACGACCCACCTGAAGACACGCCCAACCAGTCCGCCTACACCGGCCCGCGCCCGCTGATCTATCTGGAATACAACAACCTCGTCTCGGGCGCTCAGTGGAACAAGAGCAACAGCGCCGTGGATCCGCTCCCGGGCGGTCCAGGCCTGACCTACGTCGCGGCGACGAATGGGACCACTTCGGTGTGTCTCGCTAATCTATCCTCCTATGCTCCCTTCGGCGCCGATGGCTATCCGGCGATCGACCAAGTGACCGGCAAGGTGTTCCAAGCCGCCGGCAGCCAGAACGCCCCTGGCAGCTTCAGCTTGTTGCTCAACATTGGGACACCTGATGTCAACGGGGATCTGACCTTCCTCGATTTCCCAAACGCCAGCAAGCCTTGTGGCGACACCAGCAACCTCATCCACATTGCCGACAACCTCCCCAACTCGCCCGATACGCTGTTCACTGTGCTGTCCATGGACACGGCCCGCAACCTGTTCGTGGCTTGGGCGCTCAGCTCGCCCAGCAGCAACCCCGTCCAGCGGCAGGTCTTCGTGAGCGCGGCCTCAGCCTCCAGCGGCTGGCGGACCTGGACCCCGCGATTACAGGTGAGTGACGGCTCCATGGCTACCGGCGACGCCGTGAACGTGTTTCCCTGGATTAAGGCCGGGGGCCCGGGGCGGGCGGACGCCGTGTGGTACGGCTCCGACAAGAACGTCGACCCGAGCAGCCACAGCGGGCAGGCCTGGAACGTGTTCATGGCCCAGGTCATATATCCGACGAACTCGAGTGGTGCAATCACAGGGGCGGTGCCCAGCGTTTCCCTGGTCAAGGTGACTCCCCACCCCATGCACTACGATGACATCTGCCTGCAGGGTGCGGGCTGCATCGCCTCGCAGGGCAACCGTAACCTGGCTGACTTCTTCGCCGTCACGATTGACCACACCGGCGCAGCGGAGATCGTCTACGATGACACGTCAAACGGCCTGGCGCAAACGGGATTCACGCCGACCGGCAACCAAACGTTGGACCATGCCGGCGCCGGTGTCATCACCGTCGCGAGGCAGTCATCGGGCCCTGGCCTGTTCGGCACGAACGTCTCCGGGCCTTCGAATGCGCCGACCAGCGGGATCACCGACAACTTCGGCGACGCGCTTTTCCCAGTCATTGGCGGCACGAACGTTCCCGGCATGGACATCTTGAGCAACTCGATTAACCTTTCGGGCAACATCCTGACGGTGACGACGAAAATCGTGGACCTCTCGAACCCCATAGCGACCGCACTTCGCATCCCCGGCGCCGCGTTCCTCCAGTACGTCACCCGCTGGCAAATGGGTAACACCATCTACTATGCGGCCATGGAGAATACGCCAGCGAATAGCCCGATCTTCTACGCCGGAAAGGCACAGAGCGTCGATCTCTGCTCGGTCTCGGCTTGCTTCCCGCATGTGATTACCTACCCTGAGCCGGGCCTCGGCGGCTCGAGCGAAACGGGGAGCGTCAAGTGCCCCAGCGTGCCCTCGGCCAGCAACCCGTGCACCCTGACGATCAATGTGAACGTCGCGGATGTCGGCAACCCGACGTCGTCGAGCCTGCTCGAGGAAGTCGGTAGTTACAGTTTTGCTGCGTCTCACCAGTCGGGCACAACGACAAACGCGCAGGCGGAGGCAGACAACGTTCCGTTGGAGATTGACGGCGCCTGCTGCTACAACACGCGGCCTCAGCCGCCCGTGCCGCCGCCGTGCCGCCAGGCAGACGGGGACGGTGACGTGCCCGGCAAGAATGGCGGCACCGCCCACTTCCATTTCCATCACGACGATTGCAATCAACAGCCGGAAAGCGAAGACTTCAGTGACCCGAGTTCCGGAACCGATTTCCATTCCACGCAGGTCACGGCGGTGAGCTATGACACCGTGGCGCATACCGTCACGATCGCGGGATTGGGCACCAATAATGGCTTGCCGGTGGCGTTCACCATCGTCGCTGTGGATAGCTCCCTGGTTCCGCCAGGGATGTTCACCATCACGCTGAGCGACGGCTACAGCAACACCGGCAGCTTGCTCACCGGCAGCATCCTGCTCCGATAGGAGGGAGGATCCCGACTTCATTCGGGCTCCAGCGGCTGAAGCCACTGAAGAGATATTGAAGTGTCCCGACTTGCGGCATGTTAAAGGCGTGCCCTGACAAAAAACTTGAGCTTTCACACAGACTCTATAGGGCCTGCGCATAGAGGGCGACCATGTCCGCTTCGGCACAGGGTCGCGGGTTGAGCTGGTGGCAGGCATCCTCCATGGCCTTCTTGGCCAGCGCGGGAATCATTTCGCGCGTGATGCCATGCGCGCTTAGGCGGTCCGGGACATCCACTTCCTTGAGCAGTTGCCGGATTCGCGCGATCGCTGCGGACGCGGCTTCGGCGGCCGACGCGTGCCATACATCAAGATCCATCGCCAGCGCCAGATCGCGCAATCGATCCTCGCAAGACATCCGGTTGAATTCCAGGACGTGAGGCAACAGGATGCCATTGGTAGTGCCGTGATGAAGGCCGGCAATGCTGGAGAGGGGATGAGCGAGGGAGTGCACAGCTCCCAAACCTTTCTGGAAGGCAACGGCTCCCATGATCGCAGCCATCATCATTTGAGTGCGGGCTGCGAGGTCCTTTCCGTTCTGGACCGCCCGCGGCAGATGAAGGACCGCCAGCCGCGTCCCCTGGAGGGCAATCGCGTCGCACATGGGATGATAACCGCGGGCGACGTAGGCTTCGATGTTGTGCGTCAGGGCATCAAGCCCCGTCCCGGCCGTGATCTTCGGCGGCATGCCAAGGGTCAATTCCGGGTCGGCAAGCGCCACGCTGGGGATCAAGTAAGGACTAAAGAAAACTGTCTTGCGATCGGTGGCCTGGAGGATGATCACCGCGCTTCTTCCCACTTCACTGCCCGTTCCGGAAGTGGTGGCGATGGCAATCATGCGCGGCATGTTGGGACCAATCTTGTCTCCGCCATTTAACTGGTCGTCGTACTGCTCAAGCGGCAGCGGGTGAGTCGCAAATAGCCGAATCGCCTTGGCAGTGTCGAGCGGGCTTCCGCCTCCCAATCCGATAATGCCGTCGCACTTTCCCTCCCGGTATCGCTCCAGACCATCGAGCACATTCTGCTGGACAGGATTCGGATTAACGCCGTCAAAGACGGTGAGAGCCAGGCCAGCGCGGTTGGCCTCTGTAGCGACCCGCTCGGCAATTCCGCAAGCGACGACGCCGCGATCCGTCACGAGGAGAGGTCGTGTCATGTGAAGTCGCTTCGCCTCGTTTCCCAGTTCGCGGACGGCCCCGGGGCCAAACACAATTCGGTTCGGAAAGGCAAAAATCGAAATGTTGCTCGCGGCGCTCACGGGCTCAGCCTCAAGTCAAATCGTCTCGAAGTAGCGTTCCAGCTCCCAGTCGGTCACAGCGCGCCGGGACTGGCGCGTTTCCCAATCTCGCGTGGCCGCATAATGCTCGACGAATTCATCCCCAAAATACTCCCGGGCCGCGGAACTCGCGCGAAACAGACAGGTGGCCTCCGCCAGGCCAGAGGGCAAATCGGGCGCACGCGATTCATAAGCATTGGCGGAGGGAGCGGAAAGCTCCAACTCTTTTTCAACCCCATAAAGGCCCGAAGCTAGGCTGGCCGCCAATGAAAGATAAGGATTCGCATCGGCCCCGGGCAGGCGATGCTCAATCCGCGTGCTCTTCGGGCCAGCGCAGATCGCCCGCAAAGCCGTAGTCCGGTTATCGATGCCCCAGGTGACGTTCGTCGGCGCCCACGTGCCGGGGACGGCGCGCTTATAGGAGTTCACCGTGGGACAAAACATGACGGCAAACTCGCGCATCAGAGCCAGCTGGCCGGCCAGATAGTGGCGCATCAGATCGGACATCTGCCCGTCGGGATTCCGGTCATAAAAAAGGCTCTTTTTCCCCTCCCGGTCGGACAGGCTCTGGTGAATGTGCCCACCGCAGCCAGGCAGGCTGGGGTTCCACTTGGCCATGAAGGTAGCCATCAGGCCGTGTTTTTGGGCCACAACCTTGACCACCGTTTTGAAAAGGGCCGCCTTGTCTGCGGCGCGCAGGGGGTGGTCGTAGCGGATGGCCGCCTCATAAACGCCCGGGCCTGTTTCCGTATGGAAGCCCTCAAGCTCGATATCCATGGCGCGCGTGGTATCCAAGATAGCGTGGGCCCAATCGGAATGTACGGACGCGCGCAGAAAGCTGTATCCAAACATGCCCGGCGAGAGCGGAGTCATATCCCGGTAATGCTTTTGGCGCGCCGAGTGCGGGTCCTCCCTGAACAGGAAGAACTCATATTCGACCGAAGCTTTCGGCGTATAACCGCTGGCGTCCATACGTTCCAGCACGCGCCTCAAGACGTGGCGGGGTGAAGCCGGCAGCGGGGTTCCATCCTTCTTGAAAAAATCCACAAGGAAGAATGCCGTGTGGGGCTCCCAAGTGAGGGGCCGGAAAGTCGATAAATCGATCCGGGCGAGGGCGTCGGGATATCCGGTATGCCAGCCGGTCAGGCTTACGTTGTCGTACAGAACATCCGAGCTGTCCCAGCCGAAAATCACGTCGCAGAAGCCCAAGCCTGACTCAACAGCGGAGAAGAACTTTTCGAGCGAAATGTATTTGCCCCGCAGCACGCCGTCGACGTCGAAGCCGCCGAGCTTGACCTTTTCGATCTTGTGTTTCGCAAGCGCCTGCTTGATCTGCTGGGGATTCATGCTTGCCACGTCGCCGCCGCTCCTAGCCATAGCCAGCTATCCGAGATAGATCCAAACCGACTTCACCTGCGTGTATGAGTCCAGGGCGTGCGCTCCCATCTCCCGGCCGAAACCGCTTTGCTTATATCCCCCGAAAGGCGAAGCGCTATCGAAGCAATTGTAGGCGTTGATCCACACCGAGCCAGCCTTGATCTCCTGCGCCAGCCGGTGGGCCACGGTAATGTCGCGCGTCCAGACCGCGGAGACCAGACCGTAAATCGTGGAGTTGGCAATTTCCGCGGCTTGGTCCACGTCGCGGAATCTCAACGCCGCCAGGACCGGCCCGAAAATTTCTTCCTGGGCGATTTTCATTTCCGGCTTGACGTCGGCGAAGATGGTCGGCTTCACGAAATAGCCTTTGGCCTTTTCACCTTCGACGTCCCGCTCGCCCCCGCAGACCAATCGCGCTCCCTCTTCCTTGCCGGTCCGGATGTAGCCGAGGATCCGCTCCAACTGGGTCTGGCTGATTTGCGAACCCATCTCCGCGTCGGGGTCGAGCGGATCCCCCACCTTCATCTTCCGGGCAAGATCGGCCAGGGTATCGACGAATTCATCGTAGATCTTCTCGTGAACAAGCAGGCGTGAGCCGGCGCTGCACACTTCTCCCTTATTGGCGTAGATGCCCCAGAACGCGGCTCTTGCCGCCCGCGGGAGGTCGGCGTCCGGGAAGACGATATTGGGTGATTTCCCGCCGAGCTCGAGTGAAAGCCGCTTCAAGTTGCTTTCGCCGGAGGCCTTCAACAGCGCGCGCGCCGTGCGAATGCTGCCCGTGAAGGCAATCTTATCCACGTCCATGTGGCGGGCGAGCGCATCGCCCGCAGTATGGCCGAAGCCGGTCACCACATTGACCACTCCTTCAGGGACACCGGCCTCCAAGCAATACTCCGCCAGCTTGAAGGTGGTAATCGGCGTCAGCTCCGAAGGCTTAATCACCATTGAGCAGCCCGTCGCCAGCGCCGGAGCCACCTTCCAGGCGGCGAGCAGCATCGGGTAGTTCCAGGGCGTGATCATCCCCACGACGCCCACGGGTTCGCGCAGGGTGTAGTTCAGGTACTTGCCGTCCACGGGGATGGTCTCGCCGTAAATCTTCCGCGTCCAGCCCGCGTAGTAATAGAAGATGTCGGCAGTGGGAGGAATATCGCCGCGCAGGGCTTCCAGGTAAGTCTTGCCGTTGTTCAGCGATTCCAGCAATCCCAGCTCTTCTTTGTTCTTCTCGATGAGTTCTCCGATGCGCCAGATGATCCTTTCGCGCTGCGAAACGTTCATCTTGCGCCAGAAGCCCTTCTCAAACGCGCGACGCGCCGCCTTCACTGCGCGGTCCACATCCTCCGGGCCGGCGTCAGGGACGGTCGTGAGTTGTTCTCCCGTGGCCGGGTTCAGAACAGGGATGGTTCTGCTCGACACGGCCGCTTCCCACTTACCGTCGATGAAAAGTCTGAACGGCTTCAGAGCTTGCTTGACCAGCGTAGTATTCATGGGATTTCACCCTGCCCTTCTTCGCTCAGGTTGACCGAACTCTCGCCGGCCAACGCCCAAGAGGGGTTCCGGATTTCGCGCGGCCCGGTGAGCTTGTGCAATGCGAAGAACATCAGAAGAACGCGCCCCAATCCCGAGCCCCGCCCGCGTGTTGGGCGGCATCGTCATCGGCATACATATTAGAAGTCTTCACAGCTACCAGAACCTTAATCCAGTTACTGGTGTTACCCAAGTGCTATGGCCCGCGCTTGTGCACGCACTCCGTTTTCCGCCAC
>Ga0209055_1001948_pt1 | contig 13233 bp, 9 predicted proteins | sample GraSoiAngelo_110_FD_185875 | JGI IMG/M metagenome (GOLD analysis project Ga0209055, IMG submission 185875) | Grasslands soil microbial communities from the Angelo Coastal Reserve, California, USA - 14_0903_12_30cm (SPAdes) (version 2) | ecosystem: Environmental > Terrestrial > Soil > Grasslands ... | reverse complement strand
GCGTATAAGGGCGTCGTTTCCGTAATCCCCACCCGGGGGGCCCACGCCTCCCGGGTGTGTTGTTTCCACACGGTCCCCGAAACCTCACCTCGCAAATTCCCGTACCACGTGCCAGTATGGTGGCGGGCCCCGATCGTGGAGGGTATCTCGCATGGACTCGTTCTCGATGAGCACGTTCTGGCAGACCTGGCGGAGGGAGATCATCCGCGGCGCGGTGCTGTTTGTCGGCGTCATCGCGATCGGCCTGTGTGTCCGGTACGTGATCGTGCGGGCGCGCCAGGGCGTCATCGAGAACCTCCCCGTTGCCCTGAGAGGCCTGAGGGGCCTCCGAGATCTGAAAAATCTGCCGAGCAATTTCGACTTCGATCCGGACGCCTACGCGGGACCGCGCGACACCGCGGACACGTGGACGTATCAGGCGAAGGTCGCGCCCGGGCATTGGGTGTGGATCCGTAACACCGTCGGCTCCGTTCGAGTCGAAGCGGCGAAGGGTGATTCACTCGAAGTCGTCGCTGTGAAGACGCGCCGTCGCTCCGACGCGGCCAGCGTGCGCATCGAGACCGTGAAGACCGCCGACGGCATCGCGATTTGCGCCCTCTGGGCCCGCGGGGGGGGCCACTGCGGCCCGGGGGATGACTACAAGTCTTCGTCGCCGCACCGCAACGACGTCGCGGTCGACTTCACCGTTCGCCTGCCCAAGCGCGTGCGGCTGGGTGCGAGCACGGTGAGCGGCGCGGTGCACGTTGCCAACGCGACCGCGCCGCTGGTGCTCGCCAGCATCAACGGCGAGGTCGACGCCGAAACGTCGGCCGGCCCCGTGCGCGCCACCTCGGTGAACGGGAGCGTGCGCGCGCGCGTGCGCGCCTTCGGCGACACGGGTGAGGTATCGTTGTTGACCGTGAACGGCGAGGCCACGGCCGAGCTGCCCGCGCGGCTCGACGCGGACGTGGAGGCGAGCACCGTGAACGGCGCGATCGAGACCGACTATCCGCTCGCCGTGACCGGGAAGCTCGGGAAGCACCTTCAGGGCACGCTCGGCGCCGGCGGGCGCAAGGTGCGCATCACGACCGTCAACGGCGCCATCAACCTGCGGAAGGTGACCCACCCAAGCTGAGGTAGCGTCCGATTTCATCGGTGAACGTGGGGACGTTGATCGGTTTCGTGATATAGCCGTCGAAGCCGGCGCGGAGGGCTCTCTCGCGGTCGCCCGGCATGGCATGCGCGGTGAGGGCGACCACCTTCCAGGGGTGCTCGCCTTCGATCTTTTTCACGTCGGCGAGCACGCTGTAGCCGTCCCGGCCGGGCAGCTGAATGTCGAGCAGCACGAGTGCGGGGGCGGGGCGCTCCGCGAGCAGCGTCGCGACGAGCGGCTCTCCCGTGTGCAGCCCGACCACACGGTGCCCCTTCAGCGTCAGCAGCGCCGTGATCAGCTTGAGATTGTCGGGCTGGTCCTCCACCACGATGATGGTCGCCATCAGGCTCCTCCGGCATCCGCCCGGGGCAGCGTGAACCAGAACGTGCTCCCCTGGCCGAGCGCGCTCTCCACACCGATCGCGCCCCCGTGCAGCTCGACGAGCCGCTTGGAGAGCGCGAGCCCGAGTCCCGTCCCTTCGTAGCGGCGGCTCGGCGCCGCGTCGAGCTGCACGAATTCCTGAAACAGCTTCGCCTGGTCCTCGGGCGCGATGCCGATCCCGGTGTCGGTCACCGCCACGCGGACTTGGCGCCCGCCGCCCTCCAGCCGGGCGGCCAGTGTGACGCGGCCGCCCTCGGGCGTGAACTTGATCGCGTTCGAGAGCAGGTTGAGCAGGATCTGGAGCAGGCGCCCCCGATCCGCCGTGACCGTCACCGGCTCGGGCGCCGGCTCGAGCGCGAGCCGGTGGCGCCGCGCTTCGAGCTGCGCGCGCACGCTGTCCGCCGCCTCGCGCAACAACGGGTCGAGCGGCACCGGCTCGAGGCGGAGATCCATGCGGCCGGCGGCGATCTTCGACAGGTCGAGCAGCTCGTTGATGAGTTGCAGCAGGTGGCGGCCGTTGCGCGAGATGGTCTCGAGGTAGTCGCGCTGCGTGTCGCTCAGCGGCGCACCTTCGACTTCACCGGTCAGGAGCAGCTCGCTGAACCCGATCACGCTGTTCAACGGCGTCCGGAGCTCGTGCGAGACATTGGCGAGGAACTGGTCCTTGAGCTTGCCCGCCTGATCCAGCTCCGCGTTGAGCCGGGAGAGCTCGCGATGCTGCTCCTCGAGCACGGCGTTCTGCGACTCGAGGCGCTGCGCGGCGTGGCGCACCTCGACCGCGAGGCGCCGCGTATGCTGATGCGCCGATTCGCGCTCGCAGGCGATCGCCAGGTTGGGCGCGGCGTGCTCGAGCACCGTGCGCACGTCCGCAGCGAGGTCGCCCGCCAGCAACGCGACGAGCAGCCCGACGAGGCGGTCCCGCGAGCGCAGCGGCACCAGGGCGACGGCGCTCCCCTCGTGCGAGGCGTCGCCGGCGACCAGACGCAACTGCGTCCGCACCGGCTCCGCGGCCGTGCCGGCATACAGCATCACCGCCGCCGCGTCGCCCACGAGCTGCCGTACCGCGTCGCGCGGCAGCGTGTGCGTGGCGCGCCGCACGGCGGTCGCCGCCCATTCGTTGGTACCGTAGTTCGGCTGGTACAGGGCGAGCCCCGCCGCGCCGGTGGCCGCCGCGAGCACCTCCAGCGTCGGGCCGAACCCCCCCCCGGCGGCGTCCCCACCCCCCCCACCGCCGGTCGGCGCATTGAGGGCGGTCAGGAGCCGCGCGATATGGTCCTGCATCCGCTCGCGCCAGGCGAGCGACGCCGCCATCTGATTCACGCTGCGCGCGATGATCCCGAACTCCTCGGGCTGACTCTCGTCCAACCGCTCGGCATGACTGCCGGTCGCCACGCGCTCCAGCGCCAGCACGATGCGCGCGAACGGCGCCGCGAGTCGCCGCCGGTTGTACGACAAGCCGACGGCGAGCGCGACGAGCACGATCGCGAGGATGATCGTCGTCTGCAGCGCGGTTTGCATCGCGTCGTCGCCGACGTCGGCCGCGAGCTCGCGCACTTCCTGGAGCTGCGTTTCGAGACCGAGCGAGGGATGCAACCGCTCGAGCCGCTCCAAGCGATGGGTCAGGTCGACCATGTCGGCCTGGGTGCGGCGCGCGCTCTGCCAGGAGACGTAACGGTCCGCCAGCACGGCCACGGCGATCGCGACAAACGCGGCCGTGAACACGCGCGTGATGCTGGGTGCCCGGAGCCGACCCCATAGCGTGGTGGGGCTGCGGGCAACGGGTGGCGGGGGCAGGGGCGGGGGCGGTGACGTCATTCGGCCTTCTATTACTAGGGCTTTAGGCGCCCGAAACAAGAGCGAGACCGTGGCGCGTCTAGCGGGGGTCCCCGCCGGGCTGTATGCTAGGCCGGGTCTCGCCACTCGTGCGGCGCACCCGTGTCCGATGTGCTGGAAACCCTCCGTGCAGCTCTCGCCGAGCGCTACGCCGTCGAGCGCGAGCTCGGACGGGGCGGTATGGCGACGGTCTTCCTGGCGGAGGACCTGAAACACCATCGGCCGGTCGCGATCAAGGTATTGCATCAGGAGCTCGCCGCGGCGCTCGGTGCCGAGCGGTTCCTGCGCGAGATCGAGACGGCGGCTCGCCTGCAACATCCCCATATCCTCCCCCTCTACGACTCCGGGCGGGCGGACGGGTTCCTGTTCTATGTCATGCCGTACGTCGAGGGCGAGTCGCTACGCGATCGCCTCGTCCGGGAGAAACAGCTGTCATTGGAGGAGACGCTGCGGATCACCTCCGAAGTGGCGGGCGCGCTCGCCTACGCGCACAGCCACGGCGTCGTGCACCGCGACATCAAGCCCGAGAACATCATGCTGTCGGGTGGGACCGCCGTGGTCGCCGACTTCGGCATCGCGCGGGCGGTCAGCGCCGCGGGAGCAGGACAGCACCTCACGCAAACCGGCACGGTCATCGGGACCCCGGCATACATGAGCCCCGAGCAAGCGACGGGGAGCGCAGAGATCGACGGGCGGAGCGACCAGTACAGCCTGGCGTGCGTCACGTACGAGATGCTGGTGGGTGAGCCGCCGTTCACGGGGCCGACCCCTCAAGCGGTGATGGCCCGGCATTCACTCGACTCGGTGTCGCCGCCGTCGATCGTGCGGGCCACGATTCCGGACGGCGTCGAAGACGCGATCCTGCGAGCGCTGTCGAAGGTGCCGGCAGACCGGTTTGCCACGGCGGCGCTCTACGCCGAGGCGTTGCAACAGCCGTCGGCGACCAGCGGGCCGATGCGACGGGTGACGCGGCCGGCGCCGCGGTGGGCCGGTGTGCCGCGCGGCGTGGTGCTGGCGGGCATCGTCGTCATGGTAGCAGTCGCGGGATGGGGCGTGTTTGGCGGGAGGCGTGCACGGCCCGGCGCCGGCGCAAACGGACTCGATCCGCGGCGCATCGCGGTGCAGTACTTCGAGGACTTGAGCCCTAAGAAAGATTTGGCTTATCTCGCCGACGGGTTGACCGAGGAGTTGATTGCCGCGCTCACCCAGGTACCGTCGCTCTCCGTGATTTCGAAGAACGGGGTCACGCCCTACCAAGGCGCAGCAGTCGCACCGGATAGTGTCGCTCGGGCGTTGAGCGCCGGCACCGTTGTGCAGGGCAGCGTCGAAGACGTCGGGACTCGGTATCGCGTAACGGTCCGGTTGATCGACGGCGCCAGCGGCGTGGATTTCAAGCGTGCGAGCTTCGAGCAATCGGCGGGGGAGCTCCTCGCGGTGAGAGACAGCCTCGCAGGGCGCGTGGCAGACTTCCTGCGCGAGCGCCTCGGCGAAGAAGTGAAGCTGCGCGAGCGGCGCCACGGGACCGAGAATGCCGACGCCTGGGCGCTGCTGGAGCGCGGCGAGAGAGCGCGCAAGGATGCCGAAGCGCTGCTCGGCGCGGACAGCATGGCGGCGGCCACGCACGCGTTTCGGCGAGCGGACTCGCTCGCCGCGCAGGCGCAAGCCCTGGATCCTGTTTGGCCGGAGCCGCTGGTCCTGCGTGCCCGGCTGGCCTACCGGCAGTCGCGGCTCGATATCGATCCGCTGCACGCCGGTCCATGGATCGACCGAGGGTTAGGTCTGGCCGATCAAGCGTTGCAGCTGGACCCGAAGAACCCGCCCGCGCTCGAGCTGCGAGGAACGCTACGCTATTGGCGCTACCTGCTGCACCTGGTACCCACGCCGGCGGCAGCGGCCGAGACGCTGAAGCAGGCCGAGGCAGACCTGCGAGCGGCGGTCACGCTGGCCCCGACCCAAGCGAGCGCCTGGAGCACCCTGAGCCATCTCAACGATCAGAAACCCGACTACGTGGAGGCGAAGATCGACGCGCAGCGCGCCTACGAATCGGACGCCTACCTCAGCGTGGCCGACCAGATCCTCTGGCGCCTCTACGCGACGTCGTACGACCTGGAGCAAACGGCCGACGCGATCCACTGGTGCGCCGAGGGCGGGCGGCGCTTTCCGGAAAAGCCCCAATTCTTGGACTGCCAGCTGTGGCTGATGACCGCGCGGGCCGTAGAGCCGGATGCGGCGAAGGCCTGGCAGCTGGTCGACGCGATGGGCAAGCTGACGCCGGCGCGACAATGGCGTCTGGAGCGAGTCCGTGCGGAAATCGGCGTCGCAGCCGTGCTCGCGCGCGCCGGGCTCGCCGATAGCGCCCGGCGTGTGCTCGCGCGATCGCAGGCCAGCGCCGAGCTCGATCCGGAGCGGGAGCTCTTGTCTTTCGAGGCATTCGCGCGGACGCTGCTCGGCGATCGCGAAGGAGCACTGCGCCTGCTCACAGAACAGATCGCCGCCAATCCCCAGCATCGAGTCGGGCTGGCGCGCTTTTCACACTGGTGGTGGCGGGAGTTGCGCGACGACTCGCGGTTCAAGGCGCTCCTCGGAACGCCGCGCTAGGTACCGTACATCCACCCTTAGGGAGGGCTCTCATGAAACGCACTGCGCTGCCGGTTCTCGCGACCATCGCGTTGATCGGGTGTACCGACACCATCCCGACGCGCCCCGCACGTCCAAAACTCAGCGCCGAAACCTCGGACGGCGCGCACGGCGGCAACACACACTTTTTCTTCCTGCCGCCGATCGTGGCCAACCCGAGCTTCTCGGGAGTGTCCAATCCATTCCTCGCCCCCGACGTCCAGATCTGTCGGCTGCTTCCTCCGAGCAACACGATCTGCGATCCGACCGCCCCGACGATCACGCTGACAGCCGCTATGCCGAAGGGCAAGGGCGAGGAATATCATGTGGACTGGAATAGCGATCGCAGCACGGTGGGCAAGACGTACCGGATCACCGTGCAGGTGAAGCAGGATGAACTGGGGAATGAGCAGCCGCTGGGGCATACAGACGTGCAACCCAACGGCCGCACCCTTCCGATCAGGTTCCGAATCGAGCGCGGTGCCCTGTGCGAAGCTGGGTTTGGGTGTGCGCAGGTCCCCGTCACACAGCTCGGTGGAACGTTCGTCACAGATGATCGTGACGCGGGAGCAATGTTTCCTGCGGGTGCGCTCCCGCCTGGCGTGACCTCGGTGGAGCTGACGATCGAGCGGATTCCCCACACGGCGTTCGCGCCGACAACGGGGCCACTGCCGACAGGGCTTCAGCAGTTCCCGTTCTTCTTCGACTTCAGCGTGAACCCGGACGTGAAGTTCGTCAAGCCGGTTTTGCTCGGGGTGTGCCAGCTCGAGAACCCCGAGGATCCGCGCTATCCGGGAACGCAGCCCCACGACCAGCTTGTCCTCGCGCACCCGACCGGCCCTAGCACCATCGAGTTCCTGGCTCGTGACGGCGCGCCGTTCGTCGCCTTGGGCTGTCCAGGAACTGGAACTGGACCGGGAAGGGGAGGCTTTGGGAGCATCAAGGGCGCCCGCCGCTGGATTGCGCAGGGAGGGCAGCCTGGGTTGCTCGTGCGGCTCGGTGCGCTCGCGGATTGGCTGTTCATGCCAAAGAAGGTGCTTGCGACCACCGCCGTGGCTCACGGGGGCGTGGGTGGCAGCTTGCTGGGCCCATTGGGGAGCCCCGTCAACACCGTCCTGGTCGAAATGAGAAACAACTCGGCGGGGTCCCAGGGAGCCGAGGGAACCCTGGCGCCGGGGAGCAACTGCCAATCGGAGGGCCAGTGCCAGGCACCGTCTGTAATCATCGGGAACTTCAGCGGCGCTCCCGCAGCGGGTGTGCCAGTCACTTTCAGGGTGACCGCGGGCGGTGGCACGATCGGCGTTGGGGACAGGAGCGGCACGTCGATCACCGTGAACACGGGCGAAGGCGGCGTCGCGTCGCTCGACTCCTGGACGCTGGGGACCACGCCCGGTGTCAATACTGTGACCGCCACGGCCGGCGTTTCCGGTAGTCCCGTGATTTTCTTTGCGACCACTAGGAGTGGAGGCGGACTGTAGTCAGGAGGTAGCAGGGACTGTACCGAGCGCGACGGGCATGGGGCGATCCTTGAGGGGTCGCCCTTCTCGTTTACGGTTTGCCAGTTCGCCGCCTCTTACACCCGCTCACCCACCGGCCCGAGGTCCAGATCGCGCCGCTCGATCGCGCCCCCCGACGCCGGGCGGCGCGCCGCCAGCGGCGGGGGCTCGCTCCAGCCCGCCAGCCGCAGCACTTCGACGGTGCGGCGATTGACCTGGTCCGCCTCCGGCCCTTCGCCCGCGATCCCCGACGCGAGGTCGAGCCAGGACAGCGCTTCCTCGAACGCGTAACGCGCCGTCGCCGCCTCGCTCGCGCGCAGCGCGTACTGGTAGGCCAACGCCTGCTCGCCGCTGCGCTCGGCGTGACGCGCGATGTCCCCGGCGAGCTCGCCGGCCCCTACGGCGGCCGTGATCGTGACGAGCGACAACGCGAGCGCACGGTGCAGCTCGCGGCGCCGCGCCGGCGTGAGCAGGTCGCGCACCACCTCCGCGATCACGGGATGCGCGCAGCGATACACCCCTTGCTCCTCCAGCAACAGCCGACGCTCGACCAGCGCATCCGCGAGGGCGGCGGCGCGCAGCCGGGACATCCCGTGCACGTGCGACAAGAGGTCGGTTCGAGCGCCGCGCCCCGACACCGCTACGGCGGCGAGGAGATCACGCAGCTCGTAGGGCAGGCGTGCGACACGCGCGGCGATCGCGTCTCGCACGGTCTCGGCCATCGGCAGCTGCCGGTAGTCGGCCGCGCTCGCGGCCGGCGTGACGACCCACGCCCCCGTGGCGCCTTCAATCGTGAGCATGCCCTGGACGAACAGCGTCTTGAGCATTTCAATCACGTGGAACGGATTGCCGTCGGTCACCTCATGTACGCGGCGGGCGAACCGGAGTCCGCCGGTCGGCGACTCGATCCGGGCCAGCTCGCGGATCAACCGCCACACGTCGTCCCCCGTCAGCGGCGGGACCGGCACGACCGTGGTCGCGGGGCGCGTGCGCAGCGCCCGGCGCAGGCGCGCCGCCGGCGCGTCCCGCTCCAACTCGCCCAGCGTGAGCGTGGCGACGCAACCGACCGCCGACTCCTGAAACCGCTGCGTGAGAAAGTGGAGCAGGGCGCATGTCTCGCCGTCGCACCAGTGCAGGTCGTCGATGAACAGCACGCTGGGCCGCTCGGCGGCGACGGCCAGCACGAGCTGCGCTACCGCTTCGAACAGGCGCGCCCGCCCGCTCACGTCGGCCGGCGCGGCGGGCGCGGGGAGCATGGGGAAGCGCTGCCGCAGCTCGGGGACGAGGCGCGACGCCTCGGTGAGCCACTCGGGCGCGGCCCCGCCGAGCCCGGGGGCTTCGAGCGCGCCGCGCAGCGCCTCCACGACCGGCCCATACGGGATTCCGGTCGCCGAATCATAGCCGCGGCCTCGCAGCACGGTCCCGCCCTCGGCGCGTACCCAGCGCAGGAACTCCTCGGCGAGCCGGGTCTTGCCGACGCCCGCTTCCCCTTCGAGCAGCGTGACGCGACCGCTCCCGGCTGCCACCGCGCGCCAGGTCGCCGCCAAGGCGCGCCACTGTCCATCTCGCCCGACAAGGCTCGCTTGGAATGACGGCACTGGCGTTTCCGGCTCCGGCGGCGGCGTCCGCCCCTCGGTGCGTGCCTCAGATTCGATCCGCTGCGCCAGCTCGAGCACCGCCGCCCCGGGCTGCGCGCCGACGTCCTGCGCGAGCCGCGCCCGATAGACCGCGAAGCGCCCGAGCGCCGCCCCACAGTCACCGTCGAGGTAGTGCGCCTCCATGGCGAGCCGCGTTGCTTCCTCGGAGAGAGGGTCGCAGGCCAGCCAGCGGTCCGCTCCCGCAATGGCGTCGCGCCAGCGGGAGTCGGCGATCGCCTGGCGCGTCGTGACTCTTAGGACGTCCTCGTACCGCCGCAACAACTCCCGGCGCTTCAGGTCGGCCCACTCCTCGAAGCCCCGCGCGTGCCGGAGGGAAAGGCCGGCGAGGAAGTGCGGCACGTCGAAGCCCGCGGCACGCTCAGGGTGCCCGTTCGCCGTGGCGAGAAACGCGGTGACGTCGCACTCCACGGGACCTTGCAGCTCAACCGTGTCGTGCCCGATGCGCAGATCGTCGCCCACCGCCGCGCGCAGGCGCCGCAGCGCTTGACGCAGCGACGCACGGGCGGCGTGCTCGGGAGATTCTCCCCACAGCAGCGCCGCGAGCTCTTCGCGGGAATGCGATCCGGGTTCGAGCGCCAGGTAGGCCAGCAACGCCAGGTTCTTCGCCGCACCCATCCCGGGCCCCGGTGGGGCACGCGACACCGAGGCGGACGGCGGACCTAACAACTGCAGTGTGAGGCCTGGCATGGCCTCCCACCCCTTGCTGGAGCGGGCGAATCTACCCGCTTTTCACGCTGCGGCAAGCGACGTTCACGCCGGATTCACGCCCCGTTCGCATCATGAGAGCGCACCCTTTCGCGAGGAGGCATCATGGCAGGTAAGGAGCCGATCCGCATCCAGTTGACCCCGGAGCAGCGGGAGATGGTCCGTAAGGCCACCGGGAAGAACGCCGAGGCGCTGGAGCTCTCGGCGCAGGAGCTCGAAGAGCGCATCGCCCCAATGCAGGCTGTCCAGCTCGACTAAGCTGACGCCTGGTGTAGCTCGAGCGGCGTGCCGGACCGGGTCGTGCGGACGGTCCGGCACGCCCGTTTCGCGGGCGTGATCTTGACACTCCCCGGGCGCGCCTGCCTCTTCCTCTCATGGCGGATGGTGCGGCTGCTCCGTCAGTGCCCGCGGACGAGATCCGCGCAGAACTCGAGCGACTGCGGCTGCAGTACTCGATCAGCCTCGAGTTTAACTCCTCCCTCGACTTCGCCGAGCTGCTTCCCAAGGTCTTCGATAGCGTCCTCACCGCCGTCGGGGCCCAAGGCGGCTCGATCTGGATCGCCGAAGGCGACGCGCTGCGGTGCCAACTCGCGCTCGGCGCCGCGAGCCAGAAGCTCGTCGGCACCACGCTGCCTGTCGGGACCGGGTTTGTGGGTGACGTGGCGCGCCGGCAGCGCACCACAATCGTCACCGACGCGATGAGCGACGTCCGTTTCCAGGAGCGGATCGACCGCTCGAGCACGATGGTGACACTGGGCGTGATGGCCACGCCGATGGTGGTGAAGGGCGTCACGGTGGGCGCGATCCAGGTCATGAACAAGGTCGGAGACGACGGCATCTTCGACGGCCACGACCGGGAGCTGCTCGAGGGGCTGGCCGCGAGCGCGGCGGTCGCGCTGCGGAACGCCCAGCTGGTTGCGGCCGAGCGACGGGCCAAGGACTTGGCCGTACTGCTCGAGATCTCTCGTGAGATCACCTCCACGCTGGACCTCGATCGCGTCCTGCTCTCGGTCGTGAACCTGGCGTCGCGCGCCTTTCCCTTCGACCAGGGGGCGGTCGGGCTGCTGGAGAAGCGTGGGCTCGAGATTCGGGCGATCGGCGGCCACGAGACCGTCGATCGCAAGGCCGAGCCGGTGCGCCGGCTCGCGGCGCGTGGGGCTTGGGCGGCGGACCGTGGCGAGAGCTTCTACATCGCCGACCGCGGGCACCCGGCCACCGAGGCGGAGCGCGCGTTCGTCGCCGCTTTCGGGCGCGACCTCGAGGCCGAGGAGATCGAGAGCGGGCTCTACCTCCCCCTGCGGGACGAGGAAGGCCGCCTCGGGGTCGTCGTCTTCGAGTCCAAGCGTCCGAGCTTTGTCGACGCGCTGCAGCGCGAGCTTGCCCAAATCCTCGCGAACCAGACGAGTGTGGCGGTTCGGAACGCGCAGCTCTACGCGCAGGTCCCGCTGGTCGACGCACTCGGTGCCCTGGCAGCGAAGCGGCGCGCCTGGATGCAGCTGCCGCGGCGCCGGCAGCAGGTATACGTGGCCGCGACGGTGGGAACAGTTGCGGCGCTGACCCTGGTGCGATGGCCGCTTCGCGTGTCCGGCACCAACCCGGCGTTCCGCCCCGCCGGCTACGCCGAAGCGCGGACGCTCGTCCCCGGCATCATCGAGCGAGTGCTGGTGCGGGAGGGAACCGCGGTCACCCGGGGCGCCCCGCTCGTTCAGTTGCGCGATGTCGAGCAACGCGCGGCGCGCGAAGCCACGGCCGCCGAGGCCGCCGTGGCGGAGCGGGCCGCGGCGGCCGCCGCAAGCCGCAACGATCCCGCCGAGGAGCGACTGCAGCGCACCCGCGCGCAGGGGTTGCGCCAGGAGGTCGCGCTGCTCGACGCGCAGCTCGCGGCGACCACCGTGCGCGCGCCCGTGTCCGGCGTGGTGCTCACGGCCCGACCCGAAGAGCGGTTGGGGGCGCGTCTCGAGGGAGGCGACCTGGTGGTCACGCTCGGCCGCACCGACACACTCGAGCTCGAGTTCGGCGTACCGCAGCGCGAGATCGAGCGCGTGGCGGTCGGGCAGCGGGTGCACCTGCGGGTCGACGCCCTCCCGCAACACACGTTTGAGGGACTGGTCACGTCGCTGGGCCAGCTCCCGCGCGACACCACCGAAGAGGTGCGCTTCCCGGTCCGTGCCCTCGTGCCCAACCCCGGCGAGCTCCTCAAGCCGGGCATGGCGGCGCACGTGAAAGTGCTCACGGCACGGACGTCGCTCGCCGGTCGTCTGCTGCGCGGGCCGGTGCGCTGGTTGCGCCTCAGCTGGTGGAGGGTCTGGGCATGAGCGCGCACGGTGGATGGCTTCCGGCCACGTGGGCGTGCGTGCTGTTCGCGGCAGGATGCGGCGGCGAGGCGGAGCCGAAGAGCGCGAGCGCGCGGGCGCCCGACGTGCCCCTGGTGACGGTAGACACCGCCACGCTCGACGTGCCCCTCTCCTACACCGGCCAGCTGTACGTCGAGCGTGACGCACTGGTCTACGCGCGGACGACGGGCATCGTCGAATCGATCTACGTGGATCTCGGCACCCCGGTCGCGGCAGGGCAGCTGCTTGCCGAGCTCGAGAATGCGGACCAGGCGATCGCGCTCGCGCAGGCGGAGGAGGCCGCCGCCCGGGCGCAACGCGAGCTCGCCCGCCAGCGGGAGCTCGCGAAATCGCGAGTCATCTCCCCGGCCGACTCGGAGCAGGCCGAGTTCGACTTCCGGCGTGCGGATCTCACGCGGCGGCAGGCGCAGCGCGATTACGGGCTGACGCGGATCCTGGCGCCGTTTGCCGGCGCCGTCACTGCTCGCGCCGTGCGCCCGGGGCGCCTCGTGGCGAAGGGCGACTCTTTGTTCCGCGTCTCTGCGCTGGGACCCCTGCGGGTGGCGGTCCATGTGCCGGAGGACCCCGCCGCCCGGGTCCGCGTGGGCGCCGCCGCCGTAATCGTGGGCGCCGCCGGCCGGACGGCACGGGCCACCGTGCTACGCGCTTCGCCAACCATCGACGCCGCGAGCGGTACGCGCGAGATCGTGCTCGAGCCTGCCGCCGGCTCGGACTTCCGGCCCGGCGCGAGCGTGGCGGTGCGCCTGGGTGCGGAGCGGCGCCGCATCGTCGCGATCCCCCGTGCGGCGATCGCCGAGGCGGGCTACGTGCTGGTGTGGGAGAACGGGCGCACCGTGCTGCGCGCCGTGACGCTCGGCGCCGAGCTCGCCAACGGCCAGGTGGAAGTCGTGAGCGGGCTCGCGCCGGGCGAGCGCGTGGTGCGCCACGCGACGCCGTGACCCCTCCCCGGCTGCGCCGCGGCCTCGTCGTCGTCGAGCAGGTGTATCGCGGCGAGTCGAGCTACATCGTCAAGGATCCCGAGTCTCACAAGTACTTTCGGTTCCGCCCGGTCGAGGTCG
>Ga0209055_1001947_pt1 | contig 13233 bp, 12 predicted proteins | sample GraSoiAngelo_110_FD_185875 | JGI IMG/M metagenome (GOLD analysis project Ga0209055, IMG submission 185875) | Grasslands soil microbial communities from the Angelo Coastal Reserve, California, USA - 14_0903_12_30cm (SPAdes) (version 2) | ecosystem: Environmental > Terrestrial > Soil > Grasslands ... | reverse complement strand
TAGCAACGCCGCTTTCGCTTCACGCCGACCACGTCATTGCATCGCTCGAGAGCGGGCGGCATGTTTATGGCGAAAAAACCATGGCCTTAACGGTACAGGAATGCGACCGCATTGTGGAAGCCGTGAAGCGCACCGGAAAGCGCTACCAGATCGGGCTGCAGTATCATTACGCCCCCTTGTACCGGGAAGCGCTGCAGCGCATCCGGGCCGGCAAGCTTGGCCGCGTCATGCAGGTTTACTCCTATTGGCACCGAAATAATAGCTGGCGGCGTTCTGTGTCCGATCCCAAAGACCTGAAGCTGGAGCGATTGATTAATTGGCGACTCTATCGTGCCTACTCTGGTGGCTTACTTGCGGAGCTGGGCTCCCACCACATCGACTTCGCCAATCAAGTCTTCGGCGGTATCCCCGAATCGGTCATCGGGACCGGCGGGATCGACTACTGGAAGGATGGCCGGGAGGTGCCCGACAATGTACAGGCGGTGTACCGGTATCCCGGCGGCGGGACCCACTTTTTCAGCGCGGTCACCACCAGTCGCCTCGACGGGTCGCAGGTACGCGCGTACGGCACTACCGGCAGTGTTGTCCTCACCCAGATAGATGGCATTTTTTACGAAGAGCCAGCTACAGAGCAATCCGCTGCGCTCGCTGAAACTGTGCTCGAGCACGGCGTGATAACGGGCGCCAGCTATCAGGCAGAGTTGCCCTACCGGGGCCTTGGCCACCCAATCGAGGTACCGGAGGGCAAAGAGGGCAACCCGAACTACGTCTCCTGCGCGTCCTTTATTGAAAGCGCGCGCCAAAATAAGCGGCCGGAGGCCGACGAGCACGTGGCTTGGGCAGAAGGGGTCGCTGTAGCGCTTGGAAACAAGGCGATCGATCAAGGAGGGCGCGTACTATTTGCGGAACACGTGAAGATGCCCGCTTAGGTCGCGCTGAGACGAGGAGCTGAACATGCCAAGGCTCGGCGATCGACCGTACCCTGACAGCTACGAGCGGGTGCGGTGCGGAAAGACCGTATCGGCCACGTGCCACGAAGGAGTTTTCACGATCAAGGACATGGCTCCCCACTCGGCTCGGCTGCTCCTGTGCCAGTGAAAATGAATGCGATGCTGAGTCTGCTCATCGATGTCTTCAGATGAAGCTGTCCCTGCCGGTCTTTCAGGCGTAGCTTTACGCTTCTGCCGAAAAGCTGTTGTGCGGCATCGCCGTAAGACTCGCTTTCTGACAACGGCCTGGTTCGCACGTGACCGCTTGCAAAACCACGAGCTGCGGCATTTATTATCTTAAACGAACGATTACTGTGGGCGGTGGACGCGGCGCGGCTTGATTTCGTTGAGGTGCTCCCGAAACCGCTGGACCACTTCCTGGTCTCCGAATTGAGTCATTTCGCGCTCCAGCTCTGTCAACGCGAAATGGACCACGTCATGGTGGTGTACCTCTTCCGGAGCCAACTCCTCGCTAAGACGTAGCCAGATATTGTGCAGCAGCTCGATCTCTTTGGGAGTCAGGTGTGGCGCGTGCGGGCCGAGATAAAAGACCTTCTCTTGCCCGGTTGGGCTGTAAACCTCCAGGCGGAAATGAGGTTTAGGGTGCGGCAGACGCTCCCAGGCCAGCCCAATCAGCCGGGCCTGCTCGCTGGGAGGCATTTTCGCGGAGGTGGCCACAACGAGGACCGAAGACTGCAAGTTCTGGGCGGCGCGCACCATCGCGTCATAAATATCGTTGGATGCCACGACCGCCAGGCGGATCGGTTTCCCCTTCTCCTCCGCGATCTCCAGAGCCTTGGTAAACAGTGACTGCTCGAGCTTGGTAAAAAGTTGATCGGGTTCGAGATCGTGTTCACCTGAGCCGGAGCGTCGGAGCTCACGGATGTGCAGAAGCACTACGTCCCGTCGCGCCGGGTTTACCCGTTCGAGCACGGCTGCGAGGTGGTGCAAGTGGTAATGGTTGCTCGCGAGAACGAGGACGTTGCCCGGCCGGCAACCTACCGTCTGCGGGGTAATCTCTTGCGCGAATTCCAAATGGAATTGATCTAATCCGACGTGAGCTGCGCCGCGCTGTTGCGTAGCCTTCTCGGAGGCAGTGAAGATCCCAAAAAAGACCAACGTGAAGGCAATTCCCGAGACCGTTGCGACCTGCTTAGTGAATAGATTCGTTACTGCGATCCCCAGGAGCGTGAGGGTAATCAGACCCAACCCGAGAGGGATCTCGATCTGCCCTATCTTAAGATTAAGGGGCACCCTAAATTCACGAGGTCCAGGCCTTCTGTAGCGAAGCACCAAGACCCCAAGAGCCTTCGTTACGAAGCTCCACAGCACGCCGAAGGCGTAAGCCTCACCGAGGATGTAAACGTCCCCGCGACTTAGCAGGATGGTAAGAAGCTGGAGAGCTACGACAAGGTTGATGATCCGATGTGTCGTCCCGAAGTGGCGGTGCGGTTGGCGGAACCAGTCGGGCAGAACTCCGTCCTCTGAGACCCGGTTCAGCACGCCGTTAGATCCGACGATAGATGTGTAGACGGCCCCTGACAAGATGAGAACGCCGACCAGCACAACGAACAAATGAAACACCAGTTTCAGCGTGTAGGGACCCTCCAGGTACATCGCCAAGCCGCCAATGAGGTTGTCGAAGTAATTCCTTCGCACTTGATCGGGAATGATCATGACCGCAAAGAACGAAACGAGGGACGTGAAAACCAAGCTGTAGATGAAAATGACAAAGCCTGCCTTTTTAAGGTTACGCAGTTTCGGATGTTCGATTTCGCGGTACACTTGGGCGAGCGTCTCCTCACCACTCATTGCCAGGACCGAGTGGCCGAGGGCGATGAAGATCCCTACGAGTCCGACCGTGTACGGCAGGCGACTTCCTCTTAGCCATCCCAGGGCGTCAGGCGAAAATTGGAGATTTCGTGGCAAAGGCCAAGGCGGCAACTGTGCTCCGCGCACGGACACCGTGTAAACACACCAGCCAATCAGAAGTACGACCATGACTGTGGTCACGTACACGATACGGAGAGCTTTCTCGCTGCCTAGGGAAATACCCTTGATATTGATCCACCAAAAGTAGAGGGTAACGAGCACCGCAAAGACTGCTGCCGTCAAGTTTGCGGGAAGGACTAGGCTGAGATGCGCGTAGCGAAACAGGTCGTTCAGAAACCCTGCTAGATACTGCCCAGCCGAGACGCCACTGATGGGTCCGGTAAGGATGTAGTCAAACATCAGAGCTGAGACGGAGAATTTCGCCATGGTACTGCCCATGGCCTCTTTCACGACGCGGTAGACCCCGCCGCGCACGAACATGCTGCAGCTCTCAATGTAAATCGCGCGCACCGCATAAGAGAACAGCATGATGGCCAGGATGAACCAAGGCGCAGCCTTGCCGATCGCTTTCTCGGCGATGCCACCGGCGTAATAGGCGGACGAGGCTAGGTCGTTCAGGACAATTGCTGCGGCCCGCCAGAAGGAAATAAACGATAGCATTGCGGTTGTGGCAATCAGAACGCGGGGGAAGCTCGCTGGCGGAGCGTTCGCGGGTGATCCCTGGCTATGACCGGGGTGCATAGCGGGTGAGCTTCTTCGAGAAAAATACGCCACTTGAAATCAGGCGTCAACGCCGCGGGCTTTGCTGTCTTGAAGCACGCTAATTTCCGCCTGCTGGTTAAGCCTCCGACGACGGTTGACGAATCGGCTGCTGCGTTGAGCACAAAGGACGCCATCGGAAACGCATTCAGCCGGACTCTGATCGTCGCTCGGCCCTAACCAATTCTGTCCGCTTCGACGCGGTGACCGCCTTTCCCGCGCATTGACACCGCGGGAAGTTTCGGCAAGTTCACAGGATGCTGAGGAAGCCAGGCCAGGGGCTTGGGATTGCACTGCCGTGCAAGCTCACTTTGCGGCCCGTGTGTATGCTGGGGTACAGTGGTCGCCGTGCCCCAGCAATTCTTTTCGCCCATCTCAACCCGGTCATTCCGCGCCGAGGCTCCGGCGCAGAGTCGAAGAATTCCTATGAAGGCGTTCTGGGTAAGCGGCAGAAACTCACCAGAGGGCCTTGTTGCGTTAACCCTTGATTGCGGTCTTGGGGAATGGCCGAGGTCTTGGTGGTCGAGCTGCCGGGATGTTCATCCGGGCCGCGTTTCGTTTTTTGTGATGTCTTCGTCGCCGGTGCCGGCTGGCTCTCTTGCGACGGGCAGACACTCTCAATCGGCATGCCGGGCTTGTACTCGGTCTGCTGGGGGACGGGGCACCCCTTTTCCGGCAGCAACAAGCTGGGTCTGTCTTTTTCTTCTTTGTCCGCTTGTTGCTTCACTCCGGCAAGTTCCTTCTTCATTTCCTCGAAGGCAGAGCTCTGCTCGGCCAGTCGCTCCTTCGGCGGGAGAAACATGGTCTCGCGCTCAGCGTCGACCATGCGTTGATAGAACGGGGGGTGGTCATAGAACCAGCCGACCCCGTTAACGTAGCCTTCCTGGGTGGCCATCTTGTCGAAAAAGCGCACGAAACCGCTGGGATCGTAGCCCGTGTTCCAGGTGTACTGGATGCCGAGCTGGTCGGCCTCCAGTTCATATTCGCGGCTGACGCCCAGCAGCTTGAGGTTCAGCACCAGCCCTAGGCCGTAGAAGCCGTACTGCAAGGCGTAATACGTGCCGAGGCCGACGACGCCGCCCGTCAGGATCAGGGCGGCGAGTTCAGCACCCTGATAAAAGATTTGGGCGATAGTGGCCTTCTTCATGAGCTTGTGGGCATGGCGCGCCACATCGTGCGCAATCTCATGCCCGAGGACTCCGGCTAGCTCTGATTCGTCATCCACTTGCTCCAGCAGGCCCCGCTCGACGAACAGAAAACCGCCGGGAAGGGCGAAGGCGTTCACTTCCTTGGAATTGAGGACGGTCACATGCAGCGGGATGCGCAGGTCCGAATGCCTGGCCACCTTCAGAGCGAGTTCCGTGACATAGTCCACAACGACCTTATTCTCTACCGCGGGAGGTATCATCCCGTTCTCCCTCATGTGCCGAACCGCATCTTCGCCGGTCTTGATATCTTTTTCCTGGCCGGGCTCGATTTCGCGGAAGCCGATATCTTCAACGTCGCCCCAGCGCCGCTTGCGGTACGAGCCGTCGGCGAGTTCCCGGCGGATCTGCTGGTATTCCTCGGGCCATTTTTCGATCAGCTGGAGTTTGGCCTCCCGGTTGTCGTAGGCAATCGGAATTGCCTTCTGGGCCATCATCTCGGCCTGGCTTTTCGCAAGGCGAAGATTTTGGATGCGGCAGTGCAAGTCGTGCCGCCCGGAATCTTCCCCTCGATCGCTGATTTTCTTGAGCTGGGACTGCGCCTGTTTGAGCTGCGAATCGTAATCCGAGATGCGCTGCTTGTAATGCTTTACGCAGAGCTCGCGGCCTCTCTTGAGGGCCTCCCGCATCTCCGCGATCTCGGCCGCGGTGAAGAGGCGCTCGCGCGCCAGTTGAAACAGTTCGAGATAGCTTTTTTGCAAGTAGGCTTGAAGCTGACGCGACGCCGGTGGAGGCGGCGATGGCCGCTCATCTCGCTGGCTCCAGCACACGGGAGTCAAATTCAGAGCTACGCTGAGCAGGCAGGCCATTAGGGCTCGAGCAGAAAATCGCATGCGTTCCCCCCCTCCTACAACGATTTGTGGCAAATGTGTCTTCAACATGATTCTTACAAGCGAATTGCCTAAGCCAAGTTGCTGACCAAACGGCGCGCGGCCAGAGAAAGCATCAGGCGAGAAATGCCGCTGAACAGCATGCTGATCCCCACGAGTGTGCCGATCACCCACTCGCTGCTCGATGGCCACGTCTTCCAAATCATGATGGCCAGAATCAGCGTAATGATTCCGTCGAACAACAGCCAGCCTGAACCTGGCAGCGGCCGGAGTCGGAACGACAAAATAAATTCCAATACTCCTTCTACAGATAGATAGACCGCAAGCGCCAGCGTGAGCGACGCCAGGCCAACTAAGGGGTTCATCAATAAGTAGCCGCCGACGAAAATATAGACAACACCCAAAAGCAGCTCCCACATGAGTCCGCCGCTACTGCGGGTGTGCCAGGCAAATACCAGATGGGCTCCGCCACTGAAAATAAGGAGCCAAGCGACCAATAGATTGATGGCGATTCCGGCCGCCACTGGGATGGCGATGGCGAGACATCCTGCCAGAATCATCAGGATGCTGAGCGCAATCGACCACCCCAACGCTTTTTTCACGATGGTGGAAGCTGAAATTGATGTGGCATTCACGGGCACACCTCTAGAGGTTCTGGCATTTAACTCCCTGAGGCCGAGCTGGGGCTGTAGTTTTCCTGAACGAAAATCCTTGCGGTGACGGCTTTGCCGTTCGAGTCGCGGATCTCTAGCGTGTCGCCTGTCCGGGGATCAATCAGCTCGACGCGTATTTTCCTCGGCGGCCCAGATGTCGCCGCATTCGACGACAAATAGGTAATGACGTACCGCACGCGAAGATTTTCCATAATGTCGTCGTAAATCGCGGGGATCGCCACATCGGACTCAAGCACGTAGGCGCGTCCTCCCGAGACCTTCGCTAGCATCTCCAGCTGCTTCTCAGCAGTATTCCAGTCGATGCGCGCAAACGGAGCTGTAGCGCCGTATATTGCGGACTCCTGTTCCATGAGGCGACCCAGGCCGATCGTGTAAATCGGCGTCGCAGAGTCCTGAGCCGTTTGCAAGATTTGTTGGTAGTTCGCTTTGCTGAACGTATCGACACCACTCGAGATGACGATGATTGCCTTTCGCCCGCTGACCTCCCGCATTCGATTCAAAGTCTCAAGAAGAGCGTCATAAAAGTTCGCCTCGGAGAAGCCAGGGGTGGCAAGTTGGTCGAAGACCTTATCAAGGGCCTCATGACCCCGGTTGAAATCGGCAAGGGTTTCCAGCTTGGCGTCGTACTTGAGTATGGCAATCTTATCGTCGCGGCCGACGACGTCAAGCAATTGGCGGCCGGCTGGGGGAATCTTCATTCCAAGTAGTTTATTTAATTCGTGGTATCGCCCGCCGGACTCCATCAACAGGGCTACAGAAATAGGAGCGTGCTCGATTTCGACCGTGACGTTCTTCTGTCGCACTTCGTCCTCATACACCGCGAAATTCTCCCGTCGAATGTTCGGTAGGAAGTATCCATTCGGATCTTCGACCATAAGCTTGACGGTTACGGTGCGACTCGAAGGAGTGAACTTGATCTCTGACCGTTGCTTGCCCTGCTCCCCTTTGTAAAGCGGGCTCGCAGGCCTGTTGGGAACGGTAACTTGGGATGCTTGCCCAGATTGCTGAGTGGATGCCTTTGGTCCCTGCAGAGGTAGGCCTCCGCTCCAAGTGAGCGGGATGAGGAAGAGGATGAGCACCAACGAGCTAGCAAGACTCAGGCGTGTTGTGGTCTTCATAGCCTCCTGCTTTCAGTATTGAGCGAGCTCTATGGTCTTATCCGCTTGTCTTCTCCTAATGACATTTGAACTGTTCTGAGAAGGTCCGAGAAGGCCAAATGCCCTCAGGTTCTCCTCGAGCAATACGATGCGGTGATGCGTGTCATTCAACTCGGCCTTGGGCCGTCGGGGCTCTGCAGAGTGCTGGATGACTTGAGCCAGGCACCAATTCCGCCGGCCTGGCGCAGCATCCCTCCCGCCTCATCGGCAACCACTTCCAACGGCACCTTATAGCGCCGGACGAGCTCCGGGAGAACCGCCCGGATAGTTGTGAGGCGCCGTTCTCCGCCGCAGGCAGCGCATACGGAATCCGCGCCGCGATCGGTCCATCCGCACTTCGTGCATCGTCCCACTCGTTCCTCGAGCCCGCGCACCACCGCTACGCCGCGGAGCAAGCCCTGCTGCAAATGCCCGAGCGTCTCCTCTACTCCGAGCACCGCGTGCGGCCCGCTATCGAGCAGCCGGTCGACCAGGGCTCGCTGGTATTCGCGCTCCCAACGTTTCAGCTCGGGCTCGATGCGCGCGTGAAGTGCAGGCAGCGCCAAGTGTCCGAGATCCTCCTTGATCAGCACGGTGCGGCCATACATGCTTTTAGGCAGCTCAGCCCAGACCAGTTCCACCAACTCGGCGGGCCCGGCCAGAAAAACGGGGTTTAAGCTCTTGCGCTCGGCCCATTCGCGGATATGCTCGGCTTCTCTCGCGTAGAAGCGCACATATTGTGCTTCCACGCGATGTTCGAACGCATCGCGGTGTGAACCTCGTAGCTTTTCCACATCCGGCTGCGATGGCGGCATCAGGTCCTTCCTGCGCCACTCCGTAGTGTCTACCTTCACGGTCTCATCGTGCTCCTCCGCCATTTCGCCCATCCAATAACGTAAAAAGCGCGCGCCGAACCGATCTACAAGCACTAGGCCACAAGGTCGGTGCTCGTCCATCAGCCAGAGCAGTTGCGTAAGCGACGGCAGGCCCCAGTAGAGCTCATCTTCCACAGCAACTCGCAGCGCAAGGAATTGCCAAACTTGGGGCCCGGCAAAGATCACAACGCTGTGAGCGCGAGGCGGATTCTGCTCCAAGTATTCCTTGACGCGCTGGACCTGCTCGCGGAAAGATTTCCGCTCCTTTCCCGAGACGCCTTCCTCCAAGACTTTCGCTTGCGACTTGAGCCAACTGAGATAGTTGGGCGGAAGGCCCTGATTTCGTGGATGGGCCGGGTTGGTATCGAGGTATGCAGTCAGTGCGGGTGGCGGAATCTGAGGCAAGGATTGAATTAACTTAACGTCAAGCATGAGAAAGGCCCGGAATTTGTTTCGTCAGTTGCGGGCGCCGGGCACACGGGGAGCTGGCGCGCAGCTCCGCTTCCCGGCCGTTCGCACACTCATCGTCCAGTACATAGCAAGCCAAGGCAGTCGGCTTACTTTCGAAGCGCCCCGTCAACGCTCAGGCGGCCACCCCCGATTATCGCGAGCGCCAGCGCGGCACCGATCAGCAACAGGTTGTACTCGATGCCGTGGCCTTTATTCGGCACATTCGTCCAGTTCAGGAAGAAGCCGTTGGGCAAATGTACCAGAATCGCGGCCACGACCATTTGCGCTGCCGCCAGCAACGCTACCCAACGGGTGTAGACCCCGGCGAGCAGCGCGAGACCACCTAGGAACTCGACCAGGAACGCGGCGACAGCTAACGGAGCCGGAATGTGCAGGGTTTGCGTGAAGAAGCGCATCGTTCCATTCCAGCCGAAGCCGCCGAACCAGCCGAGCACCTTCTGCGCCCCGTGGGCGAAGAAGATCACCCCCAGCGGCAGCCGCAGCATGAGTGGAGCCCACTCCTGCTTGTCGGCAAGCAATCGATCAAGGATGTCGCCCTTCGCTGTGCTGGCGGCTCGCGCTTCGCCGCTTGCGGTTTCGATGTTCATCGGTTTGATCGCCATGCGAGTTCTCCCTCAGTTAGCAGTGCTTCACCGGAACGTCCGGTATACAAACTCTTGAGGATCAGGAACGCCCTCAGACACCATCGACCCGCAAGTCCGTCGAACCTGCGTTTGACAGAAACCTGCTACGCGGCGCGGCGCAGAATTTGTTGATGTACCTCCTCAGCAGTCCGGAACAAGAACGGGCTCTGCTGGATATGGCGCATATACCCGCGCAAGCTTGCGTAGAGAAAGCCGGGGAACTCTTTCGTCTTGACCCTGGTGATCTCCAGGGTGTTCACCTTTTCGGCCTCCGCTCTCGCTAGAAGCTTTCGAAGCGCTTTTGCCAGCGCGTGCTTGCGATCACGATCCAACGCGAGCGCGCCCGCTTGTATTTCGGGAGGAAGGAAGAAGAAGTACCAGCCCACGCTGTTGAGCTGTCGGTCAAGCTCTGCAGGGCGGACTTGGGAAACCAGCATCCATTCCCCGACAACGAGCGGGCCTTCGATTTTGACTGAGCCGGGCAGCGGCGCGTCCTTGCGCACTACAAGGTTTCCGCTGCGGAGACTTTCGATGACATCGGGAATCACCACCTGTGTCATCCCGGGTTCCACCTCCTTCTGCTTCTCGTGATCAGTAGGAAGGGGAAGAAGGTGCCTCCCCCACGGCGATTCACGCTGCAGTGGACGCAGCCTTGCCTTTCGGGAGTTCCCCGGCAACCTTAACGCCGATGGTCTTCGGCTTTGCTTCAGCTCGCTTCGGTATCTGGATCATTAGCACGCCGTTAGCGTAGCTAGCGTCAATGTGCTCGGGATCCACATAGCTCGGAAGCCTGAAAGACCGTGAGAAGGCGCCATAGCTGCGCTCCATCACACGGTAGTTCTTGCCTTTCTCGTCCCTTTCAAAGTTGCGTTCCCCACTCACGACCAAAACATCGCCGAAGACTTCCACCTTGAGGTCCTTTTCGTTCAGCCCGGGGATCTCCATCGTCAGCGTCAGGCTGTCGTTGTCTTCGCAGATGTCCACCGGAGGACCAAAACCCCAGATTCCCTGGAATTCGGAATGCGACCTCCGGTCAGGGATGAGGCGCATACGACGCCGGCGAAGAGCACCAAGAAGCTCCCTGAAGCGTTCCCAGCGCAGTGGCGACTTCATATCTACCACCTCCTTTCAAAGCAGGTCAGGCGATAACTCTCCGTTCATCTGGTTGCTGTGCGCAGCATGCCAGCCGGCGTAGCTATCGCCTTCAGCCAGTCGGGTAGCCGCTGGGCGTCTTTGGGTCACTGCTACTTCGAAGCCTTGTCCAGCACGTATCTCAGGTGACTGAGACGCAAAGAATCAGCTTGGTGATGCCACGCCTACGGAGCTGCAGGCCAGGTCGTTGGTCTCTGGCCCGCAGACTCCCGCTCGCAGGCTTCGCGGACGGTATTGCCCCCTATACAACAATCGTGATCCGGTTGTCCACCGAGGTGACCCCCGGCGCCGACCACGCCGCCCGCTCCGCCTCTTCCTTCTCCGCCCAGGAGCGCACCGTCCCCTTCAGGATGACCTTGCTCCCCTCTACCTCGACCGCGATCCGCCGCGCGTCAGTCTCCGCGCTGCGCACCAGGGCCTGCTCGATCTTCTGCTTGAGTTCCGACGGCGTCAGGCGAGGCTTGACGGTGATCAAGTTGCTCACTCCCTTGACACCTGCCAGGCGGCGGACGACCCGCTCGGCGTCCTGTTTCTGAAACTGCCACTCGACCTCGCCCTTGAGCGTGATCCAGCCCTTGGAGACCGTGACTTGGATCTTGTCCACGGGCACCAGAGCATCCCATTCCAGAGCCCGAACGGCGGCCGCGGCGATGTCAGCGTCGGTGCGCTCGGCGGAGATGGGCAACCGGACTTCGATGTCATTGGCCACGGCCAGCACCCCGCGGACGCGGTGGGCGGCCTCCTCAGCAGCCCAGCGCTTGGTGTAGGAGTCAACCCAGCCCATGAGGGTGACGATGCCGTCTTTGACGGCGACGCCGATCTCGTTGGGCTGGAGGCGGGCGTCCCACTTCAGCTCAGCCAGCACATCTTTCTGGATTTGCTCGTCGCTTCGGGCTACGGCTGCGGTTGCTGTACTCATTCTTGCCTCCTTTTAGGCTTAGCCTTTGTCATTCGCTAGGCGCCAGCAGCTTTGGCTTTTGGCAAACTCTTGATTTCAATTCGCTTCGGAAGAGCCGTGGCGCTGAGGGGTGCCACGATTTCCAGCACGCCGTTGTTGTACTCGGCGGTGAGCTTTTCAGTGTCTACACCCTCCGGCAGTATCACGGTCCGCTCGAAGCGCCCATAGGAGAACTCCTTGTTCAGATAATCCACATCCTTTTTCTCCTCGGTGCTCTTGTGCTCGCCGCTAAGCGTCAGGTAGTTGCCTTGAAGATTGAGCTGAACCTCGTTGGGGTCCACGCCTGGTAGAGCAATGCGCAAGTGATATTTTTTCTCCTTGCTATCCACCCAGGCCTCGATCGGGGGTGCCGAACCGAGCATCCCGGTCGGACGTTCAGCCCCCGTCATGAACCGGTTGAATATGTCGTCAAAATCACGCCTGAAATCGAACAGCTCTTCGAAAGGGTTTTCCCTTCTTGCGAGATATGCCATTTGGTCTCCTCCGTCATGATGTTCTCTTGATGCCATTTAAAATTCCGCTATTCCTGATCCACATCTGCGCGCAACTCGCCCTCCTCGCTGCTTTGCGTTTACGGTCCTGGGGCCGCGACCTCAAGCCGAGCCCCAATTGCAGTCGACCGCGACCGGAACATCCCTTTCAGGCGAGGAACCGGCTGGCCGACACGCCTCTGGCGGTAAGTAGACTCGCCAGTTGCCGACGCGCACGCAATGTCCGCGACTTAATCGCGCTAATCCCGACGCTCGCCGCTTTTGCTGCTTCCAGGTCGGAGAGATTTTCCATAGCACGAAGCTGAAAAGCCAAGCGAAGGTCAGGCGAGAGCTGACTCATCTTCTTCTCCACCCATTCCCTCCTCTCGACAAGAGCGTAGGCTTGCTCCGGATCAGGGCGGGCGTCAACTGCCCATGCAGGCCACGGCTGCGCGTCGTTGCCAACGATCTCGTCAAGAGATATCTGGGGGAGCGCGGGCAGTCTGCGGCGATTCATGAGCGCCGCATTGAGGACGACGCGCGTGAGCCATGTCGAGAACCGCGATCTGCCCTCGAAAGACCGCAGATTCACGTAAGCGGACAGCAGACCGTCTTGCAACGCGTCCTCCGCGTCTTCTTTATTGCGGAGCAGCGAAAAGGCCGTGCGGTACAGCTTTGCCCTATCGCGGGCGAAGAGCGTCGTCAGCGCGTTGGAATCTCCTACCAGGGCGTGCTGGACGGTTTCCCTCTCCTCGCCGCTTGGCAGTGGTTTTGCTTCATCCACGACACTCGCTGCTCCGTGAATGGACAGGGCCGAACTCTTCCGTCTTCGCTGAGTGACCGTTGGAGGGCTTAACCGGGATGTTCGTAAAACGCCCATGCGGCTCCCGCAGGTCTATGGTGTTCCTCCCCAAACCCGGAAGAATTCTTGCCTTACTTCCTGCCTAGCCACTGTTTTCGGCACTGCGGGTGCTTTCAGCTTTATTCAACCATCGTTCACGAGCACCTTTCATTCCAATCTGAGACCTGCCTTGATCGCCTTGAGTATCTTCGTTTCAATGAATCGATTAGCCCCGGCAGCGCCGGTTGGCAGCCAGTCTATGAGTGGATCAAGACAGAGATATGATGTCAGTATTTCGACACTATTCCGACAGCACCCGGGTTTCCTTCGGCGTCGCGCGCCTCGGCGCTCCAAACGGTGCACAGCTTGACCTCCCGGGTTTTCGCCGAGCCATCGGTTTGCTTGCCCGCATGGCCC
>Ga0209055_1001945_pt1 | contig 13246 bp, 10 predicted proteins | sample GraSoiAngelo_110_FD_185875 | JGI IMG/M metagenome (GOLD analysis project Ga0209055, IMG submission 185875) | Grasslands soil microbial communities from the Angelo Coastal Reserve, California, USA - 14_0903_12_30cm (SPAdes) (version 2) | ecosystem: Environmental > Terrestrial > Soil > Grasslands ... | reverse complement strand
CTCCTCCAGCAGAACGGTGGGCCCGCTTGGTGGTCGATGTAAAATGCCCGCTGCGCCGTGGCGCGTGGTACCCCGTGCTCAGCGCCGGTCCCGAGGAAACGGTCGTCGTGGTGCGCGACCGCGCCGTGATCCTGCCACACCACTGCCTCGAAATCACGAACACCCGCCCCAGCCAGTGGGCAATCGTCGCACGGGCATCTTTCACTCCGTATGCCGTTTGCCCGAGGTGCGCTGACCGGGTCCCGCTGCACGGCTCCCCCAGGCAGTTGTGGTGCATACGATGTCATCAGATGTTTGGCGTCGAGCCGGCCGACGCGCTGGTTGCACCCGAGGGCGGCGACGCCCACCGGAATACGTCTCACCCCGACGACTGAAGCGGGACGAAGCGGCCCCGCATCCTGGTGGGCGGGTGAGGCGTGGCTACCTCACCCGTTGAACCTGCCGCAACAGCCCTTGAGCACGTGGCTGACCCGGTAGTTGGGTCGACCGGTATCTCCAGCTCCCGCAAGGCAATAGCCTAACCGACCGGCGCGTCGAGGTGGCCCCGAGAATGCAGGGCACGCAATTTGAGCCCGACCTGGTTCTGCATGCCAACCGAGACGACGACATGAGCGCCAAGAGTACGGAGCGGGAGCAGCCCCGGCGACGCGGCTGGGACCGGCGGCGAGACTTGGGCCGCCGCATAGTCCGCGACCGGCGACGTGTCGCGATCGCGGTTCACGTCGAGCGCCGCGGCGGCACGGATCGCCGCTGTGGCAGCCAGCGGCGGGCCAGAGCGGAACGTCGCTCGCCGCCTCAGGGCTTCAGGTTCCGAGACCGCTAGTCTTGCTCGGTTCGGTCAGGCAGCCGGCGAATCACGTCGAACGACGGCCAGGAGGTGTGTCCCGGCATCGCAATACCCGGGCTCGTCACACGCCGTGGCCTCGTACTCCAGCAACGCCTCCCACTGCTCCGGGGCGGTGATAAACTCGTTTTCCACCCCCGTCGCCAGTGCGCTCGAGGCTGAAATCTGCTCTACCTCGAGGCCCGGCTTCGCAAGGAACGCCCGGAGCTCGGCCGCTCGGTACATGTGACAGTAGTGCCTTGAGGTCGGGTCCGTCTCAGCGGTCAAGTCCCCTGTGGCGATGATCGTCCGCATGGCGGCGCGCGGCATGTCGCGGAGGGCTGCGCGGTGGCGGTGCAGCGTACCCCACAACGACATGACGCTCAACAGGAGGTAGCCGCCCGGGCGGAGCACCCGGACGCACTCCGCCAGCGCCTTGTCCCGACGCTCGAACACGTAGCTGAAGGGTCCACCGAAGGCCACGACGCCGTCGAAGCTCGTCGCGTCCAACGCCCCAAGATCGCAGATATCCAACTGGCGCCAGGCCTCGACACTGGAGGCGAAGCCCCGCACTCCGGCAGTCTCCCGATTCAGCTCGAGCTGCCTGGCCGAGAGATCGGCGACGACCACGCGGGCGCCGCGGTGGTGGAGCAGCTCGGTGAAACGGCCTGGGCCTGCCCCGACGTCGAGCATCCGGTGACCGGGCCGGACGTAGCGCTCGAGCAGCGCGGTGTGCATGGCCAGGGATACCCGATCCCCGAGGGTGCGGTCGAAGCGCTCCCATTCACCGGCGCCGAGGGCATCGAAGTACGCGGCGATCGCCGCGGGGCTATAGGTCATGTCGGTAACATGCAGCCGCGGCTCGGCGTCGCCAGAGCGGCGGTGCGGGCAGCCGAGCGCGGCCGTGGAGTACCGGCTGGAACGGCTCCCCGCTATTTTGCGCCAGCGGTTGGCGGCACGGGGAGCCGCCCTACACCACCGAGGCAAGCGCTAACGGTTGGCACTTCAATACTTTCTAAAGTGGGCGCAGGCGTACTAGGCTTCGACCCGGCGCTGCTGCGCGGCATCGCGGAGCGCGTCGGCACCCCGGCATACGTGTACAGCGCGAACCTGATCCGGGCGCAGTACCACGCGCTGCACGACGCCTTGAAGGACGTACCGCACCGCATCTGCTATTCCGTCAAGGCGAACGGCAATATCGGGGTCCTCAAGGTGCTCAAGGCGCTGGGGGCGGGAGCGGACATCGTGTCGGTGGGGGAGCTGCGGCGGGCGCTCGCGGCCGGTTTCGACGCCGACGCGATCGTGTTCTCAGGCGTCGGGAAGACCGCCGCCGAGCTCGAGGAGGCGATCCGCGCGGGCGTCGGGTTCCTCAACATCGAATCACCCGCCGAGCTGGACGCGCTGATCGCGGTGGCCCGCAGGGTCAAGAAGCTGGCCCGCGTCGGCATCCGGGTGAATCCCGACGTCGCCACCGAGACCCACCCCTATACGAAGACGGGTGAGAAGACCGCCAAGTTCGGCGTACCCTACGACGAAGTGGTGGCCGTCGCCCAGCGGATCGTAGCCGAGCCGCTGTTCGCGCTGCGCGGCCTGGCGATGCACTTGGGCTCGCAGATTACGGACGTGGAGCCGTATCACCGCGGCACGGTGAAGCTGCTCGAGCTGGTGGCGGCGTTGCGGGCATCGGGCATCACCACGATCGAGGCGCTCGACGTGGGCGGCGGCCTGGGGGTGCGCTACCACAACGAGAAGGCGCCGACCCCCGGCGCCTTTGCGCAGGCCGTGGCGCCCCCGATCAGGCAGGCGGGCCTCGCGCTGGTGTGCGAGCCCGGGCGCTACCTCGTCGCCAACGCGGGCGTGCTGCTCACCAAGGTGCTGTACCGCAAGCACGCGGGCGGCAAGGAGTTCGTCGTCGTGGACGCCGGCATGACGGACTTCGTGCGGCCCAGCCATTACAACGCCCATCACGAGATCATGCCGCTCCAGGACGGCGCCCGGCCCGAAGAGCTGGTCAACATCGTCGGCCCGATCTGCGAGTCGGGCGATTTTCTCGCGCTTGACCGCAAGCTGCCGGCGGTCGAGCCCGGGGAGTACCTCGCCGTGCTCGGCACCGGCGCCTACGGGTTCGTGATGAGCTCCACGTACAACCAGCGGCCCCGGCCGCCCGAAGTCCTGGTCGAGGGAGATCGCTACTACGTGGCACGCCAGCGCGAGACGCTCGACGACCTGCTGCGCGGCGAGGTGCTCGATCCCACGACGTGGTACCAGGGAGGATCGTGAACAAGATCCTCATCCTCGACTACGGCTCGCAGTTCACGCAGCTGATCGCGCGCCGCGTGCGCGAGGCGCACGTGTATTGCGAGATCCACCCCGCCGCGCGCGGCACCGATCTCGCGTTCATCAGGCAGTTCGACCCGCGGGGGATCGTCCTGTCGGGCGGGCCGAATTCCGTATTCGATCCCGGCGCCCCCACCGCGGACCCGCAGCTCCTGGCGCTGGGCGTGCCCGTGCTGGGCATCTGCTACGGCATGCAGCTCGTGGCGCAGCTGGCGGGCGGCACGGTGCGGCCATCCCGCGAGCGGGAATACGGGCGCGCCGAGGTGATGATCCGGGAAGCGGGCGGGGGGGGCCTGTTCCAGGGGTTCGAGCCGCAGAGCTGCATCACCGTGTGGGCGAGCCACGGCGACAAGCTCGACCAGCCGCCCCCGCACTTCCGCGTGACCGCCTCGAGCGCCAACGCTCCGGTCGCCGCCATGCAGCACGAATCTCAGCCGACCTACGGCGTGCTGTTCCACCCCGAGGTCGCCCACACGCCCCGGGGCGGTGAGATCCTCCACAACTTCCTGTTCGCGATCTGCGGCTGCACGCCCGACTGGACGCCGGGCCACTTCATCGAGCACGAGGTCGAGCGGATCCGTTCGCTCGTTGGGCCGACCCAGCGGGCGATCTGCGGCCTGTCGGGCGGCGTCGACTCGGCGGTCGCCGCGGCACTGGTGCACCGCGCCATCGGCGACCGGCTGAGCTGCATTTTCGTGGACCACGGGCTGTTGCGCCTGCACGAGCGGGAGCAGGTGGAGACCGCATTCCGCCCCCCCGTCGGCATCGATCTCCGGGTGGTGGACGCCGCCACGCGGTTTCTGGGCGAGCTCGCCGGCGTCGACGACCCCGAAGAGAAGCGTCGCCGCATCGGGCACACGTTCATCGACGTGTTCGAAGACGCGGCGCGGCACGTGCCCGGGAACGTCGGCTTCCTGGTCCAGGGAACGCTGTATCCCGACGTGATCGAGTCCGCCTCACCGCGCGGCGGGCCGTCCGTGACCATCAAGACGCACCACAATGTCGGCGGCCTGCGGCCCGACCTGCCATGGCAGCTCATCGAGCCGTTGCGCGAGCTCTTCAAGGACGAGGTGCGGCAGGTGGGGCGGGAGCTCGGCCTGCCCGAGGAGATCGTGGGCCGCCATCCGTTCCCCGGACCGGGGCTCGCGATCCGCGTGCTCGGACCGGTCACGGAAGAGCGGCTCGACCTGCTGCGGCGAGTGGATGCGATCTACGTCGAGGAGATCCGCGCCGCGGGGCTGTACGACCGCATCTGGCAGGCGTTCGCTGTGCTGCTCCCGATCCGGTCCGTCGGGGTGATGGGAGACGGGCGCACCTACGACTACGTGGTGGCGCTGCGCGCGGTGACGAGCCGGGACGGCATGACGGCCGACTGGTTCCCGTTTCCCACCGACGTGCTCGCGAAGATCAGCAGCCGGATCATCAACGAGGTGCGCGGCGTGAATCGGGTGGTATATGATGTGAGTTCGAAACCCCCTGCAACCATCGAGTGGGAATAACGGCGTCACGTGCAACGCCTCTAGATGTTCTTATCTTCCAGCAACTTCAAGAATTCCTGAGACGAGCCTAGTTTGGCTAGCTTTTCCGGAACATCAGCTTCCTTCGCGAACTGCGCAATCTTGCCGAGCACTGGCAGATACTGATTGGAGACTTCCAGCGGCGGAGCAACGATCAGGAAGAAGTAGTGTACCGGCTTGCCGTCGATGGCGTTGAAGTCGAGCCCCTGCGGCTTGCGGCCGAACGCCACCCGCAGCCGGTTCACGGCCAGGGCGCGGCAGTGCGGGATCGCGATGTTCTGGCCGATCCCCGTCGAGCCGAGGGTCTCGCGCCGCTTGAGCATCTTGACGAGCGTCTGCTCCGCCTTGTCGTCGAGCTTGAGCAACCCGACGAGCTCCTTCAGCACGTCGTCTTTCGTACTGCTGTGGAGGTCCAGGTTGATGGCCTCCTCCGAAAAGAACTCCCGCAGACGCACTGTGGCTCGCTCCACGTGGCAAAGGGCGGCCTAACCTAATGAGTGGTTGCCTCATATGCAACGCGTCATTACGTTGTCTCCCATGCACTTCCCGTACCCTGTGGCACACGAGGTGCCGCTCTTCCTCGCCCCCATGTCGGGGGTGTCGGAGTCGCCGTTCCGACTGCTGTGCCGTCGGTTCGGGGCGGACGTCGTCGTCTCGGAGTTCATCTCGGCGGTGGGCGTGGCGCGGGGCATCGAGCACCTGTTCGCTGACATGCGATTCGAGGAGGCCGAGCGTCCCATCGGGATCCAGCTGTATGGCGCCGATGCCACAGTCATGGCACGAGCGGCGGCGATGGTGACGGAGACCTGCAAGCCGGACTTCATCGACATCAACTTCGGCTGTCCGGTGAAGAAAGTGGTCAAGAACAACGGCGGCTCGGGCTGCCTCAAGGATTTGGGCCTGGTCCAGACGATCATCCGGGCGGTGCGAGGCGCAACGCATCTGCCGGTCACCGTGAAGATCCGCAGCGGCTGGGACGAGGCGCAGCGCGACCCAGTGGGCATCGCGCTCCGCTGCCGCGAGGCGGGCGCCCAGGCAGTCACGCTGCATGCGCGCACGCGCACGCAGATGTTTTCGGGGACCGCCGACTGGGACGAGATCGCCCGAGTGGTCGAGGCGCTGGACGTGCCCGTGATCGGCAACGGCGACGTGATGACCCCGGAAGACGTGTTGGCCATGCGGCGGCACACGGGCTGCGCGGGCGTCATGGTCGCGCGCGGGGCGTTCGGAAACCCCTGGCTGTTCGCACAGGCGCGCGATCTCCTGGTCGGGCGCTCCAGACGGGCGGACCCCTCCGCCGAGGCGCGTTTCACTACGGCGCTCGAGCATGCCCGGCTCGCGCTCCGGCTCCAGGGCGACAGCCGCAAAACGGCGCTCGAGTTTCGCAAGCACTTCGGCTGGTACACCAAGGGGGTGCCGGGCGCCGCCGGCTTGCGCGAGCGGCTGTTCCAGATCGACTCGATGCAACAGGCCGAAGCGATCTTCTCCGCCTATCTCGCAGCGACGGCGGTAGAGCGGGCGGCGTGAAGCTGGACGACCTGGGGCGGCTGTTCGAGCGCCTCCCGTTCGCGACGATCGATCACCTCCGGCCCCTCACACAGGGGCATCAGGAGGTGATTCTGTGTCAGGGCAAGACGGCGGAGCAGGTGGTCGGGATCGCCGAGCGGCTCGCGGCGGCGAGCGGCAGCTTCCTCGCGACCCGCGCCGAGCCGCCGCAGCGCGTGGCCCTCACGGCGCAGTTCCCTCGCGCCGAGGTCAATGAGCTGGGCCGTACAGTCTACCTGCCACCCGAGCCCGAGCCGGCGCCGACGGGGCGGGGGACCATCCTCGTGGTGACGGCGGGAACGAGCGATCTCCCCGTCGCCGAAGAGGCGGCCGTGACCGCGCGGGCGCTCGCGAACCGGGTGGAGCGGCTCACGGACGTCGGCGTGGCCGGGATCCATCGCGTGCTGGCGCACGCCGAAGCGTTGCGCAGCGCCGCGGTCGTCATCGTGGTCGCCGGCATGGAAGGGGCGCTGCCGAGCGTGGTCGGCGGGCTGGTGCGGGCTCCCGTCATCGCGGTGCCGACGAGCGTGGGCTACGGCGCCTCGTTCGGGGGCGTGGCGGCGCTGCTTGGCATGCTCAACTCCTGCGCTGCGGGCGTCACGGTGGTCAACATCGACAACGGATTCGGCGCCGCCGCCGCCGCGAGCCGCATCAACCACTCATGACACGGACCGGCGTCTGGGCCGGGCGCGGACTCGCCGTGCTCGGCCTCGCCGCCGTCGTGTGGGGCGTGTTGCAGGCGAGTCTCTGGGCCCTGCTCGCGGCGATCGGGGGATTTCTGGCCGCCACCGGGCTGGCGTTCGCCCCGCTGGTGCGCGTCTGGCTCGCCGAGCGTCCCGCCACCCGCCCGTCCGACTTCGAGCATACCATCGACCTGCTGCGCCGCGCGCACGGCGCGCGGGCGGGATGGGTCGTCGGGCTCGAGGAGGGAGACCTCGAAGTGGCGGCGCCCGACGACCCGAGCCACGACATACGGCTCCGGGGAGCAGCGATTGCGCAGCTCGCCTCGGTGGACGGCCGGGCGCACGTGGTGCGCGAGCCCGAGGGCACGTATGTCGCTGTCGGCGACTTCCCGTTCGGCGCGGCGCTGCTGCTGGGCCAGTCGGACGCGACGCCCGCCGACAGCGCGGCCACGGCCGAGGAGCTGCGCCGCCTGGTGGCGAGCCTGCTGGTTGCGCAGCGACACGAGCCGGGCGAGCAGCCGGCCCAGCTCGTCGCGAAGCAGCTCGCGGCGATCGTGGGGGGGGCCCAAACGCTCGAGGGAATCGCCAAGGCCGGCGCGGCGCTGGCCCAGCAGTTCGTCCAGCGCGGCGTGGTGATCGCGCTCCAGGGCGTCGGGCCGGCGACCGGGGAGGCCAGGATCGTGGCGGTCTCCGCGGCGGCGGACAGTCGCCTCGAGGGACTGACGCTCGCGCCTGATGCCGCGGCGATGCGGGCCATCGTCGGGCGGGTGCCGGTCGTCTCACAGGGGCGCGAAGACGTCCTCGGGAGCGGCCTGTCGGACCGACGACGCCAGGACCGCGCGGGCACGGCCTATCCCCTGCTCGACGGCCATTTCGCCATCGGCGCACTGGTGGTGATGGGACCGCCGCTGCCCGGGGACGCCGGAGTGGCCGACCAGCTGCAGCGCCTGGCGATGGAGCTGGGCGCGCGGCTCGCGGCGGCCCGCGCCGTGCACGAGGCGGAACAGCGCGCCGTGAGCGACCCGCTCACCGGTCTCCGGAATCGGCGCGAGTTCGACCGCGCCGTGCAGCGGCACGCCGCCGGCAAGCCCGCCGCGATGGCCACGCTGATCTACTGCGATCTCGATCACTTCAAGACGCTGAACGATACGCTCGGCCACGCCGCCGGGGACGCGGCGCTGCGACACGTCGCGCGGATCCTCGAGGGCGCGGTACGGGATAAGGATCTCGTCGCTCGGATCGGCGGCGAGGAGTTCGCCATCTGGATGCCCCACGCCCCGCTCGAGTCGGGCCTCGAGGTCGCCGCGCGCATCCGCGCGACCGTCGAATCGGCGGCGTGGCGGTGGGGCGGGGAAGAGTACCCCATGACGATCTCCTGTGGCGTGGCGAGCTACCCCGACGCGGTCACACAGCTCGAGAACCTGCGCAGCGCGGCCGACGCGGCGCTGTATCGCGCCAAGCAGAGCGGGCGGAATCGAGTTGAAAAAGCGGTCGCGGCCGGCTAGGTTGGATTCGGGGGGCGACAGGCTTCGACGGGTTCGACGAGGGTATGGCTGCGTGCCCAGGTCGTCAGTCACCTGGTTAATCCACTGGCAAATTTCACAACTGCCAATTCAAACCTGGCACTGGCTGCGTAAGCTTCGGCTTCACGCACCTGCGTGAGTGGCAGCCCGCCTGAGGCGGCGCTCACGTATCGCAAAATCGGGCTGGCGTGACCTGGGGCCCGAACGGGTCGCGTAAGAGCTGCTAAGGGCTCGTCGCTGCCGTGGCGGGCGAGACGCCGCGGGAGCGAGACTCAAAAAGCCTCGCCTACGCACGTAGTGGCTGTATCGGAGTCATTCTCGGACCGGGGTTCGATTCCCCGCGCCTCCATACGAACACGGGAAACGGCCGGGGGAGAGGGAAGGGGGAAGCGGCCCCACCTCTCCCCCGTTGCGTTGCCGCCACAGCCCGCCGGTCCGACTACTAGAAACATAGTTGACAACCGGCCACGCTGCGCCTACCATCTACTATAACGTTAGTAGATGGAGACGCCCGTGCCCATTGCCTTCACCGACCGCGAGCTCGACGTCATGAGCGTCCTGTGGGACGCCGGGTCGGCCACCGTCGCACAAGTTCGCGAGCGGCTCAGCGACGACCTCGCCTACACGACCGTCCTGACCGTCCTGCGCACGCTCGAACAGAAGGGCTACGTCGGCCACACCGGCGAGGGGCGGGCCCATCGGTACCGTCCGCTGGTCAAGCGCGCGGCCGCCGGTCGCAGCGCGCTGCGCCGGCTCGTGGACAAAGTGTTCGACGGCTCGCCCGAGCTGCTCCTGACCCAGCTGGTCTCCGACAGGAATCTTGGTGACGAGGAGCTGCGCCGCCTGCGCAAGCTGCTGGCGGATCGGCTCCGGGAGAAGCAGCCATGATCGCCGCGTGGATGGTGTACTGCGTCGCCATCGCCGTTGTGTTCGTCGTGGTCGGCGAGGCGCTCGAGCGAGCGCTCCACCTGGCGGGGCGCGCCACGCGCTGGGCCTGGGTCGCGGCCCTCGCGGGCTCGTACCTCGTGCCGGCGGCCGCCTGGCTCCGGCCGGGTGCGTTCGGCGCGCTGCCCATTCCGTTGGCGAGGCCCGTCGTCGCCGGACGCCAGGCCACCGCCGGCCCGATCGACCCGCTGCAGAGGGGCGCCGTGCCGGCGCCGCCGTTCTCCCTCGGCGACCTCGATGCCACACTCGCGTGGGCGTGGAGGCTTTCTTCGGCGGCGCTGCTGCTCTCGCTCGGCGCCGCGGCGCTCCGGTTGGCGGCTGTGCGACGCGGCTGGCGCAACGCCACCGTGGACGGCCGGGCCGTCCTCGTGTCGGACAACGTCGGTCCCGCCGTGGCGGGGCTGTGGCGGCCCCGCGTGGTCCTTCCTGACTGGGCGCTCCAGCTCGGCGAGCGGGAGCGGCGGCTGATGCTGGCTCATGAGGACGAGCACATCCGAGCGCGCGACCCCTGGCTGCTCGCCGGTGCGGCGGCGGCGCTCCTCCTCGCGCCCTGGAACCCGCTGGTGTGGTGGCAGGTGCGGCGACTGCGTCTGGCGGTCGAAATGGATTGCGACGCCCGCGTGCTGGCGCGCGACGGTGACGCGCCCGCCTACGGTGAGCTGCTGCTGCGTGTCGGACAGCGCCGCGCCCGCCTGCCGCTCGGCGCGCCCGCGCTGGGCGAGCCGGTGTCGTTCCTCGGGCGTCGGATCCGCCGCATGGTGACGGCTTTACCACGCTGGCGCTGGGCGGGTGCGGCGGCAGGCGGACTGATCGCGGTCGCTGCCGTCATCGCCGCGTGCGAGGCCCCGCGGCCGGTCGGGCCGCAAGCACCGAGCGACCCGTCAGCCGTGGTGGAACCAGTGGCCGTGTTATGGAAGGTGCCAGTCCAGGATGCGCCCACGCCGGCGTCGCTGATGGACGAGTGGCCGGCGTTCCTGTCAGGACCGCCGCTGCAATACCCCAACTTGCTGCGCCAGGCGGGGATTCAAGGGCGGGTGGTCGTGCACGCCATCATCGACACGGCCGGCCGTGCAGAGCCGTGGTCGGTACACGTGATCGAGAGCCCCCACCCGGGGTTCGATCAGGCCGCGAGGAACTTCGTGCTGGAGGCGCAATTCCGGCCTGGACGGATGCGCGCGCGGGACGTGCGCGTGTCTATCAAGTTTCCCGTGAACTTTCGGACCGGAAGGTAAAGCGGATCCTTCGCTGCGCGCGCGTTCCGCGCGCTCGCTCAGGAGGACCGCGCCTGCCATCCTGAGCGCCGCAGGCGCGAAGGATCTGCTTTTGGGTACCTTCATTGCCATGCGGAACACGTTCTTGGCGCTCTGCTTGCTTGCCTCTCCCGCACCCGCGCAGTCTCCAATCGATTCCGTCCAGATCGTCACCCGCGACATCCCGAACTTCTGGCGCGCCTACGACCAAGCCGCCGGCAAAGACTCGGCCGACCGCGTGCGCATCTTCGAGACGGTGTATTTGCAGCCCGGCTCGCCGGGCCTGCGCGACTGGATGCGCGTGCGACTCATGAATCGCGACACCGTTCGCGCGCGGCTCGCTCGGGCCGGGTGGCCCAAAGAGCGGCTCGACTCGCTGCCCCCCGATAGCGTGAAAAAAGTCACCGCGCCGTTCTACGAGCGATCCGCCGCCGAGGAGCTGCTGCGCGCGCTCGCGCAGTACCCGCGCTACTACGCCGCCGTGCGCCCCACGACGCTTGCGGTTGATACCAATTCGCGAGTGACGCAGGGGATTCGGCGTGGCCTGACCCGGCTCGCAGCGCTGTATCCCGAAGCCCGCTTTCCCAACGTCTACTTCCTCATCGGCACGCTCTCGACCGGCGGCACGACCGCGCAGAGCGGCATGCTGATAGGCACCGAGCAGAGTGCGAGCGACCCCGCTACGCCGCTCGACGAGCTGCCCGACTGGGCGCGGAAGAATTTCCCTACGCATACGTTCGAATCGCTTGTTGGCCTCGTCGTGCACGAGGCGGTGCACACCCAGCAGAAACCCGCCCCACCCGGCCAGCAGGACAATCTGCTGCGTCACGCGCTGGGCGAAGGCATCGCCGATTTCCTCGCCGAGCTCGCCGTGGGACCGTGGGCTGCCAATTCACCGCGCCAGAGCTACGGCCGCGCGCATGAGCACGACGTCTGGGTGGACTTCCAGGACGAAATGCAGGGAGGCGATTCGACGATCCGCACCTGGATGTACAACGGCATGGTGCCGCCCGACAAAAACCACGGCGCCATCGACATCGGCTATTGGGTGGGCTACCGGATCGCCGGTGCCTACTACGCGCGCGCTAAGGACAAGCGCGCTGCGGTGCATGAGCTCCTCGAGCTGCGTGATGCGGAGGCGATTCTGCGCGCGAGCGGCTACGCGCCCTAACGGGCAAAGCGTGACGTTTCGCACCTTCGGCGGTACCAGCTGTCGCCGAGCGTACGCTCTAGCTCAACGCACCGAGCCCTTCAGGGCTCGCGTAGTGGCCGAGTCGGCGCTGCAGCGCACGGTTAGCCCCGCACCGGGACGATACTCTCTTCCAGATTTGCCCGAATCAGTGCCCTGAGTTACGGTATCGGCCGTCCCGCGGGGCGGTATGTTACTCCAAGTTGATCGAATAGAAATGCGGATACATCGGCAAACACGGATATCCGCTCGTCGAGTGGCGTGCCAAAGCCGTGCCCGGCACTGCTGCTCGTCCATAGCAAAATTGGGCGACCCGAGCTCGAGGCACGCTGCAGTCGAGCCGCCATCTTGCGTGAGTTCATTGGGTCGACGCGACCGTCGTGCTCGCCAGTCCGCAGGTACACGGCGGGATAGCGCGTGCCATCGACAACGTGGTGGTACGGCGAATACGCGTACAGCGCCCGGAACTGCTGTGGGTCTTTGACAGTCCCGTACTCGGTCGTATTGAACGCTCCGTTGGGCGAGAGCTCCACCCGCAGCATGTCATAGATGCCGACATACGACGCCACAGCCCGGAACAACTCGGGATGCTGCGTCAGAGCGGCGCCCATCAACAAGCCGCCGTTCGATGCGCCTTCGATCGCGAGCCGGTCGGGGTTGGTGTAGTGGTTGTCGTTTAACCAGCGCGCGCAGGCGATAAAGTCATCGAACACGTTCTGCTTGTTAGTGAGGTTGCCCGCGCGGTGCCAGTCTTCACCGTACTCACTGCCGCCGCGCAGATTGGCAATAGCGTACACGCCGCCCTGGCTGAGCCACACGCGCAACAGCGGCTGGAACCCAGGTGTAAAGCTGATCCCATAGCCGCCATACCCCCACAGCCGCGTCGGATTTTGCCCGTCGCGCTTCGTGCCGTTTCGTTGAAGAATGGTCATCGGGACCTTCGTGCCATCGCGCGAGGTCACGAACACGCGGACAACCTCAACGTCGGCGAAATTTGCCGGCGAGGTCACGAACAGCGCGGTGCGGCGGACTGAGTTCGTAGTGGGATCGTAGCGGTACCAGGCGGGTGGCGTGGTGTAGCTCTGGGCCTCATACAGAACGGTGGCGCTTGAATCGCTCACGATCTCGCTGACCGCTGAGACCGGTGCGAGCGGCAGGGAGACTTGCCGGTGGGACTGGAGGTCGATCCTGCGGATCGCCGACGGACCGCCCGCTACCTCGAGCACATAGAGCTGCGTGCCGGCCACGAAGATGTCTTGAATCGCGCCGCTATCCGACTCGGCGACCACTTCAGCGGCATCCAGTCGCGGACGGTCGAGCGGGATGCGCAGCACTCGGCCGCGCGATGCATGGCGGAGCGACACCAGGTAGAGGAAGCCATCCCGGCCGAGCGTCGCCCGTGTGGCCTGATCGGTGAACGAGGTGACCTGCGTC
>Ga0209055_1001944_pt1 | contig 13247 bp, 13 predicted proteins | sample GraSoiAngelo_110_FD_185875 | JGI IMG/M metagenome (GOLD analysis project Ga0209055, IMG submission 185875) | Grasslands soil microbial communities from the Angelo Coastal Reserve, California, USA - 14_0903_12_30cm (SPAdes) (version 2) | ecosystem: Environmental > Terrestrial > Soil > Grasslands ... | reverse complement strand
GTGGCGCCCGCGCCGCGCCGCCGTATTGGGAGCCGGCACCTTAGGTTTGCTGGCCACGCTGATCCTGCGGCTGCGCGGGCTCGCAGTGGTCACCTTAGGGCTTACCCGGCCTCCTTACCGAAATTCTGAGCTGGTCGAGCAGCTCGGCGCGCGCTACGCCAGCACTCAGGATCTGTCCCTGCAGCAGGCCTCGGAAAAGTACGGCCCCTTCGACATGATTCTGGAAGGCACCGGTTTTTCACCGCTGGTATTCCAGGCCATGGAGACGCTTGGGAAAAACGGTGTGCTCATCATGGTCAGCGTCACTGGCGGCGACCGCAAGGTGCAAATCCCGGCCGACAAGATCAACCTGGGATTCGTGCTGGGCAACAAAGTGGCCGTCGGAAGCGTGAATGCCAACCGGGAGTATTTTGAGATGGGCGTGCAGGACCTGGCGGAGGCGGAGCTCACCTATCCTGGCTGGCTGTGCAAACTGCTCACGCACCCGATCAAGGGCCTGGAGAATTACCGGGAGCTGATCGACACGCTCACCGAGGCCAAGGACGCCATCAAGGTGTACTGTGAAATCGCGGCCTTGTAGCGCGCCGCACCGGCGGCGTTTTTCGCGATGAAGCGCGACTCGGGAGCACTGCGGAGGTTAGCCCGTGAACGGACAGAACAGGGTGGTTCTCGTCGCCGGCGGCACCGGAGCGCTGGGCCGCGCGGTGAGCCGGGCGTTTCTCGAAGCCGGCGCCCGGGTCATCGTCACCTACCGCAAGCGGGCGGAGTATGATGAGTTGGCAGCCGCCGTAGCCGGCGATGCCAGTGCTCGGCTGAGCGGGGCGGCGTTGGACGTGACCGACGAGGCCGCAGTGAAAGAGTTTGTGGGCGGCGTGTTGGAACGGCACGGACGTCTCGATTGCCTAGTGAACACCGTGGGCGGCTATGCCGGTGGAAAAAATCTCTGGGAGGTCGGCGTCAAAACGTACGAGCAGATGCTGGGACTCAACCTGAAGGCAGGATTCGTGCTCGCCACCGCCGTGGTTCCCCCGATGATTGCCCAAGATCGCGGCTGGATTGTGAACGTAGCCTCGAAGGCGGGTTATGGCCACTCGCCCAGCGCGGCGCTATACGCCGCCTCCAAGGCCGGCGCGCTCGCTCTGTTCGATTCGCTGGCCGAAGAAGTGAAGCCGTACCACATCAACGTCAACTCGGTTGTGCCGAGCATCTTCGATGCCCCTGCCAATCGCCAGGCCATGCCCAACGCGGATTTCTCGAAATGGCCGAAGCCGGAAGAGATCGCCCGGGTGATACTCTTCTTGTGCTCTGACGAAGCACGGGTGGTGCACGGCGCCGCCATCCCCGTGTACGGCAGGACGTAGCCCGGTGAACCCCGCAGGCCACATAGGAGGAGCACACATGCCCGTGAAAACTCAGCTTGCCCCCGTCAAGCCGGCCGCCGCAAGCATCGCGCTGGCCATCGATTTCGGCCGGGAGATTTGCGGCTCGCTCGAAGCGGATGAACAGCGCGAATGGCTGGTCACAAACGGCATTGGCGGTTTTGCCTCCGGCACCATCGCGGGCCACCCCACGCGCCGCTATCACGGCCTTCTCGTGGCCGCGCTCAAACCGCCCCTGGGGCGCACACTGCTCGTCTCCAAACTCGACGAAATCGCCCATTACGACGGCCAGGCCTATCCGTTGTCTACCAACCGCTGGCACGGCGGTGGGGTCGCTCCCGAGGGCTACCGCCAGATTGAAAGGTTTCGCCTCGAAGGCACCACCCCGATCTGGACGTTTGTGTGTGCTGATGCCCTGGTTGAGAAACGCGTCTGGATGCAGACGGGCGCGAATACGACCTACGTTCGGTATGAGCTGCTGCGCAGCTCAGGACCGGTGGAGTTGGTGTGCAAGACCCTGATCAATTATCGCGACTTTCACTTCAACACCCACGCCGGCGACTGGCGCATGAGTATTTCGCCCATCGAGCGTGGTCTGCGCGTCTCGGCGTTCGATGGCGCGGTCCCCTACTATCTCTTGAGCGCTCCGGTGGCGTTCGGACATGCACCCGTCGTCCTCGAACCGGCCCACGACTGGTATCGCGATTACGATCTGGCGGGTGAGCGCTACCGCGGCTTGGACGACCGCGAAGACCACCTGCACGCAGCCACCTTCCGCGCCCGGCTGGCACCCGGTGAGTCCCTGACGCTGGTGTTCAGCACGGAAGCGGACCCCAATTTGGACAGTCACTTGGCTTGGGCCGCGCGCCACGCGCACGAACAGAACCTGCTTGATGCCTGGGCTGCCGTGCCCTCCTCGAGCGTCGCGCAGGCGCAGGGAGACGGGGCCCAGGCTGCTGACTCCCCCGCCTGGGTGCGGCAGCTGCTGCTCGCCGCCGATCAATTCATCGTCGCGCGCCCGCTCCACGATGACCCGGAAGCGCGCTCGGTGATTGCCGGCTACCATTGGTTCGGCGACTGGGGACGCGACACCATGATCGCGCTGCCTGGGCTGACGCTGACCACCGGCCGGCCGGAGATCGCGCGCCGAATCCTGCGCACTTTCGCGCGTTTCGTAAACCGCGGCATGTTGCCCAACAATTTTCCTGAGGCCGGCGATACGCCCATGTACAACACCGTTGATGCCACCCTGTGGTTCTTCGAGGCCGTGCGCCAGTACTTCACCGCCACGCGCGACTTTGATCTTCTGGAGGAACTCTTCCCCGTGCTGGCTGACATCGTGGACTGGCATGTGCGCGGCACCCGCTACAACATTCACGTGGACCCCACCGACGGGCTGCTCGCCGCGGGCGAGCCAGGAGTGCAACTCACCTGGATGGACGCCAAAGTGGGCGACTGGGTGGTCACGCCGCGCATCGGCAAGCCGGTCGAGGTTAACGCCCTGTGGTACAACGCGCTCGTCACCACCGGGCTGTTTGCCCACGCGCTGGGCAGAAGCCCCGCCCCGTATGAAGAGATGGCCCGGCGCGCGCAAGGAAGCTTTCAGCGGTTTTGGAACGCATCGGCGAATTGTTGCTTCGACGTGATCGACGGCCCGCAGGGCAACGACGCCTCGCTGCGGCCCAACCAGATCTTCGCAGTGTCGTTGCCGGTGAGTCCGCTGGAGCCGAAGCAGCAGCGCGCGGTGGTGGATAGCTGCGCGCGTCACCTGCTCACCTCGCACGGCCTGCGCAGCCTTGCGCCGGGCACCCCTGATTATTGTGGCGGCTGCCTCGGGCCGCAGCGCGAGCGTGACGCCGCCTACCATCAAGGCACCGTCTGGGGTTGGCTGATGGGACCTTTCGTGCTCGCGCACCTGCGCGTCTATGACGATCCGGCGTGCGCGCGGTCCTTCCTCGAGCCGCTGGCGCACCAGTTGCAAACTCACGGGCTGGGCAGCTTGAGCGAGATCTTCGATGGCGACGCGCCGTTCACGCCGCGCGGTTGTATCGCGCAGGCGTGGACAGTCGCGGAAGTGCTGCGGGCGTGGCAGGCCTGCAACCAGCACCGCGGAGTGGCCGCGGCGTCGCGTTGATTTGGAGATGTTGCGGCGGGCCCCCGAACCGAATTGGGGCCGCCCGACATTACCGCCTTGAATCCCCATCCGCCGCGCACCATCGATATTACTGCGAACGAAGCGAGGGATGATCCCTCAGAAGCATTCTCCGGGCCTCTGGTCGCGCCAAAGGGGCTCGCTCTCACACCGCGGCAGTCTGTTGGACTGGCATCCTCGCGTCGGTCTTGCCCGGCCTGCAAGGGTCTGCGACGGCAAGCCGTGAGCAAGACGCCGGGGCTACGACGCTGAGCGCGACGCTCGCGCCTCCACTAGCTCGATCAACACCTTCTTACCTGCTGGAGTAGCGGCCAAGAAAAAATTGACGCGGGTGCCGTCGGCCCCGAGGCGGGCCTGCGGGTAAACAGGCTGCTGGCCGAAGCGCTCGCGCATCAGCTGGGTCGCGCGGTCCACGTCGGCAGTCTGATACTCCACCTGCTGGATGCCTTCACCGAACTTTTCCAGAAACCGCGCGATGGCCCCGTTGCCGTTGGGCGCCTTCGTGGTCAGAATGTCCAGACTGACGCGGTGGCCGAAAAGCAACTCAAACTCCATCGCGTCCTGGTCGGGCGGAACCTCGGCGAGTCGCGGCGAGCCGTTTGCCCTGCGAATCTTCTGAAAATTCTCCGGCCTGACTGCCACACCGACGGTAGGAAGCCCTAGTTCGGGCCGGACTATCTCCCGCGCGGATGGTCGCACTTTGGAGGTGAGCGCCGCGGGCTTAAATGGAATGAGCAACGTAGCAAGTTCAGGGTCGGTGAGCCATTGGTTGAACACCGGGTGGCTCAGTTCGAGGCCGACCATATGAAGCTTTTCGGCCGCTTCCGCGCGCGTCGAGAGATCTTCGTCCGCGAGCATTCGGATGCGCGCTGTCACACTCGTGTCGTCAAATTCGGATGTTCTAGTGCGTCGCTCGCCGGGCTTCCTTGCCTTGCGCAATCCCCGAGCTTCGGCTTGCGCTGCAACCACGGAGGCGACCACAGCCACTGCCAGCACTGCGCCCACGATGCCCAGCGATGCACCGGTGGAGATGTGTACCCACCTCTCGCTCAGCATCTTCACGCCGACAAATATCAGCACCAGCGACAACCCCGTGCTCAGATAGCGGAAGTATGGGAGCACGCCTGCCAGCAGGAAATAAAAGGCGCGCAAGCCAAGGATGGCGAAGACATTCGAGGTGTAAACAATGAACGGGTCGCGGGTGATGCCGAAAACTGCGGGAATGGAGTCGAGGGCGAAGGCCAGGTCCGTGGTTTCCACCACCAATAGCACCAGGAAGAGCGGCGTGGCGCGCCAGGTCCCCGTCTCCCGCACAAAGAATTTTTGCCCCGCATAGTCCTTGGTGAGAGGTAGAAATTTGCGCGCCCAGCGGAGGACTGGATTCCGCTCCGGCTGAATCTCTTCGCCCTTTTGGAGCATCATTTGCGCGCCCGCATACACCAGAAACGCTCCGAACAGGTAAAGCACCCATTCAAAGCGGTGGATCAAAGCCACGCCCAGGCCGATCATCGCGCCGCGCATCACCAGCGCGCCAAGGATGCCCCAGAACAGCACACGGTGCTGGTAACGAGGCTCGACAGCGAAGTATTTGAACAGCAGGACGAAGATGAAGATGTTGTCCACGCTGAGCGATTTTTCAATCAGATAGCCCGTGAGGAATTCCAGCGCCGCGGTCCGCCCGTACCAGTGCAGCAGCCCTAAGTTGAATGCCAGGGACACCACCACCCACACCACGCTCCAGGTCGTCGCCTCGCCCAAGGAGATAGCGTGCGACCGGCGGTGAAACACGCCCAAGTCCAGCGCCAGCATCAGAAGGATGAAGGCGTTGAATCCGATCCACAGCCCGGGCGTGCCCATCTAGAGTGCGCTCCGTCGAATCATGTCGTCAGTTTATTCGTCGCAGCCAAAAAGGAAAAGACGTAGCGGTGGGCGCCAGCCGGCCGCAGTCCCTGCTGCCGCAGGGGCGTGCCCGCGCCCGCTACAGCGCGCAACAGGGAGCACAGTGGCGCGCTGTAGCGTGGACTTTTCGGATTCCGACCTCGCCCGGGCGCGTCGCTACATCGACAAGCAAGCAGACAGGCAGGAACGCCTGTCCTACTTTGCCGGCCGCTGCAGCTAAAGGGCGTTGAGGTTGGAGAGCTCGAGCCGCGTCGTCTGGCCCGCCCGCACTATCACCGAGGCGTCCCATCGCAACCGGGCGTCGCCCGCCACCGCTTCGGTGTCCAGCGTGCCGAGCCAATAAGTGCCGGGCGGGAGGCCGGTAAACGCGCCGCGGCCGTCGAGGTCGCTATCCGTCTTGGCGGCAAGGTACCGGGTCTGGGCCAAGTCGAGCGCGCGCTTGCGGATTCGGCGGCGCAGCTCCGACTGCTGCAGTGCCCATCGCTGCCCGGGGTTGATCGCGTCCAAGTGCACGTCGATCCCATCCACGCTTTGTGGGTTGTTCACCATCCACTTGCGAATCGCTTCACGATAGTCCTGGTGCAGCTTTTCGTATTTCTGCGGGTTTTGCAGCCGGTCGCTTTCGCGATACTTGGGCACGGGAAAGCCCACGGCAACGTCGCCGGCGTTGTGCTTCATATACGCCTCGTAGAATTCCGGCACATCCAACAGATCGTCCACTTTCAACCGGCGGATGAAGTCCGTGCCTGCTAGCTCGACCGAGCGCTTTTTTTTCATCCAAGCCTTGAGCTGGTCTGAGACCTCTAGGCCATTAATGAACCGGTCGAGGTCCGGCTTCAGCTCGGTCTCCTCCACTTCCTTCTCAATGTCGGCGAGGCTCTTGCGCAGCAGATAAAACGTCAATTCCCGGATCGGCTCGGCGCGCCCCCCCGTGGGTTTCACCCGCGCGGTGAACTCGATCGCGCCGGGCTGTTGCGGGTCTTGGCGGAACGAGCCAGCCTGCTGCGCGGCGAGTAAGGTGGCGGCAACCAGCAGCACTAGCGCAGCCGCATCTATTCGTTTCCCGCCGCCTAAGCGAATAGATTCACAGCATTTTGTTGTGCGGTGGTTGACCGCACGCCAGGGGTAGCAGCGCAGTAGCAAGTTCAGAGCGACTCTTCGCATTTCAGAACGCGCCGAGCCGCCACAGGATGAAGGCCGCTGCCAATCCCAACAGAATAAGAATGGCGAAGATGCGGAGCAGGTTCGACCTTGTGCGAGCTTCGCTCGGGGCGGGTGGCTCGAGCATGTCCGTCCCCACAGGCTTGGCGGGCGGCCGTCCGCCCGTTCGGGCTGCCGAGGGCTGCGGCTCAGGCTCGTGCTCCCATTCCGTGAATTCGTGTGGCATGGAAGTCGATTCTAACTCATCTCCTTAGCTGGTCGGAACCACCATATTTGCACCACCTCGACGGCTCTTTCGTCGAGTCCCACGCCAACGCCTTCCATCCGCCATCACCACCAAGCGGAGCACTACGCCTCCATGCTTCCTTGCCTCCCCGCTTCTTGGTCTCAACCTCGGCGGCGCTCCTTGATCCGTTATAGGAAGCAAAGGGACCCCCCGGGTGTTTTTTGTAAGAGCGGAATCTAAAGGACTTTAAGTCCAATAATTTTGTAAGAGCGGATTCCAAAGGGGTTGTGGGCGCGTTTTTCGTAAGTGCGTAATCTAAGCGACTTACGCGGTTGAGCGCAGAACCGGCCGGATTGGAGGTAGGGTCGATCCGTGGAAACACCGGGTTCGCAAACGCCGACATGGTTGCACCGTTCCTTTTGTATGCGACTCATGTTAGCTCGACATCGCATCAGCGATTGCGCGTTCTGCGCATTTTCTTCAGCTTGGGGATTAAGGGACGATCTTAGAACTTTCGCCTCATTGAACCCGGGACGCGGCGGTTTTGAAGGAGGCCACAGTGTCAAAATTCCCGAAGCTACGGACTCACGGAAAAGCCTGAAAGATAGTTTCCGTGTAGCCAGTCATCCGTCCAGGATCGATGCCTAGCGCGGAGATCAATTCCTACAAGCCGACTTCTCAGGACTAATACGCACCGTGGAACCCGGATACCTTCCGGTTAGCAGACTATCCGGAAAAGGCGTATGTCGATACTGATCCTTGTCTCGGGTCGACACCTATTGCTGAGCAGGATCCCACCACCAAGACCTTAGGCACGCGTCGCAGAGTGATGTCAAAAACCTTCCGATACGTTCTGCAGGTTGTTTACTCTTGCGTTTGCAACCGGGAGCTTTCCGGACGGCGAGCGGGAGCCATCCTTGATTGGCATCGACTGTTTGATGTGCCGGCATGCAAAATTTAGACCCTTAGCGAGCCGCGGAACGCCCTAGCGGCATAGTAAGATTCCGCACCGTTGTGATACACGAAAACAGTGTCGTAGCGGCGATCACAAAAGAGGGCGCCGCCAAGTTTTCTGATATCAGAAGGTGTTTTCACCCAGCTCGACGTTTTCGTATCGAAATTTCCAAGTTTCTGCAACTCTCGATATTGTTCTTCCGTTAAAAGCTCAATGCCCATGGCCGCCGCCATATCAATAGCGTTATTTTCTGGTTTATGTTCTTTCCTTGACGCCAGCGCTTCGCGGTCGTAGCAAAAACTTCTGCGGCCTTTAGGACTTTCCGCTGAACAATCATAAAAAATGTATTCGCCCGTCTTTTTATCATGACCAACAACGTCCGGTTCACCGCCAGTTCTTTCCATTTCATTGAGTGACCACAGTTTTTCAGTATTAGCTTCCAGCTTTGCTTGTACTTTAGCCCACTCAAGACCTTTATGGCGGTTCATGTTTTTCTCAAAACGGGCTTTCAATGCTTTGAGTAGTTGTTCACGTTGCTCTGGTGACGAGTCCTTTTTATTGTTATTAATGTTTCGTGCCCTCGTTGCTCTCATAGTCGTCGCTTTCCGCGTTTCTTATCTGTTACTCCGCTGCGCTCCGCCACATGGGTTTGTTTTCGGCTTGTCTTTGCGTTCTTATCAATTCGCAGTTTCCACGCCGTTCGGAGTGCACCCGTCAGTACATCCTCGCTCGCCGCCGCCAGGCGACTATGCGTGTGTCCCATCTTTCCCCAGCCGCCAGGAATCGGCAGGAAAATCTCGGGCGCCTCCTCCACAAACGCCGCCTGCTGCTCCAGCGTAAGCATCAGATTTCCGTACCCCCCTGCTTGCGAGGCCAGCGAAGCAAATTTCCTGCCTCCTACACGAAAAGCCGACAATCCTGCGTGGGAGTACTCCTCCACCCTCTCCAGGCTCAGTGCAATCCTGCGAAAATCTGCCGCGGTCATCGGGAGACTCCCGTACGTCAGGGAGTATCTGACCATCATCGGATGGCATGTGTCTACTGCTGCGGGGCGAATCACGGGGAAACCGGGAGTAATGCCTCCGGGTTGGCTGATTGCTCCCGATAAACGCGCTGCTGGTCAGGAAATCGAGCACAGAGTAAATGCTCTCGCCACGGCAATTGGAGGCCGCATTCCATGGCGAAAAGCAAACACAAACGAACTCAGAAGACCATCCTGAAGCTGCCGGATCTTGAACAATCGAAATCTGCGAGCTCATAAACGCCCATTTCGTCAGTGTTTGATTTCCTGACGAGATGCCGACCACACGGGACTTAGCTGGAGGCGTGGCATAGGCTCTAGTTCTGCCAGCATAGTTTCGCTCGAGCACTTATCCGGTCACATCAGCCAGCAGTAGCCCGCTTAGAGCGCGTGAGCCAATCTTCGAATCGTGTCTCGCCGAGTCGCGCGCCATCGCCGGGAAGGAGTGTGTTCTCGTTAAGCTTCACGCCGTAGTAGAGCGCACGCGGGTCTGCGACAACCTCGCGCGGATCCTTGCGGGCGGCTAGACCTTTCCTCACGAGTTCATCGAGACGAAACTTTTCCGGCCCTCCCACTTCAACGGTGCCATTCACCGGTGAGCCCGTCGCGATCCGGCCCACCGCACTGGCAACATCGTCAGCCGCCATAGACTGGATGAACGCGAGTGGCAGGCGCACTTTGTTGCCGTCGGTGGACAAATCGGCGATGCCCTTGACGAATTCGAAGAACTGCGTCGCGCGAACAATTGAGTAAGGAATTGAGGAACTCTTAATCAAATTCTCCTGAGCCATTTTTGCGCGGAAGTAACCGCTGGCGAGCAGGCGTTCCGTTCCTACGACTGACAACGCAACATGGTGTCCTACGCCTGCAGCCGCTTCGTAGGTGAGGAGGTTCCGGGTTGATGTCTCGAAGAACTTCATCACCGCCGCGTCCTCCCAGGAAGGAGAGTTCGTTACATCAACGACCACCGACGCACGCTTCAGCGCTTCGGCCAGCCCCTCGCCGGTAAGAGAGTTGACACCCGAATTAGGTGACGCCGCCAGCGCTTCGTGTCCGTGCTCTCGAAGCTTAGTGACGAGCTTTGATCCAATTAGTCCAGTGCCGCCGATCACTACGATTTTCATAATTGTCCTTTCATTTTCGACCGAGGCATTTCACAACTGCGGGTCGTACTTGCTAAGACCGAACATCCCTTCGTTTTGTGACAAAATTTTGAGGTTGTGGTCGACCAATGTCTGGGCTCCGGTGAAAATAGGTGTCCGGCACAGACGGTTTCTCAGCTAGACCTCGGAACAGCGCGTCTCGTTCTGACTTTGCTTGAGGGCCTTTGGAGGCGCTCAGCTCACTGGCACTAGAACCGGAGCGCCCTTTTCCTTCAACAGAAAGACCAGGAATCTTGCCGGCTTGGTGCTGCTGGCGTTTCGACCAACGACATGAACATCGTCGGGACCTTCATAAAAGGTCTGTCCTGGTGTCAGCGTCACTTCTTTTCCTCCCTTCACCTGCATTACAACGGAGCCCTCCAGCACGTAAATAAACCCATGCGCATTGTGTCGGTGGATAGGGTCCGACCCGCCGGGCGCATACTCCACTGTGATCATCAAAACTTCTTTGCCGGGAATGTCCGTCAGATCTTTGGACATGAGCGGCGTGACCGTAGGCTGCTGAGCCATCAGCGTGCCGGCCATGAGACAAAGAAGAACCAACATTATTTTTTTGTTCGTCATAGTTGACCTTTCATTCGTCGCCGGAGGCACTCAAGGCGCAAAGACCGAAAGGGCGTTATCGAGTGAACCGGGTCTCCACTGGACGCTCAGGCTGCATGAGTACCATCGTACCCGGCGCGGGTCAAGCTGTTCTGATTGGATAAGAGAGGCCGAGGGCTAACTCCTGATAAACGCTCCAGCAGTGACCGACAATCGCTGGCGAGAAGCCGACTTCACAGGACTAATCCCGCCGTCGAAGCGGGACAGCTTCCGGTTAGCCGACCATCTGGGATCAAGTCGGTCAACACTACGCCATTTATCGCGAGTCAACGCTGGTGTTGCTGCGTGGTCCCGAGGCGCAGCGAGGGCCACGTCAGCTTCAACGGCGAGTTCGCAGCGCTCTTGCCCTGGATCGATCGCCGCATGCGCGGGCGCCACGGTTGGCGGGTGACGTTCCACCCCTTCACGACGATGAGCCGCGGACGGCGTACCGGAGAACGATCACACCCTTACGGAAGCGTCGCTCCTCGACTAGCTCGAGGTTCAGCCCCACACCATCCGGGAAGAACCGTTTTCCGCTGCCGACGACCACGGGGCAGACAATCATTTGGAACTCGTCGACAAGACTCGCCCTTATCGCTTGCGCGGCGAGTTCAGGGCCGTCAACAGTGATGTCGTGCTCGGCGTCGGCCTTGAGCCGCCGGACTGCGCCGGGATCGAATTCACGCTCGATCCTCGTCCGCGCGCTGCGCGGCTCGGCGAGGGTCCTGGAGTAGACGATCTTGTCCGCCGCCTGCCACTGCCTCGCAAAGTCGAGCACGAACTGTGGTTGATCGCGAACCGTGTGCGCGGTCTCCCAATACACCATTGTCTCGTACATCCTCCGTCCGTAGAGATAGGTGCCGAATGACGACGCAAGCTCGTTGATGTAGGAGTGCAACTCTTCGTCTTCGGGAGCGCCCCAGCCAAAGCCGCCGTGCCCGTCTTCCGTGTAACCGTCAAGTGACGTAAACATTGAGTATATTAGATTAGCCATGCATCTCACCTTCCATGCACATTAACCCTAATAAAGCGGCTGCGACGGAGAAAGGGTCTGCTCTCGGGTGCAACCAGCATAGCCTATCAACCTTGCGCACCCATCTTGTGGTGATTCCTCTCACGCGAATGGGTCTCGAATGGGCTGGATAGACTTGCGCCCTTTCTTGCATGTCGTGGACAGATCAGACCCCTGCGACCGCGAATCACGCTCGCCCCAGCCAATCCGCATCGCTCGCCCCGGCGCCTTCCCGCAGTCACACGCACCGAGCGTGCCCGGTCACACAACATCTGAAGTGCGGGCCCCTGCCTCCAAGGTGTCAGCTTGTACTTCTCCGTCTGCCGAACTAACAGTAGGCCGACCAGCTTATCTCGGCGCACCCCGCGAAGCCCGCAGCCTAATGCGACACTGGCTTGAAATTAAAATCCGTCGAAGAGTGTTGAACGGGCGAGAGGTCCCGATCGCCCGGGGGCCGCAGCCGACACGGAATTAGGCTGGTAACAATTAAACTTTCCGGGTGACGGGCAAGCCGGAAGTTATCGGTTCGTCCGTCGGATTGGTACCGAGAAACGCGCATCTCGTCAGTACTTGATTTCCTGACGAGATGCCGACTAATCGGGAGTTAGCCGATTATGCGACTGCGAAGGACGCGGGCCAAAACAACCACCTCGCGCACAAGGAGCGAGCATAATTAAGACACTTCTGACTGCAGGTTTGTACGTGATCAGAGATCTGAGCAACCCACCAAGAAAAACTGAGGAAGGGTGGGCCAGCCCCCGGGGATTTACTTCGCTGTCGCCTTCGCGCCTCTGGCGGCCTCTTCGATAAGCTTTGCGACGGCCCCAGGCTGCGATACATAGATGGCGTGGCTGCCCTTGACCCCAACGACCGTAGAACCCGCCCGCTTGGACATGGAACGCTGGGCGTCAGGTGGGATCATCTTGTCGTCGGTAGCGATCAGGTACCAGCTCGGCTTGGCCCTCCATGCCGGTTCGCTGATCTTGGCGCTAAGAGCCGCCACGCCCCACGGGACTTGGGAGTCGGCCATGAACGCGGCTTTCTCTGTGTCCACGTCGGCCCCGAAAGAGGCGGGGAACTTCGCCTTGTCCAGGAACAAATAGCCGTCTTGCGGCGGCAGTATCGGCGGTACGGGCGCGCCGGGCGGCGGATCCTTAATAAGCGTGGCCACTGACTCGCCCTTGTCCGGAGCGAACGCGGTGATGTACACGAGCCCTGCAACCTTTGGATCGTTTCCGGCTTCAGTGATCACCGCCCCTCCATAGGAGTGGCCGACGAGAATTGCAGGTCCGTCCTGCGCTGCAAGAATTCGCTTGGTAACCGCAACGTCGTCGTCCAACGATATCGTAGGGTTCTGGAGATGCTGACATTGTAGCCGTCCCTCTTCAGAATCTTGTAGACGCCCTCCCAGCCAGCGCCGTCCACAAAGCCACCGTGGACTAGAACGATGTTCTTAGCCATCGTAATCCGCTTAGTTGATATTGCCGAATACGCGAATAATTCGGGCATCAGGAATCATTGAGGGGGCACGTCAGAGCTGCTAGGCTAGGCTTCGCTTGAACTCTCGGCCCAGGGCAAGAATCCCAGAGTCGTCATCCGCAATCAGCACGGTGCATGTTACTCGCGTGGTTCGCCAAAACGCAACACGGCGGTGAGGCCAACTGTTCTTGAGGATCGCAGATGATCTCGTTCAC
>Ga0209055_1001941_pt1 | contig 13254 bp, 10 predicted proteins | sample GraSoiAngelo_110_FD_185875 | JGI IMG/M metagenome (GOLD analysis project Ga0209055, IMG submission 185875) | Grasslands soil microbial communities from the Angelo Coastal Reserve, California, USA - 14_0903_12_30cm (SPAdes) (version 2) | ecosystem: Environmental > Terrestrial > Soil > Grasslands ... | reverse complement strand
GAGGCCACCGACTTCCCGAATCGGGATGACTCTGCCGAGTTCCGGCCGCTCAATTCGCCGGCCGTGGGGCGCATCCTTGTCGAGCGAGAGGTGAGTACGCGCCCGGTGGTAGTACGCGAAGTAGCGAGCCAGGGTACGGCGCAGGTGTCGTTCGCCAAGGACGAGGACGTGATTCAGACACTCGCGCCGGAGCCGATCAGCCGCTCGGCGAAGGGATTCTGCCATGGGCAGTGAGGCGCCGTCAGGACTTCACCGATGCCTATGCCCTTCACGCGTTGCCGGAACACGTGACCGTAGACCGCGTCGCGATCGCGGAGGAGATAGGACGGCGCGGAGTCGTCCGGGAAAGCGTCAACGATCTGCTGGGCTGTCCAGTGGGCAGTGGGGTGTTCGGTCACGTTGAAGTGGACGACGCGCCGGCGATGGTGAACGAGCACGACGAGCACGAAGAGGACGCGCAAGCGCGCGGTGGGAACCGTGAAGAAGTCGAGGGCGACCAAGTCTCGGACATGGTTGGCGAGGAACGTCCGCCACGTCTGAGACGGCTGGGGCCGCCGCTTCGGCATCAGCCGGGAGACGGTACGCTCGGCCACGTCGATACCGAGCTTCAGGAGCTCGCCATGGATTCGTGGGGCGCCCCAGACTTTCTCTGGTTCATGTCAAGCGATTTTTTTCTGCGGCTGCCGCAGCAGCTGCCGCGCCATAGAGGCGAGGTGGTACTGGTCGTCATACGAAGCTTGGCGTTTCCACATCACGAAGATGATCTTCAACCACTTTGCGCCCAACGCCCGGAGAGCCTGGCGATGCGAATGTCCCCGCACCCGCTGCTGATCGTAGTACGCCCGGGCCCACTCATTCCTCTGCAGCGAGAGGAACGCCACCTGATCGACGATGTAGCGCAACGGCTTGTCACAGGCGAAGCGGAACTGGACGAAGCGCTGCTGGCCGCTCCGCTTCGTCACGGGCACGGCTCCCGCCTGTGCCTGCAGATGCCGAAACGACTCCCAACGCTCGGGGGCATCGCCCAGGCGGGCCCAGAGCGTCGGGGCCGTGATGCCATGGTCACCGATGGGCAGCGTCCGAATCCACTGCGCCGTCGGCATGCGGGCGAAAAAATCCTCGATTGCCTCCCGGTACTCGCTGACGGCCGCCACCACCGCGGCCAGCTCCGCCACCAGGGTCCGCATCAACCGGGCCTTGGCCCGCACCACGTGGGCCGGCACGGGCAGCTGCGGTCGCTGGAGGACATTCCAGAGCTCCAGAGTCCGAGCCTCGCTCAGTCGATGAGCGCGGGCCCACCGCTGCCACTGGCGTTCGGTGAGGGCGATCACGGCCTCCGGGGTCGGATAGGCCTCCAGGAACGCCCGCGCCAACGCGGTCGTCAATTCAGCCACCTCCAGCGCCCGCGGATAGTACGCCTTCAGCGTGATCGTCAGCTGGTTGACGAGGCGCGTCTGCTGCCGGATCTGCCGCTGGTAGTCCTCCGTGAGGAGTTTGAGCTCCTGGGCCGCCTCCGAGCTCGGCTGCAAGACGTGGAGGTGCGCGTGATCCGTGCGCAGGAAGTCGGCCAGCACGCGGGCGTCGAACGGATCGTCCTTCGCTCCACTCTGCCGGAACCGATCCCGGGCCCGGTCCAGTGCCTTGGGGTTCACGGGATAAACCACGACGCCGTGGTCGAGCAGGAAATCCACCACTCGACCTTCGGGCCGCTCAATCGCTGCCCACAGCTCGATCCCCTGCGCCCGCCACTCGTCCAGCTCCCGACCCCACTCACTCAAACCCTCCGCCGTGTGCGGCACCGTGCGTGCGGTGAGTTTCGTCCCGCGCTCATCCACGACCCAGACCGCATGCGTTTGATCCGCCCAATCGACGCCGAGGTAGTAGCGCACTGATCCGCCTCCTTGGCGCGTCGCACGTGCGGCCGTGGAGCACGAACGGCAGGTTGCCCTTATACCGGCCCTCCGGGGGGCGACTTTCTCTTGAACCTTCAGCGCCGTTCTCTTGCCGACCGGGACAGTCTGGGGCTGAGCCTCCGGGGGCTCCAGGGGATTCGGTCCTCTGGTCAGCAAGCGCCTGGCCGTCATGCTTGGCCCTCTTCCTTCTGCTCTTTGTTCCCTGGGCAGGAAGTCTCCCCTCCTGACCTACGACTCAGGACGGACCGAGTATAAGAGTGGATTCGCCGCGACCATTCGGCTGACCAGGGCTTCGATCTCGGCGCTGACGGGCGGGCGACCGCCGGTGGGCCCGGCGGAGAGCTTGGTCCAGTACTCGCGGAAGCGACGTCGCTGCCACCGCAGGACGGTGTTCGGCGTCACGATCACGAGAGGCCGCCTCCATCCGGTCCACACTCTGGCGAGCACGACCCAGAAGAGCCGATCAGTTCGGCGTAGTGGGGGTCGGGCCATGGTTCGCTTGTAGACGTCGAGTTGCTGGCGCAAGGCCAGGTTCTCGAGAGCGAGCTGGCAGTGGCCGCCAACGAGGAAGGGGAGGAGCCGAAGCAGGCGGAGCATGAGCGTGATCATCGAGCTCTGATAGTGCTCGGGTCATGACCGACAGATCAACCACTTGACTGCCGGCTGAGGTTTTGCCGAAGGACAACCGATCTGGCTGCCAGAACTGTTTCCGACGCGCATGCGCGCCACGGCGGTCGCGTTCAGCTTTAACGCGCCGCGCTTCATTTCATGCGTCGGCCGTTGATCGCCGGAGGCCTGATCGTCAGCCTCGGCGGGTATGGCCGCGCCGCCACGATCGTCGGCCTGTTCTTCATTCTCGGTCTGGTCGCTGCGCCCTTCCTGCCCGAAACGAAGGGGCGCCCGCTGCCCGAGACGGTGGCGCCCGCGCTGCCGGCCAGGGCCAATTAATTGAGGCTCTTTGCCGTCCCGTATTGAGGCAGTCAGCGGCTGAGGAAGCTCGTCGCGCGTGTACCGCTTGACAAGCGGGTAGCACGAGTCGAGAGTCAGATCCCCAGGCTCAGAGGGAGGGGTGCTCATGGCCGACTCCATCGCGACGCAGGGCGTCCATCATCTCCGGCTCACTGTGAGTAACGTAGACCGGACCGTCGTGTTCTTTACCGAGGTCCTGGGCTTCAAGAAGCTCATGGACCTGAACCCGGGCGCTTTCCTGAGCAACGGCCACGTGGGGATCGGCATCGGTCCGCACCCCGACCCGGGTCGCGCCATGCCGGGTGACCGCTTCGACGAGAACCGGATCGGGCTCGATCACCTTAGCTTCGGCGTGGCGAGCCGGGCCGATCTCGAGCACGCCGTCGGCGTGCTTGACACACGGCGTATCCCGCACTCAGAGATTCGGGATCTCGGGCCGGCCTTTGGGATCTGCATTCTCATCTTTCGCGACCCTGACAACATCCAGCTCGAGCTCAGCGCCCCACGCGCTCCCTGAGCGGCGCCGCACTGCCGGAGGCTGCTTCGATATCCCCATGAGGTGCTCACGCTGTCAGCACGACAACCCGCCCGGACTGAAATTTTGTGGTGAATGCGGCACGCCGCTGATGCGTGCCTGCCCATCCTGCGGCGCGGCCAACACGCCAACACAAAAGTTCTGCGGGGAGTGCGGTACCGCGCTCCCCGCGACTCCGACCCTCGGAGAAGCGCGCGTACCTGAGTCCTACACCCCGCGCCACCTGGCGGAAAAGATCCTCGCGTCGCGGACGGCCATCGAAGGCGAGCGCAAGCCTGTCACCGTGCTGTTCTGCGACGTCGTCAGCTCCACGGTGCTCGCCGAGACACTCGGTCCCGAGGGCATGCACGCGCTACTCAACGGCTTCTTCGAGACCGCCCTGGCCGAGGTCCACCGCTACGAGGGCACGATCAACCAGTTCCTCGGCGACGGCTTCATGGCGCTCTTCGGCGCCCCTCTCGCCCACGAGGATCATGCCCGGCGCGCAGTGCTCGCGGCCCTGGCGATCACGCGGGCCGTGGCGGAGCGGCCTTTAGAGGCGGAGCCTGGCCGCCCGGTGCCGTTGAAGCTCCGCCTCGGGCTTCACACCGGCTTCGTTGTCGTCGGCGCCATCGGCGACAACCTGCGCATGGACTACACAGCGGTCGGGGACACGACGCACCTAGCTGCTCGTCTGCAGCAACTTGCCGAGCCCGGGGCCATCGTGGTAAGCGACGCCACCGCGCGCCTGGTTCGCGGCTACGCGAGCCTCGAGGCGCTCGGGCCCGTCCAGGTCCGCGGCCGATCGACGCCGGTCGAGATCTACCACGTGACGGGCCCAGGCACGCGACGCTCAGCGCTCGAAGCGACCGGCGAGCGGCCGCTGAGCGCGTTCGTGGGTCGCGAACGCGAGCTGCGCCTGCTCGAGAATCTGCTGGCCGAAGTCGAAGCGGGTCGGGGACAGGCGGTGGGAGTGGTAGGCGAGCCCGGCGTCGGCAAGTCGCGGGTGCTCCTCGAGCTCCGTCGCACGCTCAGCGCGCGGGACACCGGGTACCTCGAAGGACGATGCCTCTCGTTCGGCAGTGCCATTCCCTACGCGCCCGTGCTCGATCTCGTGCGGACCCAGTGCGGACTGAGCGACCCGGACACGCCGGAAGTCATCGCCGCCAAAGTGCGCGCGGAGCTCGCCAAGCTCGGTATGGATGGCGCCAACCTCGCACCGTATCTCCTGCACTTGCTCGGCCTGAAAGAGGAGGCCGATGTCCTCGGTGGGCTCAGCCCCGAGGCCATCAAGGTGCGCACCTTCGGGATGCTGCGCCAGATGCATCTTCGCGACAGTCGCCGCCGTCCGCTGGTCGTCGTGATTGAGGACCTGCACTGGATCGACCGAACGTCCGACGAGTACCTTGCCTTCCTGGTGGAGAGTCTCGCCGGCGCCCCCGTCCTACTGCTCGCGACCTATCGTCCGGGCTACCGGCCGACGTGGATGGACAAGTCGTATGCGACGCAGCTCTCGCTCGCGCGCTTGACCGCCCGTGACAGCCTGTCCGTCGTGCGGTCTGTGCTACCCCAAGTCACCCCCGAAGAGGCGCTGACGAGGCTGATCCTCGACAAAGCGGAGGGCAACCCGTTCTTTCTCGAGGAGTTGGCCCGCGCGGTCGGCGATGGCGGCGGCGCCACCGCGGAGCTCGCGGTGCCGGACACCGTGCACGGTGTCCTGACCGCTCGGATCGATCGCCTGGCGGAGACTCCCAAGCGCGTGCTGCAGACCGCGTCGATCCTCGGGCGGGAGTTCCCGCGGCGGCTACTCGAAGCACTCTGGGACGGCGGCGCTCTCGACGAGCACCTCCATGAGTTAACGCGGCAGGAGTTCCTCTACGAGCGCTCCGGGGGCGACGAGGTCGCGTACGTCTTCAAGCATGCGCTCACCCAGGACGTCGCCGAGGCGACAATCCTCGCGCCCCGCCGCCGCGAACTGCACCGGCGAGCCGCCGACGCGCTGGCGGCGCTCGACCCCGAACGGGTGCGCGAGCTCGCGCCACTGCTGGCGCATCATTACAACCGTGCCGAGGCGTGGTCGCTGGCCTGTGATTACGCCACCCGCGCGGCCGAGGCGGCGAGCGCCGCCTGCGCCAACCGTGAGGCCCTCGAGCGCTATGATCAGGCGATCACCGCCTCGACGCGGGCCGCCATACCGCCGGCCGGCCGAGCTCGGCTGCATGCGGCCCGCGCTCATGTGCACGGCGTTCTCGGCGCCTTCGAGCCCGCCCGCGCTGATCTAGAGATGGCTCTCGAGCTGGCCGCGACGGCGGATGACGCCGCGATGCGCGCCAGCCTGCTCGGGGCGCTCGGCATGCTCTGGGGCGGCCACCAGGACTACCAGCGGGGGCTCGCGCTGACCGAGGAAGCGATGCACGTCGCCGAGCTTGCCGGCGATCACGCCGCGCTCGGGGAGGCGTTGGTCAAGACTGGCCTGATGCAGCTCAACGTCGCCCGGCTGGGCGACAGTCAACGTACCCTCGAGCGCGCGCTCACCATCTTCCGCGACCTGGACGACCGGCGCGGCCGCGCGCAGACGCTGGACGTGCTCTCGATGGTCGCCGGCATCGGCGGCCGGCTGGCTGAGAGCGGAGCGCATAACGACGAGGCGCTCGCGCTCTTTCGCGCGCTCGGCGACCGGATGCCCCAGGCCTCGCTGATCACGAATCGGGGCTTCTGGCTTGCCTACGGGGGCGAGCGGGTCCGCGGTGAGCCACTGATCCGCGCGGGGCTCGCAACCGCCGTGGCGCTGGGAGCCCGGAGTGACGAGGCCTACGCCCACCTGGCGCTGGCGGACACGGCTGGAATGTATGGAGCCTACGGCGAGTCATTTCGGGAGTGCCACGCCGGGTTGGCGATCGCGCGCCCGATCGGTCACCGCGAATGGACGGCGAACGGGATGGCGATACTGGGGCGGCTGCATCGCGAGTGCGGCGATGCGCGGGGCGCCATCGCAATCCACGAGGAGATGCTCGAGATTGCCCGTGCGCTCAGCGGTATCTGGGTCGCCGAGGCGCTCGGCAATCTCGGGAGGGACTGGCTCGCGCTCGATGAGGAGGCCCGCGCGGCGGCGCTGTTGACCGAGGCGATCGACGCGTCACCCGAGGCCTTCAAGTTCAAGCTCCCCGCGATCCTCGGGATGATCGAGCTGCGACTGCGTCAGAACGATGCGGCTGGCGCGCTGGCGATCGCAGGGGAATTTCTCGGCGTGGGCCGGGCGTTCCTCGTCATGGCAGCCGACGTGCGACGCCTCGAGGGCGAGGCATTGCTCGCGCTCGGCCAGCCTGAGGCGGCCGAGACCGCGGTGCGTGAGGCCCAGGCCCAGGCGTGTGCCCTGGGGGCCGAGAGCGTGGGATGGCTCGCCTCACTGTCTCTTGCCGACATCCTTGGCGCGCGCGCCCGCACGGACGCGGCGTCTCAAGAGCGCGCCGCAGCCCGCACAATGCTCGACGGCGTGGCGGCCGACCTGCCTGAAGATCTGCGCGCGGGCTTCGTCAACAGCCCGGTCATGCGCCGCGCGCTCCGCGACCACGACGCCCAGGGTGGGAGGCATTGAGGAAGGCGGAGGACATCCGCCCTCGATTCGATCCTTCGGTTCGGCTCACAGGCCAGTTCAGAGAAGGGAGGTGGCGATATGCTTAAGGTTTGCTCGGTGTTTCCTTCGGGTAAGGGCTATACCCGCGAAGGCGATCTCAAACAGACTAGCCTGACTACCGAATCCCGTTGGGGATTCGAACCCGTGTTAATGCCTATCGAAGGTCGGTCCAGTAGGTCTCCGGGGTCGTGTAGCATTCTGCATATCCAGCCCCGGCTTTGAACGACGCAGCGCTGTGAGACATGGACCAGAAGCTGTGACTACCGCGGACTTTCGCGACCTGATGCGAGATTCGTCAAGACCATCTCGGCAGCGCGAACAGGCCGTCCCACGCGAAGCCGCTTCTCGCTCCGGGAGCTCGGTCTTCCGGAGGCCGGCGCTCAGGACTATTCCCTGAGAGTACGTTCTCCAGCGCGGAGGAATCCACAGAGCAGATTCGCCATCGTATCGCTCGTGGATGTCGCCGAATCGGCCTAACACGGCGGCGAGGCGAATCCGGGCGAGCTGGTAGGTGATGATCGCCCACGAGGTGCCGAGGATGCGGCGTGGAGCGTGTTGGCTCTGGTGGGAAGGGCACCGACGAAGCTCGGGCCACGCCCGTCGACACGGACGCGTCAACCGGTGCTCCGACGCCCGCCCGGGCCGCTCACTTTGTTTTCAGCCGGAGCTCCTCGTATGGCGCCGACGTCGCCATGTTGGTGATGAGCCCAATCGCCGGCTCCGCGACGCGGGGCCCGAACGCGCCGATGCCGGCCTGCTCCCACAGTGGCGCGTACATGACCTTCTCGTGAATGAGCTGCTGGACCCGGTGGAGGATCGTCTCGCGCTTGCCGCGGTCCACTTCGCTCGCGAGCTCTCGCATCAACCCTTCGATGTCGGGATAGGTCCCGTACGTGAAGGGACCGGTCGACGCCACGTAGGTGTCGAGCCGGGTCGCCGCGTTCCCGAAGGCGGCGCTGCCGCTCTGGACGATGGGCCGGAGCCGTTTGTCCTGGTACTCCTTGATGAAGGCCGCGCGCTCCAGTGGACGGACGGTCGCGCGGATGCCCGCCGCGCGGAGGTAGTTGACGATGGCCTCGGTGACGGTCGCCCACGAGATGTCCACGGAAATCGGCCCGGCGTCGAAGCCATTCGGATATCCGGCCTCCGCCATGAGTTGCTTCGCCCGCTGCGGGTCGTAGGCGTAGAGCGGTGCCGGCCAGTAGCCGTCGAAGCTTTGGGGGACGATGCTGGCGGTGAGCTTCGAGAGTCCGAGGGTCTCGGCCTGATTGATGGCCCCACGGTCGATGGCGAGGTTGGCGGCCAGGCGCACGCGCCGATCTGACCACGGCGACTTCGGGTCCCATTGCTCGGCGAAGAGCAGCCAGACGACGAACGGAGGATAGAAGGGCCTGAGCGTCAACCCCGGGGTCCGCTTGATCTCTTCGGCCATGCTGCTGGTGAACGCGTACGCGATGTCGGCCTCGCCGCGCTTGAGCATGACCAGACGCGTGGCGACGTCGGGGACGCTCCGCATGACGAGCGTCTTGACGCCGGGCGATTTTCGCCAGTACTGCTCGTTCGCCTCCAGCACCAGCTCGACGCCCGGCTTGAACGAGACGAACTTGTAGGGTCCTGCCCCGACCGGCGCCTTCTTGAACCCGTCGTCGCCGACCTTCTCCACGTATTTCTTGGGGACGATCCACCCGGCGCTGGTGGCCAGCGACCCATAGAAGGTCATGAAGTCCGGCCAGGGCCGTTTCAGACGGAAGCGAACGAGGTTCGGATCGGCGATATCGACCGACGCGACGCGGTCCTTCAGCATCTTGGCGGCCGCGCCCCGGTAACGCTCGAAAGAGAACTTGACGTCCTCGGCGGTAAGGGGATCACCGTTGTGGAACCTGACACCCCGGCGCAGGACGAACTCGTAAGTCAGCCCATCCGGCGACACGCTCCACGATTCCGCCAGGCACGGCGCGAGCGCGTTGCCCGGCAGGGGTTTCACGAGCGCGTCGTGCAGGGCGTAGAAGTAGAAAAACCCGGTGAGGCCTCCGTCCATTTCCGCAGGATCGAACCATCGGGCCGCCGTCGATTCGGTCCGAGCGATCGTCAGCGTCCCTTCGGGACCGGCGGCGAACGACAGTGCCCACGGTCCGGCCCACGCGACGACCAGCGCCACGAGCGCAATGAGCGATCGGATCACTGGAGTCATCCGTCCCTCATTTCCCCTTGAGCCTGAGCTCCTCGTAGGGTGTCGAGCCCGCCATGTTGGTGATGAGCCCGATGGCCGACTCGGCGACCCTTGGCCCGTAGCCGGCCAGGATCGCCGGCTCCATGAGCGGGGCGTACATGACCTTCTCGTGAATGAGCCGCTGGATCCGGTGGAGGATCGCCTCGCGCTTCGCGCGATCGAGCTCGGTCGCCTGCTCTCTGATGAGGCCTTCGATGTCGGGATACGTTCCGTACGTGAAGAGGCCGGCTCCAGCGACGAACGCGTCGAGCCGGGTCGCCGCGTTTCCCTGCGCCGCGCTCGTGCTCTGGATGATGTGCTTGAACCGCTTCTCCCCGTATTCCTTGAAGAAGGCCGCGCGCTCCTGGGGCCGAAGCGTCGCGCGGATCCCTACCGCGCCCCAGTACCCGGCCACGGCTTCGGCGAACGAGGCGTTGGCCATATCCACCGAGATCATTCCGGCATCGAACCCATTCGGGTATCCCGCCTCGGCTAGGAGCTGCCTCGCTAGTTGCGAGTCATACGGGTAGAGCGGAGCCGGCCAGTAGCCCTCGAAGCTTTGCGGGATCATGCTGGCGGTGAGCCGCGAGAACCCGAGCGTCTCGGCCTGATTGATCGTCTGGCGGTCGATGGCCAGGTTGGCGGCGAGGCGCACGCGCCGATCGGCCCACGGCGACTTCGGATCCCACTGCTCGGTGAACACGTACCAGAATGGGAGCGGAAGGTAGTACGGCTTTAGCGTGAGCCCCGGCGTCCGACGCAGCTCTTCGGCCAGCGGGCCGCGGAAGTTGTACACGATGTCGGCCTCGCCCCGCTTGAGCATGGCCAGGCGCGTGGAGTCGTCCGGAACGGACCGAGCGACCAGCGTTCTCACGCTCGGGGTCTTGCGCCAGTACTGCTCGTTCGCCTCGACCACCAGCTCGACGCCGGGCTTGAACGAGGGGAACCTGTACGGGCCCGCTCCGACCGGCGCTCGCTTGAACCCGTCGTCGCCGACCTTTTCCACGTACTTCTTCGGGACGATCCAGGCGGCTCCAGTGGCCGGAGTGCCGTAGAAGGTCATGAAGTCGGGCCAGGGGCGCTTCAAGCGGAAGCGGACGCGATGCGGATCGACGATCTCCACGGCGGCGACCCGGTCCTTCAAGAGCTTGGCGGATGCGCCCTTGTAGCGCTCGAACGAGAACTTGACGTCCTCGGCCGCCACCGGATCCCCGTTGTGAAATCTGACGCCCTTGCGCAAGACGAACTCGTAGGTGAGCCCGTCGGCGGTGGCGCTCCACGACTCGGCCAGACACGGGGCCATCGGATTGCCTGGCAGGGGCTTCACGAGCGCGTCGTGGATCATGAAGTAGAAGAGGAACGGTGTGGTGAGCCCCTCGGACTCGGCGGGATCGAACCACCGGGCCGCGGTCGTGACGTTGAACACGAGGGTCATCTGGCCTTCGGGGCCGGCGCCGGCCGGCACGGGTGCAAGAAAAGTGAGAAGAATGAGGAGCGATATGCAAAGCCGCATGATATCCCCCTCTGCTGCCGGTCAACTCGATGCGATCGGTTGGCCCGCTACTTTGTTAGGGACCGACCCCGCGCTAGGCGAACGCCGGCATCACGTTGTCCGCGAAGAGCCGCATGGACTTGCGGGCGAGGGCCGGCGTAAGGTGGCCGATGCGGTGGCGGGCGCAGAAGACGTCGTAGCCAGTGAGCTTCTGTTGCGCTTCGAGCTTGCGGATGACCGTGTCGGGGCTGCCGACGAGGGCCAGACCATTGTCGATCCAGAAGTCGTAGGACTTCGTGCATTCCTGAAACACCCGCCCCAGCTCCCGCCGCTCCGGCGTCGATCGCTCCAGCGACTCACGCTCGGGAGGCCCAAAGCCGATCCGCGTCCTGGCGACGAGATCGCCGCCCTGGATGAAGCCCATCCGTAAGTTGGGCTCCGCCTCCGCGCGAGCCTGCGCATCGGTCTCGGCGACGTGGACGTGGCGCGCGAGAAATGCTCGCGGCATGGGTCCCGGATGCGCGTACTCCTTCCAGAGCCGCCGGTAGGTCGCGAACTTCTCGGCGACCACCGTGTCGACGTCGATGTTCTGCGCGATGTGGTAGTTGTGTTTGGCCGCGTAGTCGAAGGAGGCGGCACTGTGGGCGGCGACCCAGATGGGCGGATGCGGCGCCTGATAGGGCCTGGGGGTCGGCATCGCCTCGTCGAGCTGCCAGTACTTGCCTGGATACGTCAGCGTGTCCGACGTCCACGCCTTGACGATGATGTCGAGCGCCTCGGCGCTCATGTCGTGCCGGCTCTCGAAGGGGAGGTTCCACCGAATGAACTCGTGCATCAGCACGCCGGTGCCCGCGCCGAACTCAACCCGCCCGCTCGAGAGCTGGTCCAGCGTCGCCAGGTCCTGGGCCAGCCGCACGGGGTGGTGGAAGGGCAGCTGGTAGATCATGAGGCCGAACCGCAGGACGCTAGTCCGGCACGCCAGCGCGGTCAGGTAGATGTTGGGGGCGGTCACCGCGCAGACCGGGGAGTTCTGGTGCTCGATAAAGAAGTAGTAGCGGTAGCCGAGCTGCTCGGCCTCCACCGCGTCCTTCAGGTGCGCCTCGTAGACCTCCCGCACCGTCGGAAACTCGTTCATCTCGAAGGGGCCGAAGGAGTCGAAGAGCCCGAACTCGAGCTTGTTGCTCATCGGGGAACCTCCGCCCTCCGATACAGCGTGGACAGCCGGCCTGTCAAGGAGATTGGTAGAATCCCCATGCCATGACACGTGTTCAGGTCTCGCTTCGGATCCCCGGCACGGCGCCGATGCCGGAGCTGGTCAAGCTGGTCCAGCAGGTCGAGGCCGCTGGCTTCGACGGCGCCGGGATCCTCGACAGCCAGCTGCTGTGCCGCGACACGTTCGTCACGATGGCGCTCGCGGCGACCCACACGTCGGCCCTGACGTTGTTTCCGGCGGTGACCAATCCCCTCACGCGCCATGCCTCGGTGCTCGCGGGCGCGATCCAGACCGTGGAGGAGCTCGCCCCCGGACGCGTCAAGATGGTCATCGGCACCGGCTACACGTCCGCCCACACGATCGGGCGGAAGCCGGCGACGCTCGCCGAGATGCGCGCGTGCATCGCGACGCTGCGCGCCCTCCTGGCGGGCGAGACGGTGCCGTTCGGCCCGACGTCGGGAGGCCTCGCGTACGTGTCGGGGCGGCGCATTCCGGTCTTGATGGCGGCGTCCGGGCCGAAGGCGACTGAGCTCGCCGGCGAGATCGCCGACGGCGTCTTGCTGTCGGTCGGCTTTCACCCGCGGATCGTCGCCGCGGTGCTGAGCCATCTGGCGGCGGGCGCGGCGCGCGGCGGGCGCCGGCTCGAGGATCTCGAAATCATCTGGGCGGTTCGCGTCGGGATCGCGCGCAGCACCGCAGAGGCGCGCCGACAGGCGCGGCCGACTGTCGTGCATCAGGCGTTGCTCAGCGCACGGTCGCACTGGCTCCCGTACACCGGCCTCACGCTGCCGCGGTTCGATATTCCGCCGGCGGTCGGGGCCATCTACCCCGATCTGGCCCACGCGCGCGACTGGGAGCAGGCGATCGCCGCGACGTCGTTCGTTCCGGATGACGTGATCGCCGAGCTCTGCGATACGTTCGGCCTCGTGGGGACCGCGGAGCACTGCGCGCGACGGATCGGCGAGATGACCGCGGCCGGGGTGACGAAGCTCTACGTCCAGGCGTTTCAGACGTTCGTGGGACCCGAGCAGGAGATGCGGACGTTTCGTGACGAGGTGTTCCCGCGGTTGAAGGCCGCCGGATACCGGTGAGGTGAACATGGGCACGATCATGGGAATGGGGTCTTCTCACTGGCCCGCAATGATCCAGCCTGACGAAGCCAAGCCCTGGCCATTTCTGAGAACCCTGGCCAATGACCCGAGGGTGCCGGCGGAGCTGAAGAACCCGCTCAACTGGCCGGCGGGCGTGCGGGCCGAGTGGGGTCAGGATGAGGGAGTCTCGGCCCACCGCGAGCACCGGCGCCGGCTGGT
>Ga0209055_1001933_pt1 | contig 13284 bp, 15 predicted proteins | sample GraSoiAngelo_110_FD_185875 | JGI IMG/M metagenome (GOLD analysis project Ga0209055, IMG submission 185875) | Grasslands soil microbial communities from the Angelo Coastal Reserve, California, USA - 14_0903_12_30cm (SPAdes) (version 2) | ecosystem: Environmental > Terrestrial > Soil > Grasslands ... | reverse complement strand
AGATATGGGCTAGCAACAACCAGGTGAAGTATCTGGTTGAGGCTCTTGCGGAGACTCCTAGGGCGACATCAATTAATCCCAAGCGCATCGAAGTGCTCTCGAAAAGAGAGGGGGAGGTCGCGCGATTAGTTCTTGTCGGCCTAACAAATCTTGAGATCAGCGAGCGCCTGAAGCTCAACGAACAGACCGTCAAAAACTATCTTTTGCATATTTTTGAGAAGTTAGCCGTCTCTTCGAGGATTGCGTTAATACATTGCCTGAGTCAAGAGAAGCCGAGTTAAAGAATCGAGTCCTTCCCGCCTCTCAAGTTTTGCGACTTAACAACCATTCACGAGACTCAATGCCAGCCGTTTTGGCGTGCCCTTTGACGTTAGCCAAAGTGTGCCAACCAAAGGCCAATTCGCGTCGAATCCGATCACCCTGTTCAATCCTCATTGAAAATCGACAATAGGTTAATTAAGTAAGGTTATGAAGCCTGAGCTTGAGATTTTCTGTCGGAGACTTCAACTTTGGACGAGGCTCGCTGGCTGGTCGCATACAGAACCACTTCCAGGCGGCTGGATACACCTAACTTATTGAAAATGCGAAATAAATAATTCTTAATGGTATGCTCACTCAGGTCGAGCTTCATGGCAATTTCTTTGTTGCTGAATCCCTCAGCCAAGTACCGGACCACCTGACTTTCTCGTTTTGAGAGTAGAGCTTGGCCTTCAGCACTCACCAGGTTTGTCGCCGGTGCATCGGCGAGCGCTTGCATCACAAACTCTAACTGAGGTCCGCTGATCCAGATCTGGTTGCCATACACACAGTGAACGCACTTCGGAAGCATCCTCAGAGGATCGCAGCGGCAAAACACGCCACGAGCTCCGCCGCGAAAGGCGTCTAGGACCAGATCGCGCTGGGACGAGTCCAGCAGCATCACAACACGGATCTCGGTATTGGAGACTCGCAACTCGCGGAGCACAGCAAATCCCCCTCGCGGATCTTGCCCCAGTTGCGCGCTAACCACCGCGACGTGAGGTTTGTGCATAGCGATGACCCGCTCAATCGGACTGTCTGTTGCATCGGCGATATTGAGTCGCTTGTCGTGACGCATAACACACGAACTGCTTCACGATCGCCTGGCGAGCGAGCATGCAACATAAACGGATAAAAAGGATCTACTCCCGCTTCAGTGCTTTATCTTACTACGCCAGACCACCTGGTCCTCCGCCGGAACCACGGCAGCCAACACTAGATTGCCACCGGAGCACGCGCTGCGAGGCTAGTCCCACCTATCCTCCAGAAGCCCCCGCCGTTAAGCTGCGGGAGCTTCGATGATTTGGATTCCCAGGTTGGCGGCTTTCCACTTGAGGAAGTTGATTTCCCGCTGGCGGTGTTGTGCCTCGTAAAACTCCGCCCCTTTATCGACGAATTAACATTCCGTAGCGCAGCATGCGGTACACTACAGCAGTCGTGCCAGTTTGGCCGCCATAGCCTTGGTCGCCACCGGAGCCCCCAGCTTGGTTCTCAGTCGACGGAATTGCGCTCCCAGATAAGTTTTGCTCGCCCGTAAGGTGCAGGCCGCCATCTGGTACAGCCTTCCGAGAGCAGCCACTGCCGCAAGCTCAGCAGTTGTCGCGTCGTGGTCCCGAATGTCCGCATCTGCTTGCGGACTTTCCCGTTAGGCACAACCATCAGCAAGCAGGCTACGACGGTGGCCTGATGCACATCCAATCCACAACCGCGTCCTACCAGGGTTTGCATACTCTCGCCTCCTTGCGGAAGCGATGCCTGCGCCGCAGGTCTGTTACAGACACTGCCATGCGTCCTTCCCGTTTCCGGTAAGCGGCGCGGGTCAGTCTGGTCCGCAGGATCTGTGTCCTCACAGGGGGTCAACCTCCAAGCAATCGCTTTCCACGAAATGCTTGTAGCACAAGACTGACCCGCTGCTCTGCTGCGCCAAATTTTCATGCTTGGTGGAGCGCCGTTAGGCGCATGAGGTCTGGTCCCGGAAAAAGGGATTCGGGAGGTCGTGCTGAACGTTTTCTTATAGGGCTTCAACGTCTGCTTCCTGCTCGACCACTTCATTCTGCGAGAATGTAAGTCTTGAATGGCAGTCCCAGACCAGCGGTTCAAGCCTACTTACTCTCGAAAACGATGGGAACATCCCCGTAAACAAGGTAATCGGTGCGAACGTGCGCTAGGATGTGCTATCCCTCTGTTTTTGCTTCATGCGCAGCCAGCGAGCGGGCAATGAGCCCGAGCCCGCCAACCAGCAACACCAGCATCACAATGGTGTTGAACAAAGTGGTGGGTTGAAAGTAGATATGCATGTTAGCAATCACGCCAGCCAGGATGAAAAGCGCGCCGCCTGCGGTGAGCACCCAGCCGATTGTGCTTTTTCCATTCCAGAAAAGGATCGCGACACCGAAAAGCATCGGAACGAGAGTGATTCCGAAGGTGTTCGCGCCGTAGAAGCTCCAGTATGAGCCAACCACGCTTACTTGATTCGAGAGCAGGTACCCTCCGACGCAAGCCATGACGAATCCAATGACAAACTCGCCGATTCCACCAGGCGTGCCGCCCACGTCACCGAAAGAACGGTTTTCCATCGCATCAAACCCTCGTTGAATTCCGAACCCGTGTTTGTGCAAAATCTATCCCGCGTTAAATCAGTCGTCATCCCTCGGGACTAGTTCTGGAAAGTGCGAGAAGATCGTTTGCCCGCCGGATCAGTTCGCTTCGGTCAACATCGCGATACTGTTCAGGTAACAAGCTCTTACTGGTGCATTCCAGCACGGCTACGACATTCTGCAAGTCAATCTCGGTCGGATAGTACGGCGGTATGAAGTCTTCCAGAGCCGTTTTCAGGTCCTCGGTGTCCACAGCGGTCTTATTGCGCAAACTGCTCCGCATGTGGCTGCGGACCAGCACAGCTTCGATGTCGGCTCCGGAAAGGCTTCCGGAGTGATCAAGAAAAAACTTCTCGACATCGGTGGGAAAAGGAGGCATACCGATTTTTCTTTGCATGGCGCGCAAAAGCGCAAGGCGCTCCTCCGTTGTCTCCGGATAGAACAGAGCGATATGCTCCTCTGCTCTGCCCTGTCGCTTCAAGTCCACGGGCAGCAGGTCAGGGCGGCAGGTGAGCAAAAACCAGATGACCTTCCCGCGGAGTTCCGTATTTCCCATGAACTGTGCGATTTGGGCAAAGACGCGATTACTCACCCCACTGTCGCCGGAACGGGAGCGATCACCAAGTTGGGCATCGGCTTCGTCTACAATCACCGCGATCGGGCACATCGCTTTCAGCAGGCTCAAAACTCGTTCTAAATTGCCTTCCGTAACCCCCTGCCACATACTGCGAAAATTCTTCAGTGTGACCGCAGGAATGCCGACCTCGCCCGCGAAGCAAGTCGTGATAAACGTTTTCCCGGTCCCGACCGGGCCACAGATGACGTATCCCATGGGAAGAACGTCCGTCTTCCCCGCTTGTATCGCGGCGGCTGCCTCTTGTAGTTTGCGCTTTGCCTGATCGTTCCCGGCAACGAATGACAGATCGAATCGGCTCTGCACGAATTCGAGCAACCCGCCGGATTCGGCCTCGATGAGCTCTTTCTTGTGCTCGCTCAGGGTCTTCATGGTCAGAGGCCGGCGATTCTGCGTCGCATGTGAGATCACACTTTCGAGCTGAACTCGCTTTAAACCGGCACCCAGTTTCGCCAGTGATTCGTCACTGACTTCTGAACCTGGAGGGAGAGGCTGAATCCTCAGTTGCGCCCGGATAAAATCCAGCCGCTCGGCATAGTCTGGCAAAGGGATGGCGATCGAAGACACCCCGGGATGTTGCACGATCCCTTGGTTCACCTCGATTTGGTTCTCAGAAACAAGGCATATCGTAACATCGGCATTCAGGAAAACCGGGCTGCGCGCCCACCGCTTAAGAATCACCAGCGAATTGCGGTCTTCCGCGGACATGTTGGCAATGTCCCCCGCGGGCACGATGGTTTCCGCAAAATCAATGACCAGCCCTATCTTTCTGCCATCGGCAATGCGTAAACGCAAGTAGTTGTCCAGCAGATTCAGCACTGCATCCGGGCTGCGTGGAAGCCCACCTTGTGTGTAGTTCGTTCCATGAAAACTGTCGTAGCCTTCAAGAGCGCGGCGGAAGTCGGCCTGGCTGTCGGCGGAGCCAAAGCTTAGACCTCCTCGGTCGTAATGCAGAATTAAATCGCGCTGCCCGAAGAGGGCGTTTGAGAGAAACTCCTCAACCGGAACAAAATCAATGCCGTCAAGTCGGCGCAATGGTACAAGGTCGCGCACATTTCCCGAGACAAGAAACAAGGCAAAAGACCGCGAGTAGTATTTTTCAGAAAGCTCGCGCGCCCACCCAGGGAGACCCTCCAAGTAGGTCTCGGTTTTTGGCGAACTCACCGGCATTTAATTAGAAATCCTTACACGGCTCGGCCCGGAAGAAGTCGAAGTGCCATCGAGCGACATCAATCCATCGAGATCCGGCGACAGATCGTTGAAAATAGCTTCAACTTGCTGCACCGTTTGCTCCGTTTGCTCGACATCGTGCACTAGGGTTTCCAGGCGCTCACTAACCTGCTGAGGATCGCGCATGGTAACCGATTGATCTCGTACCAGCATCAACACGTCTTCGACTGCGGCGCATTGAGCGTCCACGACTTTGCAGTTTTCACAAATCTTGTCGAATTTTTCCTGGCGTTTCGTCAGAATTTCTATGCGCTTCTTGTTGATTTCCTGCACCTTCGGCGGATCCGTGTTGAGCGTCCTCTCGAGGGCCACGATTTCGCGTTTGATCTCGTTCGCATCGGTGCTTTTCATGTATTGCTGCTGCTGAGCGGCCGCTACCAGCAATCGTGCGTAACCGCTCAGTAGCCCCTGTAAGCGCGAGTCAATCTGCTGAAGGAAGATCTGCGAAGTGGACGACAATTGGGTGAAGTTCGCTCGGATCGAGTTGCAAACCTGCGCCGAGTGGATATACCGGCTCTGCATCTCAGCCGGCAGGCTCCTGAGCATTTCGCCTAGCCTTTGCTGCTTTTGCTTCTGCCGCTCGGCAAATTTCCAAGAGCGCACGAGCCGCTGAAAGCGATAGTTCTGCGGAACGATGGCGAGGTACATCAATTCCAGTCCGCCGGCCAGAATGAGAGGCAGAAGACTGCCGCTGATGAGCGCAAAGGCTCCGACGCCAACCATTGCAATCCAGTTGTATTGCAGATTGAACGCCTCTTTGACAAAGCTGATGTTCTCTGGTTGTTCGGGCGGACTTGGTTGGTCCTGAAAGCCTGACGAAGCCATCTAGACACTCACTCGCACCTGGCCGTTGCCGGGAGCACGGCGCAGACATCCGAGAACGTAGTTTTGGAGCTCGTGAAATTCATTCCGCTGCTTCAGATTGAGATCGCGGGGGCGGTCGAAGGGCACCTGAACATCTTCAACAATGGTTCCCGGATGTGCGCTCATGATGAAAACCCTGTCCGCCAGATAAATTGCCTCTTCTACATCATGAGTTACAAACAGGATTGTGCTGGCGGTTTCGTCCCACACCCGCAACAGCAGTTGTTGCATTTCGCTACGGGTTTGGGCATCGAGTGCACCAAACGGCTCATCCATCAAAATGACGGACGGACGAAGCGCAAGCGTGCGGGCAATTGCGACCCGCTGCTGCATTCCGCCCGAAAGCGTCTCCGGATAGGAGTTTTCAAACCCGCCAAGGCCAACCGCTTGGATCAATTGCGCCACCGTCTCCTTGCGCTTTTCCGGCCCAACGCCATTAATCTTGAGCCCGTAACCTATGTTATCAGCGACACTAAGCCAGGGAAACGAGGTGTATTTCTGAAACACCATACCCCGATCTTTGCCCGGACGATGCACGGGCTGATCATTGACCAGGATTTCGCCGCTATCTGGGTGGTCCAGCCCGGCGATCAGGCGTAACAGTGTGGACTTGCCACACCCGGAGGGACCGAGAAGCACTCGAAACTCACCGATGTCGCGACCTTCCCTCGAATAAGCATCTTCAATTTCGAAATTAATATTCTCCAGCGCGTCAATTCTTTCGCCTTTGGGCGAAGCGAAGGAGCGATTGACATTCTTGACTGTGATTTTAGATTTCCTAGGCTCCATGCTTTGCCGCCTTCAGGTGTGCGTGGGCACTGGGGACCGCCGCACCTCCTCCGGAAAATGCAGAAGCAGCTTGCCGCCAAGGAAACAGGCGCCGCTCCAAGAACGTCAGCAGGAATCGGAACAAAAATGCCGCAATGCCAATGGCGATAATTCCCGCATACACCCGCTCGAAATCGAGCACCTTGCGCGCCGCTTCGACCATGTACCCCACGCCCTTGCGGGCATTTACCATCTCCGCCAGGATCACGTATGTCCAGCCAATGTCGTAGAGAATGCGGAAAGAGGAAAAGATCGCCGGAAACGACGCGCGGAACATCAGCCACAACGCGTGCCGCCGCTTAGCGCCTAGGGTGTATGCCGTTTCGAGCAGAGCATTGTCCACACGGTTCGCTTCCTCAACGACCACAGCCAGCAGATAGAAAAACATTCCAAACCACAGGAATGCTATCTTCATAGTCTCGTCCATGCCGAACAAGGCGATGAACGCCGGAAGGAAAGCGGTGAGCGGCATGGCGCGCATGGGTGCGGCAATCGGGTTGATCAACTCGAACAGCCAGCGAAAGCTGGCCATGAGAATGCCAAGCGGAATCGCGATGACCGCACACCAAAAGAACGCTTGCGCAATGCGCCACCAGCTCTCCACCACGTTGCCGAGCAGATCGTACTCCGTCCATAATTTTCCAAACGCGCGAATGACCCCCAATGGCTTGGGTAGCGAGAAGGGCGGCAGGATTTCCCAGTGGGTCAGACCGATCCACACCAGGACGACGATGGCCCAGCTCAGACATCCCAGGGCCAGTCGTAGGCGAGGCGAGATTTCTTTTCGAATACTGAACAGCTCACCGATATTGGCCATCGTCAACTCGCCGGGTTCGCGTATACCTTGATGTCCGTTCGCCGGTTCTTCTCACGCCCTTCCGCGGTTCCATTTGTGGCAATGGGCTTGTCGGGACCGTTTCCCGCGGTGCGAAGCCGCACCGCCGGAAACCCATATTTCTCGATCAAGTAATCTCTCACCGCGTCGGCGCGCTGGTGAGAGAGTTGAATATTGTAAGCGCGCGAACCGGTGGAATCTGTATTACCCTCAATATCGACGACGGTGTTTTCGTAGGCGCGCATAGTGCCTGCCAATTCATCCACCACCGCACGCGAATCGAGGCTCATGCGGGCCGAGTTGGGATCAAAGTAGATGGAGCGATGCTGGGTGGCCAAGGGGGTCGTCCCCTTGGCGGGCTCCCGATATTCTATGGGGGCTTCGCTCGAAGCCATGGAGAAGCTGGCCGAGAGTTTCTCCATGTAACGCCGGTCCAGGCTCTCTTCCGGATTGCCTGTGTGCCTGATAATGCGCAATTCGCGGTACATGTCCTGCGCCATCTGAAAAATATTGGCGTAATCAGCGTTTGAACCTGCGGTTCCCATGAACGAGCGGTTGTCGGCATAGTCGGCCAGCTTGACTCCGCCAAGCATCGTCTTCGCCAAGTCTGACGGAATATTGAAATCTTTCACCGCTCCGATCAGGTTATACGCTCGGTCCGGCTGGCTCTTGATGAACTCCACCCCTTCCAGCCAGCCCTGAGCGAACTTGACCAACGTCTGTGGATGTCTTGCAGAAAACCCGTCGCTCACAACCAGAATGTCCGCGATCAGGCGGTTCGCAATCCTTGTGTCGTAAATCTTCTTAGAGCCAGGCCTCTTGGCAACTGCGTCGCTCATGTCTGGATCCCATGCCACCGCGGCATCAACCTTCTGCTGGGCAAAAAGGGTTGCCGGCTCGATGCCATCTTTCGTGTGAACCGCTTTGTTGAATATTTCATTGCGCTGCTCGGTGCTCAGCCCTGAAGCCTTCAGCCCGTTCCATAGCAGGAAATGCGACGGAGTGTAAGGAGCAAATGCGACGGATTTTCCCGCCAGATCTTCGATACTATTGATTCCCTGCTTCCCTATCACTCCGTCGGCGCCACGCGACCAATCGACCATTAAAAAAGCATGCGAGCCGAATCCCTTGTCTTTGAATTGCGCGTAATCTTTTGCGTAGACATCGGCGGTCGTCAGCATCACATCTACGTTATTCGTTGCTAGCGCCGATGCACCTTCGGTCCAGTCATCAATAATCTTGAACGAAACTTTGAGGCCTTTCTTTCCATAAATAGAATCCGGTTGTGTGTCGAGACCGCCGTTAGCGACCAAGCCCCCGACGCAGCCGACCCACACATTCACACGCAAGCGAACCTCGGCGTCGTCGCTCGTAGAGGAAGCGGGGATCAGCAGTGGCTTGGAGGAGTCCAACGTCTCGCCTCCGGACGAATTCTTCCCCCCACCAAGAACCCCGAGGTTTATTACGCCGTACCGATTCAGGCTGTAGCCGACCAGCAGCACGCCAATGATGAAAATGAGGACCCATCCACCTCTTTCAATTTTCACTGCCATGGTGTTTCCTCCCTCACCTGCTTATCTTCCCCCTGGTCTTCCCATTCGGGCTTCGGTCATGATTTCGCAGGTCCGGTTCATTAGACAGGCTCAGTCAGAAGGACCGCAAAACCGCAGCACTCCCCTAAGAAGTGCGCTGCGGCTCTTTCGCGGCGATGGTTTTTTCTGCCGCAGAGGACGCTGCGGATGCCTGCGGCGGCGCGAGTCCCATCTCAATCTTGAACTGCTTCACCAGTTCGCTCGCCTGCAGCTTCTGCGCCTCGTCCTCGATCTTGATCTTCTGCTGATCTACGTTGCTCATGGCCATATCCATCCGGGCTTCGTTGACCGCAGTTATCTCTTCGATCTTGCGCACCATCTCGTCGTGCGTCTCGCTGATACCGGCAACCTCGAACTGCTCCATCGCATCCGCCACCTTCTTTTGCCACTGGGCGCGGCGGTAGTCGGCGATGGCGTTTAGCGCTTCCTGAGTCTTACGCTCTTTTTCGCGCATGAAGGCTTGTTTTACTGTCATGGCCTTCTCGAACGCCGCGCGAGCCGTGGTGAGCTGGCCTTGGGTTCTGGCCAAAGCGCCTTTCACCTGCTCCAGTTGGGCGGCAAAGCTGCCGGCAAGATCGTCCCGGTTCGCCTGAATTGCGGCTTTCACCTTTGCGGTCAGGTTCGCCATATCATCTTTGTATTTCGCTTCTTCCTTCTCCAGCAGTGTCACATTCGCCTTAACCATGGCGATGCTCTCGTTCATCCGAGGCACCTGGTCGTTCATATCACGAATATTCTGCTGCAAGATCAGTTCCGGGTCTTCCGCCACGGAGATGAAGAAGCCGACGAACGACCGTATCATTCGTGTGAACCGTTGCCACATAAACTCCTCCTATTCGGACCGCCGCGCTGTTTTGGATACAGGCGGCTGGGTTTGAGCCGGACCCGTCGTAATCGGGTTTTCGCTTACGAAATATCCGACGGCGTCGGCAATCTTCTTTTCCTCTTGCTGTTTCTTCAACCGCCAGCTGGCCAAGCGCTCTTTCTCGCGGGCAACCTCGTCATTATTGGCTTGGATTTTAGCGCGCTGCTCAGTCAGATATTTGTCGATCTGCGCCTGAATTTCGCTGTTTTCCTTGCCTTTCCTCGCTTCCAGTTCCTCAACCGCGCGTTGCTGCACGCGCTCATACGTGTCGAGAGCCCGATCACGCCGCACGGCATCCTGGATGACGTCCTTGATCTCGGCCCCCGCGGCATCCAGCGCAACCAGAACAGAAGACTTCTTGACGTCGGACGGAAGATTGCGAAGATGCTCGCTTTCAAGCATGTGCGCCACCTTCAAAATCGAATAGCCCTGCGGCGCCGGCGGGATTTCGGCGGCTTTATAGATTTCATCAAAACAGGTGGGATCAGAAACCGGAGTGGTGAATTTGGGCTCCGCGGCTACACTTGACGCTATCTCTGCCACGCTCTGCGCAGCACTCTTCGAGACGGTTGCGGTTGTGGTCGGAGTACGTGCGCTTTGATCAGCACCGTCAGCCTCGTCCACCGAAACGAAATAGTTGTACCACTTCTTTGTCATCTGGCCTCCAGCGCGACGAGGATCAATGGTGGTTCGTCGGAAGAAACACCGACACTGAAAACTATAGCCTGGCGGCAGTATAGTCAATTGTTTTCATTGGTTTCCGCGCACTTCCTACACCTCGCCTAGAATCCAGGCGTGTGCGTGAGACGGCTCGTCGCGAAGAATATATGGGAAGCGATGAGCCCTTGCAATTCAGCTACAATGAGCATCTTCATTGTTCAAGATGAACGACTCGTTGAACAACCCTCAGAATCGGGGGATTCTCGTGCCTCAAGATGACCTAGCGTCAATCCTAAGCCGGGTCGTAGAAACCAAGGCGGAATATGACATCCGCCTACTGGCGCAACAATTAGGGACGAATTACCGCTCGCTGATGTACTGGCTCAGGGGAGATCGTGCTCTGCCCGCGCACTTGCTGCCCCGCCTGTGTACGCTGCTTGGAAACTACGAAGGGCTCGATTTTTTGGAAAGCCAGGCAGGAAGGGTTGCGTTCAAAATCCCGGATCCGCGTGCCCCTCTGGAACAAGAGTTGGTAGCCGTTTCCAACCTTATCCGGGAGGTTGGTGAGGCCCTGGAAAGCGTTGCCGAAACCCTAGCTGACGGTGTTGTGGAGGAAACTGAACTGAGGATCACAATTCCCAAGATTGACGCTGTGATCCAGGAATGCGCTTCGCTCAAATATCTCCTGGAAGACCTGTCGAAAAGAAAGAAGAAAAGGAGAACTGAAGCCGAAAGGTCCGGTTCGCGCTGAATCGAGGCTATTCTCCTGAATGACGGGTATACCTCTTCCTGCGTATTGCACCTAGATTGAAGAATTCCTGGCTAACCGTTATGGAACCACGGTGGTCACCAATGCGGCTCCTGGATTTTATTCGTGTTGAGTTCGTTCCACTCAGTAGGGGATCCTGTCTCGCTTTTCCTGCCAGGCGCGAAAGGCTTGCTGGGCCTCTTCGCGCATCAGCGGAATCATTGGAAGCTGCCGGCGAGTGACCGGCCGGCGTATCTCATCGTAGATGAAAGCATCGCTAAATCCGATTTTCGCCGCATCTTCAATGGTGTTGGCAAAATAAACCCGTGCACAGCGCGTCCAATAGATAGCACCAAGGCACATAGGACAAGGCTCGCAGGTCGTGTAAATTTCGCAATCGGAAAGCTGGAACGTCCTTAGTCTTCTGCAGGCTTCGCGGATAGCGACGATCTCCCCGTGCGCAGTGGGATCATTCACGGACGTGACCTCGTTGCTGCCCTCCGCGATGATTTTCCCATGTTTCACGATTACCGTGGCGAAGGGGCCGCCCTTCCCAGATCGAACATTTTCGAGCGAGAGTTCGATGGCCCTCGCCATGAAGCCATTCGACATGATGGTTGCGCGACGCTTTCCGCGGGACCAGGTGCTCGCCGGTCGCTCGCTTGGCTGGTGCTCAAGGATACACAAACTTTTCACTTCTGCATCCGAAATGTCGCTTGTACTCACCTTAGTCGTGAACTTAGTCTAGGTGGGCATTGGCAAGGCTGAAGCCGGTTTTTTGGGAAAGGACACCGTGAAGCCGACATTGTTTCTGCGGATTGCTTCCGTCTTATCACTGATTCATTGTGCATTGCACACTGCGGGCGGAGTCTTCGCCTCACCGAAGCATGGGGCAGAAGAACTGTCGGTGCTCGCGGCGATGAAGTCACATCAGTTCGACTTCATGGGCTCGGCCCGCAGCTATTGGAATTTCTTCTTCGGCTATGGCCTTTTCGTCGCCCTTACGCTCTTGGTGGCGGGCATTTTGTTTTGGCAACTATCAACCCTGGTTAAGACAAATCCCACCTCGACCAGGCGGATTGTGGCTTTGTTCTTCTGCAACTTTATCGGTATAGCGATGATCTCTTGGAGATATTTTTTTATCGCGCCGTTGGTGACCGAGCTGCTGATCGCAGCGTGCCTGGCTGTTGCATTTGTGACCGTATCCGCTGCCGCTTGAACCTGTCGCCCGGGACGTGAGAAGGTGATTCCTTGCTGCCGAAACTGTGTCCGAGCGCAGTTTCCAGGTGCAGGTCTTGACGACTTCAAGCAACCGACAAGCCCGTCCATCCGATCCCCCCGTTCGGCTCAGCGACCGGAAGATCGCGACGGTGTTCAAGCCAAATTCGGAGAAGATAATCCGAGAATTCCGGCGGGCTGGCCCTTCTTCGGCCAGTTCATTGCGCACGACATTGCGCATGACCGCGCTTCTCTATGTGGCAGTAATCTTGGAGGCGGCGCTCATCTCGGGACATCCTGGTTACCGCCCCCAACCTGTTTTGGACGGGCTGGCCGGTTCGACGCGGCGAGGTTCCATGCTGAAGCGGTGCTTCGTTGGCCGCGGGATGTACCTGGAATCTCAACCCGCACCATTGAACGCCGATTGTCACCTCTTCGACTCAGGAAATTCGCGATTGCGGCAGCCCAAATAGCTCATTGGTTGCTGGTTCCGCCTAGCTCCGTCTTCGTTGACTTGGTCCACGCCACGACCTAACATCATTCATCCCATACGGAGTGAGGTCCCACCACGGTGGTCGGTCAAACCGTCTCGCATTATCGCATTCTGCGCAAGCTCGGCGGTGGCGGGATGGGGGTGGTTTACGAGGCTGAAGACGTCAATCTGGGCCGTCATGTGGCCCTAAAGTTTCTGCCCGAGGAGTTGTCCAAAGATCCGCAAGCCCTCGATCGCTTTCGACGCGAGGCCCGCGCAGCTTCGGCCCTCAATCATCCTTGTATCTGCACGATCTTCGAGATTTGCGAGGACCAGAACGAAGTCTTCCTCGTAATGGAGTACCTCGATGGCGTGACTTTGAAACATCTGGTTGGTTTCCGACCACTGGAGCTCGAGAGCCTCCTTGACCTGGCCGTTTTCATTCTTGAGAGTGAGCGTTTTAACTTCGCCTTGGAGCGAACGATGCAACTTGATTTTAACGTTGCCAATTTTGGACAACGATAGCTGTCCGCCGTTCACTCGGAATCCTGCCTGGGGATACGTGAACGAGTCAAACCAGCCTTTGCCCTTGAAGCGCGGAAATCCCCGGCCGCGCCGAAAGAATGCCTGGTACGTCTTATCTACACGGTGCAGCACATCTTGCAGCACCTGCGAATACACCTTGCCCAGCGCAGGGTCGGCTGCCTTGCAGGCGGGCAACTG
>Ga0209055_1001932_pt1 | contig 13287 bp, 13 predicted proteins | sample GraSoiAngelo_110_FD_185875 | JGI IMG/M metagenome (GOLD analysis project Ga0209055, IMG submission 185875) | Grasslands soil microbial communities from the Angelo Coastal Reserve, California, USA - 14_0903_12_30cm (SPAdes) (version 2) | ecosystem: Environmental > Terrestrial > Soil > Grasslands ... | reverse complement strand
CGCCGCGAAAGCTGCCGCCGCCGCCGAAGCCGCAGCCGCCGCCGAAGCCGTTTTCAATTAGGGACGCGGCACTCCGCGCCCGTGGGGGGAGCGGCTGACCCCCCGCGCCCGCGCAACCCGGATAGGCGCGAGAAAGGAAAACAGGAATGTCAGCACGCGAGTTTGTCACGGTCGCGGACTTGGCAAAGATTGTCAAGCGCGACGTGTCCGCCGGAAAGCGCCGCCGCGATGCCGGACTACACGCCCGGATTCTCCGCTGGCGCGTGGAACATGGCTGGACAGTCGCAGCGGTCGCCCGGAAACTCGGTATCAGCACGGCGACCGCTATGCTGCACGCCCCGGCCGGGTGCCGCCGTGGCCGCTGACTGCAAACCTACGCCCCGCTGCATTCACTCCGTCTACTTTCCCGACGCCAAGAAGGGGGCGACAACCGGCAACCGGAACTGCGGTCTATGCATGCCCCGGGCCGCACGCGCTGCTCCCGGCACGCTGCGCATCGAAGACAACCGGACAAGCCGAGAGAAGCGCGAATACCCCGACGCTATCTTGCTTGACTTCCCGGCAAGGTGAACCCCGCGACGGCAGTCGCTTATTTTCAGAAAACCGTTGACCGGCGACCCCCCCTACCGTGGTAACATGCGGGCTAATCAAATCCCACAGAAAGGGTGTACAACCTATGAAGACCGCCCACGAAGCCGCCAAAGTTGCCGAAAGGTTCGCCGCCGTAGCCGCCCGCTGCGCACAAGCCGCCCGCGACGCCAGCGACTTTGCCGCCGCACTAGTCTCTGCCGAAGCTGTCGCCGCCTATTGCGACGCCTGCGCCGCTTGGGCTGCCGCCACCGACAGAGCCAGCACCGCAGCGTTTTACGCCGAACTGGCATCCGAAGCCCGCCGCAAAATCGCCGCCGCCAGGCATACCGCCGCCAGCTATGAGAGCAACTTTACCCACGATGCCCGAACTTGACTTTGTTGACTGATTCGCTGGAAATCCCGAGTTGCGAGAAGAAGTCTTGAATAGGCTTGGGTACTGGCTGCGGCACGGCTCGATATTGCAGTAAACCCGCTTTCAGTAGCAACCCAAACGACACCACTACCCCGCCGTCGCGCCCGCCAAGCGTGCTATTACTGTAGCTACCTACTGTTCGCGGCAGTGTCGCCGCGAAGCGCGTGTTCGCAAAACACTTTCAGGCGTGGGCACGGAGAGAGAACTCATAGGGGGATTCCATGCCGTTCAACAGTCTGATAGTACGTTCGGGGTCCGCTGTTTTATGCAGCTTACGAAGTACCTGAGGCTATCGGGCCACAAGAGGGCAGCGTTAGTAGGGCTCGCTGGCGCCCGCACCCGCGGCGTGTCCGGCGACAAATGAAAAAGCAACGCGCCGGCGACCCCGCCGAAAAGCCCCGTCAGTAATTTTACAACCGGCTCGCCGTACCGCCGAAGCCGCCCGCGACGCAGCCTACGCCGTTGCCATTGCCGAAGGTGAAGCCGCCCTTGCTGAAGCCCCCAGACCGCGCCCGACCCGGCGCAGAAACGAAAGCGAAAAGATGCGAAACGAAGTCGCCGCCAGGCGCGTCTGCTTTTTATGGACGTTCACCAGATAAAGACACTGCGCGCGCTGAATGAAAAGACCGGCGCGCCCATGAGCGAACTTGCGCGCCGGATACTCGCGGAGTTTTTCAAGGCGCAGGCGGCAACGGTCGGCGCGAAGGGGGAAAAATGAAAATCTGGCGTCTTCCCTTCAGTCACGGCAAGATTCAAGCCAAAGCCGCCGCCCGCGCCGAAGCCAAGGCCGCCGAAGTTGCCCGCCGCCTCGCCGCTGAAGCCGACCGCCTCGCCGCCGAAGCCGACCGCCTCGCACGCGAAGGACGCGGACGCGCCAACGGGGCAGCGTGAAAATCCGCGCACCCTTTTCCGTTGTGCCGGTCGCAAACGGCTACTGGCTAATCCGCGACGCAGCCGGGCGCAAGGTGCAGACGATACGCCCGCGCGACCGGTGGGGAGAGATTTCCTTAATTTGCCCTGAGTGGCGGGACATAACGACAATTTTGTCCACGCCGAAACGACTAAGTTAATCGAAGTGGTAACTCGCCAACTTAAGGAAAAGGAAAAGGCGCGGCGCGACCGCAGCGCGCCCGCACAACCCGCGCCCGATAGGCGCAGAAAGAGAAGATGAACCCTTGATAGAGAAAACCATAACGATAAATTTTCTCGCAACCGACCACGCCGCCGCCGCCGCTGCAATCAAGGCCCTGACTCGCGCCGTCGAATCCGCGCCGGGGGTAGATTCTAAGAGCGTGGAAGTTTGCTACGACGATAACCCCGACGCCCTTGCTGAACTTGCCGCCCGCGCCGCTGCCCGCTTCAACCGCCGCGCGAAAGGAAAGTAAAAGTGAGACTCGCAATCAGCATTGCTCTACTCGCCCTGTTCCCAGCAGGTTGCCGAACAAGGTTTCAATCTGTCATTCCGAGCGAAGGGAGGAATCTCTCTGCTCACGAAATCAAGCACTTAGAGAGATTCCTCGTCGCCTGAGCCTGCCCCGAGCGAAGTCGAGGGGGCTCCTCGGAATGACGACATGATGAGTTTTTCAGCGGTCTGCTAGTCGCCCCCGCGACCGCGCAGAAAGAGAGTAAATAGATGACATTTCCCAAAGTAACGAAAGTAGATACTACCGAAGTCCGGGCGGCTGCCGCCCGCGCTGCCCGCGTCGCTATTGACGCGTATCTTGACCGCCCCAGAAAAGAAACCATTAGCACCGGAATAGACTTGGTGGGTGAAAAAATTTGCGACCTCATCGGAGAAGCCGCCCGCAAAGCCGCTGTCGAAGCCATTCACGCCGCGTTTGACGAATACGAAAAACTCGGACGCCGCCTCGCCGACGAAGACGCGACCGTGTAAACCGTGGCATTGGACTTGCAAGGCTAGCTGTTTTTGCTTTTGAGTCTCGCGCGTCTGCTAGTTCCGCCACTCCAGCAGTGTGGGAAAAGGTTACCACGCTACGCCGTTAGCGACAATCGCGACTTGCCCCGTCCACCCGTCCTCGCTGTGAATTCTGGCACTTTGCTCTCCTCCAGACGACGTACGGCGCTTGGCGGATGTTGTAGTGGTCTACCGCTAGGACCGTCTTGCGCGCAGCCAGCTCGTAAACGTGCTCTACCAAGTCACAGAACTATCGTTCGAACCCACTTTGCCCCGCAGTTAGTCGCGGAGCTGCAAGCAACTAGGTTGCCCCGTGGCGGAGTGCAAGCAGGGCTTTCACCTGTCGGCCGCACTTAGGAGAATCGAAGCACTGGTCAAGGGAGGGCGCTACTGCATCCACGGCGATCTTGCGCCCCGTGGCAGTTCTCGAACGGCAGCGTGGAACTAGGAACGCTCGGGGACCTCCGGCTGGACAAGCGAAAGAGTCGCGAGCGCGTGGACGCAATCGCAGCGGCCGCCAGTGCGATGCACGCAGTTATGAAGCACCCGCCTAAGAGGCCGGACGACTTCTTCAACCGATTGGCGCGCCCGCCGGCTTGGCGCTTCGAGTGCCCGCGATGCCATCTTATCATCCCGTTCCACGCACCCGCCGAAGTATTTCATTCCAGTGCCGTGGAAAAGTGCCCCTCGTTGGTGCCTTCCGGCGAAGTGCAAAAGGCAGAAGAGTCCTACCGTGTGCGCTGGATTTGAACCGGCGCGCCGCAGGCAGGCAACCCAGGCCAGCCCGCCAGTTGATTTACCGTGCGGCATCCCAGGCGAGTAGCAGCTCGAAGTAAGCCGTAAAGACAATAACCTTTTAGAACCAGTACTAACGTACTGTCGCTGACCAGACAGCCGGTCGTTAGCCTCTACCAAAGGGGTCGCTGAATCTCGGCGTACCAGCAAGAAAGTAAGACTAGCGGCGAGAAACGCACGCCTCGCTGCGGTCGATTCCAGTTGATGGAAAAGGGAGAATTAATGAAGCGAAGATTAGTCCAACCAGTCACAATTGTGTGCTGCCTGTGTTTGTCCTCGTTGGCATCGATGGCCCAGACGACACCGCAGACTCCACAACAAGCGGCAGCCTCACCTGCGGCATTGAGCAGTACACCGAATTCTCAACCTGCTGCAGCCGCACCATTGAGCACAAAGATTGTTCCAGGGTCAAAAGTGTACATTGAAAAGATGGATGGGTTCGAGAACTACTTGACTGCGGGATTCGCCAAGAAGAAAGTCCAACTGGTGCCTATTGCCGACAAGGAACAAGCGGATTACATCATTTCAGGCTCTTCCATAGACAAGAAGGCTGGGTGGGCCAAGATCGTGTTCATGGGCAACATTCATTCCGACAACGCTGCAAGCGTCACAATGGTGGACAAAAAGTCTGGTGCAATCGTCTTCGCTTACGCAGTCGATAAGAAGAGCACGCTGCACGGACAGCAGACGACTGCGGAAGCGTGTGCAAAGCATCTCCAAGCGCACATCGAAGGCCGGGAATAGCTCGTTTGGACAGTCGCGACCGTGAGCAAGCGAGTTCGGGCTGAAGCAGAAGTAATCGAATTTGGTCCTAACTTTTGCCGCAGAGTATGACGCAAATCATGCCAATGACAATGTTCTTCTAACAGGGGGAGCCGGTTTCTCCGGCTCCCACATCGCCGATGAAATCGTCGCCACGGCGGACTGGAACGTCGTCGTGATTGACGCGCTGACCTACGCCGAGGCTTGACCGATCGGCGCATTTGCCGGGCGACCTGGTGCGTGGTCTACCACGACTTTCGAGAGCCGTTGAGCAACAATGTGTTCTCGTTGCTTTGCACCCGCGACATTGACTACATCATCCACAACGGCGCGGAGACGCACGTGGGCCGGTCGCTGGAAGACCCCATCGGCACGTTCAACATGTTTTCTTTTTCATAGCCACACCCCAAAGCCGCCGGACCCTCATTTAGCGATCCGATTCAAAACGACCGAACCAGAGCCGGGGCAACTTCCTTCAAGGACCGAGGATTCAAGTGGGAGAATGCTTCCGCCCGTCTCAGTGCTGCCACCGAATGCCACGGACCCGCCGCGACCTTCGTCCTTGCCAGTCAGATCGACACGAAGGCCTGAAACGCTACCATTGATGACCAACGTGCTGAGGCGCGTCGAATTAGTGACCGTTACCTGTTCCCGTGACGCGGCCCCCCTCATCCCGAAGCTGCGTCGTCAGTCCTACCGGCGTGTATCCAGGGATTGCCAGCACGCCAGAGAAAGTGCCACTGACGGATGTCCTTGTTCCAGTCCACGTCCCAGTATCCCCGTTGGTGCAACCTCCTGCGGGGGCTGAGTAGCTGCCGCTCGCGGAGTTGCCATCTGCCGCCACAGTGCCCGTAAGCGTGACGATCTGGCCATTCTCGTTCAGAGATAGATTGAGGGATTGTCCGTTCAGAGTACCCGACACACTTGCCGATGTCGCGCAGGGCGTGCCTGTGAGGCTCAAAGAGCCGGAGATGTTTGATCCGCTCTGCGCGAGTGTTCCCGAACCTCTGGACTGGGTGCCGAACTTTGAAGAGGTGGCCGAAACTTGCCAATTGCCCGCCATGTTTATGGGTGATGCCGAGGGAGAGGATGAGCCGTTGCTGCATCCACACATCAAGGCGGACAACAGCAAAGCTACGGGAACGAACAACAGGCGCGGTCCTCTGGGATACTCGCCCGGCGATTTGAAGGGCTTGCCCTCCGCCTGTGCCCCGATTTCCATAAATGCTTTGGTTCTTTGCTCGCACACTCTTCGCGTCATGCTTGCCTCTGTGTGGGAATTGCCAGTTTCCGGGCACACGTGGGCGCGGCGCGATAGTAACTTTGAGAGGATGTATCGGATTTGCAATTACGGGCGGATACCAGGATTGGTGCCACACACAGTTTAGGAAACTCTTGCTCTATTCATTTGAGCTACGGCCCCCTGCGCCCCTGCGCCGGGGCGCGTGAAAGTGCCGGGCCGCGCGTGGTAGAATTTGGTGCACGCCGAATCTGAGCGTGAGCTGATCCGCCAGCGGGTGGGCTGGCACTAGGTGCCAAACCTTTCATGCTGGGTGAGCCGCGCGCCTCTGGCGAACTCCTGTGCGGTAACCCGTTTGCGGCCTTCCAGGTGCACAGCCTCAAGCCGCAGCCAAGTACTCTCCCCGCAAACGACATACACCTCGCCGTTGGCCTCGACGATCGCTCCGGGAACCGGGCCGATACCAGGCTCTGCGGCAGACCTTTCGTCGGACTCTGCGGGCCGGCCCCAGATGTGGCAGAGGTGTCCACGAAAGGTGGTGAACGCGCCGGGCCACGGGTCGAGCCCCCGGATGCGGTTGTAGACTTGCCTTGCGGTCAGCGACCAGTCGATGCGCCCGTCCTCCTTCTTCAGCATGGGCGCGAAGGTGGCCTGAGTAGGGTCCTGCGGAACAGGTGTGATTTCGCCGCGCTCGAGTTTGCGCAGCGACTCAACCACTAGCGGCGCGCCGGCTTCGGCCATGCGCCGCAAGAGTTGCGGCGCGGTTTCGTTCGCGCCGATCTCGAGCTCGCATTGCATCAGAATTGGGCCCGTGTCTAACCCCGCGTCGATTTGCATGGTGGTGAGGCCCGTGCGTGTCTCGCCGTTGATGATGGCCCAGTTCGCCGGAGCTGCGCCGCGATACTTCGGCAGCAGCGACGCGTGCAGGTTCATCCAGCCGAGGCGCGGAATCTGGATCAGCCGCGCGGGGATAATCTGGCCGTAGGCCACGATCACGACAGCATCCGGCGCCAGGCGCTTGAAAAACTCATACGCCGAATCCGATTTGATTTTTTCCGGCTGATACACGTGCAGACCGGCGTCGAGCGCGAGGTCCTTCACCGGCGAGCTTGCAAGGAGCCCCCCGCGCCCGCGCGGCCGGTCGGGCTGCGTGACCACGGCCTCGATTGTGAAGTCGGGCTCGGCGAGCAGCCGCTTCAAGGTGGGAACGGCAAAGTCGGGTGTGCCGCAGAAGACAATGCGCATGGCCATGGCCGCGGCCGGGAATGTTCTACCAGTCGCCCGATTTCCGGAGCTTGCGGATCTTGCGCTTGATCAGGTCGCGCTTGAGCATGCTCAGGTGCTGGAGGAACAGGACGCCGTTCAGATGGTCGATTTCATGGCAAAACGCGCGCGCCAGCAGGCCTTCGCTGCGCATTTCATAGCTCTTGCCGGTAGCGTCTTGCGCGCGCACGGTAACGTACAGCGGCCGGATGACGCTGCCTCGAAAGCCGGGCAGCGAGAGACATCCTTCCTCTTCGCGCTGCTCGCCTTCGCTGTGGATGATCTCCGGATTGGCCAGCACGAGTTTCGCCTCCGGATTCTTACCCAGACTGACGTCTATCACCGCCAGCCGCATCGCCAGCCCGATCTGCGGGGCGGCCAGGCCCACTCCCTGCGCCGCGTACATGGACTCGAACATATCCGCGCAGATCTTTTCGAGCTCCGCGTCGAATTTCGTGACCGGCGCAGCAGGTTTTTCCAGCACCGGCACTCCGTATTTCGTGATGGGGTAGATCATCGGCCTGCCGTCATCCTCGCGCTTGCATCTCTGCCTCTCTGTGCCTCTGTCTTCTCTGCGTCAGCTTTTTTCACGTTCAAAACGCAGCGAGCTGGCGCTGATAGCCCTCAAAGTTTCGCCGCGTCTCCACCAGGGAGTCGCCGCCGAATTTCTGCAAGAACGCTTCCGCCAGCACCACGGCAACCATGGCCTCGCCCGCCACGCCCGCCGCGGGGACAACGCAGACGTCGGAGCGCTCATAGGCAGCCTTCACGGGCTGCTTGGTGGCGAGGTCTGCGGTCTCCAGCGGCCGCCGCAGAGTGGAGATGGGCTTCAAGTAGCCGCGCACAACCACGTCCTCCCCATTGGTGATGCCGCCTTCGAGTCCTCCGGCGCGATTGGTGGGGCGCACAAAGCGCTTGCGCGAGGCGTCGTAGCGGATTTCGTCCTGCACTTCGGAGCCATACGAGGTGGCGTTGGCGACGCCGCTGCCGATTTCCACCGCCTTGACTGCCTGGATGGACATCACCGCCCTCGCCAGCCGCCCATCGAGCTTTTCATCCCACTGCGTGTGACTGCCCAAGCCCGGTGTGACGTCGTGGGCCACCACTTCGAAAATGCCGCCGACCGAGTCGCCCGCGCGCAACACCTGGTCCACTTCAGCTTTCATGCGCCCTTCCGTTGCCGCATCGATACAGCGGAGCGGCGATTCCAGGTTCGCGCAAACTGCTTGAATTTCCTCCCAAGCTGCGGCGCGTTCGAGACGCACTTTGCCGACGGCAATCACGTGGCTGGCGACCTCGCTGCCAAATTCTCGCAGCAGCAGCTTGGCGAACGCTCCGGCAGCCACCCGCGCCGCCGTTTCCCTCGCCGAGGCCCGCTCGAGCACGTAGCGCGCGTCGTGCAGGTTGAACTTGAGCGCCCCCGCTAAGTCAGCGTGGCCCGGCCGCGGCGCGGTCAGCGGGCGCTGCGCTTCCTCCGCTCCGGCCACATCCTCAACCGGCAGTGCTTTCTCCCAGTTGGGCCAGTCGCGGTTCTCGATCAGTAGCGCGATGGGCGCGCCGATGGTCTGCCCGTGCCGGACGCCGGCCAGCGCCTCGACGCGGTCTTTCTCGATTTTTTGCCGCCCGCCACGCCCGTAGCCGAGCTGGCGCCGGTGCAGCTCGCGGTTGATGAAATCGAAATCGACCGGCAGGCCCGCCGGCAGGCCCGAAACCCAGGCGAGCAGAGCCTGCCCGTGCGATTCCCCAGCCGTGAAAAAGCGCAGCATCTTAACTCGCCCGCCTGTTCAGTCGCGCATGAATTCACTCATCGGCTGCGCGAAGGCCATTGCCGGAGTAGAGGACATCGCAATGGAGGTCTGTCGTCGCGCGCTGCTGAGTCGCGCGTTCCTTCTGACGCCTGCACGCTAGGTGGTCCAGGACTTCAGCCATGCCTCTACTTTGTTCGCGGGCCGTTTACTGGCTCGCGGCTCTTTCGCGCGGCGAAAGCGCAAAGCCTCGCATTCTATCGGAGCAGCCGAGGTGCGTCCAGCAGCACGCTTCCTTCTCGGCAGACGAATTGCACAATCGCTGCATCGTTATCAGAACTCCCGCATCTTAAGATACCAGCGCACGGCTGGTGAAAAAGCCACGCTCTATCAGGTTGCCCGCTCCAGGCAGATCGTGCGTGGTTAGCTCTGACTGCAGGCCGGGGTGGACCGCCAGCTAGGGCCAAGAGAAGTTGCAACACCAGCGATGTAAAGGTATGCTTTGCCCCACTCCGAGGCGCGCCTCAGACACTCCGGCTGGTAGTTTTAGGGCTGCGTCGCGCGCCATATCCTAAGCGGGAGGAGGTTCTGGAACATGACGCATCGACTTGTGGTATTCACCCTTGGCTTGGTGCTTCTGCTTTTTCCTTCGGGCGCACCTTCCAAAGATGGAGAGCATCAGCAAGTCCCGGCTCGCCAGTTTGAATTCACCTACAAGGTGAGTGTCCCGGCGTTGCCGCCGGGTAGCAGCCCACTTCGGCTATGGATTCCGTTGCCGCCCACTGACCCCTACCAGGAAATTTCCGGCCTGCGACTCGAGAGCCCAATCGGCTACAAAATCGAGCGCGAGTCGGAGTATGGGAACCGCTTCGCTTACATCGATGTGCCCCCGGAACGCGCGACTTCCCCGTTCGACATTTTGCTAAGTTTTCGGATAACGCGGCGCGAACACCGCGTTGAGCTGTCAGCGTGGCGGGCGTCGAATGACCAAAAGAGCCATGCCGAACCTGGGCTGACCCGCTTCCTTCACTCCGACCGGTTGGTGCCGCTCGATGGCGTGATCGCCGAGCTCTCCCGGCAGGAAACACAGGGCGCGAAGGACACATTGGCAAAGGCGCGGAAGGTGTACGACTACGTCGTGGCCACGATGCGCTACGACAAGTCGGGCCAGGGTTGGGGCCGGGGAGACGCGATATGGGCGTGCACCGCCAAGCGTGGCAACTGCACCGATTTTCACTCCCTGTTTATCGGGATGATGCGCGCTGCCGGCGTCCCCGCTCGCTTTGAGATTGGATTCCCGCTGCCGGCGGATAAGACTGAAGGAGATATCCCAGGCTACCACTGCTGGGCAGAGTTTTATCTGGACGGCGTGGGCTGGGTCCCTGTGGACGCTTCAGAGGCCTGGAAGAACCCTGCCAAGCGTGACTACTTCTTCGGGGCGCACGACGTGAACCGTGTCCTGTTCAGCTACGGCCGCGACATCCGGCTGAACGCTGCCCAGCAGGGGGACCCTCTCAACTATTTCATTTATCCCTACGCGGAAGTGGGAGGAAAGTCCTACGGACAATTGCAGACGCACTACGCCTTCCGCGACCTGCCCCAAGCCGCGGCTGTCCGGAGCGAGCCACAGACAGCCGGCGGACAATAGCTCGAGCCGAAGCCGGCCTGGGACCGGCAGCGAGTGTCAAGCTAACCGGCTTGCCCGGCCGAATGGGCGGGATGTAAGATGACGAAAGTGGATGTACGACCCTTTCCAGGCCGACGTCGAAAAGTACATAGCTTATCTCCAGACGACCGAAGGGAGGCTCCATCTCGATCTCGCCTGGATGAACCTGCGCAATTTCTTGCCGCGCGCTGGGGTCTCTATTGTTTCCGGACCTTCCCAGGCGCTCGACCTGGGCGGTGGGACTGGGGCCACCGCGCTCTGCCTCGCCGAACTGGGTTTTCACGTCACTTTGATGGACAAGGCGGAAGCCATGCTCACCCTTGCGACAGAGGCGGCCCGAGGCGCTGGTGTCTCCGATCGGCTGACATTCCAGCAGGCGGACGCGGCCGATTTGCGCAGCCTTTTCCCCAGCTCCTTCTTCGACGTGGTAGTCTGCCATAACATGCTGGAATACGCGGAAGACCCAGCCGCAGTGTTGCGGGGGATCCGGCAGGTGAGCAAGCGCAGCGCAGGCGCAGTCGTCTCGATCGTGGTTCGCAACCGCGCTGGCGAAGTCTTGAAAGCCGGCATCAAGGCAGGCGACTTGGCGCTCGCGGAGAAAAACCTCACCGCGGAATGGGCCTGCGAGTCTCTCTACGGCAGGCACGCGCGCCTGTTCCGCCCTGCCGAACTCCGGAACCAGCTTCACCAGGCATCCCTGGAAATCATTGCTGAGCGCGGCGTGCGCGTCATGGCCGACTATTTGCCGGGAGAACTCTCCCAGGACGCGGCAGCCTACGAGCGCCTGCTGGCTTTCGAGCAATCGCTGGGCGAGCAGCCGGATCTGGCCGCTATCGCGCGCTACACCCAAGTTCTCGCGCGGGCTGCCGGGCCAGACTGGCAAGGGTAGCGGTGGGATTCAGCCGCACAATTTGCTCTTGCCCTTCGGAGGCTGTGTGAAAACGCTAGTTTCTCGTCAGGGCACGCCTTTCGGCGCTCCGGCTGGGGCTGGGATGACCTTCGCCTCGGAAGGCGGCGAGAATACTTGACGCGTTGTAGGGCGAACGCTAGGCTTGCCATTGTCCGATTCGGCTCCCCGGGGCCAGTTTCTGATAGCGCCGGCAAGGGGCTCGCCACTACAGCAGCATTCCATGGCAGCAAGCGATCCCAAACTCATGAACGCGGCTGAACCCTCCGCCACTACGTTGATCGCGGAGGCGCTCAAGCGGCGCGTCCTGATGGTGCAAGACTATACGCTTCTCGCCGTGCGCTCGCTCTCCAACGTGTTCTCGGCGCCCCACTATCTAGCAGATACGCTTGAGCAGATGGATGTGATCGGAGTAGGCTCGCTGCCCATCGTCCTGCTGGTTGGCTTTTTCATCGGCGCGGTGATGGTGTTGCAGACCTCTTCGCAGTTCGAGCGCTTCGGCCAGACGGCCCTGACCGGCGACGTGGTGGCGCTCGCGCTGGTGCGGGAACTGGGCCCAACGATCACCGGCCTGCTGGTGGCGGGCCGTAACGCCTCGGGCATGGCCTCAGAGCTGGGCTCGATGCTGGTGACCGAGCAGGTGGACGCCATGCGCGCGATGGGCACAGACCCGTCGCGCAAGCTGGTCACCCCGCGCGTGGTGGCCACCATTCTAATGCTCCCCTTGCTGACGGCGATGTCAGACTTTGTCGGCCTTGTGGGAGGGTTCATAGTGGCCAGTTTCGAGCTGCGCTTGAGCCCGGTGCAGTACTGGACGCGCGCCATCCAAGCTCTGGAGTTCTCCGACCTGATGCAGGGTCTCAGCAAGCCGGTTTTTTTTGGCTTCATCCTTTCAACCGTGGGCTGCTACAAGGGTCTGACCGTGCGCGGGGGAACCCAGGGCGTGGGCCGCGCGACTACTGGGGCCGTAGTGGTCTCTTCGGTGTTTATCATAGTGGCGAACTTCTTCCTCACCAGGGTCATGCTCTACCTCGCTCGGCGCGGATTGTGACCTGCCAATTGGCGGGATCCGGCGCTCTGCAAAAAATGTGGAGCGACGTGCCCCGTGCAGTGGCGGGATCCTCGCCTCGGCCTTGCTCTGCCGCGCCGCAGCCCTCCCAAGAAGCTGCTGGCCGGGGAGGCCGGACGCCCCTTGTATCTACAACGCAGAGCGCGTTTACATCTATAATCCCCATGGAGCGCGCGCCCCGTGCCCCAGACCCTTCCGGTTCGACCCGCCCGCGTGCGAATATCTATCTATGAACAGGGCGATGGGAAGTCCCGACGACACGCCACCGGTCATCGCTTTTGACGACGTCCATATCGGCTTCGACGAAGGCGAGGTGCTGCGCGGGATTTCGTTCCAGGTGGTGCCGCGCGAGACCAAGGTGCTGGTCGGCGAAACCGGTACCGGTAAAACCCTTACGCTCAAGCTTGCCGCTGGCCTGCTGCGCCCCGACTCCGGCCGCATCCTGGTGCTGGGCCGCGACCTCACCGCCATGAGCGAAGACGAGCTGCTCGGCTTTCGCCGCGAGGTCGGTTTTGTTTTTCAGGAGGGCGCGCTGTTTGACTCGCTCCCGGTCGCTGAAAATGTCGCCTATCGGCTCCGGGAAGATGGCGTGGACGAGGAAGAGATCGAAGAGCGCGTGCGCGAAGCCTTGCGCTTCGTCGAGATGGAAGATGCCATTGACAAGCTTCCCTCCGAGCTTTCCGGCGGGATGCGTCGCCGCGTGTCGATCGCGCGGGCGCTGGTCAGCCGCCCCCCGATCGTGCTTTACGATTCGCCGACCGCCGGACTCGACCCGGTGACCGCGCAGACTATCATCAGGCTGATCCTGCGTCTGCGTGACACCCAGGGGGTCACAGCTCTGCTCGCCACGCATCGCCTCCAGGACGCTTTCGCGCTGGCAAACTTTCGATTCGATCCCCGCGCCAACCGGGTCATTCCCGTG
>Ga0209055_1001931_pt1 | contig 13314 bp, 13 predicted proteins | sample GraSoiAngelo_110_FD_185875 | JGI IMG/M metagenome (GOLD analysis project Ga0209055, IMG submission 185875) | Grasslands soil microbial communities from the Angelo Coastal Reserve, California, USA - 14_0903_12_30cm (SPAdes) (version 2) | ecosystem: Environmental > Terrestrial > Soil > Grasslands ... | reverse complement strand
AATCCGCGTGACGGTTACGAGGATGCGAACGTGGTCGTTGATGCGACCCTGTTAAGATCTGGCTAGCAGTAGACCGTCTAGAAAGAAATGGGTATGCTGGTGAGTCCCGTGACGCAGAAAAGTGATTGATTCTGGAATCCCGTGAGTACGAATAATGGATCGGCTGTTCTTAGGGTCGTCTGATGTTTGTTACTCGAAGCTTGAATTGCAGCGTCTTCCCGGCCATGGGATGATTGCCGCTCCTCCCGTAAGCCTTCTCGGGTGGAATAACGACCTCCTTCTCCTCATTCACCTTCATACCCATCAACGCCTCGTCAAAACCCTGAATCACCTTACCGGTTCCGAGAATCACCATCAAGGGGTGGTAGTCGCGGGCTGCATTGTATAGTCCCGCGCTCTTGGCTTCTTTCTCCATAGACGTATCGAATATCTTTCCGCCCGGGAATTTTCCGATATAGTGGACTGAGACGGTGTCTCCTTTCTGCGCTTTCAGTTCTAAGCTCATGATTCGTTCGCTCACGGAGTTTGGTTTTGGGTCTAAATAGGTAACGGTGGACTCTGGTGTCTGAAGGAGATTTCTTCCCTCCGACCTAATTTATACGGAACCTAGGGCACATCTCACGGCATGATGGCTGAGAAGCAGACCCCGAAAGCTCGCTTCTCCACAAAGCTCCCGAATGGAGACTTCCTAGGAATCACCATATGGCCGGGAAAAACCGAACCATCCGCAGAGGTTGTTACGGTTCAGATACGACATCCAACCGGCGACAACTGGGAAACTACAGCCCGAATCGCGCTCTATCGCACGCCAGATGGCAAGTATTCCCTACTTCCGGAAAGGCCGGTAACAAAGTCTTCAGAAAAGACGGAAGCAGTAACAGTAGCTGCGACAGAGGGAGATTAGGAAAATGTCTACTAGCGAGTTAGTGTTGGAAGAGACCCCATACCTGAACCTCACGACGAGAGGCAGGAAGACAGGGCTGAAGCATGATGTTGAGCTCTGGTTCGCCTTCGAAGACGGAAGACTATACTTCCTTGCACACGAATCCTCTCACTGGTGGAAGAACGTCGTCAAGACTCCCAGAGTCGAAGTAGAGGTCTCGGAGATCCTCTTCGAGGGAACAGGCAGACTTGTCCCAGAGAAACGTGAACACACATTCGAACTCTTCAGAGGCAAATACGGAAGGGACCAGGTAGAGCGATGGTACGGCGGCGAGAGGTCAAAGAGGAAAGCGGTCGAGATTCAGCTCGGACGGGTCTTGGGAAAGAAGCCGAGCGGCAAAGGCAGCCTTATCGAGATAGCCATATAACAAGTCAACAGAGCACCACAGGTCCGATAAGGTATGGCGTACGGACTAGCGGAGGGGTTCAGAAAGACAGCCGTGCGGCTGGGTGGAAAGAAGAAGCGCCAAGCGGTGGTCATCGCAACTTTCGGCAACCACTTCACACTGAACGACGCGCTCGAAAAATTCCGGAAGGAGGGACTAACGTTCGAGACAGAGAAAGGGCACATCGTCAAGATATTCTTGGACAAGAATACGAAAGAGAGAGCGGAACAAGTCCGAAGTATCATTAGAGAAAACTTCGGTTACGTTGAACCGCTCTAGATCGATACCAATTCAGACAATCTAGCTCGACGTTCCCTAGCACAATGAAGATTCCGAAGTTCGTTACGATATCGTTCGATGTAGACAAGACCCTCTTCCGTCAGCCTGCACTCACCCAGGCGGCACGAGGCTTAGGGATCGGCAAGAAGTGGGATGCCATTGACGGGATGTATCATCGTAAACGGATAACTCTGAGACAGGCTCTCTTGCAACAGTTTCAGCTTCTCGTCGGGATGAAGCTCTTGGACATTTTAGCTGAAGTCTCCAGGGTCCCGATGATGCGGAACATCCGAGAGGCCGTTGACAAGCTCTTGGGCCTTGGACTGTCAGTGATCCTCTGCACCGACAATCCGGATTTTCTCTGTCAGTATTTAGTGGAACAATTCGGATTCCGCGGGTTTGTCTCGTCGAAGGTAGCCGTGAAGAACGGACTAATCATAGATGACATCGAGCCTCTACCGGACAAGAGGCTCGGCATCAGAAAGTACTGTGCATGGATGAGCATTCCACTAAGCAAGACCGTCCACGTGGGAGATGGGCTGAACGATGTTCCCGTCTTTCGAGTAGTCGGCTATTCCATCGCCTTGAACACTAACCTTGAGAAGGTGAGAAGGGCGGCTTCCCATCAAATGGAGACTGACGACCTTCTAGACGTTTACAAACACATTCAGTCGGAAATGTCAAGCGCCTCGACCTCTTTCTCTCCCTAGAAGGGAGGAGCTTGTCGAGCATGATGACTTACTTCGGTCAAGGGGTTCCGCGAACTGCTTTTGCCCTTCGCCGATATCCGCGAAGAATGACGTAGCCCACGAGGATGAAGAATAGCGAATCGAGTGCGAAGAAGAGTGGATTGTAGATGGTGCCATTTGCCTGGATGCATGGGCGCGGGCAACTGGTCTGTTGGACCTTCCAGGTGAACGGGACGCCATAGTTGCTGGCTGCGATGCCGCCAGGGTTGGCTCCTTGGTCAGTCATAACCCAGCCAGTTGCGAGCGCTAGAAGGATTCCGACGGGAACGAGAGGAATAATCAATCGGATTGCCGGTACTAGCGTCCTCCGGGTCTGACTACGGACCAATAGAAATCCGGACACTCCTGAGAGGACTAGTCCAGCCAATGTGAATAGTGATGACCAATTCTCCTGGCCGACCGTTATCCCGGAACCGTAGGGCGCTGCCCAGAACGCTGCGCCGAACAGTAACATCACTCCTCCAACGAGCCCGGGACAGAGCGCAACGAAAGCTGTAGTCTTCATGGCAAGAAGAGCGTCCGTACCTCGATAATAGTCGAGTTCAACCCAGCACCAAAGAAAAGAGTGACAGCCCCAGAAAGACCGCACGGGATACGCGGTACCAGATCCGAGAACCAAGACAAGTGAACAGTACTAGGTCAGTAAATTAGCCGGCTACTCAGGGCGAGCCTTTTCTTGTCCATTACGAACGCGCATTCTTGGAGCCCCATCTTTCTGCCGAGATGGAGGGCCAAGTGTTGCAGACAGAACATGACTTGTAGAGTTCCCAGAAGAGGATCGCGCGTGTCACTCTTCAAAAGATGCACGTTGAAACCGCTCTTTGAAAGAACTCGAAACACTTCAGTCGTCTTCTGGTCCGAACTCGGAGCTAAGAATAGAAGATTGGCTGACTTCTCTTGGAGTGAGAAAAGCTGGGAATGCCCAAGCTGCTCTGCATGCTGGTATTGAGCAGGAAGTCCTAGCACCTCGTGGATCTTGAAGGCTGCATACATTGCGAGAGCGTAGCCCGTCCGGGATCCGACGAACAGGAACTCTCCGTTACGATGGACCCGCAAGGGTCGAGCCCACTCAGCTGCCCTTTTCTCCATAATGCGTAGGGAATCGAGTTTCGGTAATTGGCGGATCAGTAAGGCTACCGCAAGGAGGGAGGCCGAGAAACTCGCCGTGCCGGAAGTAAGGATTCCCGGGCTTCGATACCGTATCTGAATTAGGTCATCGCATTCTTTCGCGAGTGGGCTGGTCGGGCTCGCGGTTATTGCGACGCGGTTCTTGGCTAACCCTCTGACTCTCTTAGCAAGCTGTATGTTCGTTCTGGTTTTGCCGCTGACTGACGTTATGAAGAGGGTCTTGTTCCTACACACCCGCGGGTAGAGCTGGAGTTCGTATGGGTCTGCCGCAAGCGCCTGCATCTGGGACAAGTAATGGGCGAAGAGTGAGCTTGCGAGGGAGTCTCCTGAGCCGGTGAAAATCATACTCGAAGGGTCAAGATTGCGAAAGCGGTCGCAATTTCCGAGTTCGCGGGCGAATGCTGGAAGGTCTTCGACTTGGTTACGGATTTCTTGCTCCATCGCATCGAGCGAGGATGTCTTACCCAGCGTTCTCTGCTGACTCTTGCGTATAGACGCCACCCGAGTAGGTCCATTTCTTCCCGCATTGCTTGCATTGGAGGTTGAATCCGGTCCGCCATCCGTCTGGGCTTCGTATCTCGCCGGTGATGGCGAGTTCTCCATGGCACGAGCACCGCGGGACAATCCTTGACAAGACACTATCGGTCGCTCGATGGCGGAATAAATGCAATTTGCGATCCGAATGTTTCAAGCGTTATGCTAGGAGAATTTTTCGGCGCGGCTTCAGTTATTCTTATATGCTTTGCCCCTAGCACATAGAGCATAGGTATTCGAAACATCCAATTGGATATTCGAAAACTGAGAGCGTGAAGAAAAAACGTCGTATAAGGTCATGGTGGCCTTCGGCGAACAGACCTACACTTTACTTACCGAAGAAGCTCGTTCACGAGGGATAAGTATTCAGGAACTCCTCCGCGCGGTCGTTATACCTGACTGGTTCAAGGCCAAGTACGAGCCTGTCCCACGACAAAGTCCGATCATCGAACGGAGGACGAGAGAGGAGGAGCCTGTGGTGCCCTACTCGTTCTCAAACAAGCTCAGATACTAGTTCCAGCCACCCAAACTTCTTTTTTTCATCCTTCGGCATAATTGCGGTCTCCATCCGATTTGTGGTCTAGGAATTTGTTTAAGTTCGGGCTAATTCGAATCATAAGGCGGATACTCAAGCTTCCATAATTGTTGATGTCCTCCGCGCCCCATTCCCCCGAGATATGAAACGATTAGAAACCCGATGAAGCCAATGAAAAGGAATACTAAACTTCGAACTAGAAACATCAAAGAGAAACCGACAACAATGAGTCCTATTCCTGCACTAAATATAGCGACGTTGCGCGGAATGAATTTTCTGCCAGGCCGAGCCACCGGCACAAGAGTAAGGTCTACCTTACAATTCACGCATGCTTCTTGAGCGTCGGGATTTTGCGCGAAGCCGCACTGGGGGCAGACTTTCACCAAGGGAGAGACGATCACACTTCTTACCTTGCTTCGTAGTTTAGCGTTCCGATTCCGATCATTCACTCTTCTAGCGACAGTCCGTTGAGAACGAAAAGCCCGATTGGTGATGCTCGTACAACCGGAGCGTGTTCAGCGAGCACTCGGGATCGTGGTCTAAACTGAAGGTGCCTGCACGATTCATTGATGAGTCAGACCAACACCCGACTTCTTGGCGGCATAAGCCCAAAACTAGAACCTCCTCCCCGCCTTACCCGTATCCGCGAAACCTTGCTGAAAAAGGCATAATGGGCGATCTAAGCTTTAGTGGTGAAGGGTTTTTCGCTCGGTGATCCTCTTTTGGGATTAGTAGGTAGCCAATTGGTCAATCCGGCCGTAACAAGGAGGTTCTGTCCAAAATGCCATTCTGAAAATATTATTCTCTGGATGGGCGGATACACTGGGGCAATGTACAGGTGTCCGGACTGCGGCTACACCGGACCGATAGTCATCGAGACCAACGACCCGATTCCGTCTAGGGAATCCGAAGAGCGTGAGACCGAATAGATCAAACTAGATTCCAAAACTAGGAGCGAGTCTCTTGCGCACCTCGTTTCATGAAAATCTCTCTTCTGTTCCGAATCTCTCGGTCGGTCATGAATAGAGAAGTTACGCCCTTATGACCCGAGTGATTGGCGTTGTATTCAGCCCAGAGTCGCATCAGCCACAGTACCACTTCATTATGCTGTCTCCTTGGTATTCGCCAGTAAACTGGTAATACACCATTCCGCAGCGCAGCACGACGTAGGTCAAAGACTCGCTGACATGACCGACATCAACTATCCTTGCGCCTGCAACAGGGGTAGAGTAAAGGTTAACGGGACCAGCTGGGAAAACCGGCATCAGAACAGCTACTATTGTTGCGATTACGACGAGAAGAGAAACGCCCACATTTCTTCGACGATGCCGGCCAGGTATTGCTTGCAACGCCTTAGAGCTTGCTGCCACAGACCATCATTCGCCAAGACTTCGAATAAGAAGCTATCCTATCGGTGCACGCACCATGCAAAAGAGCTAATCGGCGACCAATTGCGATGAGCCGCTCTCTGAGATGCAAGAAGATGCAAGATTGCAAAGAAAAAGTAGAGCCATCTGTGACTTTAGGTCGCTAGGAACCATCGCCCAGCCTTGCAGGCCGAGCCTTTTTACCGCTTCTTCACGGATCTTCAGGGGCGGCTTGTTTCCTGCTATCAATTGGACTGAAGTAAGTCTCAGCCACGGAGGGCCTTGAAGAGCCCCCTGAAGTCAGATTTCTTCCCCACCAGTCGGTCGGCCTGATCCCGGGTGAATACGGGTTTTTACCCGAATTGAGTAACCTATAGAAATAACTGGATATCTGAAGGCGCACCTGTCATCCTATAGGCTTAAATTCTATAGAGAAAGAGTCCGGTTGATTGTTTAACAAGGCCCAGCCAATTCTGATACTCCTAACGGCAATACTCCTATTCTCCATCCTGTCCCCGAGGGTCTTCGCCTCCGACGACTCAAACCCGTCTGGACTGACGCCGACAATCAACACGCTTACGTCCAACGCTACCACCAACCAGACAATCGACGCGATCAACCAGCTCTTAGAGGAGAACAACGTCACTCAAAACTACAACAACGCCACCCAAGGCTACAACAACGCCACGCAAGACCCGCGCTATCAGCAGTTCCTACAACTCATAAACCAGTTCGAGACAGAAGCTCACGCCGGCAACAATATCGCATCAGCCCAGACACTAGCGCAATTACAACAATACCTCCAGACACCCGAGATGCAACAATACCTCAGTACTCCCCAGGGAAGGCAGTTGATCTCACCCGCACTCCAATCACTACTGCCCAGCATGACCAATACATCCAACGGCTTCTCCGTAGACCCGACAATACTCCAAAAGTACATGGGAGAATTCAACAGCGAAGGGATACCCACAGGATGGTCAGGAGATTCTCCGTTCCGCGACGCAAAAGACACAGGGATTCTCGGAGATCTAATGAGCAATATTGATCCGAAGACTGGCTTGAGCCTCCTCCAAGACTCCAATCTGCTCAACGGTGAGATCGGCTCGGGACTATTCGGCAAGATACCCGCGGGATTCGGAGGACTGGGAGGGCTCGGCGGACTTGGCGGACAAGATCCAGGAATACCAGCCATCCCCAAGGTTCCGAACCCATTCGGCAACCTCCCCGGCGGATCACTGGGTCATCCATCACTCCCCGGCGTTCCCTCCATTCCCAGCGTCGCATCATCCGTCCCAGGAGTCCCCTCAATCCCACCCACCGCCGGCCAACCAACGCTCCCGATTATCATAGCAGGGCTAGCGGGAGCCGCAGCAGTCCTCTTCATATTCAGAAAACGTATCGGAATGCTAGGCCGACGGATAACCTCCACAACACTCAAGACAAAACCGGTCAAACCTGGGACTGGACTCAATCTACAGAATCCGCGAGACCTGATCATCTACTACTTCAGAAAAGCCGTCGCTACAATGAGCAAGCGGGGATTCCCGAGGCTCGACCCTGAGACACATAGAGAATTCTCGGAGAAATGCTCGCCACGTCCTGAGGCCCCGCCTGTCAAGAACATCTCCGTACTGTACGAGAAGGCCATGTTCTCCGGACGCGACGTGACAATGCCCGAGGCCGACGACGCCAAAGGTTGCGCCATCCAAGTCGAGACGATATCGCCGACTGAGGGGAAGCGAAGATTCGAGTTCAGATCCTCCAGCGCCCCGACCTCAAAGATCGGCTGACCAAACCATGGGTCTCAAGACACTCACCATCTACGCGATCGAAATCATCCTCGGACTAGTCCTCACACCCTTCCTAGGAATACCGGCGATCTTCATCGGACTTGGACTTGTGTTAGCGACCTTCCTCCTGAGAAGGCGTGGAAGAAAATGGGAGAAGATCAAGCCCCTGATGACCGAGCAGAGGCCGATGAGGCTACGCCAGTTCATCAGCCTACTCTGGCTCGTAGCGCTCGTCGCCATCCTATTCGCACCCTCCGTAAGATTCGGACTAGGCGGAGGATCAACCCCGCTGGCAGTATCTTTCCATGCCATCCAGCCCTACCTTGCACACCTCGAATCGAAATACAAAGTAGCGATCATCAACGACACGGACAGTCTCCAATCGGCGCTCAATCAGCCCGGGAGGAAAGCCTACTTCCTCCTCGGACCCGACCAAAACCATAACCTGACGGCCAGAGAGGCACAACTGATCAGTAGCCAGTACCAGACAGGGACGCTCTCACTTCTCTTGGTAGAGGGAAACAGGACGAACAACGTTTTCCTGAATTCAACTTTTGACGTTCAAGTCCGTGGAGACGCCATCGTCGACAACTCAGAAAACAACTTCCGGCCCATCAAACCATACGGCCAGATCTTCCCCGTCACTGCCACGCTCGACGGGCAGAGAGTCAAAGGGCTCATCGACGTGGCCTCGCCAATAATAATCGGAAGCAAGAACGAGATGACAACGGTAGCCGCATCCAGTCCTAACTCGAAAGAGATATCCCTAGACCAGAATGTGACCGCAGACACTCGACTCGGACCGAGAACAGTGATCGCGGAAAACCAGACAAACGGTAACCGGGCTCTGCTCATTTCCGACTCTTCGCCCTTCTCCACCGAATACAACCAGACCTTTCCTATGCTCGGTATCAACGAGACAGCCTTCGCTATGACCCTCACCGAATGGGTCACACACTCCGATCCGACAACCACGATCATAGTCGACAACACTCACTACATCCCACCGGCCATAGTCAACACATCCGGATTCAGCATCGGAATCCCGGTCGGCCGAATCTTCGCCCTCATCCTCGCAATCTACCTCCAACTCAGCAACCAGTTCTACACGGCATTCCTAGAAACGACCAGACCCTACCTCCTAGTGATCGCACTCTTCACAGCCTGGGGCTTCTACGGGACACTCACAAAACGCTACGCAAAGGAAAAGCGTGGAAAAGACGACGAGCCAGTCCCATGGATCGAGAAAAACATCTTGGCAGAGTCGAGGGAGAAGAAGGACTTTCTCACAACCTCAAGAAAGAAGGGATTCTACGTCGCCACGCTTGACCAGCTGTACGATGTCCTCGACTCGCTGGTCGAGAGAGAGTTCGGAACAGCAATCACAGACGTCGGGCTCGAACAGCTGACCACTCGGCTGGGCGAAGAGCAAGCGACGCAAGCCGAGAAACTCTTCAAACGGCTTGGCAACATCGCAAAGTACGGACGCGGAGAGAAACGCCTCCTCCTCCCCCCCGTCTTGCGCTGGAAGAGTACGACAAGAAATCTGACAAGCCAAGCGGAGCGGATTCTGAACCAGCTTGGCGTCACGATGACAGGTAAAGATCAGAAGAAGCAGCTTGCCTACAAGCTGAGGAGATCCTGACAACAGAATGACGACAGTCCAAGACTATCCCGTAACCACCCGCCAGGTCAAAGAAGTAGCCGACAGGGTAAGCAGCGAGGTCGGCAAGGTAGTCGTAGGCAAGAGCGAAGAACTGAAGATGATACTAGCCTGTCTCATCGCAGGCGGACACGCACTCCTCCAAGGCGTTCCGGGCGTCGCAAAGACCGTCATGGCCAAGGCGCTCGCCAACAGTCTCAGCATCGAGTTCCGCAGAATACAGTTCACTCCAGACCTATTGCCCTCTGACATTGTCGGAACATTCGTCTTCGACCAGAAGCTCTCCGAGTTCAAACTCCGCCAGGGACCAATCTTCGCTAACATCATACTCGCAGACGAGATCAACCGAGCCTCGCCCAAGACACAGTCGGCGCTCCTAGAGGCCATGCAGGAGAAGCAGGTGACAATCGAGGGAAACACGATGAAGCTCCCCTCACCCTTCATCGTCTTGGCAACCCAGAACCCGATAGAGTTCGAGGGCACCTACCAACTCCCAGAGGCGCAGATCGACCGATTTCTCATGCGGATCGAGATTGGCTACCCTACCCGAGCCGAGACGATCCAGATCCTGAAACAGCTACAACAGATCTACGAATGGAACATCAAACCAGTCATCGATGACAAGACGGTCCAAGAGATCACCCGGCTCATCTGGAAGGTCAACGTCGACGACACCGTCGCTGCCTACATAGCAGACATCGTCGAGGCCAGCCGGAAGCATCCCAGCCTCAGGCTCGGCGGGTCACCACGAGCCGCACTCGCCCTGAAGACTTCGGCCGCGGCCATCGCTCTGATCGAAGGCCGCGACTACGTCGTCCCGGACGATGTTAAACGCGTCGCTCCTCAAGTCCTCCCCCACCGTCTTATCCTGAGCCAGGAGGCACTCCTCGACGGGACAACGCAGGCGAGCGTCAGCAGCATGATAGTCAACAGTGTGAAGGCACCTTAGAATGCCGATGCTGAGAACCTCACGCGGCACCGTCATACTCCTGCTCAGCGCGGTCTTCGTCACTTTCGGACTATTACAACCATCAACCTCCAGCCTAGCCCTTGTCTATACCGGAGTTGGACTCTTCCTATTTTACTACGTCTTGCGCCTCATACTCCAGATCAAGATCGCCGCGCTGAACAAGATGCAGATCGTCCGGAACCGGCCCGTCTCGATCAGCGAGGACAAGGCTCTCCCGATCAACCTCGACATGACAAACACCACCTTCATGGGCGTCCAGGTCGAGATCTTCGACAGCTATCCCCCGTTCTTCCGTCTCAAGAAGGGAACAAACACTGCACTCGTCACAGTCCCTGGAAGAGGCTACACACGACTCAGCTACGAGCTACAGCCCACCTCGATCGGAGAGCACGAGTTCGGACCTATGCACCTCGTTATGCGCGACATTGCTGGATTATTCTTCTATCAGCGTGACATCGACGTCCACGGAAGTGTAGAGGTCACTCCTAGAGTGAGGGAGCTGGCTAGGGGTAGCCTCGCCGCGAACGCGTTCTCCAGCTACAGCGGCCCGATCGTGTCTCGCCGGAAGGGCGAGGGCATGGAGTTCGCAGACATCCGCGAGTACACGCACGGCGACCCGTTCAAGAGGATCGAGTGGAAGTCTACCGCCCGGACTGGGGAGCTGATGGTGAGAGAGCTCCACGCCGAGACCACCCTCAACGTTATGATAATACTGGACGCGTCTGACACGATGGCCTATGGCCAAGCGGGGCAGACCAAACTCGACTACTCCGCACGTGCCGTAGCCTCACTGATAAACTACCTCTCCAAACGCGGCGACTTCTTCGGCTTGACAATCGTACAGGGACAGCGACCAGCCAGTGTCATTCCCCTCGCCCGGGGACAAGTCCAGATAACAAGGATCCTCAGCCTTCTCGGCCAGCTCCAGCCTACCCCGGCCAGCCCAGAACTCCTCGCCCAGGCCATAGCTAGGAGTCTCAAACTTGGCCGGGTCAAGGGCCGTACTCTATTCTTCATCCTGACCGATCTAGAGACAAAGGAGGAGCTGGGGAGTCTTAGACAGCTGAGAGCTATGAGCCACGAAGCAGTCATCATATCGCCCTACTCGCCGTTGTTCGAATCGCACGACCTTCAAGGATTGGACAAGACGATATTCGCGATCAGAACAGCCCACAGCTGGCACGTCAGAGAACAACTAGTGTTGGAGGCGGGAAAACTGGGGGTCCCATTCTTCGACGTTGGACCCGGAGACCTATTCTCGTCGCTCGTTCAGCGTGTGGAGGAGCACCGTCGCTCGGGAGGCTCCTAGCAACGAGTAGGACTCTCAACCGTCTCCATCCCCAAGCGCTCATCTACTACGCACTATCAGCACCAGTCATTCTAACAGAGCTACTGCTCTACAACACGTACAGATCAAACATGGACCTCGTTCAATCGTCATTCCAAGCACTAGTACCACCCTTCGCCATCCTCGCAACGATAACCTCGACAACCGCCCAAGTACTTCCTTGGGTCCTGATCGCCGTCTCGCTCTTCGCACTCTTCAGCCTCCGACCCGCGTTTATGATCACAATTCTCACAGTATTCTTCCTTGTACTCACTTCTATCATCGGGCAGATCGATGTCTACCTCGCCGGACTGGTCGTGGCCTCATCATTCACGAGCCTCGTAGGCTTCAGCCACGCCCGTGCCGCAAAGGTCCTTCAACGACGAAAGCGCATCGTCGAGTCACGCGGACCACTCGTCTTCAGGATAACCAGCAGTGGATTCGACCTCTTGCTACCAATTATTAGTGCCCTAGGAGTGATGGCCGTGGTCGCGTATGTGATGGGCGCAATCAAGTCAGATGTCCCTGTTCTCCCCCAACCGCTCGGCACTCTAGGCGAACTCTACCTCGCATCACACTACTACCTAGTCCTGACCATACTGACAGTCGCTGGATGCGCAGTCTGGGTACTTAGATCGATACTCGAGCCCATCATCCTCAGATTCACGCTGACTCCCGACGACGCACGAGAACTGGCCTTTCAGGAGGTCCGAGACACCTACGCAAAGATAGTCTGGGAGACCAGCAAGAAACCCAGCCGCGGACGAGGTCCGCTGATCCTTTTCAGCCTACTCCTCATCCTAGCCGTATCACTACTCACGGTGACAATCGGACCGTCAGAGTCGATCAATGAACTTATGGCAGCCCTCGGACTCGCCAGAGTCCAGCCCAGCCACGCCGAACTCCTAACCGACAGCGTAGCCGTAAACCTCACACGCTTCGCAGACGCCACCTTCTCGCTAGCCGAAGGGATCCTCAGGTTCATAATCCGACTACTCTGGGGTTGAAAAGAGGACGCCGCCAAGATTCTCAAGCATAGCTCTTTGGATAGGCCTCGCGCTCATCGGCGCCTCCATCTACTTCTTCCTCGCATCAATCAGCCTCATCAGCCCACCCGCCACAGAAGTGGTCGCGGCGCTCCTTTCAGCAGTCATCGGATTCGTAATGCTCTCAGCAGGGACCAGCCTAATCAGAACTTACGTCATAAGCAGAGTCGCAGAACAAGACCAACCCAAGAAAACCATCTAAACTACGTGTCAAGAAATGGGGGAGCGACTCTGGTGCTCGGCTGGCCTAGCGATTCCCACCGGTCCTGCTCCTCACTCATTAAAGCCATGAAAAAGGGAGGGGAAGGCATCAGTTACGGGTCGTATGCAGAGGTATCCTTCCATCCCACGTCAAATGACGATCCTGCATGGGCCAGTTTGGTCGTTGCGAAGTACGTCTTCGGGATTGTATCCCAGCGTTGTCACTAACTGTTTGAGCAGTTCTAGTTTCGAGGCCTGTGCTCTGGGCGTGATCCTTAGATCCGTTTTGGGGTAGCGTTCTCTGTAGAACTCTTCGCCCGTAGATTTGACGTCGTTGTACAGCTTTGTTCTTATGGCCGAACCAGAACTCCTCGTACTCGGACTGACGATTGCC
>Ga0209055_1001928_pt1 | contig 13316 bp, 12 predicted proteins | sample GraSoiAngelo_110_FD_185875 | JGI IMG/M metagenome (GOLD analysis project Ga0209055, IMG submission 185875) | Grasslands soil microbial communities from the Angelo Coastal Reserve, California, USA - 14_0903_12_30cm (SPAdes) (version 2) | ecosystem: Environmental > Terrestrial > Soil > Grasslands ... | reverse complement strand
TGGCCGCGACGAACAGTCCCTGGTTGGCCTGCACCGCCGTCGTGAACGCGCCACGCACGTGCCCGAAGAGCTGACTCTCGAGCAGGTTTTCCGGAATTGCTCCGCAATTGATCGCCACGAACGCGGAGTCGTGGCGCGTGCCCTCGGCGTGCACCGCGCGGGCGACGAGCTCCTTGCCGACCCCGCTCTCCCCGGTGATCAGCACGTTGCTCGGCGTGCGGGCGGCCAGCATGATCTGCTCGCGCAGGGCGCGGATCGCATCGCTCTCTCCGACGAGTGAGCTCCCGGTCATCCGCGGCTGGAGCGCGCGCTGGACGAGCCGGTCCTTCCAGATCGTTTCCCGATACTGGAGCAGGCTCTGGACGCGTTCCTTGAGGAGATCGACGGAGAACGGCTTCTCGAGATAGTCGCTGGCGCCCCGGCGGAGGGCCGCGATGGCGGTTTCGAGGGCCGCGTACGCGGTCATCACGATCACCGCGGCGCGCGGGTTGAGCACGCGTGAGCGCTCGAGCACCTCGAGACCGTCCAGCCCCGGCATGACGATGTCGGTGACGATGACGTCGAAGTCCTCTTGCTCGACGCGGCTCAGCGCCTCCTCGCCGCTCCCGGCCGTCGCCACACGGTAGCCCTCGGCGGAGAGAGCCCAGGTCAGGATGTCCTGAATCGCGGGCTCGTCGTCAACTACCAGGATCGACGCGGTCATACTGGGATCACTTTCTGATCTACGCTGACGCAGCCCTGGTGCTGCGAGAACATCCGGTCGTTGGCGGACACGCTCCGCTCGGCGAGGAGCCGCAGCGGCTTGCGCCACGTGCGCGGCTCCGCTTGGGCGCGACTCTACCACAATAGCCCGCTTTCTCATCCGGGAACAAGAATCGCGCGGACTTTCTCGCACGCGAGAATTCAACGCGGGATCCGTCGCCTCGGTGAGAATTCGGCGACATCGGTTGGTGACCGCTGTCCCGGATATCGCCGCGTTTTCCGTATCTTAAAATCCCAGGGTCGTCCTGGCACCCCCCTTGCGCCCCTTGCTCGCCGCTCGTCAACCCTGCGAGCCGTGCATTTCGCGTAAGGAGCTGAGAACACATGAGCAAAGCGAGGATCCGGATACTGTTCATTACGACGGTCATTGCCTTGCTCGGAGTTTCGCAAACCCTGACGGCGCAGTTCCGTGGGGCGCGAGACCCGGGCGTACGGGGTGGCCCCGCTGGGGCCGGAGGGGCGATCGCCGGCTTGAGCGGCGAGGAAAATACGATGTTCGAGGAAGGATTGGCGGACTTCGGCGAGGAAGAGTCAGTCGCCGACGGCGTGGGCCCGCGCTTCAACTTCGTGAGCTGTGCGGGCTGCCACGCGCAACCGGCCACCGGGGGAACGAGCCCCGCGGTAAACCCCCTGGTTGCGAGAATCACCTCGGACCTGGGGTTCGTGGGTAACGGCATTCCGTCGTTCATCACGGCTAACGGTCCCATCCGGGAGGCTCGCTTCCAGTTCAATCCCGATGGCTCCCGAGACGGCGGTGTCCATGCCCTGTTCGTGATCGCGGGGCATAAAAATGCCCCGGGCTGCAACATCCGGCAGGAGGACTTCGAGAGCCAGGTCCTCAACCGGAACATCATCTTCAGGATTCCGACCCCGGTCTTCGGCGCCGGGCTCATCGAGAACTTCACCGACACCACGATCCTGAACAATCTGAACTCCAACTCCTTACTCAAGAGGGCCGTCGGGATCAGCGGGCGCGTCAACCGGAACGGCAACGACGGACGCATCAGCCGATTCGGCTGGAAGGCACAGAACCCGTCCTTGCTCGTCTTCTCCGGCGAGGCCTACAACGTCGAGATGGGAATCACCAGCGAGGCGTTCCCGATCGAGCGTGACGAGACGCTGAGCTGCCAGTTCGCGAAGGTGCCCAACGACGGCACGCCCGGCGTCGGTCAGATCCCGGCGATCGTCAATTTCGCCAACTTCCAGCGTTTCCTCGCGCCGCCGACGCCGGTCACGATCTTCACCGGCGCCACGTCGGACTCGATCGCGCATGGCAGGAAGCTGTTCACCAACATCGGCTGCGCGCTGTGCCACACGCCCTCGCTCCCGGTCAACCAGAACGCCACCGTCGTGGCGCTGCGCAATCAGGGCCAGGCTGCCTATCTCTTCTCCGACCTGGCCCTGCACGCGATGGGCCCAGGCCTCGCCGACGACATCCTCCAGGGGGCGGCACGCGGTGACGAGTTCAGGACCGCGCCGCTGTGGGGTCTCGGCAAGCGGGTCTTCTTCCTCCACGATGGTCGGACGAACGACCTCGATGACGCGATCCAGGCTCACGCCAGCGGCGGCAACACGAAGTTCGGGCCGTCGGAGGCGAATGCGGTCATCAGCATCTACAACCGCCTGAGCAGCGGTGATCAGCAGGATCTGCTGAACTTCCTCCGGTCGCTATAGCCGCTCGATGATGTGGCCGGGGCGCCCTTTCGGGCGCCCCGGCTCACGTTCAGGGCAACGCCAGCCCGCGGCGTGCGAGCTCGATCTCGAGATCGAGCTCGGTCGTTCGCGCCGAAACACCGCCTGGCACCGTCCAGAAGATCTCGAACTCGAGCCCGTCTGGATCCTTGGCGTAGAGCGAGAGGCTCACGCCGTGATTCGACGAGCCCACGAGCGATCCGGCCTCGATGAGCCGTCGCTTCGCGCGTGCCAGGTCGGTCAGGTCATCGACCTCCCAGGCGGAGTGATACATGCGCGCGACCCGCTCGTCGGGACGCGGGGCCCCCGTCTGCTCGAACAAGCCGAGGTTGTGATCGTCCGGGGTCCCCGGAATCTTCAGGAACGCCGCGTTGGGATAGCGTCGCTGGACCTCGAAGCCGACGACGTCGCAGTAGAAGCGCACGCTGCGCTCGACGTTCGAGACCCAGAGCACCAGGTGCTGCAGCCGCTTGAGTCCCGTCCCGGTCCTGGTTGCGCTCATCGGGAGTCCTGCGGGTACTCGACGCTGACGGTGATGGCCGCGCAGGCGATGAGCGTGTCCGAGCTCGGTGAGCGCAGGCCGCCGTTGACAGCGTGGACGGTCACCTCACCGTGCGGAAGCTCGCGCCGGACGATATCGAGCTTGACCGAGTCCGGATCGGGGACGCCGACGGTCACGTCGACCAGCATTCGCCCGCCGCGCTCGCGGACCTCCTGGAACAGCGGCAAGCTCGAGTGCCTGATCGCGTCCGACACCGCGCGACAGGCGGCCTTGGTCGAGTCTCGCCCGTGCACGTCGACACCCATCCCGAATTCCAGCACGCACGGTTTTGCGCTCACGGTCCCACCTCCCTGATCCAGAGTCGCGCCTCGGCCGGCGGGGCCCTCGCCCCCGCGGCGGCCGGCAGCACGATCACGCCCGCCCGAACACTCCGTCGATCCGGCCCCGGCCGAGTGCCGGGCCTACCGCACGCATTCGCGCGACGATACCGTCGCCATCATCCTCGAAATAGAGCTCGAGCGGCCAGGATTCCGCTTCGAAGACTCCAGGCGCCTTCGGCAGCAGCCGATTGTGCGGCCACAGCACACCGTGCAGTACGAGCCCTCCGTGCCGAAGCTCGACCGAGCACTCGCGCGTGCCCTCGTTCCCATCGCGATACGTCCCTACGCAGCGCCGCAGGTCTCTCTCGGTCACTGGCTCGTCGGGCACGAGCGACAGCTCGAGTCGCTCGAGGATCACTCGTCAAGGTCGCCTCGTCCGGCTCAGGATGTCGGAGGTAGACGACAAGGGGTACCAGCGAGCGCAGACGAGCCTGAACGCGTTCGAGAAACGCGAGGATGACGCCGGGGTCGACATCCTCGCGGAGCATGGTCATGATCGGCGTCTGCAGCAAAGTGCTCTCGACGATCCGCACCGCGTCGCCCGCCTGCACCTCGGCGGCGAACCGCGTCCAGCGCTCGAGACGATCCTCGCGCCTGGAGCACCGGATGCGGTGTTTCTTCTTCGTAGTGCCAGCGCGCGCGGTGGCCGGCTCGGTTCAATTGAGTCGCCAGGAACTGGGCGGTCGTGGATTTTCCGCAGCCCGGAAGCCCTTCCACGAGGATCAGCCGCGGGATCAAGCGCTATTCGCTCGTTCCCATCCGGGTCGCGTCGACGAACTGCTCGGTCGCGTCGTCGATGGCACGGCCCTTGCGACCTGGCGCGTGCAACACGTAGAGCAGGCGTGGATCGACCTTGGTCTGCACGGGTGGCGGCAGCTTCATCTCGTAGGCGACGGGGCGATGATGATCGGCCAGCAAGAGCTTGGGATCGAACACGCGGTCGAACTTCCAGAGACTCCTGACGAAGTTCGTCTGTCCATGCACCAGGTGACCGAGCACGATCGTCGTCAGGTCCCGGAGCGCGGCCCAACCCATGTGCTTCATCGCCAGGACGCGCTGGGTGCGGACCAGCTCCTCGTAGAAATCGGCCAGCGGCAGGCGCGTCGGTAGCACGGCGTGCTGGATGTCGTAGAGGCGATAGTCGCGCGTGTGGATTCTCCGCGCCTCGGTACGCCAGGTCTCGGTCCCCGGATACGGCGTGTTGACGGAGATATTCACGATCTCCGGGATCTCCATGCACCACTGGCGGACCACCGCGAAGCGCTCGCGATCCCAGTCGGGATCGGCGATCAGGTTGATGGCCACCTGGATGCCGAGCGAGCGCGCGAACTCCAGGGCCTCGAAGGCGTGGCCGAGCGAGATCCGCTTGCGGTACTTGCGCAGGCCTTCCTCGTCGATCGCCTCGAGCCCGAGAAACATGTACTGCAGACCCAGGCGCGTCCACATCCGGAACACGTCTTTGTTGCGCAGGAGCACGTCGCCTCGCGTCTCGAGGTAGTACTGCTTGCGAATCCCGCGGCGCGCGATGGCCTCGCCGATCTCGAAGCCGTGCTTGGCCTGCACGAAGGCCACATCGTCCACGATGAAGACGCCGGGCTCCCGGATCGAGGCGAGGTCTTCCACCGCCCGCTCCGGACTGACCACGCGGTAGCTTCGGCCGTAGAAGGTCCACGCGCTGCAGAAGGAGCAGTCCCACGGGCAACCGCGCGCGAACTCGATCGACGCACAGGGATCGAGCGTGCCGAGAAAGTACCGGCGCCGATGGCGGAGCAAGTCGCGCGCCGGCACGAGCACGTCCAGGCTCTCGACCAGCCGCGGGGGCGGTCCTTCGCCATCTAGGGAGACGACACCGGGGACCTGCGCGACCGACCGCCGATCGTGCTCGACGGCTTCGAGCAGCTCGGACACCGAGGCCTCGCCCTCGCCCTTGAGGATGCAGTCGATGGCCCCGCCGGCGTGCTCGAGCAGCTCCTGAGCGGTGAACGACGCGCTGTGGCCGCCGACGAAGATGAACGTGTCGGGCCGGCAGGCACGCGTCAGCTTCGCGAGATCGACCACCTCGGGGACGTTCGCCAGGTAGTTGCAGGAGAACGCGACCACGTCCGGTTGCCAGTCGTCGACGAGCCGGAAGTAATCCTTGTGGGTGCCCGCCTGTAGATCGATCAGCCGCGCCTCGTGACCGGCCCGACGAACGGCCGCGGCCACCAGCTCGAGCCCCAACGGCTCCAGCCGTAGGAAGATCTTGGTGTACATCAGCGGACCGGGGTGAACGGCCAGGAATCGCATGGCTCGGGCCTTCAGAGTACCCCTATTGTCTCGCCTCGGCCATCCGGACTAGCCGCGGATCGCGCCGGGCCGGCCGTCCTCGACCACGAAGGTGGCCAGCGTGTCCGCCTCGGCATCCGGCTGGGTGACGTTCCGAACCGTGCGGAGGTCGGCGCGGAGCCGCTGTCGCGTGATCTCCATCCGGACATAGCCACGGCGCGTGCCGTTGCCGAGCCGGATGTGGGGGTTGTCGGCCATCAACGCGTCGACCTCGGCTTGAGGGCGGCCGAACTGCGAGGTGATGGAAGTGCCGACGAACTCGGTCGCAACCACCGGCGAGTGTGCATCGTCGAAGTCGGGCTTGAGGTCGGTCACCCAGAACGAGTGCACGTCGCCGCCGAGGACGATTGGGTTGGCCGGCTTGCGCTGGCCGAGGTAGTCGAGCAGACGACGGCGCGCCGCGGGATAGCCGTCCCATCCGTCCGTCCAGAAGCGCTGGCCGGGCCCCGGCTTGCGATCGAGCTGAGCCATCAGCGTCTGCTGGCCGATCACGTTCCAGCGCGCGGACGCGCGCTCGAGCCCTGCCATGAGCCAGCGCTCCTGCGCCTCGCCGAGCATCGTCAGACGCGGGTCCAGTCGCGCTTCGCAGCCTTCGACCACGTTGGCCCCGCCGCGGCCCGGTGCAGGGCACGGCTGGGGCGAGCGGTACTGGCGATCGTCGAGGAGATGGAACTGGGCGAGTCGGCCGAACGCCACGCGCGCGTGGAGCCGCATGTGCGGCCCGAAGGGCACCATGGAGCGGCGCAGCGGCATGTGCTCGTAGTAGGCGCGGTAGGCCGCGGCGCGGCGCTCCAGGAACCACTCGGGAGTGTCCAGATGCTCCGAGCGATCGTTCGCGTAGTCGTTCTGAACCTCGTGGTCGTCCCACGTCATGAGCCACGGGCAGGCCGCGTGCGCGGCGCGGAGATCGGGATCGCTCTTGTAGAGCGCGTGCCGGATCCGATAGTCGTCGAGCGTGTACGGCTCGGGAGCGCCGTGCTTGCGCACGTGATCCTGGCCCCACGACGATTCGTAGATGTAGTCACCGAGGTGCACGATCAGATCGAGATCGTCGCCGAGCATGTGGCGGTACGCGTTGTAGTAGCCCTGCTCGTATTGCTGGCAGGAGGCGAAGGCCAGGCGCATACGCTCGTTGTTGCCGTTTGCGGTGGGCGCCGTTCGTGTGCGACCGGCGGCACTCACCTCACCGCCCGCTCGAAAGCGATACCAGTACCACCGACCCGGCTCGAGGTTCTCGACCTCGACGTGGACCGAGTGCGCGAACGCGGGAGTCGCGCCGACGATCCCCCGCTGGACGATCCATCCCATGCGATCGTCAGTCGCCACTTCCCATTCGACCGGGACGACCTCGGGTGGCATCCCGCCCGCCGGCATGAGCGGGGACGGTGCCAGGCGGGTCCAGAGCACGACGCCCGTCGGCGAGGGATAGCCCGAAGCGACGCCGAGCGTGAACGGCGGCCCCGAAAGCCGCGGCTGGGCCGAAACGCGGCGGATGAACGCGGGGGCGACGAGCGTGGCGCCCAGCGCCAGCGCGCCGGTCACGAGCTCGCGGCGCCCGATGCGTCTGGTTCCGGCCGTGCGGATCTTCGTCATCGCCCCTGCGCCCCGCCGGTGACGGGGTCAGCTACGCTGATAGACCGTCTTCATCGCGCGCTCGCCGCGCGGGCCGTGCATGGTGGTATCGATCGTGAGGACGCGTCCGTCCGGCGAGAGCGTCCAGACCGACTGCCGCGACATCGTCTGGTCACCCTGATCGGTCTTCTTCGTGCGCGTATGAGTCACGACCAGCCGATCGCCCTCGAAGACCGAGCGGGTCACGACGTTGCCGCGGTAACCCTGCTGGGTCTGGTCGCTGCCATCGGCGACGATCGTGTCGGTCATCGAGCGCTGCCGGGAGCCCTGCGCGAAGGTCCGGGTGACCTTCAGCGTGTTGCCCTGTTGGGCGACCACGAGCGTCACCTGGGGCGGCTGCGGCGGCTGTTGAGGCTGAACCTGGGCGTCGGGCGTTCGGTGGCCCCGGCCCTCGTGTTGCGGAAATTGGCTCTGCGAGCGGTCGAGCACCCATGAGCCGGCGAACTGCGGCTCCGCCTGGGCGGCCGCCACGCCGATCCCGAGCAGGAGCAAGGCCATCATTCCAATCGTGCGTTGCAGGCGTCTCATAGCTCCTCCTTGCAAGAACTATCTGGCCGTACGACGGCTGGCCGTCCCACTTTGTTTACGGTGGACCAGTCGGTATCCTGTGGCGCGCGCCGCCCGCGCCATGAACTCATGACGCGGCGCGAGGGATCGCACGGGGAGGTACGAGATCATGGACGAGTGGACGGGTGGGCGAGCGGTCGTCGAGCTGCTGAAGGCCGAAGGTGTCCGGCAAATATTCGGAATCGTCGGCTCGACGTTCCTTGACGTCCTGGACACGCTCTACGACGATTCGAGCGTCGAATACATCAACGTGCGCCACGAGCAGGCCGCCGCGTTCATGGCCGATGGCCTGGCGCGCGTCACCGATCGGCCGGGCGTCTGCCTCGTGACGAGCGGTCCGGGCGCCACCAATCTGCTGACCGGCGTCGCCGCGGCGTACGTCGCCCACTCGCCGGTGGTGGTGCTCGTCGGCGGAATCGCGCTCGACCACTATCAGAAGGACGCGTTTCAAGAATACGACCTGGTGGGCATGTTCCGGCCGGTGACCAAGCAGGCGCTTCAGATCAACAAGGCCGAGCGCATTCCCGAGCTCCTGCGGGGCGCGCTGCGCACGGCGATGAGCGGCCGCCAGGGCCCGGTGTTCGTCGAGATCCCGCGCGACGTGCTCAGTGGAACGCTCCCTCCCGCGGCGGCGCTGGCGCCCGGCCGCTACCGGGTCACCCATGCGCAACCGCCGCACGCGGACGCGATCCGCGAGGCGGTGCAACACCTGCGGCAGGCCGAGCGTCCGCTGCTGCTCGTCGGCGGCGGGACCAGCCGCGCCGGCGCCAACGAGCTGGTGGTTCAGCTGAGCGATCGCTACGGCATGCCGATGATCACGGCGTATGGACGAAACGACGCCGTCCCCAACGCACATCCGCTCTATCTGGGTCCGCTCGGACGCGCGGGGGCCCCCGAGGCGGCCGCCGCGTGCCGGCGGGCCGACCTGATCCTCGCGGTGGGCTCACGCCTGGCTCAGTTCACGACCCAGTTCGACGACCGCTACATCCGATCGGGCACGGCGATCGTGCAGATCGACCTCGAGGCGCGCGACATCGGTCGCTACTATCCGGTGGCCGTCGGCATTCACGCCGACGCGCGCGAGACGTGTCAGGCGCTGCTCGCCGCGCTGGCCCAGGGCGGCGGCCCGGCGCGGAACGAATCGTGGCTGCGTGAAGCCGAGACCTTGCGGGCTCAGCGCCAAGCGCGACTGGCCGCCGAGGAAGGTCTCACGGCGAAGCCGATGAAGCCCCAGCGGGTCTATGCCGAGCTTCGTCGCGTGCTCCCGCCGGAGACGATCGTGACGCTCGACGCCGGGGCCGCTCCGGCCTACGGATACGATCGGCTGCGTTTCGCGCGGCCGCGCACGTTCCTCACGCCGCTGGATCTCGGGGGCCTCGGCTTCGCCTTCCCCGTGGCGCTGGGCGCCAAGCTCGGTCGCCCGGAGGCGCCGGTCGTCGCGATCCACGGCGACGGCGGCTACCTGATGAACGCCCAGGAGCTCGAGACCGCGGTACGGCACGGCATCGGGGTCGTGACGATCGTGATGAACAACAACTGCTGGGGATCGGAGAAGGCCTATCAGAAGCACTTCTATGGCGGGCGCTACATCGGCTGTGACATCGGCAACCCGCGCTACGACCAGTTCGCGCGGCTCTTCGGCGCCGCCGGCTACTACGTCGAGCACCCCGACCAGGTCGGCGACGCCGTCAAGAAGGCGCTCTCCGAGAGCTCACCGGCGGTCATCGAGATCCCGATCGATCCTGACGAGTTCCCGACGCCCGTCGCCGCGGTCCGCCGCCCCGACTAGTGGCCTCACTCGAATAGAGCAGGCGGCCGAGAAAGGTCCAGATGCGAGGCGGCGCCCGAAGGCGGCACGCGAGCCGTACTCTCTGTACGGTAAGCGTGCCGTCGAGGGCGCCAACGAAGCAGATGGGCCTTTATCGGCCGCCTGCCGCGGCTAGTAGCGGCTGATGTGGAGATTCACGCCGTGGCTCGAAGCCGGCTGCACGGTCACCTCACCGGTGCCTCGCAGGAACGACGTCCCGGCCCGAGTGAAGGCGTCGGTGAGCGTGGGGAAGTCCTCGGCGACCATCGACAGCGCGACCAGTCCCTCGATGCCGCCGACTTCCTCCGCCGGCACCACCAGCACCGCGCCGCGACCGACCGCCAGCATCGTGCGCGGACCACCGTTCATCGCGACCTCTTCGAGGCCGAAGTGTGAGCGGAGCGTGTCGCTCGCGCGCCTGACGTCGGAGGCGCCGATCACGAGCCGCTTGAGCCGGAGCGGCGCCGGCAAGTCGTCCGCCTCGGCGGACGACGGCGTCGCCAGCTCCACGAGCACGCCGCCACACGCCCTCGGATGGACGAACGCGATCTGTCCAGCCAGCCCGGGCCGCGGGGTCTCGTCGAGCAACTCGACGCGCATCTCCTTGAGCGAGGTCAGCGTCTTGACGATGTCGGGGGTGTCGAAGCAGAGATGGTGGAGTCCCTCACCGCGCCGGGCCAGGAAGCGCCCGATCCCCGACGACGGCTCCAGCGGCTCGAGCAGCTCGATCTCGCTCTCGCCCGCCCCAAGCAAGGCCGCACGCACGTGCTGGTCGGGGATCGTCGCCTCCTTGATGAGCGGGAGCCCCAGCGTGTCGCGGTAAAATCGGTAGGCCTCTTCCAGCCGAGTCACGACGATGCCGACGTGGTGAATGCGTCGCATCACGCGTCTTCCCCCCTCAACGAATGAACGGCGCGACCCTCCGTGAGGACGCGTCGCGGATACGAACCCGATGGTGCGCCAGAAGCGTGGGCGGCAGCCGCCGCAGCGGGAAGTACGCCAGGGCCAGCGTCTCGTCGCAGGTCTGCAGTGCCCCGCCGCGCACCGTGCACTCGAACGACAGGCTCACGTAGTGCCAGACGTTCCCGTCGGGATAGCGAACGAGCTGCAGAGCTGGCGCCGAGTACACGCCGATGAGCCGCCGCGCCTTGACGATGAGTCCGGTCTCCTCGTGCACTTCCCGCGCGACGGCGTCCAGGACGGATTCGCCGATTTCCACCGAGCCACCGGGTAGGCCCCACTGCCCGCCGTCCGAACGTTGCTGGAGCAGCAAGCGACCACGTCGATCGAAGATGACGGCGGAGACGGCGGGGCGGACTCCGATGGCACGCGTCGGGTCACGCTCGAGCGTGATCACCCGATCACCCTACCCGACGCAGTTGCCCTCCGCAATGTTTTGCGATGCGTCAAAGAGTCCGGTCTCGGCCGGATGGCCTCCGGCACTCAGGCGCCCGCGGCGCTGAACAAGCGCTGGAATTGCTCCCAGCCCATCGGCGGGACCGCGCCGACTCTCGTGTTTTCGTCGACATGCGCCGGCTCTTTCATGCCGACGAGCGCCGTGCCGATGCCGGGCGTCGAGCGCACGAACTGGAGCGCGCGCTGCGCGTCCGTGGCGAGCCGGGGAATGTATTCGGTCATCACCGGCGGCAGCCGTATGAGCTGGCCCTGGTAGAGCGAGGCCGAAGCCATCACGGAAAGACCGAGCTCGCGCGCCGCTTCGAGCACTGGAACCACGCGGTCTTTCACCCGCTGGTTGGCACGCGTGAAGGCTTCGGTCATCCCGAGGTTGTACGGCAGCTGGATCACCTTGAAGTGGTGATCGGCCCCGCCCACGTCACGAGCCGCGCCGACGAGCTCGGCGAGCGACAGGTAGTCGGGGGCGCTCGGATCCACGCGATAGCCGGTCCACGTCGCGGTGCCGTAGTGCGCGACGCAGCCGGCGGAGACCGCTTCTTCGAGCGCTCCGAAGGCGGCGCGTACCCGGGTCATGAACTCGGCGCGATCGACCTCGCCGAGCTGGGTCTCGGGATTGTGGACGTAGTAGACGTCCAGCGTCTCGAGGCCGAGGTTGGCTCGGCTCCGCTCGATCTGGTCGCGCAGGTAGCGCGGCGTCATGCAGTGGGCGCCCTTCACCACGTCCCCCGGCTTGATGATCCCCGTCTCGACGTACGTGGACGCGAAGTACGCGCGCGGATCGCGCGGCACCGCCCCATCGAAGGGGATGAATCCACCCTTCGTGGCCACCACGATCTCGTCGCGCCGAACGACGTTCCGGCCGATCGCGGTGCCGAGCGCGGTCCGGATCGCCCGCTCGCTGCGCTGGTGACGGTAGTTCACCGCCGTGTCGAGGACGTTGACGCCGAGCTCGAGCGCTCGAACGACCGCGTCCTGGTAGAGGACGTCCGTCGCGCCGTCCTCCGGGCCGAGATAGGTGCCGAGGCCCAGGGTCGAGGCTGCCGCGCCTCCCGCGAGCTCGCGAAAGTGGCCGGCCGCCAGTCGTCCGGCAAGCTTCTCCGCATAACGCTGCGTGCCTTCCGCTGTCGCGCGGCCGGCGACCATCTTGCCCCCGGGGCTCATCGCAAGGCCTGGGGCACGACGCGGAACGAAAAGCCGCCGCTCACGATGTGACCGTCGGTCGACAGCACCTGCCACTCGACGCGCCAGGCGCCGGGTGTCAACGCGGGCACCGCCCCGATCAGCCGGTCGGCGGCGCCGTCACCCACCAGCACGCTGACCGGCCGCTGGCCTCCACGCTCGTCGACCACACGAATCGTCGAGAGCTTCTTCTCGATGCGATTGTTGAAGCGGAGTGAGATCTGCGGCGGTCCTTCGTTGAGGGTCGCGCCCGGGGCAGGCGACGACTCCAGGAGCAGTGAGTGAGCCCCCACGCTCGCCGCCAGCCCGAACCCGAGGGCGACGGCGACGCCGGCGGCGGCGCGCATCAGCGCCAGTCGTCGAGCACGAGGTCCGAGGGGTCCTCGTAGTCCTCCTGTTTGCCCCGCTGCATCCGGACCATGGTGAAGTCGATCTGATATCCGCATTGGATGAGGACGTTGTACGCGGTCCAGTACCGAGCATACACGGGGAGGATCACCCGTTGCACGCCGAGCTCCTGGCCGAGCCCCTCGACGATCGTGACGAACTGCTCGAGGTTCTCCGGCTTCTTCTGTGGCGGATCGATGGCGAGGAACTTTACGTACAGGGCGCCCGCCGGCGCCTCGCTCACGCCGGGCGAGTGACAGATCGCGAAGCCGATGACGTCTCGGCCGCGCTCGAGCAGGAGTGTATCGCCCAACGCCAGGCCGTCGACGATCTCGATCTCCTTCGCGAGGTCCATGCCGCGGCAGATCGCGTTGGTGATCTTGTGGATCCGCGCGAGCGCCGCCTTCTTCTTCGCCTCCTCGAGCGTCGAGAACCGGCGCGCCGTCAACGTCGCCTTGGCCGTGGCCGCGCCCTTCGCCAGCGCCGACCCGCGCGCGGGCCCGCGATCGATCGTGCGGCTCATGATCGCCGTCAGCTGCTTGGGCCGGTACCCGAACTTGTGATAGAGGTACAGGTGCTTGGGGCTCGTCGGGTACGTCACGCAGCCGTGCATCGTCGCCTTGTTCTCGTCGAAGAAATCTTGCGCCGCCCGGATGAGCTGCTGCCC
>Ga0209055_1001927_pt1 | contig 13320 bp, 12 predicted proteins | sample GraSoiAngelo_110_FD_185875 | JGI IMG/M metagenome (GOLD analysis project Ga0209055, IMG submission 185875) | Grasslands soil microbial communities from the Angelo Coastal Reserve, California, USA - 14_0903_12_30cm (SPAdes) (version 2) | ecosystem: Environmental > Terrestrial > Soil > Grasslands ... | reverse complement strand
AACGCGCTCGGCACCAGCGAGCCGCTGGTCCAGGCGTCCGGCAGCAACCACGACCGCATCGACGTCCAGCTGGCCGGCGTGTCGGCCTCCCAGGCCGCGACGGTGATCGGCCACCGGGACCAGCTCGTCATCACGACGTGGGTCCCCGACCAGTCGATCACCAACGGTCCGTACCCGGGCTACAAGCCCCAGATGACGCAGATGCAGTCCAACATGCTGCAGAGCGCCAGCGCCTCCCTGGACCCCAACGGCGGCACCGCCTGGGTGGTGAACTTCCAGTTCAACGGGGCGGGCGCCGGCATCTTCGGCCAGCTCAGCACCACCGCTTACGGCGCCTGCGGGTCCGGCGGCACCGGCAGCTGCCCGCAGTCCCACATCACCAACTGGCTCGACCTGACCCAGGACGACATCAACAACTGGAACACGAGGGCGGCCCAGATCTACCAGCCGTTCAACTCCGGCGGCAAGCTGCTCTCGGACCCCTACATCCAGCAGCCCATCACGGGCGGCAACGGCTTCATCCAGGGCAACTTCAGCCAGCAGTCGGCCCAGGACCTGGCGACCTCGCTCAACTCGGGCGCCCTGCCGGTCCAGCTGACCATCATCCAGTCCAGCGACGTCGGGGCCACCCTCGGCGCCGACTCCGTCAAGCGGAGCCTCGCCGCCGGCCTGCTGGGCCTGGTGATCATCGTCATCTTCATGCTCGCCTTCTACCGGCTGCCCGGCCTGCTCGCCAGCCTCGCCCTGCTCTTCTACGCGGGCGTGCTGCTCGCGATCTTCAAGGCCTGGCCGGTGACGCTGACCCTCGCCGGCCTGGCGGGCGTCATCCTGAGCGTCGGCATGGCGGTGGACGCCAACGTGCTGATCTTCGAGCGGTTCAAGGAGGAGATGCGCGCCGGGCGCACCATCGGCGCGGCCGTCGAGGCCGCCGTGCGCCGTGCCTGGCCGGCGATCCGCGACTCGAACACCGCGACGCTGATCACCAGCCTCATCCTCTTCTTCGCGTCGACCGGCTCGGTGAAGGGGTTCGCCCTCACCCTGGCCATCGGGGTGGCCATCAGCCTGGTCTCGTCGATCATCGTGACGCACAACCTGCTAGCGATCGTGCTCAACTTCGGCTGGGCACGGACGAGCAGCATGCTGGGGGTTGCCCGTGGCCGAGCTTAGCCGTCCGAGCGACGTCGCCACCGAGGAGGCGGTCAAGACGCGGGCCGCCGCGCCCGCGCGGCGGCTGGACATCATCAGCCATCGGAACATCTTCTTCCTGATCTCGCTGATCATCATCGTCCCCGGCATCGTGTCGATGGTCACCCGTGGCTTCCTGCTGGGCATCGACTTCCAGGGCGGCAGCGAGTTCTTCATCTCGTTCCATGACAGCCGGCCCGCGCTGCAGGCGGTCGAGACCGCCGTCGCCGCCGAGGGCGTGAACGGCCAGGTCCAGCAGACCAGCAACGGCACGTTCATCATCCGGACGTCGGTGCTCGACCCGACGCAGGCCAAGCGGTTCACCGACGACATCGGACGCGCGGTGAACAGCACCGTCACCGTGGACCAGCAGACCCAGGTCGGCGGCACGATCGCCGGCGAGACGGTCACCACCGCGCTGCTCGCGATCATCGCGGCGTCCGCGCTGATCCTGTTCTACCTGGCGTTCCGGTTCCGGCGCGTGCCGGGCGGCTGGCAGTCGGGCTTCCAGTTCGGCGGAAGCGCCCTGCTCGCGCTGCTCCACGACGTCTTCCTGCTGACCGGCATCTTCTCGATCCTGGGCCGGGTGTTCGGTCTCCGCATCGGCGAGATCGACTCGTTCTTCCTCACCGCCGTGCTCACGGTGGTGGGCTTCTCGGTCCACGACACGATCGTGGTGTTCGACCGGATCCGCGAGAACATGGTCGTGTCCAGCCGCCTGACGTTCGAGCAGGTGGTCAACCTGAGCATCATGCAGACGGCGGCACGTTCCATCATCACGAGCTTCACCGTCGTGCTCGTGCTCCTGTCTCTGTTCCTGTTCGGCGGCGATACGCTCAAAGGCTTCGCGCTGGCGCTGCTGATCGGCATCATCTCCGGCACGTACAGCTCGATCTTCAACGCCTCGCCGCTGCTGGTCGTGTGGCGGAGGCTGCAGCCGGTCCGCTAGTCGTCGAGAGAGCGGGAGGTTCCGCGCGATGCCGTCGTGGCCCATGTCACAGATCCAGGAGCTGCTGGAGCCCACCCTGTCCCACATGGGCTATCTGATCTATACGCTGGAGCGGTCCGGGTCGGGCGGCCGCACGCTCCGCATCGCGATCGACAAGCCGGATGGCTACATCTCGATCGACGACTGCGAGCGCGTGAGCCAGGTGGCCGGGCCGCTGCTGGACCAGGCGAACCTCATCACGGATTCGTATACGCTCGAGGTCTCGTCGCCGGGAGCGGAGCGCCCGCTGCGCGATCGTGCGGAGTACGAGCGGTTCGTGGGCAAGAAGGTCAACGTACGCTACCGGTCGGGTGAGGCCGAGGTGGCGCTGGAGGGAGTGCTGGCCGGTGTCGAGGACGCCGGCATCACCGTCCGTGGTCGCCGTGACGAGGTTACTCAACTGACATGGAACGACATCATCGCCGGGCGCCTGGTGGCGTCCCTGTAGCCATGCCCGAGCCGGAGTCCCCACTGGCTGCGCTGGAGCAGCTCAGCGTGGAGGTGGGGGTCCCGCTCGACGACCTCCGCCGGACCGTGGAGGAGGCCCTGGCGGCCGCCTACAAGCGCGCCTTCGAGCCGGCCGGCGAGGTGGCGGTCCACCTGTCGCCGGAGACCGGCGACATGGACGTCCTGCTCCGCGAGGCGTCGCCCGGCGGCGAGGTCACCGAGCGCCACCTGCCGGTGGACGAGTTCAAGCGGCTGGCCGCCCAGACCGCGCGGTCGGCGGTGATGCGGCACCTGCGCGACCTGGAGCGCGACCGGGCCCTGAGCGAGCTCGCGCGTCGCCACGGGGAGCTGGCCAACGGGACCGTGGACCGCATCGAGCGCGGCGCCGTGTACGTGGACCTGGGCAAGGCCGAGGGCTGGATGCCGCCGGACGAGCAGATCCCGGGCGAGCAGCTGCACCCGGGCCGGCCCGTCACCGTGGTGGTCCTGGAGCCGAAGGCGCGGCCCCGGCAGGCGCTCGTGCGCGTGTCCCGGGCCAGCCGGATCTTCGTCCTCCGCTTATTAGAGGCGGAGGTGCCCGAGATCCACGCCGGCACCGTCCAGGTCCGGGCCATCGCCCGCGAGCCCGGCCTGCGGACGAAGATCGCCGTGGCCAGCACGGAGGCGGGGATCGACCCGGTCGGCGCCTGCGTCGGGCCCAAGGGCGTCCGCCACCGCTCGATCCTGGCCGAGCTGGGCAGCGAGCACGTGGACATCGTGCCCTGGGACCCGGACCCGGAGCGGTTCGTGGCCGGGGCGCTGGGCCCGGCGACGGTGGTGACCGTCCGCGTCGAGGCCGAAACCCGGACCGCCCACGTGCGCGTGCCGAAGGACCAGCTCTCGCTCGCGATCGGCCGCGACGGCCAGAACGCCCGCCTGGCCGCCAAGCTCACCGGCTGGCGCGTGGACATCAAGGCGGTCGAGGCCGGCGATGCCCTCGCCGAGGCATGACCCCCGTCTGCAAGTGGGGGCAGGCCATCGAGGAACGTCTTCGTGCCCTCGCTGAGGCATGACCCCGTCCGCACCTGCGTCGGCTGCCGCGAGGAGGCCGGCAAGCGCGGGCTGATCCGGCTGGTCCGCGGGCCGGACGGCATCGTCCGGCGGGACCCGACCGGCCGCGCGCACGGGCGCGGGGCGTACGTGCACGACGACCCCGCCTGCCTCGAGCTGGCGCGGAAGCGCCGCGCCCTGCAGCGGGCGCTGAAGTCAGAGGTGCCCGACGCCCTGTGGGAGGACCTGACGACCGCGGTCTAGCCGGACCGCCGCCTGAGCGAGACGCCGATCCGCGCCTCGCCGCCGGACGGCAGGCGCCACTCCGAGCCCCGGGGCGGCCGGCCGAACGCGATCCGGACCTCGAAGTCCGCGAGCGCCGGACGGCCCCGGGCGCCCCACCGCCCGACCAGGTCCCGCAGGTCCCGCTCGGCGGCGCCGGGCTCGCCGTACACCTCGCCGTCGATCACGCTGGCGTGCGTCGCCAGCTCCCAGCGGTGGTGGAGGACGGCCAGCCCGCCGTCCCCGTCCACCAGGCCCAGGCGCCAGTCGCCGGCGCCCCCGACCGCGACGAGGCGGCGCGTGGGCGCGTCGCAGACCAGGTAGAGCAGGAGCTCCATGTCGGTGCCGCGGCCCAGCCGGGTGCGGCGGGGGCCCGCGAGCAGGGCCGCGAGGAGGCGGCGGCGGGCCGCCGGCCGGAGCCGGGCCACGCCAGGCCCGAAGACGTCGGCCCCGGTGCGCCGCGGGCCCGCCCGGTCGTACCAGCCGAGACGCGGCTGGAACGCGTCGCCGCGGCGCCCGTCGGGGGCGCGGAACGCCATGAACGCGCCGGGCACGATCGCGGTCGAGACCAGCTCGTCGCCGGCCCGCCGGAACGTGACGACGACGAACGCGACGGCGCCCTCGTGTCCGAGCGGCATCGGGAGCTCGAGCAGGCCGCCCTCGCGCAGCTGGTCGCGCCAGGCGGCGGGGACGTGGGGCGGGGTGGCGGTGACGATGATGCGGTCGTACGGGGCGCCGGCCGGCCAGCCGGCCATGCCGTCGCCGACGACCACCTCGGCGGCGTGGCCGCCGCCGGCCAGCCGGGTCCGCGCCTTGTCGGCCAGCTCGGCGTCCACGTCCACCGTCACCACGTCCCCGGCCAGCTCGGCCAGGAGCGCCGCGTTGTAGCCCGTGCCTGCGCCGATCTCCAGCACCCGCAGGCCCGGCGCCAGCTCCAGGCGCTCCAGCATCTCGGCCATGATCGCGGGCTGGCTGGACGAGCTGACGGCGACGCCGCCGTCCATCTTCGTGGCCAGCGGCTCGTCGCGGTAGACGGCGTGCAGGCCGCGCTCCTCGGCCAGCTCGGGCACGAACCGCTCGCGCGGCACCCGCAGGAACGCGGCCTCGACGGCCGGCGCCCGGACCAGCTTCCGGCGCGTCAGGTCCTCGACCAGGCGGCGACGAAGGGACTCGGAGTCGGGGGCCACCCGGTGAAGTGTGCCGTGACGGGTGTATCTTTGCCATCCCGGCACCGCGCGCCGCGGTGCCGCTTCTCGCCGCCTGGCACACGAGACCCGTTCTCACGTAGCCTGACTGCGGAAGCGTCGGGGAGGCGAGCATCGGTCGGCTGGCCGCCCATGGGTTTGAGATCGACCGGAAGGGGCATAAACACAAACTCGGTATGAAAGCGCACGAGTTGGCACGCGAGCTGAACATCTCTCAGAGAGAGCTCGTGAACTATTTGCAGCAGAATCGGTTGACGCGGAACCCGACGGCGCCGCTGCCCCCGCACGCGATCGAGGCTGCCCGCAACCAGTTCGCCCGCACCGCCACCGTGCGCGCTCCGCAGCCGAACGGGGACCGCAAGGTGGTGCTGCCGCCGAGCCTCTCGGTGAAGGACCTGGCCGAGCGGCTTCGCATCCGGCCGGTGGACGTCATCAAGAAGCTGATGAGCAGCGGCGTGATGGCCACCGTGAACCAGGTCATCGACTACGGCACCGCCGAGATCGTCGCCGACGACTTCGGCTATACCGTCGAGCCGATCGCCTCCGAGGACGTGGTCGCGGTCGAGTCCGACCGCGAGGGCGTCGTGACCACCTCCCGCAGCGAGCTGTTCTCGCTGGACCACGAGGACCCCTCCAAGCTGCGCTCGCGGCCGCCGATCGTGACCGTGCTCGGCCACGTGGACCACGGCAAGACGTCGATCCTCGACGCCATCCGCAACACCAACGTGGCGGGCGGCGAGGCCGGCGGCATCACGCAGCGCATCGGCGCGTACCAGGTGAAGACGCCAGACGGCGAGCCGGTCGTGTTCATCGACACGCCGGGCCACGAGGCGTTCACCGCCATGCGCGCCCGCGGCGCCCAGGTGACCGACCTGGCGGTCCTCGTGGTCGCCGCCGACGACGGCGTGATGCCGCAGACGATCGAGGCGATCCAGCACGCGCGCGTCGCCGAGGTGCCGATCGTGGTCGCGATCAACAAGATCGACCGCGAGGGCGCCAACGTCGACCGCGTGCACCAGGAACTGGCGAGCCAGAACGTCCTGACCCGCCACTACGGCGGCGAGTACGAGTGTGTGCACGTGTCCGCCCGCACGCACCAGGGCCTCGACGACCTGCTCACGACGATCGTGCTGTCGAGCGAGATCCTGGCGCTCAAGGCCAACCCCGATCGCCACGCCATCGGCACGGTGGTGGACGCCAACCTGGAGCGCGGCCGCGGCCCCGTCGCGACCGTCCTGGTGCAGAACGGCACGCTCAGGGTCGGCGACTACTTCGTGTGCGGCCACATCTACGGCCGCGTGCGCGCGCTGACCAACGACCGCGGCCAGAGCGTGGACCAGGCCGCGCCCGCCACGCCCGTCGTGGTGGCCGGCCTCAGCGAGGTCCCCAGCGCCGGCGACATCTTCCAGATCGTCAACTCCGAGAAGGCCGCGCGCCAGATCGCCCTCACCAAGCTGCAGGAGCGCCGGGCCGCCGACGCCAGCCGCGAGCTGGCCCCGCGGGTCACCCTCGAGGAGCTGGCGCGCCGGGCCAAGGAGGGCGACGTCAAGGAGCTCAACCTGGTCGTCAAGGCGGACGCCCAGGGCACGCTCGAGGCCGTCATCAACGCGCTCGAGAAGATCGAGGACCCGGTGGTGACGATCAAGGTCGTCGGCCAGGGCGTGGGCACCGTGAACGACTCGGACCTGCTGCTGGCCAGCGTCTCCAGCGCGATCGTGCTCGGCTTCAACATCAAGCCGACGCCCACGATCGAGCGGGCGGCCGAGCGCGAGAAGGTCGAGGTCCGCTACTACGACGTCATCTACAAGCTGACGGAGGACGTCGAGCGGGCGGCCAAGGGCCTGCGCGAGCCGACGTACCGGCAGGTCGAGGAGGGCCGGGTCGAGGTGGTCATGCCCATCCGCATCCCGCGCCTGGGCCAGATCGCCGGCTGCCGGGTGCTCGACGGCAAGGTCAGCCGGGGCGGCTACGTGAAGCTCCTGCGCCCGGCGGCGGCGCTGGCGAGCGGCGGTCGCGGCCGGTCGACCACGACCGGTCCCCTGACCCAGGTCTGGGAAGGGCGCATCACGTCGCTCAAGCACCACAAGGACGACGTGCGCGAGATGATCGCCGGCCAGGAGTGCGGCATCGGCCTGGAGCACTACGAGGGCTTCGAGCCGGGCGACATCATGGAGACCTACCGACTCGAACTCGAGGAGATCTAGGGACGGCTCCGATGAGCGGCCACCGTGCCGTTCAGGTGGGCGGTCAGGTCCGGGAGGAGATCATGCAGATCATCCGCCGGGACCTGAAGGACCCCCGGATCGGCTTCGTGAGCATCACCGAGGTGCGGATGTCGTCTGACCTGCGTTCGGCCAGGGTCCGTGTGAGCGTCCTGGGCGGGGAGGAGGAAGGCCGCGCCACCCTGGCGGGCCTGCGCAGCGCGACCGGCCTGATCCGACACGAGCTGGGCCGGCGGCTGCAGAACCTGAAGTTCACGCCCGACCTGCGCTTCGAGCTCGATCCGGGGATCGAGTACTCCGTGCGCATCTCGAAGACGCTGCGGGAGATCCTTCCTCCGCCCGAGGAGGAGGCGGCGTCCCCTGCCCCAGATGGTGACGATCGAGGAGAATGCTGAACCGGTGAGCATCACGGCATTGCGCAGCGAGGTGGACCAGCTCCGCGAGCTGTGTGACCAGCATCAGCGGATCATGGTCCTCGGCCACAAGGACGCCGACGGCGACACGCTCGGCTGCAGCCTGGCGTTCGGTGAAGCGCTTCGCGCCCTCGGCAAGGACGTGTGGGTCGTCATGCCGCAGCCGCTCTCCCAGAAGTACTCCTGGATGCCGGGCTTCGACCAGATCGCGGAGCGGCCGCCGGCCGGCTCCGACGTCAGCCTGGTCCTGTTCTTCGACGCCGGCAACATGGAGCGGTCGGGCAGCGCGGTCGAGCACATCGGCGACCACGCCACCATCGTCAACGTCGATCACCACCCGTCCAACTCGCGGTTCGGCGACGTCAACATCGTGGACCCGGAGGCCTCGGCCGTCGGGCAGATGGTCCTGGACCTGCTGGAGCACTTCGGGTGGCGGATCACGCCGACGATGGCGACGAACCTGTACACCGCGCTCATGACGGACACCGGTGGCTTCCGCCACGAGAACACCACCCCTCGGGCGCTGCGCGACGCCGCCCGCCTGACCGCGTTCGGGGCCGACCCGGCGTACGTCGCGTCGATGGTCTACAAGTCGCGGCCGATCACCACGGTGAAGCTCAGCGGCCTGGCGGTCAGCGGCATGCAGGTCGAGATGGACGGCCGCCTGGCCTGGGCCAAGGTGACCAGGAAGATGCTGCGCGAGGCCGGCGCGATGATGGCCGAGTCCGAGGACATCATCGACACGCTGAACAGCCTGGCCGGCCTCGACGTCGCGATCATCTTCAAGGAGATCGCGACCAGGCTGACGAAGATCAGCGTGCGCAGCCGGGGCGCCGTGGACGCCGCGGCGCTGTGCGCCCAGTTCGGCGGCGGCGGCCACCTGCGCGCGGCCGGCGCCGAGGTCCCGCTCCGCCTGGACGAGGCCATCCCCGCCGTGCTCGAGGCCGCCCGCGAGTCGATCGACGCGGCCCGGAAGGGCTGACCGCCGTGCGCGCGGGGGTCATCAACGTCAACAAGCCCGCGGGCGCGACGTCGTTCTCGGTCGTCGCCCACCTGCGCAAGGTGTCCCGGGCCAAGCGCGTCGGCCACGCCGGCACGCTCGACCCGCTGGCGACCGGCGTGCTGCCCATCCTCTTCGAGGCCGCGACGCGCCTGTCGGAGTTCGCGCTGCGCCTGCCCAAGACGTACGAGGCTGACGTCCACCTGGGCTTTCGCACCGCGACCGACGACGCCGAGGGGGAGCTGGAGGAGGTCGGCCCGGCCGGCGGCGTCACCGAGGCCGACGTCCGGACGGCGCTGGGCCGGTTCGTGGGCCGGATCAAGCAGGAGCCGCCGGCGTTCTCGGCCGTCAAGGTGGACGGCCAGCGCTCGTACAAGCGGGCCCGGCACGGCGACCTGACCCGGCCCGCCGCCCGCCTGGTCGAGATCCACGCGGCCGACCTGCTCGACTTCCAGCCGGGCGAGCGGCCGGTGGCCCGGATCCGCGTGACGTGCGGCAGCGGCACGTACCTCCGCTCGCTGGCGCGGGACCTGGGCGAGGCGCTCGGCGTGGGCGGCTACCTCGGCCAGCTCACGCGCACGGCGTATGGCGGTCTCCGCGTGGAGAGCGCGGTGCCACTCGCCGACCTCGCCGACCTGGACGCCGTGCAGCGGCACCTGCTGCCGGCCGAGGCCGTGCTGCCGGAGATGGAGCCGGTGCGGCTGACGGCCGAGCAGGAGGCGCAGGTGCGGCAGGGCCGGCCGGTGCGCGTGCTGCCGGAGCCGCGGCCAGGCCCGCTGCGCGCGCACGACGACCGCGGCCGCCTGGTCGCGCTGGGCCACACGGACCCGCTGCGCCGGACGTTCGTGCCCGACAAAGTGCTAGGCTGACGCGCCTCGTGCGCCGGCACTTCGGACTGCCCGACCAGCGGCTCGGGCCGACAGCCCTCGCCGTTGGCAGCTTCGACGGCGTGCACCTCGGCCACCGCGCCGTTCTGGACCAGCTGCTGGCCACGGCGCGCGCGCACGAGCTGACGCCGGCCTGGATCACGTTCGACCCGCACCCGCGCTGCGTGCTGGACCCCGTCAACTGCCCGCAGCAGATCACGACGCTGGACGAGCGCCTGTCGCTGGTCGAGCCGCTGGGGATCCGGCACGCGATCGTGGTCGGGTTCAACCGGGCGCTGGCCGCGCTGACGGCGGACGAGTTCATGGCGCGGCTGCTGGACGCGATGGACCTGCGCGCGCTGGTGGTCGGGTACGACTTCGCGCTCGGCCGCGGCCGGGCCGGCGACGTGCGCTGGCTGCGCGAGCACGGCAAGGGCCACGGCTACGCCGTCGAGGAGGTGCCGCCGTTCCGGCTGGAGGGCGAGGAGGTCCACAGCTCGGACGTCCGCCGGCTGCTGACGCTGGGCGAGGTGGAGGCCGCCGGCCGCCTGCTCGGCCGCGACTTCACGCTGGCCGGCCTGGTCGAGCCGGGCGACCGCATCGGCCACGAGATCGGCTGGCCGACGGTCAACCTGGCGGTGCCGCCCGGCAAGCTGGTGCCCGGCCACGCGATCTACGCGGGCTGGGCGCGGACGCCGGTGGGCGAGCTGCAGGCCGCGATCAGCGTCGGCTACCGGCCAACCTTCGGCAAGACCGACCTGCGCGTCGAGGCGTACCTGCTCGACTTCGACGGCGACCTGTACCAGCGGCACCTGGAGCTGCGGTTCGTCGCCCGGCTGCGGGACCAGGTCAAGTTCCCGAGCGCGGAGGCGCTGAGCTCGCAGATCGCTCGCGACGTGGAGGACACCCGGGAGGTGCTGAGCCGCACGCGCGGCTAGAGTTCACGTCGACTTGACGCGCGTCCTGGTGATTGGAGGAGGGATCGCCGGCCCTGAGCAAGGGGGGCAGGCCCCCCTTCCAGAACCCCCACTTGTCCGGGACGTTGGGGGCGCCTGCGGCGCATCCCTTCGGGTCTCAGCTCGCCTCTGTGGGGTCGGGAAGATCAGCTCACACGCTCGGGCCAAGCCCTTGCTTACGCCGACCCCGTGGGCCTGTAGAGTTCAGTCGCCTTGACGCGCGTCCTGGTGATTGGAGGAGGGATCGCCGGCTGCATGGCCGCGCTCGGCGCGGTACAGGCCGGCGCGGAGGTCATGCTCGTCAGCCGCGCCCCGGGCGCCACGGCCCTCTATGCCGGCGGCATGGAGATCGCGGCGGAGCTGAGGGAGATGCGGGCCCTGGCCGCGAGCCAGCCCTACCATCCGTTCGTGCGGCTGGGCCTGAACGACTTCGAGCTGGTGACGCTGCTCGACGAGGTCTGCTACCGGGTCCAGGAGGCGCTCCTGCGGGCGGGCTTGCGCATCGCCGGCAATTGGCGCACCACCGGCTGGTACGCGGACGTCCACGGCGGCGTGCGCCCGGCGCACCTGGTGCCCGAGTCCGTGTTCCCGGGCGAGCTGGGCGGCCTGCAGGGCAAGCGCGTGGCCGTGGTCGGCGTGAGCGCGATCGGCGACTACGACGCGGTCGCGACCGCCGGCGCGCTGGAGGAGGCGGGCGTGCGGGCGATGCCGGTGTCCGTCTCGATGGAGCTGCCCCAGTCGGCCTCGCTCAGCGACCTGTTCGGCCGCCAGGCACCCGAGATCCGGGAGGTCGTCGAGGCGGTGGCCTATCCTCCCGGGCTGGTGCAACTGCCCGAGAACGGCTTCGAGCTGCTGGCCACCCTGCCCTCCCCGCACGGCTGGCGGCTGCAGCAGGCGCTCGACGCGGCCCTGGCCGACCACGGCGTGGACGTGGCCCAGGGCGAGATCTCGGGCGTCCGCGCGCGGGGGCGCCAGGTCGAGGCGGCGCTGACCGCGAGCACCGAGCTGGCGGCCGACCGGTTCGTGCTGGCCACCGGCCGCTACCTGAGCGGCGGGCTGGTCAAGCACCGGGTGGTCCGCGAGCCGGTGTGCGACCTGGGCGTGTTCCACGAGGGCGTGCGTGTGGACCGGGAGTGGCCGCTGCGCCTGCGCCACCTGGAGCAGCTCTCGCCGCACCCCGCGTTCCGGACCGGCGTCCTGACCGACGACCGCCTGCGGCCGGTCGGCTGGGACGGTCTGCTCGCGTACGACAACCTCCGGGCGGCCGGCTCACTGCTCGGCGGCTACGACTTCATCCGCGGCTACGGGTTCGGCGTACCGATGGTGACGGGCTGGCTGGCGGGCCGGTGGTCGGCGACGGATGAGTAGCCGCGCGCCGATCCACGACCTGTGGCCGCTGGCGCTGATGCGCGCCCGCGCCGGCGCCCGGTTCCCCGAGGTCGAGGTGGCGCGGCCGGCCAGCGCCGAGGAGGTGGCGGCGCTGCTCCGGTCGGGCCGCCGGGTGATCCCGATGGGCGGCGGCAGCGGCGTGTGCGGCGCCCTCGCGCCGGCGCCCGGCGACCTGGTGCTCGACCTGGGCGCCCTGGACCGGGTCGAGATCGACGAGGCGAACCTGCTGGTCCGGGCCGGCGCGGGCGTGAACGGCATGGACCTGGAGCGGCGCCTGAACGAGCGCGGCCTGACGCTGGGCCACTTCCCCAGCTCGCTGCCGGTCACGACGGTGGGCGGCCTCGTCTCGACCCGCTCGTCCGGCCAGGAGTCGAGCCGCCACGGGAGCATCGAGGACCTGCTCGTGGGCCTGACGGTCGCGCTGGAGGACGGCACGCTCGCCGAGGCCCGCGCGCACCCGCGCACCGCGGCCGGGCCGCCGCTCCACCTGCTGTTCGCCGGCGCCGAGGGCACCCTGGGCGTGGTGCTGGAGGCGGTGCTGCGCGTCCGCCGGCGGCCCGAGGCGGTCATCGGCCGCGGCTGGCGGCTGGCCGGCGTGGACGCCGGGCTGGGCGCGCTCCGCGAGGCGATGCAGCGCGACCTGCGGCCGCTGGTGCTGCGCCTCTACGACCCGGCCGACTCCGCGTTCCAGGGCCCGGACGGCGGCTGCCTGCTGGTCGCCGCCACGGCCGGCCCGCGCGCCGTGGCGGAGGCCGAGGCGGCGGTCCTGGCCGAGATCGCGGCCGGCGCCGGCGCCGAACCCCTGGGCGAGGCGCCCTGGGAGCGCTGGCTGGACCACCGGTTCGACCTGTCGGCCGACCGGCTGCGCGAGTTCCTGGCGCCGGAGGGCGCGTTCCTGGACACGATCGAGCTGGCGGCCGTGTGGACGGCGCTCCCGGCCCTCTACGAGGAGGTGCGTTCGCACCTGGCGGCGGCTGCCGGCCTCACGCTGTGCCACTTCAGCCACGCGTACGCGCAGGGCTGCTGCGCCTACTTCACGTTCGCGGGCTCGGCCCCGGACGAGGCGGCCGCGCAGGCCGCGTACGGGGAGGCCTGGCGGGGCGCGATGGAGATCGCCCTGCGGCGGGGAGCCACGATCAGCCACCATCACGGCGTGGGCCAGGTGCGCGAACCGTGGATCCGGGCGGAGCTCGGGGGCTGGTGGAACGTCTGGACGCGCGTGCGCCGGGCGCTGGACCCGCGCGACGCGTTGAATCCCCGCGGGATGGGGAGGGGGCCCCGGCCGTCGTGAAGGACACGCTGATCGTCGTCAACCCGGCCGCCGCCGGCGGCCAGACC
>Ga0209055_1001925_pt1 | contig 13327 bp, 15 predicted proteins | sample GraSoiAngelo_110_FD_185875 | JGI IMG/M metagenome (GOLD analysis project Ga0209055, IMG submission 185875) | Grasslands soil microbial communities from the Angelo Coastal Reserve, California, USA - 14_0903_12_30cm (SPAdes) (version 2) | ecosystem: Environmental > Terrestrial > Soil > Grasslands ... | reverse complement strand
TATCAGGGAGAAGATGGATCAGATGGAGACTGCACTGGATGAGCTTCAAAGGACGAATCCGACGACTGGATGACAAACTCGAACGCGTGAAAGCCGTTCGAGGCCGGACCAGGGAGTGGCCAGTGGACCCGGTCGAGTTCTGTGTCCAGTATCTCGGGTTCACTCCGACAACCTACCAGGAGAAACTTTTGCGGGACCCTGCGCAGTTCATCGTGGCTCGCTGGTCCCGCCAGTCAGGAAAGACCCACTGCGTTGCAGCGCTGTTGCTATGGTCGTGCCTCCGGAACAGAGGATTCAACGTTCTCGTCTTGGCCCCTGCGGTCCGTCAATCCAAGATCATCATCCGGAAAATTACCGGATTTCTTTCAAGACTGCCGAAATACGTGGCGTTGAAGCCGCTCAAGACAAAGGTCGAGTTCTACAACGGAAGCAGAATCCAAGCCTTCCCGAACAGTCCAGAGACAATCCGAGGTGAACCCGGCGTAAATCTACTGTACGCCGATGAGTTCTCATACATCAAAAACGATAAGGAACTCTACGAGGCCGCGATCTTCTCCCTGGCTACAACCAACGGCCGGTTTCTCGCAACTAGCACACCCGGATCGCGCGAGAGCATGTTCTACGGAATGTGCACGGATGACGTGAATTACGGCGACTTCTCAAGACACCACGTAAGCTACTTGGACGCCCTGGAACCGAAGGGGCCGCTCAAGCTGGAGATTCTTGAGAAGCTCAAACGACAGTTCTCTTCGGACCCATGGAGGTGGAGGAGAGAGATGGAGGCAGAGTTCGCGGACGACCAGGACAGCTGGCTCAGCATGGCACTAATCACCAGATGCGTGGACCCGAAACTTGAGTACATTCGAGAAGGAGCCATCCTCACCGGATCCTAAGTTCTACGTTGCCGGAGTGGACCTGGGACAGAAGCAGGACCACTCCGCAGTAGCTCTAGTGGACAAAGTTGACCGGAGATTCGCCCTGATCCATCTCAAACAGTTCCAGCTCGGAACAGAATACGGGTCCGTAATCGGCTATCTCAAACTCCTCAACGAGAATCTCCACGACTTGCGTCGAATCATGATCGACCAGACGGGCGTTGGGGAGACTTTCATGTCGATGGCGATAAGCTCGGGAGTGAAGAACGCGAGAGGCATCGAATTGTCCCAGCCGAAGAAACAGGATGTAATGACCTTCCTGAAGCACTGCATGGAGGACGGACTTGTCCACATACCCTACGATAGGGAGTTCATGAACGAGCTGAACGTAGAACGATTCGAACTACTAGAGACGGGCCGGCTAAAGTTCTCGCACCCGCCCGGGACCCATGATGATCGGCTCTGGGCGTTCGCCCTGGCAATATACTACGCTAGACTAGAACCAGCGGAATATCATCCCGTCGGCGCGTTGGGCAGGAATCCGAACAGCCTCATGCCAGATCTTCCCCGCGGCCTCTGGAAGCGATAACCAGCCGAACAAGTAGATTCAGATGCCTTCACGTTGGGATGTGCCCAGATCTCTACGCGATAACGTAGTTAGAATGATATCTACGAGTTTCCTTGCGGACTCTGGGCTGAGCTCGACCGCAACACGAGCACTAGGACCTTCTTTCTCGCTGACGAAATCGATGTTCAAAGCATGATCCAGCTGCGCGTCAGTGGGATGATCATATGAGACATTGACCTGTTCCAGCTTGAACCATCCGCGCGGACCCTTGCCGCTACCTGAAACTTCCGAAGTCTCGACTATTCCAGTGCACATCTTCTATCTCCCCCTTCCAGATGTTTCAAGATTCTTCTCGAAAAACGTGAACATCTTCTTCCAGCCGTCAACCGCCGCCTCCGGACGATAGGCAACACTGGGATAGTAGAAGAAGCCGTGTCCTGCGCCTGGGTACATGTGAAACTCGTAATTCTTCCCATACTTCTTCAACTCCTCCTCCAACTGGCGGACGCTCTCGGGTGTCGGGTTCTTGTCCTCTTCCCCAAACAGACCGAGTAGCGGGCAAGACAGGTCCTTCGTATAGTCGATGGGTGCGACCGGCTGTGCTGGCGTCAGCTTCTCCTTTGGCTGTACGACATTTCCGCCCCAACAATTGACCGCTGCGTCGAAGGACTTTGTCCTGCACGCGACAAGGAAGGCTTGACGACCACCCGAACAGGTCCCGAAGACTCCGACCTTCCTATTGCTGAGCGGCAACGACTTGAGGTAGCGGGCAGAGGCGTCGATGTCTCCGACTACGCTCACATCAGGTGCTCCTCCGGATCCACGAACCTTTGCCGACATATCGTCGGGGCTGCCATGGCCAAATCGGAAGTAGATGTTCGGACTTATGGCTAGGTAGCCGTGGTGGGCGAACTTTCGAGTAAATTCGCGGTACAGCTCGTCCCAGCCTGGCATGTGATGAATCAGCACTACCCCGGGAGAGGGTCCGGGACCGAGTGGTCGGGCATAGTAGGCGTTGATTATCTCTCCATTATGGCCCGGCAGCATAATGGTCTCGGCAAGCATTCCCTCATACATGTCAGTCGTATACGGATGCATAGCCCAACGCCTACTATAGACGCAATTTAAGGAGAACCAAAGAGGACGAAGCGATTACGGTCTGTAGTCACCGGGAAATCTCGAGTTTTCTGTCGCGAGGAGCAAGTACTTTTGAGATTTTTCAGAGAGGGGCTCCTTGTAACACAGACGTCTATACGAACAAGACGATCTCTGACACGTCGATGAACTATGTGCTGGAGGAGCTGAAAGGGCTTGATCCTACGACGACGGACCGGGCCAATGAAAGGTCGTCGTTATCGGGACTCGGATCTTCTCTTGGGGTATTGGCAAGTATAGAAAACTGGTGTAGACCTGTACTTGTAATCCCATGTCTACGCTGAAGGTTGCAGGTTTTCCTGCATGAAGTTCGGCGGTGACTGTGGTGGTATTCTGTTCGAGTTGTGAATTCCAGAGGATTATATTGAGCCAGCCACTGACATTGGATTGAAGATCAAGTCCTAGAATTGCGAGATTTGTTCCGCTGTCTCCTCCGATCTTGTAGAGGAACATCGCGACAAATGGATTTGCGTTCGAGAAAAAGTTCACTTGAAGCGCTACGAGCCATTCAGTCGTGCCGCTAGAGAACTTGTAGGTCGCATTGTAATAGTGAGGATAAGGGATAGAGTTCAATGCCTCTGTCTCAGTCATGAGTGGCAGACGATCAATGCGTGGAGCTGTGGAGGCATAGTACGCCAAGGATAGGGCAACAACCAGAACGACTAGTAGCGAAACGGTGAGGTACAGCTTCCACCGTCGTAGGCTAACCAAGTCTCTCTGCTAGTCCTGTCAAAGTACATCATAAGTCCGTCGACCAGAGTGACTTCAATTTACAGAAAAGATTGTCGTCCGTGCCTCGCTCCTGCTAATTCTCGTCATTACCTTGATCGGCATACCAGTAACCGTGTTCTGGGATTACATGTCAGTCGTATACGGATGCATGGCCCAACGCCTTACCGTTGACACAATTTAAGGAGAACCAAGACGACAAGGGGATTACAGTCTGTTAATTCCCTTCGAAATGTCGAGTTTTGTGTCGCGAGGAGCAACTGCTTTTGAGATTTTCCAGCGAGGGGTCTCGCCAGTTGAAACTGATCTGGGCGAGACTCGCACTTCAGGGCCCAGAATGCATAGGTCCGACGTTTTCGAGATCGCGGATTAAGCGTAGAGGTCAGCGCGAAAAAGTCGCGATCTCAAATCGCCTGCCCCGATTCCAAATCAAGCCTTATTCTGCGATTGTCGGGCTTGTGTTGGGAACGGTCTGCGCGATTCCTACCCTCGAAGAGCCGGTACGAGTGAACAGTTACTTCCTGTTAATTACCTCACAACTACGAGTCTCGTGTCGCGATCATCAAGTGCAATTCGCATTTCTTGAATGGTAACGGGTCTGGTAACCGTGAATGGTAACAATGGAGTAGGGACATAAGGCGAAATATCTGACCGGTTTTCGCGCTGAATGGTCCACCGATTCTAGTAAGAAAGAAATACCGATCCGGCGATTTGACAAGTCGGTCATTGCTAATGGTGAGGGTGCATAAGGCGATGACGAATGCTCCGGGCATGGAACAATCTGAGGTCGACACTTTTCTCTCCACTTCTAAGATTCCGTTGAGGCTGGGGACCGTTGATTCGAAGGGTGATCCTATGATACACCCCGTCTGGTTCCAATACGTGAAAGGCAAGGTCTACCTCATGAGCGATAAGGATACTAGAAAGGTTCGAAACATTAGAGGAAAGAGGACAGTCTACTTCTCGGTCGACACGGATGCGACTCCAAACAAGGGGGGTCAAAGGAAAAGGGACCGCGGTACTCATCACAGACGTCGGAAAATCTGTGCCAGTATCAGAGAAAATAGTGGCCAAGTATCTTGGAGATCTCAAATCGCCCATGGCGAAGGGCTTGATCGAGGCAGTTAGGAAAGGCTCAGAGGTTCTGGTCGAGATCACTCCACTCTACTTCTCAACCTGGGACTATTCCAAGATGAAGTACTAGACCGTGCTTTTAAGAAAACGGGAGGGATTTCTCATCGCAGTATGCGCCAAGTTTGACGGAGACCCCGTTCTGATCGACTTGTATGTCTGCCCTCAGTGCGGGAAGATGCAACAATTTGCTAGCGAGAAGACGAGGAGAAGATTGAAGCGAGGTACACTACGTCGACCCTAGGGATTTGGCGCATCTCGTTTCATGGGCAATGGTTTTTCCCATTGAGTTTTGAAACAAGCACTCTCTGGCTAGTGAGAAAGTCTTGCAGGGCTACTCGCAACGATCTCTTGGGGCGGCGTTATCCATCTCTCTCCCCATACTCTAAGCGCTTCCACGACCGGCTCCAGTTGCCTACCTTTCTCTGTGAGAGAATATTGCACGGCAACAGGCTGTGTACTCAAAACGTCTCTACGAACAATCTCTTCCGACGCGAGATACTTCAGGACGCGCGAGAGACTCTTTGGATCGAGGCCCTTAGCGACATCGAGTATTCCAGTGAATCTCAAGGGCCCTTGGATCAATGAGCTAACTACTGCCAGCCGCAATTCATTTCCCACCTTCGTTATTGATTCAATCGCAGGACAAGCAGTGTGGTTTCTCGAAAGGCGATTCGCCGCCGCTCTCTCGCTTACCGTCTTCCGTGGTCTTCTTCTAGCAAGTGACATACGAGCCACTCACTCACACGTCAGCCAGCGCCAAGTTATTAGTTTGTCTCTAGCCTTGTACGGTTATGTCGACATTACAAAGTCAATCCAAGATTGAAGAGGCCAACAAGGAACTTGTCCGGAGTTTCACGCGAACTGTATTCGTTGATCATCGCCCAGACCGGGCTGTGGAATTCTTCGATCCGCAAGGAAAATGGCACGGAGGCAATTTCGGTACCGTTGAAGGAGCGCAAAATATTGCAGGACTCCTTACAGCGGTTGTGGGCGGTTTGCCTGACATAAGAGCGACGGAACAGGACATCATTGTCAAAGATGACACTGTCGTAGTTCGCTTGGTGGTCGAGGGCACCCACAAGGGAAATCTCTTGGGTTTCCCCGCAACCAACCGCCGAGTCCGCTGGGACGCGATCGACATGTACAAGATAAAGAACGGCAAGATCATGGATGATTGGGCCAGCGAAGATGGAGTCAAGATTCTCGCAGATATCGGAGCCTACACTCCACCCTGGATGAAGAGCGGAAACTAAAGTTAGCGAACTGCTCCCGATTCGTGAACTAAGGACGCTCTAAATGACCAGTCTCCCATAAGAGACCAGGTAAACGACCATCTTCTGACATCAAAGAATGCAGCGATGATCTTCATCGATTATCAGCCATCTCAGATCTCCGCTGTCTCGTCTATGGATCTCTAGCTTCTGGTAGACAACGTCGTGCGTGTTGCCAAACTAGGGAAGGCATTCAATCTTCCAATAGTCTTGTCCACGGTTAATGTGAAGGGTGGTCAGAAACCGACCGTTCCTCCATTGAGGCGAATCGAATGCGGATCACTGCAAAAAACACGTACCGTGTAAATACAGCCTACTCCATGCCCAGAAGCGGTAGCACAAGAAATGAGCCAGCTCTCGAACAGTCCTAGCTCAGTACAACATGTACGGTTGATCTTCTTCCTAGTGATCATCGCGTATTTCATGGACATTATCGACGCTTCAATAGTCACGGTTGCTCTGCCCTCCATCCGACTCGAGTTCGGCGCTTCAATTGCCAACAGCCAGTGGATCTACGGGGCATACGCGATTACCCTCGCAGGCTTCCTGTTGTTAATGGGACGAGCAGGCGACATTTACGGGCAGAAGAAGATTTTCGTCTCCGGACTGGTGATATTCACCATCGCATCGTTCACCGGCGGAATCGCCCCCTCCCTCCTCTCCCTGGTCATCTCGAGATGCGTCCAAGGGATCGGGGCGGCAATGACAACAGTAACCGCCTTCGCCATTTTCATCAGAATATTTCCCGAAGGTCCTGAACGTAACAAAGCGCTCGGATACATCGTTGCCGTGCTTGCCGGGGGATTTGCGGCAGGCGCTGTCGTCGGTGGAGTCTTGACAACGTTCCTAGGATGGAGATGGGTCATGTTCATCAACGTCCCGATAGGAATCGGTGCCACGATACTCTGTCAGAGATACTTTCCGGTTGGGGGCGGCTGGCTACGGAACCAGCACTTGGACATTCCGGGCGCCTTAACGGTGACTTCAGGGACAATGCTTCTGGTCTTCGGGCTGACCAATGCAGCTGGCCTAGGCTTCACATCCGTCTTGACCTACATCCCACTCATCGCATCAGTCTTGGTTTTGGGTCTCTTTCTATTGATCGAGTCTCGGTCCGTGTCTCCTTTGGTGCCGCTTTCTTTCATCCGACGAGGATCAGTGCTCACAGCAAACATCTTGGCATTGGTCCTCACCTCGGTCGTTGGCGGGGTGGGTTTCATCATCCCCGTGTACTTCCAGAATATTCTCGGCTACTCTGCCCTCGACTCTGGTCTCTTGACTCTGCCGCCCGCGCTGATCTTTTTCGTAGTCGGAGGATTTGTCGCATCTCGTCTTGTCAACAAGTTCGGCGCCAAGAAGATCCTCCTAGTATCAAGCTGCCTTGTCGCGATAGGAACCCTCCTCCTGACCCCGATGTCGCCCAACGGCAACCCCTTCATCCTGATGCCCGGACTGCTTATCTGGGCTCTCGGGGCGAGCATCGGTTTCCCAGCGATCAACATAGCCGCGGTTGCGGGGACAAAGCCGGGCGAAGAGGGATTGGCGTCGGGTGTAGTCAATACTTCTTCAAGAATGGGATTCCCGATCGGACTCGCAATACTTCTCACCGTGGCGGGAGCCTTCGATCCGCCTTCAGCAGGCACTCCTTCGGCGGCCGGGATAGTTGCAGGATTTCAAGTAGCAGTCATAACAGCATCTCTCATCGCAGTCTTGGGATTCCTGATAGCTCTACGCCTCAAAGACGTGAAACCGGCGTGGGCGTCCGGGAACTGGAAGCCCAACGAGGTAGCCGCGCAATAGGAGAATGCTAACCGTGCCAATCAAGACCCGAAGATCCCCTCACGCCTGGGAAAACATGAACCCCGGAGCTAAATTCACCTACACATTCACTGCCCCGGGAACTTACACCTACACCTGCGTCACCCACTCTTGGATGAGAGGAACCGCGATCATGGTGGCGTCCTAGACCAGGAGCAATTTGAAGAGCTCGAAGATTCTCATGTCAAAGCCATCAAGCAGTATGAAAATAATTGTCTCAAAAGACGGGCCGTATCTCGTCTCAGGAAACATTCCACTAAGAGTCCAAGTCATAACTCCCAACAGCGACGGCTTCTCGTGGGAATGGAAAGATGGAGAAACGTTCCAAGCCGGAAAGGAGTACAATCTCTGTCGATGTGGCCAGTCTAGGAACAAGCCGTTCTGCGACAACAGTCACCTGAGAGTCAAGTTCGACGGAAAAGAAACAGCGACAAGGCGACCCTACGTAAGGCAGGCAGAAGTGTTTGACGGACCTACGCTGAGGCTTAGCGACGCAGAAGACCTCTGCGCCTTCGCACGATTCTGCGACGCTGGAGGAAGAATCTGGGGACTAACAGGACAAACAGACAGTCCCGATGCCAAGAAGCTGGTCATTAGAGAGGCAAACCATTGCCCAGGCGGCCGACTAGTCGTCCACGACAAGAAGACAGGCAACGTTGTCGAGAACCATCTAGACCCAGCGATTGGAGTGGTTGAGGATCCAGCACTTGGAGTCAGCGGACCACTCTGGGTCCAAGGCGGCATACCTATAGAATCGGCCGACGGCACACCGTACGAGAACAGGAACAGAGTGACACTCTGCCGCTGTGGTGTCTCAATCAACAAGCCGTTCTGCAATGGAAGCCATGCCAGCATCAAGTTCAGAGACGGGCTACTTGAGCATGGCGAATAGGATTGGTGAATAATTAGTGCAAGCTGCTGTTCTCACGACCTACGGCCCTCCAAGCGTTCTCGAATGGACGCAAGTTCCCACGCCGGAGCCGTCTGAGAGACAGATCCGTATCAAAGTCCGTGTGTCAGGCGTAAGCCCGTCGGACTTGAAAATCCGGCGAGGCGACCTCAAGGCGGTCTTCCCTCTCACCCAGCCCGCAATCCTCGGGTTCGAGACTGCTGGGACTGTTGACGCCATCGGTAGTAAAGTCAGCAACGTCGTGGTTGGAGATGACGTTGTTGCTTTGCTGCCATCACTCGGCGGATACGGCGAGTACGTCCTCGCCGCTAGCTGGACTCCCAAGCCACCTCAGGTGAGCTGGAACGACGCCGGCGCGCTGCCTACGTCGGTTGAGGCTGCTGTCGGAGTGCTACGCCAGCTCAAGGCAGCAAAGGGCGAGACTCTCCTGATTTTGGGCGCGGGTGGATCGGTAGGAATCATTGCTACGCAGCTTGCGGTTCGACAGGGGCTCAAAGTAATCGGAGCTATTGGAACGCAAGACGAAGAACTCATCCGAGAGCTCGGGGCCACACCAGTCCCTTACGGTAGTAACCTGCTCTCCAACGTGCGCAGAATAACCAATCGAGTCGATGCGACCTTCGATGCAGCGGGCAAAGGTGGACTTCAAGACGCGATCACGCTCACTGGCGGTACCGATCGTGTGATCACGCTTGCTGACGAGCACGCAGTTCAGCTTGGCGTCCGGTTCTCGGTCGGGACACCCGACCGGGCCCCTGACGCTGTGGAGATTGGTATGAAGCTTCTAACCTCCGGTCAACTACGCCTGCGATCGCACCAGTCCTTGCTACTCTCAGCGGCAGCGGAAGCCCATCGGCTCCTTGAGGAAGGAAAAGTTCACCACAAGCTGCTGCTCACGACTGGGCTCCCCACTCGTTGAGGAGGATCATGGTATGTCCGAGGCGGTTCAGTCAGTCCAGTCAGGTGATTACAGCTACCTGATGTTAAACCGGCGGGGGGTCTTACCAGGACTGACTCCTAGATTGTCAAGCTCAGAACTCCATCTCTGAGCGTGGTATAAGGAATATGAGCTAGTGGAATGTTTTCAATCACAGAATGTCCCTACTCGAGTCTAGGGTAGTCAAACCGGACAAAACTGTAAACCGATCCTTTAGGATAAGCGAAAAGGCGTACAAAGCGCTAGAAGACGGCGCAGCCAAAGGAAAAATCAGTCTGAACACCTTCGTAAACCAGCTTTTCCTAAATTATGCCGAATTCGATCGGTATGCCAGTAAGGTTCAACCCCTCGACCTACCTAGCCCTCTGCTCAGGCTGATTCTCGATGCCGTCCCAGAAGAGAAGATCATGACCGTTGCGAAGGCCTGGGCAAATAACGTCCTAACCAAGCAGCAAGTTCTTGAGATGTCCGGCTCATTTTCTCGCGAAGGAGTGATTCAAACGATGAAGAAGGTTGCAAACCATGCCAGGTTTGAGTACAGCGACGTAGTCGACCACAAGGGGAAGAGAACCTTTACGATCATTCACCCCCTCGGTCGCAACTATTCACTATTCACTGCTATCTTCATGAAAACAGTCCTGGAACCATTAGGATCAGGCCCAATCAATCACCTAGTAAGCGATGAATCGGTCATGCTCGATTTGCCAAATTAAGTCCTCTTTTGAGTAACGGGCTTCTCGGTAATACCTCATTTTGCATATGACTTTACTTCTCTACGTATACTTTCGAAACTGATCTTTTCTGGATCGTACTCGACGTAAAACATGTGCGTCACATGATTGGTTTCGACCTTTAACACTCCATCCAGCTTGGCAATTGCGGCCCTTGCTTCTTCCATGCGACGCCACTCGTCCCGAAATTGATTTCCGTTCCCAAAGCGAATAGTACCGCTTGCCACCTTCTCCTCCATTGTCTTCTTTCCGCCACAACTCGGTGGAGTTCGTACTATATCACTGGCCGGTATTTTTTGCAGTCAACAGCAATACCTCACTGTCTCTGTTTCATCCTTTCCTGATTACACTTAACTGCAGATTGATGCAAGAAACACGTCCTCACTAAATACTCGTGACTCTCTATGGACGGCTATGAGCAAAACGAGAACAAGAATAATGCCTCTAGCATTCTCATCAGCTACACTCCTCATAGCGGCATCTCTACTCTTTACTGCGATTCCATTGGCGAACGCATCAACATCTACGACCGTGAATGGCAGATTATCTCAGGGTTCTCTTCAGATTCTAAACACACGCGTCGAAAACAGCGGCAACACAATCATACAGGTAAACCGGACCGATATGCTAACAGGCGGCATAGTCGGAACCTGCGTAGATACCATACCCACCACAGTAATAATCCACGCGGATGGCTCGGGGAATATCCACGGGAAGTGTCAGGGCAGAGCCACGCTTCTTGGCAGAACAGGAACCTATGTCGAGGCCTTTTCAGCGACCTTCCAAGCTAACGGGGTAGTGGTAGGCCATGCCTCTCTTGGCGACGGAGCCGGCGGCCTGATAGGTATGCATGGTGTGCAGAGCAATTCTAGTAGTCCAGATGGCAAAACAACATTCTACTCAGCGCAAGTTCACTTCGAGGAATCATAGAAGGAGCGGAAGAAGACAATGAGCACAACTGAAACTATCAGATTGCCCGACTACGCACCCATCCCGCAATCGGCGATGGGCCCCACACTCAACAAGTACGGCTACTACGTCGGCCGCGTCGAACGGAACCTCTACTACATCACAGACGGCATATACCAGTCAGCGTTCCTGACAACATCAGACGGAGTCGTCCTTTTCGACGCACCGCCCACGATCGGCCATAACATCCAGCGGGCCGTCGACGAAATCGCAGCGGCGAACCACGTGAGCAATAAGGTCAGCTACCTCATCTACTCGCACCACCACGCGGACCACGCAGGGGCTTCGTCCCTCTTCGACAAGAGCGTGACACGCATCGGCAATGAAGAAACGCGGCGGCTGTTACTACGCGATAATGATCCTGCGCGGCCTCCGAACGAGGAAACGTTTCAGGACAAACGTACGCTCAAGATCGGGGGCGAACGTATCGACCTTGCATGGGACGGCGCCAACCACACCCCAGACAACACCTTCATCCACCTGCCCGATCACAACACGCTGATGCTCATCGATATCGTGAATCCGGGCTGGGCGCCAATCTACCTCTCCAACCTAACCGAAGACATCCCTGGCTACCTTGAGGCGCCTGCGAAAGCGCTGACATACTCGTGGAAGCACTACATCGGCGGTCACAATGGCCGGATTGGCACACGAGACGACATAACGCTTCACCAACAGTACATGGCCGACATAGTTGAGAGCTCCCGGAAGGCGATCCTCAGCGTCGATGCGACACCCTACTTCGTAAAGTACGTCCAAAACTCATGGGCGGGACTCAAAGGTCTCTTAGACGAGATAGCGCGGACCGCAGCGAAGCCTGTGATCGAAAAGTACACCGGCAAGCTCGCCGCCGCAGACGTCTTCACCGAGAGCACCACTTTCCAGGTGATGCAGTCGATCCGTCTCGATCTCGGACACGGCTCGTATGTGCACCCATGAATACGACCTGCTCTCCCACCTTTTTTTCGCACCGCAGGAATGAAGCCGCAAGGGTGCGTCGCTCCGGTCCTGAAGGCCCAGAAAGGATCAAGGCCTCTGGTTATATGGCCGGGGTCCTGACAAGTTGAGAAAAGAGATATCGAAAATTTTTGTAGTGATTGGCGACGCTCTGGCTATTTTCGAACACTCCACTGGAAAGTGGCATGTCGTAGAGGAGCTGCAAGGCAAGGACCCCCAAGTTGTTGCACTAGACCCATCTAGACCTACCAGAATGTACTGTGGAACGTTTGGGAAGGGCCTCTGGGTCTCAGACGATCTCGGAGAGAACTGGAAGAATAACAAGAATTTCGCGCCGACACCCTCAGCAGGTATCACCTCTCTCGGAGCGAGTCCCAAGAGCATCTATGTCGGAACTGAGCCCAGCAAGATCTACAGGTCAAACGACGGTGGCGAAACCTGGAATCACATGTCTGAGCTTGAGCATCTGCCATCGTCGAACAGTTGGAGCTTTCCTCCTAGACCAGACACGAGTCACGTCCGGACGATTTTGTGCGATCCGGTGAAGGAGGAGATGGTCTACGCGGCAATAGAGGCCGGGGCTCTAGTCCGCAGCTTCGACGGCGGTGCCCACTGGAAAGACAGAGTAGAGGGAGGACCGTTCGACACGCACAATTTGGCAGCGAGTCGCAGTGGACCTGGCAAACTTTACTCCTCAGCAGGTGATGGGTATTTCGAAAGTAGCGATTACGGGGAGACCTGGCGGCGGAAAATGCGCGGGTTGGCTCAACGCTACATGTATGGCGTCGCAGTTCATCCCAATGACCCTGACACTGTGCTGGTCTCCTGTTCACCCGCTCCATGGAACGCCTACAATTCGGCCAATGCGGAATCGCACATTTATCGAAAATCGAAAGGAGAGGAGAGTTGGGTCGAGACTACAGATGGACTGCCAAATCCGCGGGGGACCACAGCCAGCTTCCTTATTCCCAGCGAGGACTCCCTCGGGGAATTCTACGCCTGCAATAACAGAGGGATCTTCAGCTCTCAAGATTCGGGACGATCATGGAGAGACCTCGAAGTTCCTTGGAAACAGTCATTCAAGTCGCAGCCCGTAAGACATGCTGCATTGAGCCCGTCCTAACCTATCGCGGCGAATAGGCAAGGGATCCTGGATGGGGAGCGAAGTCTTTGAAATGAAGGTGGTCGAGTCGCGCCAGATCACCCCTTCGATTCACAAGATACTTCTGAAAAAACCTGACACTTTCAAATTCCTTCCCGTCCAATTCACGTT
>Ga0209055_1001923_pt1 | contig 13329 bp, 13 predicted proteins | sample GraSoiAngelo_110_FD_185875 | JGI IMG/M metagenome (GOLD analysis project Ga0209055, IMG submission 185875) | Grasslands soil microbial communities from the Angelo Coastal Reserve, California, USA - 14_0903_12_30cm (SPAdes) (version 2) | ecosystem: Environmental > Terrestrial > Soil > Grasslands ... | reverse complement strand
TGATGAAGCTCCTGCCGCAGGTGCTTCATCAGCGGCGGCACGAAAAGCGTCCAACCGTACTGGAAGTTGGCCACCGCCACCATGCTGAGCACGCTGAAAAAGAGGATGAGCCAACGGTTGTCGAGGAGAGCCTGTATCCCTGTCTTTCGATCCGCCGGAATTGCGGCCATGTTTGCACCTCCTAGGCTTAAGGGCCCCATGGATACGCAAGCATTACTCTGACTCTACTATTTCCCCCTGACCCTGCTCCTTACTTGAGGAAGAAGCACGAAGCAAGGTCGAGCGGCAGGGTCCCGCCCGTGTTCTACTTGGGCGGATGATCGGTTTCCACCTCTTTCAGGAACGGGATCACGCCGGGAACCAACCACTTGTCCCACATCTGGTCCACTTTGCTCTGGAAGTAATCAATGTCGTCGTCAGTGAAGTGCGCGAAGCGACCCTGCCTGAGCAGGTAGTCGCGCACTGGGAACCGCTTGTAGCGCCCCTCGGCGATCTCCTTCGTCTTGCCGTACAGTCTGATCACGCCCTCTTCCACCTCGTAGAGCGGCCAGACTCCCGTCGTCACCGCCAACTCGCCCATCTCGTGTGATTGCATGGGATCGTAGTCCCAGCCCTTGGGGCACGGGTCGAGGGAGTGAATGAACGTGGGTCCGCCGATGGAGAGCGCTTTGCGCACGCTATTCATCGCCTGCAGAGGATAGGACATGCACACCGTGGCGATGTATTTGCATGTGGGGTGGCCCGCCGCCAGCATCCCCGCCATGTTCTTCTTCCAGCGATGGTGCATGATGCGCTTCATCTTGCCCGGAGGGCTGAAGGTGGTGTGGGCGCCGTAGGGTGTGCTGCCGGAAAGCTGAATATCGGTGTTGGCGTAGGACTCATTGTCGTACATCAGGATGAGGAGGTTGTAGTCGGGATGCGTCAGCGCCGCGGAGATCGCCGACAGGCCCATGTCCGCGCCGCCGCCATCGCCGCAGAAGGCGATCACATTGATGGGCTCGTCCTTGATCTTGCCCTTGCGCATCAATGCCTTCAGACCCGACGCCGCTCCCATCGCGGCCGAGCCGCTGCTGCCCAGTTGCGTGTGCATCCAGGGCACGACCCAGGAGGTGCTGTAATACGTGGTGTTCGCCACATACATGCACCCCGTGCTGCCCAGCACGACAGTCCGGGGCCCCGCCGCCTTGGCCATCAGCTTCATCACCAGGGCCGATTCGCAGCCCTGGCAGGTCCGGTGGCCCGAGGTGAAGAACTCCTCGAGCGGCATCTTCTTGACCCCTTTGATGGGGTCCAGTTGCTGCGTGGGCTGAATGTCTACGAAAGTGGCCATCTCTTTCCTCCCTAGCGGTTGAAACGAGTCAGGCGATCGGACTGGCCCGCTATTCGCGCAACCCGATCCACTGGGTTAACGGTTGCGGCTTGCCCTCCGCCGCATGATAAACAATGTCGCTCATCTTCTTCACGTCGGGCAAGGTGACCTCGCGTCCGCCCAGGCCGCAGATGAAGTCGAGCATCGGCGGCCGCTTCGCGGCCGGGTACATCGCCGCGCGCACCTCAGTGGCCAGCACGCCGCTCAAGTACGGCGAGCCGAGGGAGAAATCGCGGTCGATGATCCCCACGGCGGAAAAGCGCCCGAGCGTCTTGGCCAGCTCCTCGGCCGCAAACGGCCGGAACCAGCGCACGCGCACAAAGCCGACTTTCTTCCCTTCCTTGCGCATTTCGCGGATGGCCACTTTCACCGGCGTCGAGAGCGTTCCCATGCCCACCAGGACGATCTCCGCGTCCTCGGTCTGGTATTCCTCGAAGAACGGGTTTCCATAACGGCGGCCGAAGATCTGCTCGAACTCTGCGTAAGCTTCGCGGATGACGGTGTAGGCCCGCTCCATGGCCGCCGCGGTCTGACGGCGGATCTCCATCAGCCAGTCTTCGTTGACCTGAGGGGCCACGGTGATGGGGTTGTCGGGATGCAGCAGCAGATCGCCCCGATTATATGGGGGCAGGAACGCGTCCACCTTCTCCTGCGACGGGATCTTGACCAGCGCCTGCGAGTGGGTCAGAAAGGCGCCGTCGCAACTGATGGCACAGGGCAAGAAGACGCGCCGGTCCTCGGCCACGCGATAGGCGATCAGCGCAGTGTCCAGCGCCTCCTGTGGGTTGTCTACCCACACGAGCTGCCAGCCCAGGTCGCGCACCGCCAGCGCGTCGTTGTGCTCCACGCCGAAGGCCCCGGGGTCGTCCAGGGCCCGGTTGCCTACCATGGCCACCATGGGGATACGCAAACCCGGGGTCACAGTCAGCGCCTCGAAAGCGTACATCCAGCCCACGCCGCTGCTGCCGCAGAACACGCGCGCCCCCACCGCCGAGGCGTGTTTCACGATCTCAAACTGTGAGTGTTCGCTTTCCGCGACGATGTATTCGCAATCCAGCTCCCCGTTGGCCACCAGCTTGGCCACGTATTGCATCACCGTATCGTAGGGACGAATCGGGTAGGCCGTGATCACGTCCACGTCGGCCAGCTTGCAGGCCACCGCAATGGCTTCGCTCCCGGTGATCAGGGCTGTCTTGTCAGCCTGTTGCTCGAGACTTGCTACCGCCTGCGCCATGACAATTCTCCCCCTTGACGGATTCTAGCCTTCGCGAGCGATCTCCAGCATTTCCGGGACCTGCTCTTCATATTGCCCGCGGTAACGGAAGCCGTGCGACCGTTGCGGGCCTGGGCCGTGCTCGATTTTCTCCAGCAGCCACTTCTTGTAGCCTTCCTTGTCCTTGTTCCACATCTCCCACTGGCTGTCGTTGTCGCGGAACTGCGTCTCGTTGACCATGGTGACGCATTTCTGCACCGGGCAGACCGCCTCGCAGACGCCACAGCCGCAACACGCTTGCATATTCGCGTCGTACAGGCCGTCCGGCGTGACGTCGAAGCAGGAGTCCGGGCATTGTAGCCAGCACAGCGTGCACTTGATGCAGGTATCGAAGTCCACGACCGGTCGCATAGTGCGCGTGCTGAACTTCTTGAAGGTCGGGTTGCGCTCCGGCTGCCAGCCGCCGACCTGCTGGGTCGCCGTATTCTCCATGGCGTGGCCCCGAGGAATGGCGGGAATGGTGACGCCTTCCCGCATCTCCGACCACTTTGGCAATTCAAACTTAAAGGGCTCTTCGGGATTCCCCTGGTTCGGGGGCACGGTGACCGTGGTGATGCGCTCGTAGGAGCGCGCTGCCGAGGTGGCCTTCAGCTCATCCTTCCACTCGGCGCGGATGGCTTTCTGAACCGACTCCAGGCTGAACAGTTCCGGCAGGACCTTGGCGATCGCGCCGAGGATGCGCACGTCGCTGTGGTCTTCCTTGTACACCCACAGGCCGGAGAAGCTGGGAATGCCCTTCACGATCGCCAGTTGGTAGGGGTATTCCTTGCGGTGGCACATCTCGATGAGGGCTTCCGGCTCCTCGCGCGAGGTCACGATCAACGTGCCGCCTGGCTTCAGCAGCCGGTTGATGGGCTGCAGCCCGTACCACGCCCACGACTCTACGCCCTTGCACAGCGTGTCGTCCACGGCGATGCTGATGTCCACTTCCTTGGGCTCGTACTTGGCCATCCCCTCTTCGAGCGTCTGGTCGTCGGTGGCCACGATGGCGAAGTTTTTCGCCGGAACCCCGTTGCGCTCCGGGCTGTCGCCGTAACGCCCGAAGGAGATGCCAGGCTTGCCTTCCTGGTGCGCCGCCAGAACGATCGCCCGGCTGATGTTCTTGGCCAGTGTCTTCTGGAAAATTCCTCGATAAACAATCTCCACCGCGAATAGCCGGCCCATCTGGAACCTCCAGTTCTCTAGAACTTCTTCAGTACGATCTCCTCGATTTCTTCTACGTGTTGATACATGGCAGCCTCGGCGCCGGCCGCGTCGCGCCGCTTGATAGCGTTCAAGATCCGCTGATGGCCTGCCAGGGACCTCTGTAGGCGCCCTTCCACTTGCAGCGAGCGCGCCCGGCTCTCACGCAGCAGGTCCATCAAAACGTCTAAGACTTTGAGCACCACGCTGTTCTTGGCGGCCCGTGCGATGGTGTAATGGAACTCAGAGTCCTCTTCGATGGCCAACTCCCCACTGCGCACCTTCTCTCTTTGCCTTCGCAGGATGGCTTCCAGGTAGGCAATCTCCTCAGGGGCAGCGTGGGTAGCCGCGCGCGCCGCCAGTGGCGGCTCAATCATTTTGCGCACGTCCAGGAGTTCGCCCACCAATTCACGCTTGCGAAGCAGCATGGTGGCCAGAGGATTCACCAGCGAGTCTGCCGAAAGGTCGCAAACGACTGTGCCATCCCCCTGGCGCGGCTCCACCAAGCCGATCAATTCCAGGGCTCGAATGGCATCCCGTACAGAACTTCGGCTGACCTCGAACTTTTCCGCCAGTTCGCGCTCGGGGGGCAGCTTGTCGCCGGGCTTCAGCGACCCTTCAATAATCTGTCGTTGGATCTGCTTGGCAACCTCTTCGTAGAGTTTGGTCTTCCGGACCGCCTCAAATTCGGCTTTTACCGTTGCTACCAGGTGCGTTCTCCCCGGGCCACTGGTCTGGTTATCAGACCACTGGCGCACTTCATATCAACGCCCGAGGGTGCTTGTCAAGAGCTTTCTTGGTTGCAGGCAGGGAGCGAAATCCGGCGGACCTGGGTGCACCAGGCAAATATATTAAGGTCCGCTCTGGCGTGTCCGGAGTCAGTCTTATAAAGCGAGTTAGCTAAGCAATTGAAAGAAGAGGAGATTCCTAGGTTACTCTCGCAGAAAACAGCTCATTTTCTAACGGAGCCAGGAGGATAGGGCTTGCCAGGCCCCCAGGATGAAAAGCAGCACGGCAAACACATGCCGCATGCGTCGCGGGGTAAGTCTCTGCGCCAATCGGCTGCCCAACATCCCGCCCAGGAAGACGCCGGGCATGAGTAGCAAGCCGACTTTCCAATCTACTTTTCCTGCCTGCCAATAGGTGAGGAAGGCCAGCAGGCCCGTCGGCGCTACCAACGCGAACAAGCTCGTGCCTTGGGCCTCGTGCTGTTCAAACCCGAACAGCAGCACTAGCAGGGGCACGAAGAATGCGCCTCCACCGACACCGAAAAGCCCGGCCAGCGCGCCCACGCCACTGGCTAGGGCAAACACCCCCCACAGGAGGGTGCGCCGGTCAGCCATTCGCTTTCCCCACTGTTTCTAGCCCACTGCTCCTCGGCCAGAGCATTACTGCTGAAACCATCAAGAAGACTCCGAACATCCCGCGGAGATGCTTCGATGGAATTCGGATGGCTATAACGCTGCCGAAATATCCCCCAACGAGAAAGCCCGTAGCGCATGCCACTCCCGCGCGCCAGTTCACGTGGCCCTCTTTCCAGTAGTGGTAAAGCGCTCCCGCCCCGATCGGCGGCAATTGCAGGAATAGCGACGTTCCCTGCGCCAAGTGCTGGTCCATTCCAAGCAGGTACACCATTGCCGGCACCAACACTATTCCCCCACCGATGCCCATCAAGCCCACCAGGATCCCTACCCCCAATCCCAGTACCATGATATCGATCCACATAGTTCCTCGCTCGGTGTCCAACCCGTGAGCCCGCCATCTTCCTTCAGATCGAAACAGCGGGCAACAGGATTTGCGGGGCCGAACGCGGGCGCTGCCGCGCTTCTTATTCTCTTTGGCGATTCCTGCTTCAGTTCAGTTACCCGGCGATCGTCGAGGCCGCGCAGTCACCCGCCAGCACCACAAAATCGTCCTCTGCTGATCTGCAAAGCCGCAGATCGGGCCGGCGTGTGCCGCACGCGCCTGCGCATGTGCCCGCCGGCATGATAGACTGCGCAGCTTTCTGTTTTCGCACCCACACTGCGGGGAGGTCTGCGATGCTTCATCGGCGTAAATCGCTTGGAAAATCACTGACAGCCGCTGCCGGACTGCTGCTGGCACTTTCCACGCACCTGGGAGCGGAGACCAAGCGCTTCAAGCCCACTACTGGCGTGCAAACGTTCGCCGTTCGCGAGCCGGTGCTGCGGTTGAACCCCGGCGATATCGTCGAAACCGAGACGCTCTACGGCGGCTACTATGCCCGGGCCGGCGGCGAGTGGCCGGGCGAGGTGGGACCCTTCTACATCGAGGGCGCCACGACGAACGACACGCTGGCGGTGAAGATCTTGCGACTGCACCCGAACCGTGATCACGCTGTTTCCACCCATACTCCGGGTTTCATCAGCGCCATCGCCAGCGACCGCTACACCCGTATGCTCAACCCGCCCATTCCCGCGCGGCGCTACGTCTGGCGGCTCGAGAAGAACGGCACGCTCGGCGTACTCGACTTGCCGGAGAGCAAGAAGCGCCTGGAGGTTCCTCTCAGCCCGATGCTGGGCCGCGTGGCCGTCGCACCGGAAGGCGAACAAGCTTGGGCCGGGCTGTGGCCGGGCAATTTCGGCGGAAACATGGACGTGAGCGACGTCGCAGAGGGCGCGACCCTCTATCTCCCTATCTTCCACGATGGCGCTTACTTCTATTTCGGCGATGGCCACGCCCTGCAAGGCGACGGCGAACTCTGCGGCTCGGGGCTGGAGACCACCATGGAAGTCATTTTCCAGTTCGACGTGATCAAAGGACGCAAGCTCGCCTGGCCGCGCATCGAAACGAGCGAATTCATTATGACGATCGGCAGCGTGCGACCCCTGTCCGATGCCCTGCGTATTGCTGCGGTGGAAATGGTAGAGTGGCTCGAGGCAGACTACAAATTTGACAAGTGGGAGGCTTACCAGACGGTCTCGCAACTCACTCAGATCCGCGTGGCCAATATGGTCGATCCGAACTACGCGGTGGTTGTGAAGATGCCGAAGCGCTACCTGCCGCGTTGAGTGAACCTGGCGGAACACGGCGAAAGCAGCGGTGGCCCGGAGCCCGCAATCATACGGAATTGCGACAGCAGGAACGAAGTGCCACGCTGCGGCTCCGCTATTGACGCAACCGATTAGCAATCCTAGTATGGGATTTGAAGAGTAGGGGCTGCGATCTTGTTTCATATGGCAATATCGGACTTCAGGCAGAGCGCTCGAACACGAAGCGCAGGTCTGAAACGGTTAATCTGGCTGGCAGTTTTCGTCCTGGCCATCAGCAGCCTCGCCGGGGAGCCCTGGGACAAGCGGCCCCAGCAGTGGAACCTGGCCGAGACCTACCAAATCCTGAGCGACTCGCCCTGGAGCCCGTCGAAAACCGCTGTCGAACTGACTTTTGAAAAGCGCTACATCGATCCGCTCACCAACCGCCGGGTCGAATTGCCCAACGCAAACCGGGCCACCGCGGTGGAGCGCGCGCAATTTGGGCGACAGCCTAAATCCGAGGTGCCCGTGCTGTGGTGGTCGGCGAAGACGGTGCGCCTGGCGCAGCAGCGTTTGCGCCAGTTGCGCGACCCCGCAGCGCTGCGGGAGCCGCTGCGAGCGGATGAGCTGAAGGACTTCGTGCTCATCGTTGAGGGCACGGAAGCGCTGCGTATTCTCAGCGACTCCACTGAAAATTTGCGCGAGACAGTCTTCCTGGAAGTGCCTGGAGGGCTATCGCTCGATGTCTCCGACGCCCGTTTCGTCGAGGGAGTGAAGGCGGGAGAAGACTTCGTGGAGTTTCACTTTCTGCGTCAGATCGAAGGGCGGCCGACGGTGAGCCCGGACGCCGATCGAGTAGTGTTTCACTGTAAGGCCACCGCAAAGACCGCGCGCCCTGGTCGGCCGGACTCGATTTCCATCCGCGCCGAATTCGAGCCGCGCAAGATGCGCGCCGCCGGCCGGCCCGACCTCTGAAGCTCCGCAACGCGGAAGCGGGAAGGCACCTATCAACCCTGGCCGGTAGCCGCCATCCACCCGAACATAAGCCCTGCAACACCTGCTAAGACGGCCGTCATCGTGAAGCCGGCATGCGTATACTCGTGCGCAGCCGCGCCCAGCAATATTACGGCCGCGGCCCCGCGAACGATTCGCTGGATCAGTTTTGAGTTCATGAATAAATTCTATTCTCCCGAGCAAACTCGCGGCTACCGGATCAGGTGATATTTCATCTGGCGTGGAAGCACCCAGCCAATCTTGTCGCCGTCGAGCGCGGCATCCTCTTCCTGGCCGACCCAGAGTTCCTGGCTGTTCCACTCGGGCACAGGTGTGCTCGCAGCGAGCTCGATGGAAAACCAGGTGTTCGGCAGCATTAGCACGTCGCCGCGTCCCGGTACGCCTTGCTGGCGGTCCCACAGCCCGATCAGCGGCCCCGCGCCGTGCCCGTGGTCGCCAATCGGATGGGAATAAATCGAGCCTTTGATGCCCGCGGCCTTCATCGCGGCCAGTGTTTCGGCCAGGATTTCGTTGCCCGAGCGGCCGGGCCGCATACGTTCCATCAGCAGATCCTGCAGCCGGTTGCTGGTGGCCAGCGCCTTCTGGATCCCGGCGGGAGGTTCGCGCTCGCCCTCGCGCAGCACGTAGCCCATGTGCTGCGTATCGGTAGCCAAGCCCATTGCCTTGATGCCGAAGTCCACGTGAAGAACGTCGCCGCGCTGGATCACCAGGTTGTCCTGGTCGGCGAGCACGGAGTCGTGCTTCAGCCCCGGGCGCTGCACGTCCACAGTGGGATGAAACCACGTGCCCAGGCCGCGGTCGTTCAACTGTTGCCGAAGCCACCACACCAAGTCGGTATTCGTGGTGACGCCGGGATGGATGACTTCGCTTGAAAACGCGCGCTCGATGAGATAGTGCGCCGTCTCCATCAACTGCCGGTAGGTGGGAAGCATCTCCGGCGGGCGGATCGAGACGTATTCGAGCGCGAGATTCTCTGCGCGCACGAACCGCGAGATCCACTTCGGCCCCAGCGCGTCTTCCAGCGCCTCGCGCTCGCCTGCCGAGAGGCCGTCGGAAAACGCGTGCGTGCGCGAAATGTCGATGGCGATGGTAGCAGGGTTGCGCTCTTCGATGAGCTTGCGCAGCAGCGCCCATTGCCCCTGGCCCCAGAGCTCGCGGTTCTCCACCTCCGGGTCGCGATACACGGTGTAGAGCCCGCCGTTGCTTCCACCGCCCAGCGCCACCCGCTCGATTCCCTTTTCTTCGCCGCGGTCGAAGAAAACGTAGATGGTCCGCCGGCGCGCCGCAAAGACGGTTGGCGAAACCAGTGAATAGAACACTGGGTCTTCGTCGTACTCGCGGCAAATCACCAGCCACATCTGCACGCCGTGCTTGCGCATCAACGGCGGCAGCACGCGCTCCAGCCGCACCTTCAGCCACTCCTGGCGGATGGCGGCCTGCTCGCGCAGCGATGGCAGCGGCTTGGGCGGCGTTTGCGCCGCGGGCTGCTCGGCCGTCGCTGCAATCCCCGGCCACTGCGACAACACCAAAAGGATTGCGATCAAAAACCTGCTCATTCCCCAACGACGAACCATCTTCGCCTCCCTGCTTCCTTGCTCTCTGGCGCAGAATCAGCCCGCCATTACTGCCGCTTTTTCTTTCTCCGGTCAATCGTTTTTCTGCAGCTATGACCGTTGCGGAGACCGATCCTCCGGCTGCTAGCACTAGCGAGCGGCGCGGTTGCTATAATGGCCTGCTGCTGGTCCTCCCTGCTGTTGGCTGACCACCAGCCGCTGATAGCTGATGGCTACCTTTCACATCGAGCACTTCGGTTGCCGCGCCACGCAGGCCGATGCTGCCGCAATCGAGCGGCAATTGCTGGAGCGCGGGTTCCTGGGCTCGCGCGGGGCCGCGCAAGCCGACGTGGTCGTGGTAAACACGTGCACGGTGACGGCTTCGGCCGACACGCGGGCTCGCCAGGCCATCCGCGCGATCCACCGCGAGAACCCTGCCGCTCGCATTGTGGTCACCGGGTGCTACGCTCAGCGCGCTCCCGAAGAGCTGGCCGGCCTGGAAGGCGTGGTGTGGGTGGTCGGCAATTCGCACAAGCCGGAAATTCCGCGGCTGATTGACCACATGGCGGCGCAGAGTTCCGGCTGGAGTAGCGCCGAGCAAGGCTTGGCGTCAGAGGGGCAGGAACCAAGAGTCTCGGCTGGATTTGTCCCGCTCGAGCAGATCGATGCCTCGCGCGGAGGAATCCGGGATGGGAACGGCGCCGACCCGATGTCGCTTGCGCGGGCTCCGGCAAAAATCCTGACCGGCAACATCTTTGAGCAGTCCGGCGTGCTGGTCGGGCCGATCCTGGGCGGCGAGGGCGGCCACACGCGCCCGGTGCTGAAAATTCAGGACGGCTGCAACAACCGCTGCGCCTACTGCGTGATCCCGTTTGTGCGTGGGCGCAGCCGCAGCCTGCCTCCCGCGCAGGTGGTGGAAGAGATTCGTCGGCTTTCGGCCGCGGGCTACCGGGAAGTCGTCTTGAGCGGGATCAACCTGGGCAGTTATGGACGCGACTTAAATCCCCGTGTCGAGTTTGGCGAGCTGCTGCGGCGCGTTTTGGAGGAAACATCGCTGGAGCGGCTGCGCATCAGCTCGATTGAGCCAATGGACGTGACGCAAGATCTGATCGCACTATTTGCGTCGACCGACCGCATTGCACAGCACTTCCATATCCCGCTGCAGTCCGGCTCCGACCGTATCCTCGCGGCAATGCATCGCTGGTACCGCACCGCGCACTATGCGCGCCGGGTAGAACTGATCCGCGAGCTACTGCCCAATGCCGGCATCGGCGCGGACATCATCGCCGGCTTCCCAGCCGAAACCGAGACCGACCACCAGGCGACACTAGCGCTCATCAGGCAATTGCCACTCACCTACCTGCACGTTTTCTCTTTTTCCAAGCGTCCTGAGACGAGGGCCGCCGAGATGTCCGGTGAGGTGCCGCCGGAGGTTATCAAGCGGCGCAGCAGGGAATTACACGCGCTGGCTGCGGAAAGGGCTGCTGCATTTCGCGCCGCGCAGCTCGGATGCACGCTCCGCGTTCTGACTCTAAATCGCTCAAGCGAAGGGCGGTTTGGTGAAGTAAGTGCCGTTGACGGTTCCACAGGACACTCGACCGGCGCCTGGACCGGCGCACTGAGCAGTAATTACCTCGACGTGCGCGTGGCAGGCTCCTGGCCTGCCAACCGTATCCTCGACGTCCGTGTCACCGCCTTGAACGGGTCACATCTGATCGGCCAGGCGCTCGACGCCATCCGCTAGACGCGCAGGAACAAATGCAAAAACGAAACACGGTATCCGTGTTGCTTTTCGGTCTTTCAGCCCTCGAAGATGACCTGCGCGAGCGCGGTATTTCCGCTGTGGGTGATGGTCAGGGAGATATTCTTGACTTGGAGGCGGTCGGCAAATTCCCGTGCCGCACCGCGAAGCTGCAACGTTGGCTTGCCGCTCCGGAGGCGCACAACCTCGATGTCCACCCAGCGCACCCCGCTTCGCCAGCCTGTTCCCAGCGCCTTCATCGCTGCTTCCTTGGCGGCAAACCGCCCCGCGTAGCGCTCGAATCGGTTGCGGTGGCGCTTGCAATAGTCGATCTCCTCCGGCGTGAACACGCGCTTGAGAAAGGCCTCGCCATGACGCTCGATCGCTGTTCGCACGCGGTCCACTTCGGCGATGTCAATGCCCAGTCCGACGATCACGCGCCCCTCGGCCGCTCCAGCAGCGCTTGCACGGTATGATTCGCGGTTCGCTAGGCCGCACCGTTTCGCCCCGATTCAGGGGACTCATGCGCCGCAGGGGGATTATAACGCCGGTGTGCTCCCCAAAACGCTATGTAGCCCGCGTCTTCAGACGGGGGGAGTCTAGGCCCTAGAAATCCCCACCTCTGAAGACGTGAGCCACAGAAGGCCTGCAATGAGCTAGAGTATCGGTCGGTTAGCTTCAGAGAGGCCAAGTGAAGTGGCCCCAGGGAGAAACGACCAAATAAGTTCGATCGGAGGGCGGGCGGCGATCCGACGGCGTCGCGCCAGCCAGGCATGGGCCACGCTCCGCTCTGGCGAATTGCAAATTATCCAGGCCACGGCGCTGGCGAAGTTGCCTTGGCTCGTGCATGGTTTCTCGACGCGGACCGGCGGGAAGAGTCGTCTTGAAGGCTTGCCCGATGGGCAGGGCGTGTTGAATCTGGGCTTTACCGGCTGGGACACTCGCGAAGACGTTCTGGCCAACCGTGCCAAGCTGCTCTCTGCTCTGCCTGCTGAGCGGATGAAGCTGGTAACTTTGCGGCAGATTCACTCGGATGTTGTCCATGTTCTCGACGCTTTCCTGGACGGCGTCCAGCGCGGCTTGCCGCCCGCCCACCTTGCTGCGCCGGGCGGCCTGCCCCCAGACCCCCCTAGCGCGCTGAGCGGTGATGCGGTAATCACGCGCGCCTCGGGATGGCTGCTCGGCGTGCAGACAGCCGATTGCGTGCCCATTTTGATGGCGGACACCAAGCAGCACGCCGTGGCTGCGGTGCACGCGGGGTGGCGTGGCACGCTGCGGCGGATCGCTGCGAAAACGCTGGGGCGGATGCAGATGGCATTCGGCACGCGTCCCGAGGACGTGGTAACCGTGCTGGGCCCGGCCATCGGCCGGTGCTGTTATGAAGTGGGCCCGGAGGTGGCGCAGGCTTATGCGGGGCAGTTTGCGCAAGCCCGCGAATGGTTTGACGGGCCGTTCGATCAGTTGGCCACCGGCGAGGAACCAAACCCGCTCAAGTGGCTCTCGATGGCCCCGCCGGGTCACGACCCCCCGCCGCCGCGCGTCCGGCTCGACTTGCGCGCAGCCAACCGCTGGCAGTTGCTTGACGCAGGTGTGAAAGCGTCGAACATCATTTCGAGCGAGCTGTGCACGTCCTGCCGCACTGACCTTCTCTTCAGTTATCGCCGCGAGCATGCCCGCACCGGCCGGCTGATGGCCATCATCGGCCTGCGAGAGAAGTAAGCGCGCTCCTTGTCATGCTGAGCCCCGAAGCGTTTGTCGGGGCGAAGGATCTCAGCCGGTGATGCTTGGCGTGCATTTGTAGGGCCGCATAGCTATACGCCCCTGCAGCCGTTCGCGGCGAAGTCCACTCACAATGGCACCACGGGGGCTTAAGCTATGCGGACGCTCGTGAGGGGTGCAGCAGTGCAGGCGTTTCGAGCAGGGCGAGTTGGCCGCAGGCGGCCATGATGTCCTGCCCGCGCGAGTAGCGGACAAACGCCGGAACACCTTTCTCGGTCAGGATACGGCGGAACTCTTCGATGCGCTCGGGCTGGGGCGGCTGGTAGGGCAGCTCGCCCGGATTCCAGGGAATTAGGTTCACCTTTGCGCGCAGGTTTGCGATTAGCTTCACCACGCGCCGGGCGTCATCAGGCCGGTCGTTGAACCCGCCGAGCAGCACGTACTCGAAGGTCAGGTGCTCCCACGGTCGCAGTGGATAGCGCCGGCAG
>Ga0209055_1001921_pt1 | contig 13339 bp, 12 predicted proteins | sample GraSoiAngelo_110_FD_185875 | JGI IMG/M metagenome (GOLD analysis project Ga0209055, IMG submission 185875) | Grasslands soil microbial communities from the Angelo Coastal Reserve, California, USA - 14_0903_12_30cm (SPAdes) (version 2) | ecosystem: Environmental > Terrestrial > Soil > Grasslands ... | reverse complement strand
TTCTTCTCAGAAGGCTCTCGCCAGCTAGAACTGTTCTGGGCGAGTCTTCTGGCTCAGGGTTTAGAACGGGCAACTCAAGCATTTTACAAGGGTGGATTTCTCCGGGTCATCAAGCGTGAATCTCCCCCAGGGCAAAAATCGCCTGCCCCGATTCCGGATCAGGGCTAGTTCTGCGCCTGTCAAGCATGAAAATGAAGAGTCTGCGATTTCCTCTATGAATCCAAGGGAGGGTTACTGTTTGTTAATTCCCTCCCAACTGCGAGTTTTGTGTCGCGGGAAATTTTTTTGTAAATTCTATAAAGGGGTCCTCCGCCAAATGGAAACCTTTCCTGGCGAGATTACCGGTTTCTCGCATAGAACAGCCGAGTCAGCATTTTTCAGATAGCGTACTGCTGGGATAATGGAAGCGTGAACTGGGCATCATATGGAATTCCCTCTTTTATTCGAGATCCGGGCTTATTCTGAACGATTTCTCGGACCGGAAATGCTATCTTTTCTACTCTGAAGGGTAAGTTTTCCCTTAACCCTTACTATTCATACTCTAAAAAGTATGTTCTTGGTCCATGAAAACCCTGAAAACAGAGAAACGCCAACCGTCAAGGGACTCCTTTGGAGCGCCCAAACCTCCCAGACCCCCTGCGACCCCTACCCATAGGACCCCTGCCCTCACCACTCAGACCCGGACAGTATGTTGGACCACGAGAAGAAGAACTCGGAAGAATACTCAAAGAAATACTCGACAAACTAACAGCGATAGAAAACAGACTGAAAACGATAGAAGAACAACTCAAAACTAGGAGATAGTCCCTGCATCGATCGGACACAAAAAACTCTCCGACGAATTCCTATAGAGGGACGATTCGGCAACGGACGCCATGTCTTAAATTAGGGAAGCACCCAGGAATCTAGAAGAAATTAGGGCTTGGCAAATGACTCGGCGTTTGATAATTCTTCTATTGATCATTGCGACTCCTCTAGCCATCTTCTCTCTGTTTCCGATTCACACAGCCTCGGCATCGCCGTCTCTCACTGAGAATTTTAGCAATAACAAATTCAATTCGACACTGTGGAAGATCTTCCAGCAAGGAAGCGGTCCAACCGCCGCAATAGCAAACCAGAGGCTTGAAATTACAATACCTGCGAACTCGACGAACGACCCCACAATTGGGGGCTTCGGTGCAAGCCTCGGCAGCTTGTGCAATCTGAGGGGAGACTTCGATATGCAAGTCGCATTTCAACTACTAGTCTGGTCGTCCCAGAACGGCGTCCGAGTCGGACTGGGGCCTTCAGTCGACGGACTTGCCTCAACCTCAACACCTTTCGCGGTGGAGAGAGACAGTTTCTCGATAGGCGACAGTCGGCCAGGCGAATTCTACCTTACACATATGATCGATGGTGTCAACGGACTCACTTCAGCAAATGATCTTGGTGGATATCTCAGAATCACGCGAAGCGGATCCATCGCCACTGGTTATTACATGAATGGAAGCCAGTGGATTCAGATCCACACCGGCCCAGTAACGACCTCCGACACGGGTTTCGGTTTCGCTGCCTGGAGCCACAACTACCTATTCTCTCACCAGACCGAGGAGGTAGCCTTCGACAACTTCACCCTGAATAACGGGACGTTGCTTTGTCCCACGATAACCTTGAACCCCGCATTTGGTCCGGTAGGTACCAAGGTCACCCTGCAAGGGTCAGGATTCCCTTCTCCACAGGGGTTCTACGCGGGAGTCTCCACTATTGAGGTTACTTTCGACGACCAATTTCTAGGCACCACATCCAACAACGGAGGTTCATTCGCCTTCACACTCGACGTCCCGTTCGCTCAGACAGGTCCCCACGACATCAAGGCCATCGATTTCGCGACCAACACAAAGGCGACAGCCAGTTTCCAGGTCACATCTGCGCCGACTGGAGTGTCAGTTAGCATGAGCGTCGGGACTGTTTACTTCCCAGGGGACACAATGGTTGCGAATGTACTAGTGACGTTTGGCGGAGTCCCCCTTAGCACGTCCGGCCTACAAGTGCACCTGAACATGACACGGCCCGACAATTCCAACATTGTACTTAACGTAACCTCGGAAGGGAGCGGGCTCTTCAGGACCTCCTACTCACTTCCCAAGACCACTCTGATCGGGACATACTCTCTGCTTGCAATTGCGAATGCTCCGGCGGTTGGCAATGGCGCCGCCCTCGCAACATTTGAAGTCAAACTCCCATGGCTGAGCTCTCAGGCATCGACAGGCATCATTGCTGGAGTCGCGTCACTAGCGACCGTGGGTGTTGCCCTCGTCTCTTGGCGCAAAGGATACTTCAGAAGATCGTCAAAGGATCCTTTCTAGACTCAGCAACGAGATCCTAAGAATCAATCTTTCGGTTCTCAGGCACGACATGCCGAGCCTCCCAATTTGCGAGTTCGGCCTTGGCCGCCATGATAAAATCATTCTGGCTTAGACCCTTGATAACATGGGTTGAGAACGTCACTCTCACGCGTCGCCATCCTACAAGCATTTCGGGATGATGGTCTTCCAGCTCAGCAATCTTTCCCAGAGAATACGCAAACTCTAGGCCAGAGAGATAGGATTTGAACCGAAACTCTTTCTGTATTGAGCCCGACTGAAGCGACCAGTCAGGGAGCTCCCCTAAACGCTCAGACGCCTCTTTGTTGGTGAAGGGCACGGCATCTTTGCATGGACCACACTTCCCTGAAGCGATGAGGCGAATCCTGTCAGAAATCATTTCGCCAGCCATGACCAGTATGGACACCTAGGATAACCAAAAGGTTTCTTGAGAACTTGCCCGTTGAGAGCAACGCTTAGTGCCCGGAGGTTTCTTACCTAGCGGCGTCCAAGTGAAAGTCAGCCAGGGCCACATGAACGACAGTAGAGCGGCTATCGTCACTTTCCCAGAACCACCGTATCTCCCAGCACGCCACTTTTTCTGAGGTTACGATTTCATCTCTGAGGACGGTGAGGAGCGCTCAGCCGCCTTTCGCAAGAGCTTTCGTTGACAAAGGAAATAGTTAGGAGCACAGGTGCATCGACAACTCTTTATGGATGAAAGTCGCCGCTCAACTTAGTTTCCTTTGAGCAATTACGCGCTTCGCTTCACTAGGCGATTGCTGAACAATCGAGCAGTCACCTCGATCATGATCGTAATTTTCCTACTAACAGGACTACTCGCACTAGGTCGCACACCTTCGGTCGGAGCGTCGAGTCCCAGTTCCTTAACAATAGATGGCTCGGCCGTACAGGGCTGTGGTCACTCCACCAACTCCTGTTCCACGACCCTTACTACGTCGCATCCAGGAGATATTATCATAGCATACACCTTCGAGGCTCTCAATCTTCAACCAACAAACTGCACTTTCTCAATCTCTGACACGGCCAGACTTTCCTGGACATACAGGGCAGGGGCTTACGGCAGGAACGATGGGACCGCAGGTACTACCCGAGATCAAATTGGAGAGTTCTGGGCGAGAGCATCAAACCTCCTGTCTTCCGATAATGTCACCGAAGCGATATCCGGTTGTGCCAGCACAATATATGGAGGAGAGTACAACGCACTGATGGTCTTCGCCGTAAGCGGGGCAAACCTCAACGACCCATTCGATCCCAACGCATTCCTGCCCGCGACGAATAACTCTTACAGCAACACACCCTCTGTCAAGATATCAACCAGCAACCCTAACGACATGATACTTGGAGTCGCACAGCAGACCAGTTACCCGACCCTGACTACGGGCCCCGGATTCACTCTCATATTATCCGGCGGAGGCTATTCGATCTTGGAGTACGAACTGACCAGCGCCCCGGTCTCCGGCTTTCCAGTCAACTTCGGCGATGGGAGCACGTATTACTGGGAGGCAATAGGCGATGCTGTCCAAGCCTCTACGACGCCGGACTTTTTCATCAGTGCCAACCCTGGCAGTCTCACCCTTTCAGCAGGTTCCTCCGGCGCCTCGACCATGACAGTGACATCACTCAACGGATTCTCAGGAACGGTCTCCTTGACAACCAATAGTCCTGCGGGAATCAGCACATCCATAGATCCAACCACGGTCACTGGATCCGGAACCGCAACCCTAACCATCGGAGCAAATTCAAACGGAACATTCATAGTACAAGTGACCGGCGTGAGTGGATCAATTTCTCACACAATCTCAGTCTCGGTCATCGTGCCCAACGGGGGAATAATCTGCCTAACTCAGCCTGGCACGACCTCATGTCCTACAAATGCCCCGTCTCTCACGGGGCCCACTGGAACTCAACTGAGAGTCTCAGTATTCACCCAGGAGTCCGGAGGGCTTAACGGGTTCGATGTAGTACTCTTGGCTGACCACGCGATTCTCCGACCGGCCGCGGTTGACTTAACCGGAACCGTGTTGCTAGGAACCCCGGCAGTCGTTGCGGAATGCCTCGGGGGTATACTAGTTAGAGGTGCTTCATGCAATTCTGCAGATACCGCTGACACGTTAGAACTTGCCGCGACTTCTGCGTTCGGCCAGCCGAACACCCCGAGTCCGACAACTGGTCTTCTCTTCACGGCCATATACAACATAACTGGAACAGCATCCAACGTCCGACTCGGCTTCCAGACTGGATGCGGATCCTCCACTACACCCACAAGCGACACACCATTCTGCGTAGACGTGACAAACGGCAGCCCAGCCCCCGTTCCCGAGTACTTGCTGGGAGCCACGTTAGAACTTCAGGCTCTGACCACAAGTTTCAACGGAGTCACTTTCCAAGTCGAGAGCAGACTGACGAATCAGAGTAGTACTAGCAGGCTAGTTGGAACTGTCCAAGTCACAGCTTCAAACAGCAGCGGTGGCCAAGTGATATTCACAAGGAGTTATTCCGTGAACGTAACATTTCCAGTGACTCAGATGACTTTTCCCGTCCACACAGTCCGCTTTGTCCTATTGATCAGTATCCTGCGGGATGGAATACTGTGTTCTTCAAACGCGATATCTGCCCCGCTCATCCAATGCTTTGCTACTTACAATCCGGACGTTTACAATCAAGGACAGGTCAACATCGTAGATGCCTCAGCTCTCGCCTTCGCCTACGGATCATCGCCGGGTTCCCCCCACTGGAACCCGTACTTCGACTTTGACCTGAGCGGCACCATTGGAATACAGGACGTTAGCGTCGTGTTTCTTTTCTACGGTGCCTCACTTGTAACTTGATCGGATCGATTGGTCTCAGCGACGAGTTCGTTCCAATAGTCTCTTTGGCATCTTGGGAAGACACACAAAGAACTAGGATTGAGTTCGGACTTCGATGAACTCATACTTCTTTGATACCGAGCCTATGACTCGACTGAGAGCTTTCACTCCCCGGAGTAGAGGATACGCGACAAAAACTCCGGGATGACAGCTTTCTGATGCTATCTTGGCGGCTGTGAGAGGAGTTGCAAGGAAGCGTCCAAGCTTACTGTTCATTGGGTATTCGGGGTAGGTTTCCCATAGGACTTTGCCCACCGCGCTCTGCATTACTACATGTTTCAGGTGTTTCGAAAAACTGTCTCTGTAGTGTTCTGAAACGACGTCTTGGTAGACCCTCCATTTCCACCCTTTCTCGAACAGAATATTTCTGAGAGCCCCATCAGTACTCATAGGACAGTCTAAGGGAAAACCACCGACTGATCTGATGGCATCGGTACGGTAGAGGTCATTGTCTATTGAGTAGACCCAAGGCGGTACCAGGCCATGTCTAACGCCGTAGCCGTCAATGGCCTCAAGATATTGACTACCACTCGCAGCTCGTAGACCCTGAACCACGGCCACACGAGGGTCAGAAAGAAGCCGAGGCATCAGAATCTTGAACCAGTCAGGGCTCACACCAACATCTTGCTCGAAAGATGCGAATATTGGTGTATCTACAAGATCAAGGGCTTGATTGGCTTGAAATGGAATCCCGCGGGAATGTGCAGTGACAACGGTCCAGCCGAACCTTTCGCCTATAACGCGGGTTGTGTCAGTTGATCCTCCGTCAACGAGACATCGATGGCAGATGACAGAGCCGGGTACTGCAGTCTCGATACTGTGAAGGCTTCTTTCTAATGTGGACTCTGCGTTGAGAGTCCACATAACTAGGTCAATTTTCAGACCAGAGTAACTTTTGGCAACCGTGTTTTCATCGTTCCATTGCAAGGCCGGGTCACGTCGTCCTGTCTTGGTGCTATGCATCACTCCTCGGCCCTATCTCAATTCTAGCGAAGCTTGCACTAAATCATTATGTTGGCTTCCCCGGTTGAAGAATCAGACACGCGATGCTTGGAATTCCCGCCAAGTGTAAGAACGCCCCATATCCGAATCTTGTAGTTCAAGGCATCAGCAGTAGTCATTTTGCCCATAGTCTTATTTCCAGACATTGCTAGCTTCGTCGTACCATTGTATATCGTGACAATGTCTATCTTTGAAGTCCTCAGGGGTTTCATTGGGGGTTCTCTCAACGCCGCATCTCGCACATCGTAGTTTGATCATGAAGTATTGGTTGGGTTTCACGTCCGTTCTCATGGCCTCGATGATGGGAAGTTAGTTTTCATTGGTCCGTCTTTAAGAATCTAGCCTTGACCTGTTTTCAGGTCTTGATTGAAATGCTCTTCGACTATGTAATCGAAAGCGTTCTTGAAGATCTTATCTGCCACGATATCTGCGTGAGCTTCTGAACAAGCAGCGAACTCGCGACGCATTCGGAATCGTAGTTTGGGGACAATGTTAACGCCCCAGTTGCGCGGGATGGTGTACAAGAACGAGCTTTTCTTTCCGCACACAATGCAATTATGTTCAGCGATTGGATTCTTGATTTTGAACACTACAGTTGAATAATGTTTAGAACTGCTAACCTGCCTCTTGAATTCTCCAAGGAACCAGTCATCCATGGGTATTCGTCTTTTCTTTTTGTTTTGAAGAGGAAACAAATTTACATAGAATGCTGCTTGAAGCGAAATCAAATATTGAGCGGGAAGGATTCTTAACATGCGAGAGTCAAGTGCCATCCTTACCGCGTTGAGCGGATTCCCTCCAACCAGCGAGATAGCGCGTTTCAGCCGACTGGGATCTTCAGAGTCCGAAGTCCAATAGTAGTTGGCGAGCCTGAATAGTTTTGCTTGATGTCGGAGATGGTCCAAGAAGTTCTTTCTGTAATGTCCCGAAATTAAGGTGTTGTCAGTAATCCAATTGTAGCCTAGTTTGAACATATTCTTGCGAAGTATTGCATCTGCAGAGACCATGCACTCGTCCGAGAAACCTCCAGCCCGCCTAACAGCTTCAGTGCGGAAAAACGTGTTATCTATGCTCCAGGTCCAATAGGGGATCCGATTTGTATGATATCGCCACGCGTCAAAGGCCGTCATGGTCTTGCTGCCAGTGAATAGCCGCAACCCCTGAACGGCCCCGATGGTTTCGGCTGAGATGATCAGACTCGAAGTTCTTGCGAACCATCGGGGGTTTAGTATGATGTCATGCTCGAACGCTGCGAAGAACGGTGCATCAACTAGCTGTAGACCATAATTTGCTTGATACGGAATCCCCTTTCTCGGAGATTTCTCCACAGTCCACCCGTAACGGCGTAAAGTGTCTGCAGTGCTATCTTCGGAACCGCCATCAACTCCGATCTTGTGACAAATGGCCTCCGAGGGTATTGCTCGATCGATACTCGACAAACATGTCTCAAGAGTTTTTGAGCTGTTGTAGGTCCACATCACCAAATCCATTTTCAAAGCTTAGTGATCCCCACGATTCCGTGTAAAGAGAAACCTTCTCGCCATCCATAATCTGCTGTTGGTTTCGTTCTTTAAGTCATCGTGGATCAATCTTGGGCCCAATCGTCTATTGCATCAAAATCTGAATAAGACAGATGAAAATCGCCTGTGAACAACTTCTGCGAATCAGAGAGTTATTGGAGCCGGTAATGTCCTTATGGACCCAATTGACATTATTGTTGAAGTTGGAAGCCACTTTATCGGTCGTGGATAATGGTCCGTACGTAAGCATCATCACAGTGACATACAATTCGGAGAGCGTTATTAGAGAATTCCTCGACAGCCTCAGTGCAACAGTGAAGACGCTTGGTCTTGACGCTGAGACGATCATCGTAGATAACGCGTCGAGAGACGGGACTGCTGAGACGCTTCGCGATCTGAATGGATATACCAATCTTCACATTCGCCTCGTACTGAACCGTAAGAACATCGGCCTAAGCAAGGCAATGAACGACGCCCTAAACTTGTCTAGAGGGAGAAAGATCCTGATTTGTAATCCGGACATTGTCTTCACGGACAGTATCGGGGAGATGTTCAAAATCTCTGAACGAATTCCCGCTTTAATTCTTGTACCGCAACTTTATGCAGTGAACGGACAACTGCAAGAGATCATCCATCGTCGTTTCCCTACAATAATTAGTTTCATTTCGGAGGTTACTACACTCAAGGTGCCCATACTGTCACGGATGATCGCGAGAAACATTCGTTATGTCAGTAGAGAGTATCGTAGACCATTGGACACTATAGAACACATGAGCGCTGTTTGTATGCTCGTTGATAGACGAGTCGCTAGAAGACTCGTTCCCTTCTATGATCCTGCATTCCCGGTGTACTGGAACGATGTGGATATGTCAAAGAGAGCCGCTAATCTGGGAATCCGGTGTGCCATCGTGTTGGATGCAAAGGTCTATCATGAATTAGGCCACTCAGTTGCAAGGAGCGATCCAGAAATGATCGCGATGCTTCGTTACAGTTCCCTCGGCGTTATGGGATACGCGAGGCGATGGAACATGCATCCCAATCTTATACATGCTGCTCTATTTCTTGACGCAACCCTTCGTATCGCTCGCGAGATCCCGAAAAGATATCTTGGCAGAAGGACTCATAAGGAGAGGAGGCAGGGTCGCCTTCCCACGATTCAAGAGGCGGCTCGACGATACATTCTACCGTTTAGATGTTCTCTAAGATAACTCATCTGCAGATAATCTCGGTTGATGACGATCGCAAGATTTCTTACCCAGAGGTGTCCTGAACATGAATTGCAGACTTGAGGCATTCTGCTTTGACCACGAGCCGAGGCGGGATAGTTTTGTGATGGCGAGGCGACTATGCAGCCAGACCTCAGCGTAATAACCGTGACTTATAACTCGGAATTGGTCATCTCAGAGTTTCTTGCAACTCTCGACAAAATCGTTGAGGCGCTTCACCTCTCCGTTGAAACGATCATAACAGACAATGCATCTGGGGATAGGACTCAGAGCATCCTTCGCGATGCCCGTCAGAAACATCCGGCGCTGAACGTTTCAATCTTAGTCAACAAGAACAACATCGGTCTTAGCAAAGCGCTAAACTACATGCTAGATACTTGCCGAGGCAGGAGAATAATGGTTTGCAACCCAGATATTGCGTTCACCCAAAGTATTCGGGAGATGCTCACGATTTCGGAGCAACGGCCAAAGTCCGTACTTGTGCCAGAACTCTTCCACTTCAACGGGGCTCCGCAACGGGAGACTTACAGACGGTTTCCAACAGTACTGAGAATAATGTCCGAGTACACGACAATAGGCAATAGTGTTCCCAAATTGTTCGATCGAATAAGGAAGGACTACAAATACAGCGACCGTAGATTTAGATTCCCTCTGGATACATTAGAACAGACAAGTGCGGTGTGTATGCTTCTAGAGAAGGAGGTCGCGAAAATGTTCTCTCCATTCTATGATCCCGCTTACCCAGTTTACTGGAACGACGTGGATATGTCCAAGCGAGCTGAGACCCTTGGTATCCAACTCGCTATCGTGCCCGCGACAAAAATATACCACGGGTTGGGCCAATCCGGAAAGAAAAGTCATCAGGAAGAACTAGCTATGCTGTTCTACAGTTCTCATGGAATGATGGGATACGCGAAGCGGTGGGGAATGCACCCGAACCTGCTTCGTCTGATTTTGTTTATCGACGGTTACCCCAGAATTATCGAGGACCTTGCAAAGAGGATCCTAGGTCGAAACACTAGAAGGTTGGGAAAAGCGGGGAGGCTAGCGTCTTTCAAAGAAACAACTCGTACACAAATTCTGAATTTCAGATGTTCGCTGAGGTGAATCAAGAGTGCTATCATGTAGGGCGTGCTTCAGTACCCTAACGCCTGCAGCATTGAGTCTAGGTAGTCTGCCTCTAGCTAATGCGTTGCAGGACGAGCCACACGCAAATGTGGAAACCTATCTGTTGACAGTTCATCGCTGCATAGTGTGTGGCCTTGTACAACTGGCTCACAGCGCTCCACCTTCAGAAATGTTCAGCAAGTACCTTTATTCTACAGGCGCGTCAAGAACAATGATTGAGCACTTCGACAAATACGCCGAGTCCCTTGTAAAGTCGCTATCGTCTTCTCAAGACAAGATAGTCGACATAGGCTCTAACGATGGGACCTTACTGAAAGCGTTTCACAAGTACGGCATGCGAAATCTCATAGGAGTTGAACCGGCGACAAATCTAGCTCAAGCAACTCAGAATAAGGACGTCAAGGTAATCTCTCGGTTTTTCGACGGAGACTCGGTCGAGCTTATTGGTCGCGAATCTGCGAAGATTGCAACTGCAAACAACGTTGTATCCCACGTTCCTGATCTGGATGGCTTCGTAAGCAATGTGGCGAAATTGTTGGCGCCTGACGGAACATTTGTTTTCGAGATGCCTTGGGTCATGGATTGGCTCAAACGGGGAAGTTTCGATATCATCTACCATGAACATCTATCTTACTTCGGGTTCCGGCCACTGTCGATAACTTTGGCGAGGCATGGGCTCATAATGACGAGCTTGACCTATTTCTCAGATATTCATGGCGGAAGCTGGCGAGGCACCGCAGTGAAAGTGGGGCATGAACCTGGTCTTTTGAGTGGATCTTACAACAAGCTCGAAGAAATCTTTGACATCGAACTCCGCGAGCTAAGCAGACAAGCATTGGCGGATTTTGAGGAACGCATGCATAAGACTCGAGACAGATTTCGAGGCATGCTAACAGAGCTCAAGAGCCAAGGAAAGAAAATCGTAGGATATGGGGCTCCTGCGAAGGCTACGATTTTGCTAAATTATTGCCGAATAGACAACTCAATCATAGATTTTCTCTCTGACAGCACTCCAATCAAACAAGGGAAATATGTGCCTGGAGTAGACATACCAATTGTATCCCCAGAAAGGTTTCAGGATGCCCAGCCAGACTATGCTGTAATGTTTGCTTGGAACTACGAGAAGGAGATAGTCGAAAAAGAGCAGGCTTGGATTCGAAAGGGAGGAAAGTTCATTGTTCCATTTCCTGAACCCCACATCGTCTCATGAACGCCATGCTGTCCCTTAACCTCGGTTGCGGTTCAGACAAGTGGGGCGATGTCAGAGTCGACCTGGACTTTTCAACTCAGATAGGAGACTGGTCAAAACTCAATTTAAGAGCCGACGCTCATGCTCTGCCTTTTCGCGACAAAGCATTTGTGGTATGCAGGTGTTGGCATGTCCTTGAGCATCTGCAAGACCCCGTTAGAGTTCTGAGCGAAATCCGGAGAGTATCGTTATCTGCAGATGTGAGATTTCCAGTAGATGAAGGATACAAGATGCGGATGCTGATAGGAGTTTTGAACCTGGACTGGCCTACGTTCAGTGATGCATACCTAACCTTTCGCCGTCGAATCCATAGATGGATTATCAAACCATTCGGAAAATTCTCTCTATCAGAAAGATACCTCATGTACCCTGCGTGGGCATTCAAGGGGCGAAAGTCGCGATTTCTTCGACTTCTTGTCCGCAAATACTACTTCGAGTGGAAAGTAGAGATGTAGGAGTCAGTTCGACCGGGATGTCGGATATTCGGCATCATCGGTTGCTAGTACAGAATCTCCATCGAATTCTTAATATCCTATGTTAGTGAACGCGCCATATGCTGAGCGGCGTAAGAGTCCAAGATCTCAAGGCAAACGTGGACGAAAGGGGTTTTTTCGCGGAACTTTTCCGTCATGACTGGAAGGAACTCTTGGGAGACGACAGCCTCGTTCAAACAAATCTCTCCTACAGCTATCCCGGAATGGTTCGCGCATGGCACCGGCACAACCGCGGCCAAGTAGACTATTTCATCGTCATTGAAGGTTCACTGAAAATATGCGCCTACGACGACAATCAAAAGTCTCCTACATATGGACAGCTCGACGAGATACTATCGAGTGGGCGAAGATTGCAGGTTGTTCGTGTTCCAGGTCATTACTGGCATGGGACCAAAGCCCTTGGGGACAAAGCCTCGCTCACAGTCTACTTCGTCAACCGTCTTTATGATGCGAAGAATCCTGACGAAGAGAGGCGCGCATGGAACGACCCGACCATTGTAGATCCCCGAACGTCAAAGCCGTACGACTGGAACAAGCCGCCGCATAAGTAGACTACGTCGAAGGGACTGATTGGGAAGGTTCCTGTTTCATCATTTCCATGACGCCTTCCTCGGTGGTGAGAAACGTCATTCCAAGAGTCTTCTGCGCCCTCTCTACCTGCAAGCAAGTGTTCTTAGGCCTCGTTGCCAGTTGCTTGAACTCGCTGCTAAAGACAGGCTGGACAAGTCGGGTTGAATATCCAAACGACTCTGCCATCTTTACCGCAAACTCATATCTGCTTAGACACGATCTGCCCGCCGTGTGGAAGATTCCGTTGCCGGGGTGCCTGGCAAGTCTGAGAAGAGCCTCAGCTAGATTGTCCGCGAATGTTGGCGAGCTGTACTGATCTCTCACCACTTTGACGATTTCATTCATCTTGAGCTTGTGGACTACAAACATAGCAAAGTTCATCGGCTTCACGGAATCCGAGGCGAGGCCGCTCGTCTCAGGGGCAGTCCAACCGTAAATGACGCTAGGTCTAGCGATTCCGTAACTCGACAGTTTTGAGACGATCTTCTCTGATTCGAGTTTGGTCTGACCATAAAAGTTGAGAGGTCTGGGCACATCGTCCTCTGTATAGTGCCCAATTGATCCGTCGAAGACATAGTCTGTGGAGATATGGATGAGTCGGGCGTTATTTTCTGATGCAGCTTCGACGAGGTTGCTTACTCCCTCAACGTTTACCTTTTGAGCCTCTTCTCTATGGGTCTCGCAGTAATCGACATTGGTTATTGCCGCTGTATTTACAACGACCCTGGGCCGAATCTCCTTAACTAATCTAAGAGTCGCGTCATGGTCTGTTATGTCCAATCGGCTGACTCGAGGGAGCGACGTTTTCCGCTTGTTCGTTGTACTGTATGCTTCAAAGCCATGCTTCGCGGCTAGAGCCGCCAGCTTTGACCCAACCAATCCGCTAGACCCGATTATGAGCAGCTTGTCCAAGTGCG
>Ga0209055_1001920_pt1 | contig 13342 bp, 8 predicted proteins | sample GraSoiAngelo_110_FD_185875 | JGI IMG/M metagenome (GOLD analysis project Ga0209055, IMG submission 185875) | Grasslands soil microbial communities from the Angelo Coastal Reserve, California, USA - 14_0903_12_30cm (SPAdes) (version 2) | ecosystem: Environmental > Terrestrial > Soil > Grasslands ... | reverse complement strand
AAGATCAGCGCGCCCACGCCGGCCGCCAGCAGGCCGGGGACGAGGGACACATCCAGCATCGCGCCGCCGATCCCCGCCGCTTCCATCAGGAGGAACGCGCCCAGGATCGGCGAACCGAGCAGCGTGCTGATGGCCGCGAATGAGCCGGCCGCGCCGGGTGGCGCCCGGCGCCGGGCCGCAGGAGACGATCACTCCGCTGAGGCCGCGCTCCGATCCAGCACAACCACCAGGTTGCGGGCCGAGAGGAGTCCGATCGGCCGCCTCTCCTCGTCGACGACCGTGAGGTGGCGTACGCCCAGAGCGACCATCTTGACGGCAACCATCGTCACGTCCTCGTCAGCCGCGATGGTTGCCGGCCCGGCGGTCATCACGACGTCCGCGCTGACCTGCTCGGGATCGACGCCGTCGGCGATGGCGCCTACCAGGTTCCGCTCGGTGATGATCCCGAGGAGGCGACCCTCCGCCATGACCGCGACCGAGTCGGTGTCGTGGAGACGCATGCGCCTGGCGACCTCGGCGAGGCTGGTATCGGGATCGACGGCGATCAGGGCCTGGGGGGGCAGGTCTCGCACTCTCATGAGCTCACCTCACCTCGTAGCGGACCGGGACCATCGTCTGCATGCTCTTGGGGGGCCTCTGGTAGCCGCGCCTCTGGCGCGGCGGGAGTTCGATGCCTTCGTGTGGTACCGGCTCATAGGGAATGAGGCTGAGGAAGTGGCTGATCAGATTCAGGTGCGCGGCCCGCTTGTTGTCCGTCTCGACGACGTGCCAGGGAGCCTCCTTGATGTCGGTGTAGGCGAACATCTGATCCTTGGCCTCGGAGTAATCGACCCACCTCGCGCGAGCCTGCAGGTCCATCGGACTCAGCTTCCAACGCTTGCTGGGATCGCTGATCCGGGCCTGGAAGCGGCGTTCCTGTTCCTCGTCGCTGACCGAGAGCCAGTACTTGACCAGGATGATCCCCGAGCGCAGGAGCATCCGCTCGAACTGCGGGCAGGTGCGCATGAAGTCGTCGTACTCGTCGTCTGTGCAGAAGCCCATCACCCGTTCGACACCTGCCCGGTTGTACCAGCTGCGGTCGAACAGGACCATCTCGCCGGCGGATGGCAGATGTGCGACGTAGCGTTGGAAGTACCACTGCGTCCGCTCGCGATCGGTGGGAGCCGGCAGCGCGACCACGCGGCAGTAACGTGGGTTCAGCAGCGCCGTCATGCGCTTGATCACGCCTCCCTTGCCGGCGGTATCGCGGCCTTCGAAGATCACCACGACGCGCAGACCCCGGTACCGGATCCACTCCTCGAGCTGGACGAGCTCCACCTGGAGCCGCCTGAGCTCACGGTCGTAGTCCCTGCGGGTCAGACTCTCCGGCTGCGACCGCAAGTCCGGCGACCCCTTCTCCTTGCGCGTCCTGGTCCCCGCCATCAGCGTCTTCGTGACCTCATCCATGAGCATGCCACGACACGGCGACGCGGCGACAGCTCGAACGCGCCCCTATTGCCGCAGCGAGGCGTTCGTCCCGCTCGGCTTCGTGGCCCTCGCATCGATTGGCGACCGTTCCGGCCGACCCGTCGACGGTCACCCGCTGGCCGGTCACGATCCGCTCGGTTGCCCCGGCCAGACCGACCACGGCGGGGATGCCGTGCTCCCGCGCCACGACCGCGCCGCTCGAAGACCCGCCGGCGCGATTGCCACGACCTCGCGCAGGTCCTCGCCCGCGACCGCCCGCCGTGCCTCGGGTTCTGACAGAAAATCGACCAGAGTTACTGCTGGACAATCGTATGGCGCTATGCCTAGGATGGAGGTCGCGGGCAGCGGTTATTGCGCGTTTTTTTGCGGCGTCACCGAACAATTCGACCTGCCCGCGCGTCTCCCGTAGAGAAGAGTGAGGGGGCCGTGTGAGAGGTGGAGGGCCGAACATGGTTGGGGCCGCGGACGGCAGGGGCGGAGCCTGCGCGGATGCGCGCGGGCTGAGACGACGCTGACGTGACGTCCTCCGCGTCCGCGGGCGCGAGCGCCACGAATCGGCCGACCATCGCCGACCTGGTCCACGAGCGCGCGCTCGCGTGCCCGTCGTCCACAGCGGTCGCCGGTGCGGATCAGGAGCTGACCTACGGCGAGCTGGACGGTTGGGCCACGGCCATCGGCGGCGCCCTCCGAGCCGCCGCGCCATCCGGCCGGGAGGACGTGGTCGGCCTCCTCCTGCCCCGGTCGCCACGGCTGGCGGCGGCGGCTCTGGGCGTCCTGTACGCCGGCCGCGCGTACCTTCCCCTCGATCCCGAGCATCCGGTGGACCGGATCGCCCGGACGCTGCGCGACGCCGGCTGCTCGGCGGTGGTCACCACCGCGGAGCTCGCCGGCCGCCTGCCAGCCGGCACGTGGCCGGTCACCCTCCTCGACCGGACGCCGCCTCCGGCCGGCGGCAGCCGCGGGGCGGTCGCCGGAATCCCGCCCGACCATGCCGCCTACGTGATCTACACCTCGGGCTCCACCGGCGAGGCCAAGGGCGTGCAGGTCACCCATGGCAACCTCCTGAACCTCTGCCGCTGGCACGCGGACGCCTTCGCGCTCACCCACGACGATCGGGCGGCGCTGTTCTCCAGTCCCGCCTTCGACGCCGCGGTCTGGGAGCTCTGGCCCTACCTGACCGCCGGGGCCAGCGTCCACATGCCCGACGACGCCATCAGGAACGACCCCTCACGCCTTCGCGACTGGCTGCTGGCCACCGGGGTGACGATCTGCTTCCTGCCCACCGCCCTGGCGGAGCTGGTGGCGACGCTGGAGTGGCCGGCCGGGGCCCCGCTCCGCGTGCTGCTGACCGGCGCGGACACGCTCCACCGGCGCCCGCCCGCGGGCCTGCCCTTCCGGTTCGTCAACAACTACGGACCGACCGAGTGCACCGTCGTCACGACGTCCGGCGAGGTGCCCGCGGAGGACGTGGACGGCCGCCCGCCGAGCATCGGCTGGCCGATCGGCGGCGTCACCGTGCGGATCCTCGACGACGACCTGACGCCCGTCGCGCCCGGCGCGGCCGGCGAGCTCTGCATCGGTGGCGCCGGCGTGGCCCGCGGCTACCTCCGCCGGCCCGCGCTGACGGCCGAGCGCTACGTGCCTGACCCCGGCGGGCGCGGCGCCCGCATCTACCGCAGCGGCGACCGGGTCGCGCTGCGGGCGGATGGCGAGCGGCAGGACCGACGCCCAGGTCAAGATCCGCGGGTTCCGCGTCGAGCCGGACGAGATCGCCGCCGTCCTCGCCCGCCATTCCGACGTGCTGCGGGCCGCGGTAACCACCTGGGAGCCGGTCGAGAACGACCTCCGGCTGGCGGCCTACGTGGTGCCCGCGGGCGGGCGGCAGCCGTCGCCGGCGGCGCTCCGCGCCCACCTGGAGGCCCATCTGCCGGCGCACATGGTCCCGGCCGCGTTCGTGGTGCTGGACGCGCTGCCGCTGACGGCCAGCGGTAAGGTCGACCGGGCCGCCCTGCCGCCCCCGAATCGCCAGAACGAGCCCGCGGCCGAGCCGGGCAGCCCGCTGGAGGAGCGGGTGGCCGACCTCGTGGCCGAGCTGCTCGGGCTGCCCGCCGTCGGCGTCGACCAGGACTTCTTCCTGCTGGGCGGCCACTCGCTGCTCGGCGCCCAGCTCATCACGCGCCTGAGGGACACCTACGGCGTGGAGCTCACCCTCCAGGGACTGTTCGACCACCCGACGATCGGGGCCATCGCGGCCGAGATCGAGCGGATGGTGGTCGAGCGGATCGAGTCCCTGAGCGACGACGAGGTGGAGGCGCTCCTGGCGTGAGCACGCCCGGACACGTGTCGGATCGCGACCTGAGCCTGTACCAGCTCCTGCGCCCTGAGGTCCTGGCCGACCCCTACCCGCTGTACCGGCGCCTCCGCACCGTGGACCCCGTGCACTGGGACCCGTACCTCCACGCCTGGGTGGTGACCCGCTACGCCGACGTCGTGCACGTCTTCCAGCTGTTCTCTGCGGACCGGACGCCGAGCCCGGAGCAGCTCGCGGCGATGGGCATGGAGTCGCTCGGCCCGATCGCGGCGGTGATGGTGAAGCAGATGCTCTTCCTGGACCCGCCCGCCCATACGAGGATCCGCACGCTGGCCGCCAGCGCCTTCACGCCACGCCGGGTCGAGCGGATGCGGGCGCGCATCGAGGGGATCGTGCACCGGCTCCTCGACTCGGTCCAGGACCGCGGTCGCATGGACGTCATCGCCGACCTCGCCTACCCCCTGCCCGCCATCGTCACCGCCGAGCTGCTCGGCATCCCGGTCCACGACTGGCCGACGCTGATCGGCTGGTCGGCCGACTTCGCCGGCGTGCTCGGCAACTTCCAGCACGACCCGGACCGGACGGCGCGCGTGGTCCGCAGCCTGGACGAGATGACCACGTACTTCCGCGAGCACATGCACCGCCAGGTGCGCGAGGGCGGCGACGGGCTCGTCCACGCCCTGGCGGCCGCCGAGGTGGACGGCGGCCGGCTGACGGAGGACGAGGTCGTGGCCAACTCCATCATCACCATGGTCGGCGGCCAGGAGACGACCACCAACCTGATCGGAAACGGCGTGCTGTCCCTGCTACGCCACCCCGACCAGCTCGATCGTCTGCGCCGCGACCCGTCGCTGATCGAGTCGGGGGTGGAGGAGCTGCTCCGCTACGAGAGCCCCAGCCAGCAGACGGCGCGGATGGCGCCGGCGGACGTGGACCTGGGTGGCCGCCGGATCAAGCGGCGCCAGGCGGTCATCGCCGTGATGGGGGCCGCCAACCGCGACCCCGAGCGCTTCCCGGACCCGGACGCACTCGACGTCGGACGGCAGAACAACCGGCACGTCGCCTTCGCCTGGGCCGGCCACTACTGCTTCGGCGCGCCGCTGGCGCGCCTCGAAGGACGGATCGCGTTCGCGGCGCTGCTGCGGCGGTTCGCCGAGCTGCGACTGGATCCCGACGCCGAGCTCACGTGGCGCCAGAACCTGGGCCTGCGGGGCCTGGTCGCTCTGCCGGTGCGGTTCTCGCCGGTGCGCTGAAGGGTGGCCGTCGGGTCGGGGCCCGCCCGCGACAGGCTGTCGGAGGCCAGGCGTGCGCTCCTCGAACGCCAGCTGCGCGGCGGCGCCAGGGTGCCCGCGCCACCGGCCATCGCCCGCCGGGCGTGGACCGGCCCACGCCCGCTCTCCCCGGGCCAGGAGCAGCTCTGGTTCCTGGCCCGGCTGGCGCCCGCCTCGCCGGTCTACAACGAGTCGCTGGCCGTCCACTGCCCGCCGGACACCGACGTCGCGGCCCTGGAACGGGCGTTCGACGAGGTGCGCTCCCGCCACGAGGCGTGGCGCACCGTGGTCCGCACCGAGGCGGGCCAACCCGTGCAGCTCGTCCTGCCGCCGGCGGCCCACCGCCTCCCGCTGGTCGACCTCGGCCACCTGCCCCCCGAGCGGCGGACCGCGGACGCTCTGCGGCTGGCCGCCGAGGACGCCCGCCGGCCGTTCGACCTCGAGCACGGGCCCCTCTGGCGCGCCCTGCTCGTCGCGATGGGCGAGGACGGGTACCGCCTGCACCTCACCCTCCAGCACCTGATCTTCGACGGCGTGTCGCTCTACCAGGTGCTGCTGCCGGAGCTGCACGCGCTGCACGAGGCGTTCCGCGAGGGGCGTCCGTCGCCGCTGCCGGAGCCGCCCGTCCAGTACGCGGACTACGCCGCCTGGCTGCGCGAGTGGGCTAGCGGACCGGCAGCGACCGCCCAGCTCGGGCGCTGGCGCGACCGGCTGGCGGGCGCGGCCGAGCTCCAGCTCCCGGCGGACCACCCGCGGCCGCCGGTGCAGAGCTTCCGCGGAGCCTGCGCGCCGGTCCGGGTGCCCAGGCACCTGGCCGACGGGCTGAAAGCGATCGCCCGCGCCGAGGGGGTGACGCTGTTCATGGCGGTCCTGGCCGCCTTCCAGGTGGTCCTCCACCGGTGGACCGGCCAGGACGACCTCGTCGTGGGAACCATCACCACCGGGCGCAAGCTCCGCGAGCTGGAAGGCCTGCTGGGCTACTTCCTGAACCCGATCGTCCTGCGCACCGACCTGTCGGGGGAGCCGACGTTCCGCCAGCTCCTGCGCCGGGTGCGCGACGTCGCGCTGGCCGCCTTCGCGGACGACGGCGTGCCGTTCGACCACGTCGTCCGGGCGCTCCAGCCCCGGCGGGACCTCAGCCGCAACCCGCTGTTCCAGGTGCTGCTCACGCTGGAGCCGCCGGCGCCGCCGACCGCCCCGGGCTGGGACCTGGTGACCCAGATGGGCATCCACAACGGCACGTCCAAGTTCGACCTGTCGGTCGAGCTGGAGGACCGGCCGGAGGGGCTCGTCGGACGCTTCATCTACGCCACCGACCTCTTCGAAGCGGCGTCGATGGAGCGCCTCGCCGCGCACTTCGCCGGCCTGCTGGAAGCGGCGGTGGCGGGCCCGGACAGGCCGGTCACCCGACTGCCCCTGCCCGGCGCGGAAGCGGTGCGCGGCCCCGCGCGCCAGATCCCCGACCTCCCCGTGCACGAGCTCGTCGAACGCCAGGCGGCGCGCACGCCGGGCGCGGTCGCGATCGAGTCCGGGGAACGGCGTCTCACGTACCGGGAGCTGAGCCGGCGCAGCGAGCGCCTCGCCCGCGGGCTGCGCGCGGCCGGCGCCCGGCCCGACGTCCCGGTCGCCGTGTGCGTGGAGCGCGGGATCGACATGGTCGTGGCCGCGCTGGGCGTGCTCCGCTCGGGCGCCGCCTACCTGCCGCTGGACCCGCGGCACCCCGCCGAGCGCCGCGAGCGCATCCTTCGCGGCTCCGGCGCCTCGATCGTGCTCACCAGCGCCGACCCTCCTCCTGCCGGAGACCTGCCGGGCGTCGAGGTGGCCGTGGCGGGCGACCAGCTCGCGTACGTGATCTACACGTCCGGCTCCACCGGCCAGCCCAAGGGCGTCGGCGTGCCCCACCGCGGGGTCGTCAGCGTGCTGCGCGCGTTCGCGGCCGCCCTGGACGCCGGTCCCGACGACGTCGTGCTGGCCGTGACCACGCCGTCCTTCGACATCGCCGTGCTGGAGCTGCTCCTGCCGCTGGTCACCGGCGGCCGCCTGGTGGTGGCCGGGCCGCGCGCGGCCGCCGATCCCGAGGAGCTCGCCGCCCTCGTGAGGCGCGCCGGCGCGACGCTCCTGCAGGCCACGCCGACCACGTGGCGGCTGCTGGTCGAGAGCGGCTGGCGGGGCGCGCCCGGCCTGCGCGCGCTGAGCGGCGGCGAGACGCTGCCGCGCGACCTCGCCGACCGGCTGCTCGAACTCTGCGGGACCGTCTGGAACGGCTACGGCCCGACCGAGGCGAGCATCTACGCCACCCTGGCCAGGGTCGCCCCCTCCGGCCGCGTCACGATCGGCGCGCCGGTGGACAACGTCACGGCCGTGGTGGTGGACCGGTGGGGCCTGCCGCTGCCGCCGGGGGTGCCCGGTGAGCTCTGGCTCGGCGGCGCCGGCGTCGCCCGCGGCTACGTCGGACGGCCGGACCTGACGGCCGAGCGCTTCGTCCCCGACGCGTTCACCGGTGAGCCCGGCGGGCGCCTCTACCGGACCGGCGACCTGGTCCGGCTGCTGCCCGGCGGCGAGCTGGAGCACCTGGGCCGGATCGACCAGCAGGTCAAGGTGCGCGGGCACCGGATCGAGCCCGGCGAGGTCGAGGCGGCGCTGCGGCGCCACCCGGGCGTGCGCGAGGCGGTCGTGGTGGCGCGCGACCTCGCGCCGGGCGACAGGCGGCTCGTGGCCTACGTGGTGCGGGAGGGCCAGGACGGCACCGACTACCGCACGTTCGTGCGCGGTCTGCTGCCCGACTACCTGGTCCCCGCCGCCTACGTGACGCTCGACCAGGTGCCGCGCACGCCGAGCGGCAAGCTGGACCGCGCCGCCCTGCCTCCTCCGGCTCCGGTGGCCGCCAGTCACGCCGCCACGCCGCGCGACGGCATCGAGGCCGAGCTGTCCGCGATCTGGGCCACGGCTCTGCGCGTCGACCGGGTGGGCCGCCACGACGACTTCTTCGCGCTCGGCGGCCACTCCCTGCTGGCGACGCGGGTGATGGAGGAGGTCGAACGCCGCTACGGCCGGGGCCTGCCGGTGGCCGCCATCTTCCAGCAGGGCTCGACCGTCGCCGGCCTGGCCGCCCTCGTGGAGGCGCCGGCCCGCTCGACGCCGGTCTCCCCGCTCCTGTCACCGGTGCGGCCCGACGGCTCGCTGCCGCCGCTCTTCGTGGTGGAGCCGGATCGCGCCGGCCTGGTCGCGCTGCGCCACTTCCTGCCCTTCCTGGATCCCCAACAGCCGGTGCTGGCGCTGCTGCCCCGCACTCTGGGCACCCGTTTCGACCGCGAGGGGAGCGTCGAGGCCCTGGCAGCCGAACTCCTCGAGGTCCTGCGCGCGGCGCAGCCTCGAGGTCCCTACCGGCTGTCCGGCTACAGCTTCGGCGGCGTCCTCGCCTACCACCTGGCCGGCCGGCTGCGGGAGGCCGGGGAGCCGGTGGAGTTCCTGGCGCTGATGGACACGATGGCGCCCGACCTGGCCCTCCGCCACAGCGAGCCGTTCATGAGCGGCGGGACGCGGGTCCGCCGCCTGCTGCTGACGGCTCCGTCGCGGTGGCCGCGCATGCTGTGGGGCGCGGCGCGGCGCACGAGCGGCAGGCCCGTCGCGGCGAACCCGGACGAGTTCGACGCGGACGGGGCGGTGGCGCTGCTCGGCCGGTACCGCACCGCTCCCTGTGACGCGCCGCTGACCGTCTTCAGCAGTCGCTGGCAGGGCCGCTGGGCCCGCGACGCGGCGCTCGGCTGGCCCGGCGTGCACGCCGGCCCGCTGGCGGTGCAGGTTGTGCCCGGGGACCACCGGACGATGCTGCTGCAGCCGCAGGTCAACGACCTGGCGTCCCGGTTCGCCGGCCTGCTGCGCGCCGTGGCGCCGCGGCGCCACCCGGGCGCCTGGCGCGTCAGCGTGGTCGTCCCGGCGCGCAACGAGGCGGTCAACCTGCCCCACGTCCTGGCTCGCATCCCGCCCCTCGTGGACGAGGTCGTGCTCGTGGACGGCGGCTCGACCGACGACACGGTCCGCGTGGCCCGCGAGATCCGGCCCGGCATCAGGGTGCTCGCGCAGGCGGGCACCGGCAAGGGGGACGCGCTGCGCCAGGGGTTCCTGGCGTCCACGGGCGACATCCTGGTGGCCATCGACGCCGACGGCTCCACCGACCCGGCGGAGATCCCCCTCTACGTCGGCGCGCTGCTCGGCGGCGCCGACTTCGTCCGCGGCTCGCGCTACCTCCAGGGCGGCGGCAGCGCCGACCTGTCGCGGGTGCGGTCGCTGGGCAACCGCGCCCTGGTGACGCTGGTCAGGCTGCTGTTCCGGAGCAGCTTCTCGGACCTGTGCTACGGCTACACCGCGTTCTGGGGCCGCCTGCTGCACGTCCTGCAGCCCGACGCGCCCGGTTTCGAGATCGAGGCACAGCTCAGCGTCCGCGCCCTCTCGAGGGGCCTCAAGGTGTACGAGGTGCCCAGCTACGAGCGGGTGCGCATCGCCGGCCGCAGCAGCCTCCGCCCCCTCCGGGACGGCCTGAGGGTGCTGCGGACGGTGCTGGCCGAACGCCTCCGGCGCCAGGTCCGGGCGCCGGACGAGCCGTCGCTGGAGATCCCGTCATGGCGGCGCTAGCGACGCCCCGGCCCGTGCGGCCGCTCGGGGTCTACTTCGTGCTCGCCGCCGCCGGCCTGCTGCTCGTCTCGGTGGCCGACGACCAGGCGCGCGGGTCCACGCCCGCGGCGCAGCCGCTGTTCTGGGCGGGTCTGCTGGTCGTCTACGTGCCGCTGGCGCTGCTGGCGGTGGCGCCGGGCACCAGCCGGCGCGAACGGATCGCCGCCCTGTGCGTCCTGACCGTGCTGCTCTCCCTCGTGAAGGTGCTCCAGCAGGGCGGCGCGCTCGCGTTCTACGACGAGTTCGCGCACTGGCGGAGCCTGCTCGACCTCCAGCGGACGGGGCGCCTCTTCACCCCCAACCCGCTGCTGGGCGTCAGCCCCGCCTATCCGGGCCTGGAGTCGGCGACCGCGGCGCTGGCCCAGGCGACGGGACTGCCGGCGCCGGCCGCGGCCCAGACCGTCATCGGAGCAGCGCGCGCGGTGCTGACCCTGACCCTCTTCCTGTTCCTGGAGCGCGTCACGGGCTCCGCGCGCAGAGGGGCGACCGGGGCCGTCGTGTTCATCAGCAACCCGCGGTTCGTGTTCTTCGACGACCAGTACGCGTACGAGTCGATGGCGCTCGGCCTGGCCGCGCTGATCCTCTTCCTGGAGATCCGCCGGTCGTCCGGCGACGTCCCGCGGATCGCCGTCTGGGCGCTGCTGACGCTGTGCGTCGCGGCCCTGGTGGTGACCCACCACGCCACGTCCTACCTCCTGCTCGCGTTCCTCGTCCTGTGGGCGCTCGTGGCGCCGCTGCTGGGCCGCCGCGGGCCGGTCCCGCTCACCTTCCTGCTCCTGGCCGGGGTGCTGCTCTGGCTGGCCACCGCCGGCCGACCCACCTTCGACTACCTGGCCGGCGGCCTCGGCCCGCCCCTGCAGGAGATCGGGGCCCTGCTCCGCCACCAGGGCGGACGGCGGCTGTTCCAGGCCTCCAACGGCCAGGTGCAGCCGCGGTGGCAGGAGTCGCTGATCCTGGCCTCGGCCTGGTGCTGATGGGCCTGGCCGTCGGCCTCCTCCACCTCCGGCGCGAGCACCTGCGCCAGGCCCCGATGGTGACGCTGGTGCTGGTGGCGCTCGCCTATCCGGCCAGCCTGGCCCTGCACCTGGTCCCGGACGGGGGCGAGCTCGCGAACCGGGCCTCGGAGTTCATCTTCGCGGGCCTGGGGGCGGTGCTCGCCCTCGGCATCGATCGCGTCTGGCCGGGGCGGCGGGCGGGCCGGCCCCGCGTCACGATGGCGGCGGGCTGGCTGTCCGTCGTGTTCTCGGGCGGCATCCTGCTGGGCTGGCCGCCACAGCTCCTCCTGCCCGGCCCCTACCTGGTCGAGGCCGACAGCCGGTCGGTGGACGCCGTCAGCGTCGCCGCCGCGGTGTGGACCCGCGAGGACCTGGACCCCGGCAACCGGTTCGCCGCGGACCGCACGAACCGCAACCTCCTCGGGACCTACGGCGGCCAGGAGCCGGTGAGCGACTACAACGACGGCATCGTCACGGCGCAGGTCTTCCTCTCGCCCACCCTCGACGACGCCGATCGCTCCATCCTCCGCCAGGGGAACGTCCGCTACCTGCTGGTCGACCGCCGGCTGAGCACGGCGCTGCCGCTGGTCGGCGTGTACTTCGAGGACGGAGAGCCGGACACCGGGTCGCCTCCCGGCCGCCCGGTGCCCGCCGCCTGGCTGGACAAGTTCGACGACGCGGCCGGCGTCTCCTGCATCTACGACAGCGGGGACATCCGCATCTACGACGTCGGGGCGCTGCTGCATGGACACTGAGCGGCCGGCGGCCGTCATGGAGGTCCCCTGGGAGGCACAGGCCCTCCTGGTGGGGCTCGCGCTCCTGGTGTCGGCGACGGGCATCGGGGGTGCGCCGCTTCGCGTCGCGGCCGGGCTGCCGCTCGTCCTCGTCGTCCCCGGACACACGCTGGTGGCGCTGGTCTGGCGCGGCCACCCCCTGGGCCTGGCCGAGCGGGCGGCGCTGGCCGTGGGGATCAGCCTGGCGCTGGCGGCGCTGAGCGGGCTGGCGCTCGAGTGGACGCCGCGGGGCCTCGGCGGGGCCCAGACCACCATCCTGCTGGGCACCATCTCGCTCGCCGCGCTCGCCGGCGGCGCCATGCGGGACCAGCTCGGCAAGACGGCCGCCCTGGCCCTCCCGCGTCCCGGGCGGCTGGTGGTCCTGCTGGGCGGGGCGGCCGCCCTGCTGGCCGCCGCGGCCGTCGCGTTCTCGGTCTGGAGCGCGGCGCAGGACCGCGGGCCAGGCTTCACCCAGGCCTGGCTGGTCCCCGGCTCGGCCGGCCGGCTCGACCTCGGACTCGAGAACGACCAGAGCGGCGCCGAGACGTACCGCCTGGTCCTCACCGCCGGCCGCCAGCCCGTCCGCGAGTGGCGGGCGGTCCGGCTGCGGCCGGGCCAGCGCTGGTCCGCGAGCGCGGCTCTGCCGGCGGGCGGCGCCGAGCTGGACGTGTACCGGTCGGAGCAGCCCGGCCAGGTCTATCGCAGCCTGAAGGTCGCTGCGCCGTGAAGCTCCGTCCGCCGCCCTGGATCGCGTCGATCGCCCTCGACTCGGGCTCGCTGGTCGCCACGACCGGCATGAGAGCGGCAAGGGGGGGCGGGCCCCCCCTTCCGGAACCCCCCCTCTGTCCGAGACGTTCGGAGCGCCTTCGGCGCATCGCTTCGCGGCTCATGGCACGCCCGCGGCATCGAGATCACGGACTCACACACCCGGGCCAGGCCCTTGCTTACGGCGGCCTCGGGCTCTCCTGTCCAGAGGTGGCTGCGCCGTGAGGCTCCGTCTGCCGCCCTGGATCGCGTCGATCGCCCTCAACTCGGGCTCGCTGGTCGCCACGACCGGCGTGACGTCGGCGCTGGGCGCGGTCTACTGGTGGGTCGCGGCCCACGAGTTCCCGGCCTCCGCGGTCGGCCAGGCGGGGGCGCTGATCAGCGCCATGACGCTGCTGGGCGTCGTCGGCACGATCGGCTTCAGCACGGCCTTGATCCCGTCGCTGGCGGAGGGCCGGCCGGAGCGCGGGCGGCTGGTCGCCACGGCCCTGACCGCCGTGGGCGGCGCCGGGCTGCTGCTGGGCGCGCTGTGGCAGGCGGCCGCGGAGCGGTTCCTGCCCGACCTGGGCGTCGGCGGCTCCGGCCCGGAGCCGCTGCTCCTCTTCGCCGCCGGCGTGGGCCTCACCGCGGTGACGCTGGTCCTCGACCAGGCGCTCGTGGGGCTGCTGCGCGGGGACCTCCAGCTCGTCCGCAACGTCGTGTTCGCGGTCGTGAAGCTGGTGGCGCTGGCGGCGGCCGGCGCGGGGGTGGCGGTTGGCCGGGACGCCGGGGCGATCTACGCCTCCTGGGCCGCCGGCAATGCCGCCTCGCTGCTGTTCCTCGGCGTCGTGGGGGTACGGTCGCTGGCGCTGCCACGGCTCCGGCTGCTGCGCGGCCTGCGGGGCACGGCCCTCGTCCACCACGCGTTCAACCTGGCGCTGACGGCGCCCGGCTGGATCCTGCCGCTGGAGGTCACCGTCCTGCTCTCAACGGCGGCCAACGCGTACTTCTACACGGCCTGGACGATCGCGGGCTTCGTGTTCGTCGGCCCGATCGCGCTGACGACGGTCCTGTACGCGGTCGGCGTCCAGCCGGACCGCGGGCTGGGGC
>Ga0209055_1001917_pt1 | contig 13355 bp, 12 predicted proteins | sample GraSoiAngelo_110_FD_185875 | JGI IMG/M metagenome (GOLD analysis project Ga0209055, IMG submission 185875) | Grasslands soil microbial communities from the Angelo Coastal Reserve, California, USA - 14_0903_12_30cm (SPAdes) (version 2) | ecosystem: Environmental > Terrestrial > Soil > Grasslands ... | reverse complement strand
CGCTCACGCACGGCGCGTTCGAGTACCTCATCAAGCCCTTCTCGCGCCAGGATCTCGAGGACGTCGTGCATCGCGCGCTCGAGCGCCGCCAGGCCGAGCTCGGCGCCAAGGGGCAGGTCGCGCGGCTCGTCGAGGAGATGCGCAAGCTGTCCTCGAAGACCCGAGAGCTCGAAGAGGCGGCGCGGCAGGAGGCGATCGAGCAGTCGCTCCGCGTCACCCAGCTCTCGATCCTCCGCGAGATCTCGCGGACGATCGTCGGCCACCTCGACCCCCGGTACGTGACGGCCGCGATCACGGAGCAGCTGCGAGCGGCGCTCGGCTACGACCGCGTCGAGATCGTCGCGGAGGTTCCGGCGGACGTCGACAAGAACGATCCGGCCGTCGTCGCGTGCGTGATCCGGGACATCCAGGGACCGCTCGGGCACCTCGTCATCGACAACCGACCCTCGCGGCGCGCGATCGATCCGGGGGAGCGCGAGCTCCTCGAGATGCTCTCGGAGTACCTGGCGATCGCCCTGCGGAACTCCCGGCTCTACGGCGAGATCGCCGACACCAAGCAGCGGCTCGAGCAGACGATCTCGTCGGCCGGCGAGGCCATCATCTCGGTCTCGCCCGACGATCGCATCGAGAAGTGGAACCCGGCCGCCGAGCGCATCTTCGGCTGCACCGCGGCGCAGGCGATCGGCCGGCCGATCACCGACATGCTCCCGCGCGGGGATTACGCCGAGGCTCGGCACCGACTGGCCGCCGGCACGCCGCGACACGAGTTCCAGACCACCGCTACCGCGGGACAGCCGCGGCCGATCGAGCTGGCGGTGACGCTCTCGGCGCTGCACGGACGCCACGGCGGCCTGGAGGGTCTGATCGCGATCGTCCGCGACATCACGGCCCAGCGCGAGGTCGAAAAGCAGCTGCACCAGTCGGAGAAGCTGACGGCCCTCGGCCAGCTCGCGGGCGGGATCGCGCACGACTTCAACAATCTCCTGCAGGCGATCCTCGGCTATGCCCAACTCATGAAGCAGAGCCTCCACGACTCCCAGTTCGTCGCCCGCTCGCTGAACGTCGTCGAGGCGGCGGCGGTGGACGGCGCCGAGACCGTGCGGCGGATCCAGCAGTTCGCGCGCCTGCGGCCGGACGGCCCGCCGGTGGGGGTGGACGTGAATCAGAGCGTGCACGACGCGGTCGCGATGATCCGGCCGCGGCTCGAGGAGAAGATCGCGCGCGACAACCGGCCCCTCGACCTGCGGCTCGATCTCGGGACGATCGAGACCATCAACGGTCGCCCGGCGGCGCTGACCGAGCTGATGACGAACCTGCTCCTCAACGCCCTCGACGCGATGCCCGACGGCGGCACGCTGACGGTCACGACGCGCGGCGAGCCCGGACAGAACGTGGTACTGACGGTGACCGACACCGGCGTCGGCATGCCCGAGGCCGTGCGTCGGCGGATCTTCGAGCCGTTCTTCTCGACCAAGGGCGAGGGCGGATCGGGGCTCGGCCTCTCGATGGTCTACGCGATCGTCCGGCGACACGGTGGCGACATCCGCGTCGACAGCGAGCCCGGGCGCGGCGCCATGTTCACGCTCACCTTCCCGGTCGCGAGCGAGCCCGTCGGCACCGAGCCCGATTCCGCACTACCGCGGGCACGCCGCCCGGCCCGCGTGCTCCTGGTCGACGACGACCCCAAGGTTTTGGGCACGCTGACGGAGATCCTGAGAAGCGTCGGTCACACCGTGACCGCCGCCGCGAGCGGCGGCGCCGCGCTGAACGCCTACGGACCGGGGCGCTTCGACGTCCTGCTGACGAACCTCGGCATGGCCGGGATGAACGGGTGGGAGCTCGCTGAACGGCTTCGGCGGGTCGACGCGGACATCGCGATCCTGCTCATCACGGGCTGGGGGTTGCGCGACGAGGAGCACGGCCGCCTGAAGACGCTCAAGATCCGCAAGTGTCTCTTCAAGCCCGTGCGTCCGGGCGAGCTCGACTCAGCGATCCAGGACGCGCTCGCTCCCGCCTGAGCTCAGGCGCGCTTCATCGGGCGGCCGCAGCAGATCTTCTGCGCCATCGCGACCTTCCCGCACTTCGCACACCGAAATCCGGCCATTTCTCCCCCCGAGCCCCGCCCGAGCTAGAGCCGCTCGATGATCGTCGCGATGCCCTGCCCAAAGCCGATGCACATCGTCTGGAGCCCGTAGCGCTTGCCCGTCCGCTCCAGCTCGTGAAGCAAGGTCGTCATCAGCTTGGCGCCCGAGCAACCGAGGGGATGGCCTAGCGCGATCGCCCCACCGTTGACGTTCACCCGGCGCATGTCCGGGTGATACTCCCGCTCCCACGCCAGGACGACCGACGCGAACGCCTCGTTGATCTCGACCAGGTCGATCTGGTCGAGCGTCATGCCCGCCTTGCGGAGCACGCGCTGAGTCGCCGGAATCGGGCCGGTGAGCATGATCGTCGGATCGACGCCGGCGAGCGCGGTCGCGACCACGCGGGCACGGGGCTTGAGGCCGAGCGCCTTCGCACGGTCGGCGGACATGAACATCAGCGCCGCGGCGCCGTCGGAGATCTGCGAGGAGCTGGCGGCCGTCACGACGCCGTCGGGCTTGAACGAGGGGACCAGCGCGGCCATCTTCTCGCGGTTCACGGGGACGCGGACGCCCTCGTCCGTGTCGAAGACGGAGCCGTCGGGCAAGGTCACCGGAACGATCTCACGCTTGAATCGTCCCTCCGCGATGGCCCGGCCCGCCTTCTCGTGACTCTGCGCCGAGAACTCGTCGAGCTCCTCCCGCTTGAGCCCCCACTTCTCGGCGATCATCTCGGCCGAGATGCCCTGCGGAACGATGTTGAAACGCTCCTGGAGCTTCGGCGAGAGCGGCCCGTCACCCGGGCCCATCGCGTTCGAGCCCATCGGCACCCGCGTCATGTGCTCGATTCCTCCCGCGATGACGACGTCGTACTGGCCCGCCATCACGCCCATCGCGGCGAAGTTCGCGGCCTGCTGGCCCGAGCCGCACATCCGGTCGAGCGTCGTGCCGCACACCTCCACGGGAAGGCCGGCGATCAGCGCGGCGTTGCGCGCGATGTTGAACCCCTGCTCGCCGAGCTGATCGACGCACCCGAGGATCACGTCCTCGATCTCGGCCGGGTCGACCTTCACCCGCGCGACCAGGTCCTTGAGGACCAGCGCGGCCAGATCATCCGGGCGAATGCCCGAGAGCTTTCCGCCTTTTCTTCCAACGGCGGTGCGCACCGCGCCGACGATGACCGCATCCCGCATAGCGACCTCCCAGGAAAACTCGACAATGATTCATCTTACCGGGCCGCCCTGGGTGGTGCAAACGACGCGGGCGCCGTCGCGGCGCTATCGTGCGGCGCGTCGCGGATGTCCGTCGAGCGCGGTGTCTCGACCGCTGCTGCCGGTGAGCCCACTGAACGGGGGCGCGCCCGGAATCGCAGGCAAGGTCACGATCACGGGGGTCGCCCGCATACCGCTCTCACTCGCAGCCGGCGGAGTCTCTGGCGTTCGTGGTGCCGACTCGGCGACGGGCTCTGAGCGCGCCGGCGCCGGCGCGGAGGGGATGGACGGAGCGTCGTTCCGCGGCCGGATGTCCTGGGCCCGCGGTTCGCTCGGGTGTTCGATGGCGGACACACGAGGCGCCTCGGTTCTGGGCTCGGAAATCCTCGGCGGCGGGGCAGCTTTCGCGGTACGCGGCGCGGTCCGCGGCCTCGCCGCGTCGAGCGTCGGCGCTGTCGGCGCTGGCGCGGTCGGCGCCGACGCGCTCGGAGTCGGCGCGCTCGAAGCCGGGGCGTTCGAAGCCGGCGCAATTGGCTGCGGCGCGACTGCAGTCGGTGCCGGAGGCTTCGACGCTGGGAGCGGTTGTGTCACCGAGACGCTGTGGTCGACTGCACGGCTCCGGAGAGCCGAGTAACCCTTGGTTAGTATCGGAAGCGACAGGAGTACTCCCGCGACGATGCCTATTGGAAGCGCGAGCGGCCGAACGCGCTCGCGGAAGGTTTTTGCCGGGCGTACGACCATCGTCGGCGCCGGCTCGGGCCGCGGACCTTCATCGCTTTCTGCAGGCGTCCTCCTGCACCCCGTGCATTCCGGGAGCGCCGCACGGAGCGGCGCCGAGCAGGCGGTCTCGTGTTGCCAGTTCTGTCCGCACTCCGAGCAGTAGTGGAAATGAGGGCCGCGTCGGGCTCCCGGCACCGGTTCCGAATCGGGCTTCGGAAAACACCAGGGACAGTAGGCGGCGAGACTGTCCATGCACAATCCTTCATGGTCCCAGTCGCCGTCGCACAAGTTGCAGTAGTGCGGATGAAGCCCCCGGACGAGTAAGTCCTGTCGGCCACTGCACACGGGACATTCCGCCGCAGCGACGAACGGCAGATCGCCCGTAACCGAGTCATATTCAGGGATTTCGCATGCGACCGCAGACGGTCCCGTGTGCTGCCAGCGATGACCGGCGGTGCATCGGTGCGGGTGCTCGGCGCGCGGCTCCGCGACCACGATCAGATGCCCGCGCGCCGGAGGCCTTCGCGAACAGATTCGTCGTTCGGCCCCAGCTTCATCGCCCGTTGAAACGCCGCCCGCGCGTCATCCTTCTGGCCGAGCTTGAGATAACACCATCCCATTCCGACCTGGTACTGGTGCGAGTCGGGCGCGGCCAGGCTGGCTCGGATGAACATGGCCAGAGCTTCGCGGGGACGCTCGAGGTAGTAGAGGCTCCACGCCACCTTGCCCCTCAGGACCGCCACATCAGGAGACTCCCTGCTCAAGAGGCGCCGAGATCCGCTGAGCGCCTTCTCGAGCGGCGGAAGCGCGGCCTCGTAGTTGCCCCGCTCGAACAGGGCCGACCCGAGGCCGTTCGAGGCGTCGACGTAGTCGGGATTTCGGTCCAGCGCGGACCGGAACGAAGCGGCCGCCAGCTGATACCGGCCGGCGCGAAGCCGGCTCCACCCCAGACCGTCGTGGAGGCCCTCCCACGTCGGTTGACGCCGGAGTGCGGTCTTGAACGTGACGGCAGCGCCGCGGTAATCGCCGAGGAAATACTCGGACCATCCCAGCAATGCCCTCGCCTGATCGTGCTCCGGATAGAGGACCGTCGCCTCGGCGAAGCTGTCGCGGGCCTCCTTGTACTTCCGTTCCTCGAGAAGCGCGCTGCCCCGCGCGAAGCTCGCCTCCGCCTGCATGCTTCGGCGGAAGCCCTGGAACATGCCGGGGGACGACGCCAGCACCACGGTCGGACCCGACGAGATCTGAGCCGGGCGATCTTTCGCTTCGTCGACCGCCTCCCAGGCGCGTTCGGCGGCGTCGCGCGCGCGCATCGCTTCCTTCCGGACGACGACGGCGGCGTCGGGCGACACGGAATTCGCCGCCCGAGCCGCCGCCTCGGTCGCGCGCGATGCTTCACGGGAAGCCGCGGCCGCTGAACGCGCGGCCTCCCTGGAGGCCTCCGCGGCCGCGCGGAGCGCGTCCGCCCGTGGAGAGGATTGGCCCGCAGGCTGCCCCTCGCCGGCCCGCCGCGCCGCTTCCGCGGCCAGCGCCGCAAGCCGAGCGGCCTCCGCGGCACCCCTGGCCGCGGCCTGAGCGGCCCGCTCCGGCTCCGTAAGGTCGAAGAGCTTGTCACGGGCGATCCCGGGACTACCCCCGGCGGCGCTCGCACCCCCGGCACTCCCACCCCCTGGGCTCGAGCCGTCCGCGCTCGGGCTGCCACTCGGGCCGGGGGGGCCCGCCGAACCGCTGACACTGCCGCCGCCGGCACCGACCCCCGCGGCGGCACCACCGGAGCCGCTGACGCCGACACCGCCGACGCCGGCCCCGGCTGCAGCCCCGGCGCCGCCGGAACCAGCCCCGCCACTGACGCCGGCGGCAGCTCCGCCGCTGGTCCCCCCGCTAGTGCCACTGCCGCCACTTCCCCCACCCCCGGGCCCCTTGGCGTAGGCGGTGCCTACGCCCGAGGCGACTTGCATCGCCACGAGGACAGGCATGGAGAGCAACACGAGGGCGGACACGACTACGAGCGCGCGCGGGGCGCGCAGCAGATGGGTCATGACGAGTACCCCCGATTCAGCGATCAGCGGCGTCTAGCATCTGGCTTGTTTAAACTGTGCGTTCCGTCCGAGGGGCGAACAATCGGGTGAACACTCTAAAGCGAGCCGATGGGAGACCTGTCGTCGAGCCCTTTATCTCGCCGGCCCTTCTGGAGATAATCGGCGCCCTGGGGAGGTGCGATATGGCTCGTGACGGCTATCTCATCCTGGACAGCGACCTTCACATGATGGAGCCCGACGATCTCTGGGCGCGCTACCTCGAAGTGCAGCACCGCGCGAACCTGCCGCGGTTCTTCGGAGGGCAGCAGCGAAAGCTGAGCGAGAGCTCCGAGGACAAGGGCAACGCCGACGCCATCATGGGAATGGAAGTGCAAGGGCTCGCGATTCCCGCGCACGCGAATGCGACCGGCGCCACCGCGTCGAGCCGCGAGCTCCGGCGGCGGAGCCGCGCGCGGCATCCTCACTTCCAGGTCGCGCGCGGGCGTGGGTTCGATCCGGAATCGACGTTGACCGCGATGGACATCGAAGGCGTCGACGTCGCGGTCATGTACGGCACGCGCGGGCGCCAGATCTTGATGCACGACGACCTCGCGCCCGGCTACGCGGCGGCGCTGGCGCGCGCCTACAACAACTGGGCGCACGACTATTGCCAGAGCCGGCCGGCGCGGCTCAAGTTCGCCGCGCAGATCGCGATGCACGACATCCCGTCGGCGATCGAAGAGGCCCGCCGATGCGTCAAGGAGCTCGGCGCCGTCGGGATCATCGGCACCCCGAACCCGGTCAACGGCCAGCACCTGCACGACGAGGCCTGCGAGCCCCTGTGGAGCGCGCTGGAGGAGCTCGACGTGCCGATCGGATTTCATCCGACCGGCAACACGTCCCTGAAGGACGACGCCGGGCGGCGCTACGTCGGCCATGCCAACTTCCACCCGATCGCCCACGCGATTCGCAATCCGGTCGAGCTGATGGGGGCGATCGCCAGCATGACGACCGGCGGGATCCTCGAGCGCCATCCCCGTCTGCGGTGCGCCTTCCTCGAAGGCACCGCCGGATGGCTCTACTGGTGGCTGTGGCGCCTCGACGATCAGTGGGAGAAATTCGGCCCGGGCTGCGAGCATCAGCTCTCGCTGCTGCCGAGCGAGTACTTCAAGCGCCAGTGCTACATCGCGCTCGACGTGGATGAGGAGCCGGCCGTCGATGTCGTCAACAAGATGGGCGCCGACTATTTCGTCGTGTCGACCGACTATCCGCATTCCGACGGCGCGTTTCCCGAGGCGATGGAGCAGTTCTTCGAGCTGCCGTTCGGTGACGAGGTCCGCCGCAAGATCCTGTGGGAGAATTGCGCGCGCCTCTACAACATCGAGACGCCGGTCCCGGCCGCCCGCGGCTAGGCGTCCGACAACACCTCACACGGAGGGAAGGCTCACATGGCTCACGCGTACCAGACCGATCAGTACGAAGGCATGATCGCCGAAACCGTGTCGATGAGAGGGCACAACGGGGACACTATCAACGCTTACGTGGCGCGGCCCCTCGGCTCCGGCCCGTTCCCCGGTATGGTCGTCATCCACCACGCGCCGGGCTGGGACGAGTGGTACCGCGAGTGCACGCGCAAGTTCGCCCACCACGGCTTCGTGTCGATCTCGCCGAACCTCTATTTCCGCGACGGCCACGGCACGCCCGAGGACGTCGGGGCCAAGGTGCGCGCGGCCGGCGGCGCGCCGGATACCCGCGTGCTCGGCGATCTGGAAGGCGCGAACTCGTTGCTTCGCTCACTGCCGTACGTCTCTCGGAAGATCGGCGTTTTCGGCACGTGCTCGGGCGGGCGGCAGGCTTTCCTCGCCGGCTGCAAGCTGAAGGGCTTCGACGCAGTCATCGAGTGCTGGGGCGGCCGCGTGGTCATGTCCAAGGAAGAGCTGACCCCGAGCCAGCCGGTCGCGCCCATCGAGTACACCAAGGACCTCTCGGCCCCGATCCTCGGGCTCTTCGGCAACGAGGACAAGTCGCCGACGCCCGAGCAGGTCAATCAGCACGAGGCGGAGCTCAAGAAGCACAGCAAGCAGTACGAGTTCCATCGCTACGACGGCGCGGGTCACGGCTTCTTCTACTACGACCGCGCGGCCTACCGGCAGGAGCAAGCGATGGACGGCTGGAAGAAGCTCTTCGCGTTCACCGACCGGACGCTACGCTGAGCGGACACGGAGAGCCCAGCGCATGTGCACGATGATCGCCCAGCAGGTGAAGATCCTGGGCCGCGGCAAGAGCGGTCCGGAGTGGTTCGACGTTCGCGAAGCCAACGTCTCGTACGACCATCCGTACGATCTTCCGCTCGAGCACGCGCTCAACATCGATTTCGTCAACGAGGCCATGGGGCCGGGCGCCCGCGTGGCCGTCGAGCTGAGCGTGGATGCGGCGCGCCAGCTCGTGCGAACGATCCAGGCCGTGCTCGCCGAGGCCGACCAGCGTGGCGTGCTGGAAGATTGTCCGGTCGTGGCGGTGCCGGCTCGCGAGTCTTCCACGGCGTAACGGCATCACGGCCGGCGCCCGGGGCGGGTCCTCGACCCGCCCCGCGCGCGCCGACCGATCAGCGCGGCCACGGACGAGTCTCCACGGAGGACGTATGCGCAAGCGCTTGGTAGCCTCGGTGATCGCGACCGGTCTCGCCGCGGCGTGGATCGCGACCGGCTGGACGCAGACCCCCGCCGCGAAGACGCCGATCAAGGTCGGCGTCATGTACCCGTTCAAGGGACCGTTCGCGGTCCTCGGCGAGCTGCAGCTCGTCGGGATGCGACTCGCGTTCGATCAGCGCGGCAACCGCATCGCCGGGCGTGAGGTACAGCTGATCGTGGAGGACGACGAGGCGAAGCCCGACGTCGGGCTGACGAAGGTGCGCAAGCTCATCGAGCAGGAGCGCGTGGCCGTCCTCACCGGCATCGTGAGCAGCGCCGTCGCCTACGCGGTGCGGGGCGCCGTCCACGACGCGAAGGTTCCGCTGGTGATCACGATGGCGAACTCCGGTGGGCTGACGCGCGATCAGCGAAGCCCCTACATCTTCCGCACGTTCCAGCCCGGCGGCACCGGGTCCTACTACATGGGCAAGTGGCTCTACGACAAGCTCGGCAAGAAGAAGGCGATCTTCTCGGGAAGCGACTACGCCTACGGCCGGGAGCACGCCGAGATGTTCAAGAAAGGCTTCGAGTCGGCCGGCGGCAAGGTCATCGCCGAAGTCTTCGCGCCGCTCGGCACGGCCGACTTCGGGACGTACGTGACCCAGATCGGCCGGGCCGGGAGCGACGCGGACGTGGTCTACATCGTCTACTCCGGGATCGACGCGATCCGCTTCGTGAAGACCTACGCGGAGTACGGGTTGAAGGACAAAGTCACGCTCGCCAACTGGGGGGCCACGCTCGACGGCAAGAGCGGTCTCGGCGGAATGGGCGAGGCGGCGCTGGGCGCGTACCAGATCGCCACCTACATTCCCGCCCTCGACTTCCCCGCCAATCGACGGTTCGTAGAGGCGACGAAGCAGAAGCTCGGCTACATGGATCCCCTCGTCCAGATAGGGCACATCGGGGGCGACGTGATCGCGCGCGCGCTCGAGACGGTCAACGGCAACGTGGAGGACACGGCCGGATTCCTCCTGGCGCTCCGCAAGGTGCAGTTCGACTCGACCCTGGGGCCGTTCAGGTTCGACCCCCAGAGCCAGAACGTCCTCGCCAACATCTACATCACCCGGGCCGAGAAGGTCGGCAACGAGATCCAGAACGTGCTCGTGCAGACCATCCCGGAGGCGAAGGACCCGTGGTGGCTCGAGCACGCCCCGCGCTGATCGGGGCGGTCGCTCGCTAGTAGCCGGCGGATTCGGACAGGAACTGCACGCGGCTGGTCGGAAAGGCGTCGGCGATGTCGGTGGTCTGCCAGCCGAGCTCGACGGGGTGGCTCACCTCCATGCACATGCTCGCGAGCAGGAACAGGTTCCGGTCGGCCGGGCCCATCGATTCCCACGCCACGCCGTTGAGGTGCTGGATGATCGCCTCCATCCGCGGGAACACCGTCCGGTAGAAGCTCCGGGCCGTCTCGATATCGGCCGCGATCTTCCTGCGATGGCGCCCTTCCTCGGTCGGCACGATCCACTCGCCGAGGTGACGGAGGTCTGCGAACGCCTCGGGCAAGCGCGCGTCACTCATCGAGCATCTCCCGCGAGACCTTGTAGTGGTGCATCAGGCTCATCTCCTGCTGCGAGAGCTGCAGATGGCTGAGGACGCCCGACGACAGCACCGCGTGCTGGGCCTCGAGCGTGTTCATGTCCTCCAGGAACACCTGGCGCCCGCGGCTCAGGAAGAACTGGTGGCTCAGACGCTCGCCCGCGGTCTTCGGCCGGTAGTAGTAGAGATCCTGGACGACCTCGGTGTGGTCCACGTCGATGGGGCCGAAGAAGATCTCGATGTGCCAGTTGTTGCCGAAGAGAAACACCGCGTTCGGGTAGAACTGCACGACGTCGAAGGCCCAGTGCTCGTAGCGCGAGGGATTCACGCCCGGTGGCAGCGCCGGCATCTCGCCGCCGAACGAGGGGATGATCCGCTTGCCGTACTTGACGGCGAGCGCCTCCGCCGCCGTGAGCCGGTGGTCGGGGTTGGCCGGGGCCGAGTAGCGGTGATGTCGCTTGAAGAGCTGCATGAACGGCCGGTGGCGATCCGGGTTGATCCGCCCGCCCTGGTAGTCGGGCACGGAGTTTCGATGCAGGTAGAGCGTGTGGTAGCCCTCGGTGAACGAGTTCACGGCGAGGTTCCAGTTGCTGTTCACGTTGATGCGAAGGCTCGCGACCCGCGCGTGCGGGTCGAAGTAGCCTCCGTATTCGTCGAACATCTCGCCGAGCCACTCCCTGAGCGACTCGTGCGGCTCGTCGGCACCGTTGACGAAGATGAGGTCTTCCCACACCTGGGTGTGGATCGGCCGCAGCCCGAGCGCGCTCTTGTCGAGATCTCTGAACTGGTGCTCATCGGTGATGAGACGCAGGTCGCCTTCGCACGAGAACGTCCAGCCGTGGAATCCGCAGCTGAAGCTCTTGCGGCAGCCATCACCGCCGCGGACGAGCTTGTTGCCCCGATGGGTGCACGCGTTGTGGAAGGCGCGGACCTTGCCGTCCTGGCCGCGAACGACCAGCAGCGACGTCTTGAGGACGGGCATCTCGCGGACGAAGTAGCTGCCGGGCTCGGGTACGTTCGAGGCGTGGCCGATCGGCAACCACGCTCGGCGGAAGATCCTCTCGCGCTCCAGCTCGAAGTAGGCCGGTGTGAGCTTCTCCCGCATCGAGATCCGGCGCTCGAGCTGGGCGGTGTCGCCGCGAAAAGTCGTCTCGACTTTCGCGCTCATCGCGGGGTATGCCCCGTCAGGAATTCTTTGATGCGCGGTTTCGCCTCGGCCAGCGCCTGGCCCTGCTTCCACTCGCGGATGAACTCGCACTTGGGCAAGAGCTTCGCGACTTCCTCGGAGATCGGCAACGGATGCGCCTCATCGTTGCCCGCCAGCACCAGGCACGGCGTCTGGCAGCTCGACACGAACGCGCGGTCCACACTGTAGACGAAGCCGGGACCGTAGAGGTTCTGGTGGAGCGCATCCAGCACCTTCTCCGTGGCCTCAGGATGATCCGTGAGGGTCTCGGCCCACGCGTTGAATCGAGCGGCGCGGCCGGGCGCCATCGCGCCGACCCGGCCGATGGGCTGCGCGAGCACCGCGCTCGCGATCCGCTGGGGCTGCGCCTTCAGCATGCTCATGATGAAGGAGCCACCGATGCACTGGCCGTAGAGATGGCACCGGTCGATGCCCAGATGATCGAGCACGGCGATGTGGTCGTCCCGGTAAGTGTGCCAGCCGTCCTGCGCGGTGATGGGAGCGCGAGACCGACCACCGGCGTTGCGCTGATCCATCACGATCACCCGGAAGCCGGCGGCGAACTCGGTGATGGGGTTCACGGGAGCGGCGGAACGGTTCCAGACGTCGATCACCGACTGCAGCCCCGCCGGCGCGAACGTGAGGATCGGGAACCCGCGGCCCTGCTCTTCGTAATAGATCGACGCGCCGTTTCGCTCGATGCTTGGCATGGTCTTCTCCTCTACGACACCACCCGACGCTTGACCTGATCGGCCAGCTTGCAGAACGCGCAGATCGTGCCGGTGGTCACCTGGCCGCAACGCGCGCACTCGTTGAGGGCCACCGACTCGGCGCGCTCGAAGGCCGGCCGCGCTCGATCGAGAAAGCCGAAGAGGAAGTTGTGCTTCGCGCCCGGCGAGGCATCCTCCATCCGGCTCAGGATCTCCTTGTGGGCGATCGAGGTCGCGCCCTTCGCGAATGGGCATTCCTCGACGATATAGTCGATCTTCCTCAGGAAGGCGAAGGCGGCCGTCTCGCGCTCCGAGAGCCGGTAGAGCGGCTTCACCCGGCGCACCAGCTTGGGATGGGTCGAGGGCAGCGCCGGCGACTGGCGCGGCAACGCGTCGGTCTGCCAGTGCATGACCGAGCCGAACAGCGTCGCCGCCTCGTCGTCCAGGTTGTGGCCGGTCGCGACGACCGGCATCTCGTGCTCGAGCGCCACCCGGTTCATCAGGTAGCGCTTGGAGAGGCCGCACCCGGAGCAGGGCGGCCGCCGCGTGACGTCCTTGATCACCGGAACGGGCGCGCCGATCTCGTCGCTCACGGCGCTGACGATCAGCGGGACGCCACGTGCCGCGGCGAACTTCTCGCACTTCGCCTTCGACTCGACGGAGTACTCGAAGATCCCGAGGTCGAGGTAGAGCCCGGTCGTCCGATAGCCCTCGTCGATCAGCACGTCCCATAGCGCCAGGGAGTCCTTGCCGCCCGACACCGCCACCAGCACGGTCTCGTCCCGCGTGAACATCCGGTGCTTGCGGATCGCCTCGCGGACCTGATTACGGAAGAACTCGAGGAAGTCCGGCGCGCAGAAAGCCGCGTTGTGACGCCGTAGCTCGATGACGGCCGCGTCACCGCACTTTCGGCACTTCATCGCGAGCTCACGCTGCCGCCCGACATCACCGGGCGCAGCTCGATGGTGTCGCCGTCGCGCACGACCTGGTCCGCGGTGACGAGATCGTCTCCGCAGATCACCAGCACGGTCTCGGGAATGATGTCCAGCTCGCGCAGGATGTCCTTCACGCGCCGATTGCCGGCCACGTCGACCTCGCGACGAGGATTTCTCAGGATGACCTTCATGCCCGCCCGGCCGTCACGCGCGTGGAAATCCCGGCGCGCCCTTGATCTCGCGGATCTGCACGAGGTGGATGCCGTCG
>Ga0209055_1001915_pt1 | contig 13357 bp, 9 predicted proteins | sample GraSoiAngelo_110_FD_185875 | JGI IMG/M metagenome (GOLD analysis project Ga0209055, IMG submission 185875) | Grasslands soil microbial communities from the Angelo Coastal Reserve, California, USA - 14_0903_12_30cm (SPAdes) (version 2) | ecosystem: Environmental > Terrestrial > Soil > Grasslands ... | reverse complement strand
ATCCGCCGCGCCTGCACGTCGTGTTTCTCGATCGCGAGAGTCCCGACGCGGTCTCCCAGGAAGACGGCGACTGGGTGACGGAGCGCGATCCGCTCGCGACCGTATCGACCGGGTTCCGGCTCACGGCGACCCTGCGGGCCAACTCCCGCGTCACGAGCACCGTCGTGGTCCCGCCGTACTACGGCTGCATGCCTCATACGTTCACGTTCTCGGGCGAGCCGGGCGGCGCGGGCGAGGCGGGAAGCAACGGGCCGGAGGTGAACGTGCGGCTCGCGGCGGTGCGCTCCCCGTTCTACGACAAACTGTACGTGGCTGGGTTCCAGGTGGGCGTCGCGCCGCCCTTCTACATCCTGGGCGACGCGACGAGCGTCGCCCCCGCGGACTGGCTGATCGTCGAGTCGCGGGGCGGTCGGGGCGGTACAGGCATCGCGGGCGCGAACGGGACCGACGGCGCGGCCGGCGCGGCGGGATGCCCCGCGCAGCCGGGCGCCCCGGGGGGCAACGGCGGCAACGGCGGGCCGGGCGGCTCCGGGGGACGGGGCGGCCGCATCAGCATCGTGGTGCCCATCGACCAGCCGCTCCTCGCCGGACTGGTAGATGGACACAGCCCGGGCGGCGCCGGTGGACCAGGAGGGGCAGGCGGGACCGGCGGTCGCGGCGGCAAAGGCGGCAACGGACAGACCGACCAGAACAATCGGCGCTGCCCCGACGCGGCCGACGGCGCTCAGGGACGAGCCGGCAGCGCGGGGCCGACCGGCAGTGAGGGGGCGCCCGGGCCGCGCTCCATCGTGGTCACCGCCCCTACCAGGGACATTTTTGGCGTGCAGGTGCCACCGGGGCTGGGCGCGCTGCTCGAGCGGCTGCAGCGCCGGCCCTGAGCAGCTATCGCACGACCAGGTGCGAGTACTGTAGAAAGCTCTCGACGACCAGCTCGAATTCGTCGCCGGGCATGACGGCGGGGAGCGCCGTGGTCCACGGCCGCCGCCCCGCGACGGGATCCGCCACCAACGTCACGCCTCCGGGGGAGGCGACGAACTCCGCCGGCACGGTGAACTCAACCGTACTGTTGGTGGTCACCAGGCCCAACCGCACCCACGTCGCGCCGCGGGTGAGGTAGATTCTCACGTCCGACCAGTTGCTGTTGGTGACCCGCAGCGTCACGGGGCCACGGGCAGCGGTCGAGTCGGCAGCGGGTGTGGTCGCAACGGGTCGCTGACGCGCGCACCCCGCCGTCGTGAAGGGTGAGACGACACACCAGGCAACCGCCAGCAGCGGCACAACCGTTCGCTTCATGGTGCGACCGACCCGCCTGTAACATAGTGCAGCACGCTGGACCCTTAAAGGGATCGAAGGGATCGCCATGTCCGGGTCGTACGACATCATTATCGTCGGGGCTGGCCACAACGGTCTCGTCTCGGCAGCCTACCTTGCGCGCGCCGGCAGGCGGGTGCTGGTGCTCGAGCGGCGTGACGTGGTGGGGGGTGCGTGCGTGACCGAGGAGCTGTGGCCCGGCTTCAAGGTGTCTACGGCCGCGTATGTGAACAGCCTGCTGCGTCCCGAGATCATCCGCGACCTGGAGCTCGGGCGCCACGGATTCGAGCTCCTGCCGCGCAGCCCTTCGTCGTTTACGCCGTTCCCCGATGGCCGCTTCCTCCTGATGGGCCCCGACAAGGAGCTGACCCGCCAGCAGGTCGCCAAGTTCTCGACGCGCGACGCCGAGGCCTTGCCGCGCTACGAGGCGATGCTCGAGCGCGTGGCCGACTTCATCGAGCCCACGCTGCTCCAGACGCCCCCCAATCCGTGGTCCTTCGGTCCCAAGAACCTCGCGCACCTCGCCCGGCTCGGCTGGCGCTTCCTCAAGCTGGGCCGGGACGGTCCGGGCGCGCTCGAGATCCTGACGGGCGCCGCGCGACCGATTCTGGACCGCTGGTTCGAGTCGGAGGAGCTCAAGATCGCGCTCGCCACCGACGCCATCATCGGTGCGATGGCGTCACCCTCCATGCCGGGCACCGCGTACGTGCTGTTCCACCATGTGATGGGCGAGTGCAACGGCGTACGGGGGATGTGGGGCTATGTCCGGGGCGGGATGGGCGGGATCACCCAGGCGCTCGCGTCCGCGGCGCGCGCCCACGGAGCGGAGATCCGCCTCAACAGCCCGGTGGCGAAGATCCTCACCCGCCGTGGCCGGGTGAAGGGGGTGGCCCTCGCCGACGGCACCGAGTTCCAGGCCAAGAAAGTCGCCTCCAACGCCGACGCCCACGTGACCTTCCTGCAGCTCGTCGAGGAGCGGGAGTTGCCGGACGAGTTCGTCGCGGCGGTGCGCGGCATCGACTACGCCAGCGCCTCGCTCAAGATCAACGTCGCCCTGTCCGAGCTGCCCGATTTCACGGCCGTGAAGGCCAGCGGGCTGCCCCCCAACGGACACCTGCGCGGCACGATTCATCTGGCGCCCACGCTCGACTATATGGAGCGGGCTTACGACGACGCCAAGTACGGCCGCCCCTCCGCCGACCCGATCCTCGAGTGCACCATCCCGTCGGTCGTGGACACGACGGTGGCGCCCGTCGGGAAACACGTCATGTCGTTCTTCGTGCAGTACGCGCCGTACCAGCTCAGGAACGGCGGCTGGGATGCGGTCAAAGACCGGTTCGCCGACCGCTGCTTCGACATCCTTAACGAGTATGCGCCCAACTTCAAACGCTCCGTGATCGAGCGGCAGGTGCTGTCACCGCTCGACCTGGAGCGTCGCTTCGGGCTGACGGGAGGCAACATCTTTCAGGGCGCCATGACGCTGCCGCAGCTGTTCTTCCTGCGGCCGCTGCCCGGGTACGCCGACTACCGCGCCCCCATCAAGGGGCTGTACCTATGCGGCTCGGCGACGCACCCGGGCGGCGGCGTCATGGGGGCGTGCGGATACAATGCGGCGCGGGAGATCCTCCGCGACCGCTAGTCGGCCTTCTTCGCCGTCGGCGGCAGCAGCCCGTTCAACCGCAGGTAGATCGCCATCTGGCTGTAGTGGTCCGCCCAGTCGGCGACCGTGATCAACGCGGCCATACCCTTCGTCTGCTTCTTGCCGCCGAAGAAGTCGATGCTGTCGCCCAGCTGCGCGTCCTGGATCCCGGCCAGCACGGTCTCGCAGAACTTGAACGAGGCCTTGAGGCCGGCCACGAGCTTTTCCTTTGAGTCCGTTCCGGCGAACTTGTCCGTCTCGGGCTGCTTCATGCCAGAGGACGCGCTGCAGAGATAGTTGTTCCCTTCCCGGATCAGGTGGGCGACCACGTCCCCAAAGCTCATCTGAGCGGGCGTGGGCTTGTAGCCGTACTTGTCCGCCGGCATCTCCTCCGCGGCGTCCACGATGTTCTTCGTCTGGCGCTGCGCAATGGACCGGACGCCGTTGGTGACCGGGTTCTGGGCCGGCGCGCCAGCGACGACGGTGAGCGAGAGGGTACAGAGCGCAAGTAGGGTGGTGCCGAGCGTGGATCTCATCCTCGAATCTCCTGTGAAGGGCATAGTGGCGGCCGGAGAATTCTGCATCGGAAAGGGTCCCGCGTCCAGGCTACATTAGGCGGATGCGCCCCTCACTCGTTTGCACGATCCTGTGCGGCCTCGCCGCACCCGCGCTCGCCCAGTCCAATGCCGAGCTGATCACCAACGACGCCTACACGCGGTCGCACGACTACCACCTCGTGCACCAGCGCATCGAGGTCCGGAACTTCGACTGGGATTCCACGTCGTTCGACGGCCGGGTGACGACCACCCTGGTGGCGCTGCGGCCCGGCCTCGACTCGGTGATCCTCGACGCCAGCTCGCGCCTCGTCGTGGCCCGGATCGCGGACGGCCGCGGAGCGACGCTCCGGAGCGATCGCCACGGGGACACCCTCGTGGTGTATCCCGCGCGCCCGGTCGCCTTTCACGACACGCTGCGCTTCTCGATCGACTACCACGCGCCGGTCGAGAACGGACGTGGCCTGACGTTCATCCAGCCCGAGGGGCAGTCGCATCGACCCCAGCAGATCTGGAGTCAGGGAGAGGACCACAACAATCACCTCTGGTTCCCGACCTACGACTTCCCCAACGACAAGATGACGTGGGAGCTCGTCGCCACCGTGCCGCAGCAGTACACGGTGGTGTCGAACGGCACGCTGGTGGCCGACCGCAAGCTGCCGGGCGCCACGCACAGCGTCACCTGGCGCCAGGACCTGCCGAGCTCCACCTATCTCGTGTCCCTGATCGTCGCGCCGCTCGTCAAGGTGGCGGACCACTGGCACGCCATTCCGGTGGACTACTACGTCTACCACGCCGACTCCAATCGAGCCCGCCGGCTGTTCGCCGTGACGCCGGACATGATCGACGTGTACTCTCGACTCACCGGCCTCTCGTATCCCTGGGCCAAATACGCACAGACCACGGTGGCGGACTTTTTCGGCGGAATGGAGAACGTCAGCGCGACGACGCTCGTCGACTGGCTCCCCGACGAGCGGGCCTACCTCGACCGGCCCTGGTATCAGTGGATCCTGATTCCGCACGAACTCGCCCACCAGTGGTTCGGCGACTATGTCACCACCGAGAACTGGGCGAACATGTGGCTCAACGAAGGGTTCGCCGAGTTCATGCCGGGCCAATACTGGAGCGCGAAGCTCGGCCGCCACGCGGAAGAGGATTACTACCTCGACGAGTACCGCCAGTACCTCCAGATCGACGCCCGGCGCCGCATGCCGCTTGCCGCCCCCGGATCGAACAACATCTATCCCAAGGGTGCGCTCGTGCTCCGTATGCTGCGCGAGTACCTGGGCCCCGAGCGGTTCTGGGTTTCGCTGCATCTCTATCTCACGCGTCACGCGCTCGGCAACGCCACCAGCGACGATCTGCGCCAGGCCGTGCTGGACGCGACGGGTGAAAACCTCGACGCGTTCTGGAGCGAGTGGATCTATGGCGCGGGGCATCCGGCTTTCACCGTCACCGCGGCATACGACACGGCGGCGCGAACGCTCGCGCTGAGCGTGAAACAGACGCAGCGCGACAGCGCCCCCCCCACGGCCGACAGCACCGCGCCGCGCTACCGGACGGCGGCGGTGTTCCACATGCCGTTGAGCATCCGGGTCGGCACCCCCGGCGGGGACGTGGTCCGCCGTGTGCAGCTCGCGTCGCGCGAGCAGACCGTCTCGTTTTCGGCGCTCGCCGGTCCGCCCACGATGGTGGTGTTCGACGACGGCAACACGGTCCTGAAGGAGCTCACGTTCGACCAGCCCACCTCCTGGCTCGCGACCCAGCTCGAGCGCGACGCCGACTTGTGGAACCGCGAATGGGTGATCGCAGAGCTCGCCAAGCGGCCGGCCGACGCCACGGCCCTGGCTGCGCTCGCGCGCGCCGCCACCGTCGCCGACTACTTCCTGACCCGCGCCCAGGCGGTGGAGGCGCTCGCGCGATTCCCGGCGGCGGGCGCCGCGGCACCGCTCGCTGCGGCGCTCCGCGATACCGCTGCGCAGGTGCGCCGCATGGCCATCACTACGCTCGGGCGACTCGGCGGCGCGCGCGCGGCCGAGCTGGCGCGCACGACGTGGCGGACCGACCCGAGCTACGAGGTGCGGGCCGCGGCGCTCACCGCCCTCGTCGCCGCCGATTCGAGCGCTCGCGACAGCGTCGTGGCGTGGGGGCTTCCCGTAGCCTCGTACCAGAACGTGATCCAGGAAGCGGCGTATCGCGTCATCGCGCAGACAGGCGACACCGGCGCGATCCCGCAGCTCGAGACGCTGCTCGGCTCGGACCGCTTTCCCGCCCACGTGCTCGCGGCGCTCGCGGCCCGCGGCAGTGCGCACGCGCTCGACCTCCTCGCCGCGCACCTGGACGACGAGCGGCCCCAGGTGCGCCGCTGGACTGTGGAGGCCTTCCAATTCACGCTCCCGCGACAGCTGGCCATCCCCCGTCTCAAGGCGGCCCTGGCCGCGCTGCTACATCGCGACGCGAAGCAGCGCGTACAAGAGGCGCTACAGCGGCTCGAAAAGCCGGCGTCGGACGAAGAGTAGGAGGCTAGGAAGCGGCTTCGGCCCGGCGGGCCACGATGCGTTGCCACCAGTAGAGCGGCAGTCCGACGAGGATCAACAGCGCACTCATCGCCGTGTCTCCCGGCTGCTGCTTCGCGGTGTTGAACACGAGCCAGAGCGAGAACAGGATAAAGACGATCGGTGTGACCGGATATCCCCAGGTCCGGTACGGCCGCACTAGCTCAGGAGCCTTGCGCCGCAGCCGGATCACCGCCCCGCACGACATCGCGTAGAACACGAACTCCGCCAGGACGACGTAGGTGAACAGACGGTTATAGACGTTCTTCCACGACGGCTCGGTCGAGATCCACGTGAGCCCGATCGAGATCACGCACTGTACCGCGAGCGACGGCACCGGCGTGAGGAAACGCGGATGGACCCCCGCCAGCCATCGTGGGAGCAAACCGTCTCGCGCCATCGCGTACGGCACGCGGGCGGCCGTGAGCACAATGCCGTTATTCGATCCCAGCGTGGCCACCATGATCGCGACGGCCACGAATCCGGCGCCGGCGCTGCCGAGCGTCATCTGCGCAGCATCCGACGCCACGAGGGATGAAGCCGCCATCTTCGCCGGTGACAACACGTACGCGAACGACGCGGTCACGAGGCAATACAAGACGATCGCGATGAACGTGGAGAGGATCATGGAGCGCGGCAGATTGCGACCGGGATCCGTGACCTCGCCCCCGACGTAAGTGCTCTCGATCCATCCGTCGTACGCCCACAGCACTGCCACCAGCGCGACCCCGAACGACGCGACCTGCTGCCCCAAGGGCGCGTCGGACCAGAGCGGCGCGAGGTTGGTGACGTTCCCACCTGGCAGCACGAATCCGACCACGATGAGCGCCGCCACGAGCCCGATCTTGGTGAGCGTGAGCACGTTCTGAGTGATCGCGCCCAGGCGGACGCCCAGCGAGTTGACGACGGTCAGCGCGATGATCGAGACCACCGCCGCCGCTTTGATCCCCGCATCTCCCAGGTGCAGAAAGAATCCGAGGTAGGTCGCGAAGCCCAACGCAATCGCGGCGATCGAGGCCGGGTTGATCACCACGCCGCTCGACCAGCCGTACAGGAACCCCCAGACCGGTCCGTACGCCTCGCTCAGGTACACATAGATCCCGCCCGCCCGGGGCATGGCCGCCCCGAGCTCGGCGATGGCGAGCGCGCCGAGCAGCGACACGACGCCGCCCGCGACCCAGACCAGGATCGAGGGCAACGAGGCCTGCAGCGTGGCGGCGATGACGCTTGGAACGATGAAGATGGCCGACGCGACGATTGTCCCGACGTTGATCATTGTCGAGTCGAGCAGTCCGAGCTGGCGCTTGAGATCCGTTACCGGCGCTTCAACCACGTCCCGTAGGCGCGTTTCAGGAGTGTCTGGAAGTGGTGCACGCCTTCCTCGAAGCGCACCGAGAAGCGGCCTTTGTCATACGCCCGGGACCCGAGCCCGCGCTGCACGCGCTCGCAGATCTCGGCGTCTTCCTGCTGCACCTTGTCCGAGAAGGCGATGTCCGCCTCGATGCGCTGCTGTGCCGCGGGCGACGTCACATCGTCGTAGTAATAGCGAAAGATGACCTTGCAGCGATCGGGGGCGACCGGGATCACGACGTTGGACTGCAGCCGTCCCGGTACCACGTTCAGCATCAGGTTGGGGAAGATCTGGTAGTACAGGGCTTCGCCGCCGCCCGGCGTATACACGTTGCGGTCGCCGGTGAGCGGCCCTACCTGGACCGAGTACCAGTCGTGCACCTCGGTGACGTACGCGTCGAAATCGTACAGCGTGTACAGCTCGGGGTGGACGTACGGGACGTGGTAGCCTTCGAGGAAGTTGTCGACGTACACCTTCCAGTTGGCACGCACGTCGTACTCGACGCGGCGCGCGAACCGGAGCGTTCCGAGGCGCGTCGGCGCGATGCGCTCGCGGATGTCCTGCACGCAGCCCTCGAGCGGCTTCGGCCGCTCGGCCAGGCACACGAACACCAGCCCCTGCCACTCGGCGACGTGCACGGGCGTGAGGCCGTAGTTCCGCTTGTCGAACAGCTCCACCCGATTGAAATGCGGCACGCCGCGCAGCATCCCGTCCAGCCGATACGTCCAGCCGTGGTACTTGCAGATGAGCATGTCGGCGTTGCCGTCTTTCATGGCGAGCGGGCCGCCGCGGTGGCGGCAGACGTTATAGAACGCCCGCAGGGTGCCGTCCGCGCCCCGCACGACGATGATCGGCTGCTCCGCCACGTCCGCCACGATGTGATCGCCGGGGCGTGCCAGCTGCCGCGCGTCGGCCACGTATTGCCACGTGGTGGCGAACACCGCGTCGCGGTCGAGCTCGTGGAAACGCGGGTCGGTATACCACGCCGAGGGGATCGTCTCGGCGCGCGCCAGGGGACGGACGCGGAGATCGGCCGGTCGGACGAGGGACCGCGCCGCCGTCACGGGTTCAACCGGTTGTAGCGGCGCAGCACATCGCGCAACCGGTCGTGCGGCAGCGCGTACACCGTGAGGTCGTCGGCGCCCGTCATCGTCTCGGCGGCGAGCATCGCGTTGACGATCGCCTCTTCGGTGGCCTGCACCGTCGCCTCGAACAGCGGCGTGATGCGCTCGTCGGGCGCCATGGCGATCTGCGCGAGTCCGGAGTCTCGAGAGGCGTGGGGGTTGGCGGTCGAGAAAGCGATGAAGATGTCGCCCGACGAGTGCGCCGCCAGCCCGCCCATGCGACCCACGCCGAGGGCTGCGCGCTTGGCGATCCGCTTGAGCTGGTGCGGGAGGAGCGGGGCATCGGTCGCCACGACGATGATGATCGAGCCCACATCGTCGTCGCGCCGCGCGTCGCGCGCCGAGCGCCCCCCGCCCCCTCCGCACGGCGCCCGGCACGGCAACAAGTCCGGGATCTCGCGGCCCACCGGCACGCCGGCGATCCGCAGCGGCGCGCGGGCGCCGTAGTTGCACTGGACCAGTACACCGACCGTATAGCCGTCGCCGGCCACGCGCCGCGACGCCGTCCCGATGCCGCCCTTGAAGCGGTTGCAGACCATTCCCGTCCCCCCGCCGACACTCCCCTCGGCGACCGGGCCCCCGCGCGCGCTGTCCATGGCCGCCCACGCATCTTCCTTTGTGACGTGGAAGCCGTTGATGTCGTTCAAACTCCCGTCCCACGTCTCGGCCACCACCGGCAGCGACCATTCGTCGTGCCGCATCCGGCCCTGCCGCACGACCCACTGAATCACCGCGTCGCGCACCACTCCCACGGAATGGGTGTTGGTGATCATCACTGGTCCCCACAGGAACCCCGATTCGTCGACCCAGGTCGTGCCGGTCATTTCCCCGTTGCCGTTCATGGCGAACCAGCCGGCGAACACGGCGTCGTCCGAGGCCCTGCCGCGCGGGAAGATCGCGGTGACGCCGGTGCGGACGGGACCCTTGCCCACCACCAGCTTGCCCCCGCCCGCGATCAGCGTCCGGTGGCCGACCTCGACGCCGGCGACATCGGTGATGGCGTCGAGCGGACCAGGCGTTCCCTCGAGCGGGATCCGGACGTCGCGGGCACGCTCGTGACGCTGCGCCGGCGCTGAGGTGAGCGCAGCGGCACTGAGCGTGAGGAGCAGCGCCTGAACTTTCATCCGACCGGTCCGTAAGGGTGGGCTAGGATAACCGGCCGTCCGAGAGCGCCGCAAGCCGCGCCCGAGCCGAACGACCTGCGCCACGAGTCGCCATAGATTTGTTGACCCTATGACCACGTCGTTCTCCGCACCGAGCTCCTACTGGCAAGTGAGCCGCGCGCCCCGCTACAGCCTGTCGTTCGCGCTGCCCCTGCTGCTGTTCTACCAGGTGCTGGCCGTGCTGCTGGCGCACGGCACGCGCTCGGTCCGAAACGGCGCCGACGTCATCCTGCAGAGCTTGTTCGTGGCGGTGGCGGGCTCCTGGGGCCCGCTCGTGTTCATGGTCTGCTTGATCGGCGTCGGGGTATGGCTGGTGGCGCGCGATCTCCGGCGGGGCTCGCGCCTGCGCGTGAGCGTGTTCTGCGGCATGTTGGCCGAAGCGCTGCTGCTGGCGCTCTTGTTCGGGTTCCTGGTGGGCGGGGTCACGAGCGGCGTGCTCGGCGGGCTGCAGATTCTGGCCCGCCCGGCGGGTAGCGACCTCGACCGCTGGACCCGGCTGATGTTGTCGTTGGGCGCGGGGATCTACGAGGAGCTGCTGTTCCGCGTGCTGCTCGTGGGTGCGTTCGCCGCGGCGGCGCGCGCCCTGCTCGGCTGGCGCCCCATCACGGCGGGCGTCGCTGCCACCCTGCTCGGCGCCGCGATCTTTTCGGCGTTTCACTACATCGGCCCGTACGGAGACCGGCTGCAGCTCTACTCGTTCGTGTTCCGGATGGTGGCTGGGCTGTTTTTCTCCGCCCTGTACCTGGCGCGCGGGTTCGGGATCACGGCGTGGACGCATGCGCTGTACGACGTCTCACTGCTACTGCTACAGTAGCCACTGTTTCGCGATTTCCCGTAGCTTGAACCGTTGGATCTTCCCCGTCGCCGTCTTCGGCAGCTCCTCGACGAACCGGATCCACCGTGGGTACTTGTAATGGGCGAGCCGTTGTTTCACGAACTCCTGCAGCTCCGCTTCGAGCGCGGGGCTCGGAGCATGGCCCCGGGCGAGCACGACGAACGCCACCGGCTTGACGAGCTCGTCCTCGCCCGCGGCGCCGACCACCCCGGCTTCCACGACCGCCGGGTGCTCGGCGAGCGCTCCCTCGACCTCGGCGGGTGAAACCCACATCCCCCCCGCCTTGATCATGTCGTCGCCCCGCCCGGCATACCAGAAGTAGCCCTCCGCGTCCCGCGTGTACTTGTCGCCAGTCCGGACCCATTCGCCCTGGATAGTTTGCTTGGTGCGCTCGTGCTGGTTCCAGTAGCACGCGCAGGCACTGTCGCCGCTCACGAGCAGGTTGCCGATCTCGCCCCCGGGCAGGTCTCGGCCCTGGTCGTCCACGATCCTCGCGTCGTAGCCGGGAACGAGTGTCCCGCTCGAGCCGGGACGCACCCGGCCCGGGCGGTTCGCGATGAACTGGTGACACAGCTCGGTCGAGCCGATACCGTCGAGAATCTCGATGCCGAACCGCTCGCGCCAGCGCTCGTAAATCGCCTTCGGCAGGGGCTCGCCGGCGGAGATGCACAGGCGCACCGACTTGAGGTCGTAGGTCCGGGCGGCGTCCGGGAGCTGCAGCATCGCGGCATACGCCGTCGGCACAGCGTAGAACAGCGTGGGACGCTCCCGCGCGATCACGTCGAACACCTTGGCCGGCTCGGGACGGCCCGGAAACAGCACCGTCGCCGCCCCGACGTGAAACGGGAAGTACAAGGCGTTGCCGAGGCCGTAGGCGAAAAACAACTTTGCGACGGAGAAGGTCCGGTCGTCGGGCCCGATCTCGAGCACGTGCCGGCCGAATGCCTCGCAGCACACCAGCATGTCGTGATGCAGGTGTACGGCGGCCTTGGGCGTCCCCGTCGTGCCGGAGGTGTACAGCCAGAAGGCGACGTCGTCCTTGGTCGTCTCGGCGGGAGCGAGCTCCGCGCTCTCCGCACGGACGAGTTCGTCGTGCGACAGCTCACCGGCAGAGGTCCGGCCGGCGACCACGACGTGCTGCAGCGTCGGCGCCCGCAGCCGCGCCTCCGCGAGCGCCGGCGCCAGCGGCTCGCTCACGATCGCTACTTCCGCCCGGCTGTCTCTCAGGATGTACTCGTAATCGCGTGGCTTCAGCAGCGTATTGGTGGGAACGGGTACCGCGCCGATCTTGAGCGCGCCCCAGAAACTCCAGACGAACTCGGGCGAGTCGTAGAGCAGGAGCACGACCCGCTGCTCCCGTTGGACGCCCAGGCGCCGCAGCGCGTTGCCGAGCCGGTTCGCTCCGGCGGCCACGTCGCCGTAGGTGAGACGGCCGCCCTCGTGGATCACCGCGAGGCGTCCACCCCGGCCTTCGGTGACGTGGCGGTCGACGAACCAGGTGGCGGCGTTGTAGTCGCGCGGGATCTCCATCGCGGCGATGTTAGCCCCGGGCGCGGCGCCGTCAAGCTCGCGCTGTGACAACGGCCTTCGTACCTTGCTCTGTGGTACCATGATCTCGCTATTGCTCGGCCTCACCCTGCTGCAACCCCCCGACTCCCAGGCCATCCTCCGAGCCGCCCGGCGTGCCCAGGCGGAGTTCGAATCGTTCCGGCGGTATCACCTGCCAGAGTCGAGCGATTTTGCCGGCCTGCCCTGCGACCTCAACGTCGGTCGGTATTGCTTCTGGTACGGCGATCAGACGAACGACTCGGTGCCCGAGCCCACGGCGATCCGTGACGCCCGGGCACGCCTGCTGGCCCGCCTGGGTGACGCCGCGGCGATCCTGCCTGGAGACGACTGGATCGCGGGACAACGGGTACGCTATCTGATCGAGAGCGGACAAAGAGCGGACGCCGTTGCCGTGGGCGCGCAGTGTCGCGCCACGGCCTGGTGGTGCGCCGCTCTGGTCGGGTTCGCGCTGCACGCCGCGGGCGATTTCGCGCAGGCCGACTCCGCCTTCGCCGCCGCGTTGGGGGCGATGCCCGAAGAGGAGCGGTGCCGCTGGCACGACGTCTCAGTACTGCTGCCGCGCGACCTGCGAGCCCGTTACGATCGCATGAGCTGCGACGAGCGGGCCGAATTCGAGGCCCGCTGGTGGTGGCTTGCGGCGCCGCTGCTTTCGCGCCCCGGGAATGATCGCCGCACCGAGCACTTGGCGCGTCTGACGCTGGCACACATCGAGCGCGACTCGCACACGACGCGCGACGACGCGTGGGCCAACGACGTGCGAGAGTTGCTGATACGCTTCGGACCGGAGGTGTCGTGGACCAAGAGGCCGTCTCTCTATCTTACCCCTTCGGATCCCGTGATCACCGGGCACGAGCGCGTGCCGGCCTTTCATTTCGTCCCCGCCTCGCACGCCTTCGACGATCCTGGGGCGGCACGTCCCGAGGACTGGGGGCTATATGACCGACGCCCCGACGAATGGTATGCACCCGCCTATGCGGACCGGTTCGCGCGGCTCGCAGGTCAATGGGCCGCGTTTCGCCGCGGCGACTCGTGCACCTTCGTCGTCGCGTTCGATGGGTCACGGGATCCGACGCTGGGGCATCAGGCGGCGCGAGCGGCACTCGTGCTCGCCCGCAACGAACGCTCCCTCGTCGTCTCGGCTCGGGAGACGCACCTCGACGGACCGGAGGTCCTGACCGCGATCTCGGGATGCGACCGACAGCTCGCCAGTCTCGAGATCGTGCCCGCCATGGCACGCTGGGTCGCCGGCACACGGC
>Ga0209055_1001912_pt1 | contig 13361 bp, 10 predicted proteins | sample GraSoiAngelo_110_FD_185875 | JGI IMG/M metagenome (GOLD analysis project Ga0209055, IMG submission 185875) | Grasslands soil microbial communities from the Angelo Coastal Reserve, California, USA - 14_0903_12_30cm (SPAdes) (version 2) | ecosystem: Environmental > Terrestrial > Soil > Grasslands ... | reverse complement strand
GGGCGACACCGAGGAAGGAGTCTTGGCCCTACTCATTGACGACAACGGAAAAGAGATCAGAATCTCCGGCGCCGACAGCGTCATACCGGAGGCCACCAATGCCGCCTGGCTGGGCGACGGCGTCACGGTGGTCTATCTCGCCGAGGCGGTCAAACCCAAGCTGCTCTATTCGATTCAGAGCGTGCGGCCGGTGGCCGGGCGCGGCGGAGGGCTTTTTGCCGACCATGTGTTTGCCGCCGTGGCGTGGAACGCCAAGCAGAATTCGGCGGTGGCCGTCGAGCGCGACCGGAGTCTCTCCGGGCCGCCGCGCTTGGTGGCGCTCGATCTGCTTAAAGAGACGCGCAGCGAACTCGCCGTCCTCGAAGGTTTTCTGGGAGGGCTTTCCATTTCCCCCTCCGGCTCGAAGGTGGCTTACTTCCGCGATCACGGCCTGCTCGAAATCCGCGACATCTCGGCGCCGAACAGTGTGGCGCGCGTGCGCATCGGGTATGGAAGCTATCAGTGGGAGCCGGACGAGCGGCGCATTCTGGTCAAGCGAGGGCTCGACCGCCGCTCCGGCGATCTCGCTTGGGTGAGCTTGCCGCGCACTGTCCCGGTCGCCGACAAGTCGGTCAGCAGTTCGGTGCCGGTGGCGGAGGCTGAGCCCCAGTCCGTACTGCACGGGCTCACCTTTCGCGACTTCGAGCTTTCCCCCGATGGCCGCTCGTTGGCTGTCATCCAGCCTGGCAAACGCAACCTGCTCGTGTACCGCACACAGTAGCGAGGGCAAAAGGAGCGGAAAGCGGAGCTGATCACTCGTCGCTTCTTGTTCTTTTGCCTTTTTCCTTTTCATCACTAGTCCGCTTTTGCTTGTTGCTTTTGCCCTTCGTTGGCGAACCGGCGAAAGAAGCTGTCGCTCTTCCACAGAGGTCGCGCGGGATTATCGGCGACGCGCCGAGCCAGCTCCAGAATGATGTGGTTGAACTCCGCGGCGGCAGCCATGTCCACCGGCTGGTTAGCATCGTCCGATGGCGCGTGATAGCGCGTCTTGAGCCACTCCTTGTGCAGCTTCTCTTCGGGCGATCCCTTCTGATAGCCAAACTTGAAGGCGAGCGCGGGAATGCCCTTGCGGATGAAGCTGTATTGGTCGCTGCGGATGAACAGATTGCGGTCGGGCTCTTTGTCGGATTGCACCTCCACTCCCGCTTGCTGCGCCACCGCGCGGATGTCCTCCCCCAGGCTCGATTCATTCAGCCCCTGCACCTCGAGAAAATGCAGCGGGTGCAAAGGCAAAAACATGTCGAGGTTAATGTCGGCGACGATGTTCTGGCCATTCACGGTGGGATAGTGGGTGAAATACTTCGACCCGAGCAGCCCTTTTTCCTCGCCGGTAACCACCAGAAAGACCAGGGACCGCTTCAGGGCGGCCTTGGAATCGTGCAACGCGCGCGCAATTTCCAGCAGCGAAGCGACTCCCGAGCCATCGTCCATCGCGCCGTTGTAGATCTTATCTCCGTTGATCGGCTGTCCGATGCCCACGTGGTCGAGGTGCGCAGTCAGGACCACGTACTCGTCTTTCAACTGGGGATCGCTGCCCGGCCGCAGGCCGATTACGTTCGGCGACTCGACCTCCGACCGCCTGACGGCCATCTTCGCGCGGAAAGACGCCGCCAGTGGAAATTTCGGCAGCGGCTTGCCCGCCTTCGCAGCAGCCAGGATCTCCGCCAGCCGGTGCCCTGTGCCTTGAAAAAAGATGTCCGCGCGATCCGGGTTAATCTGGACCGAGATCTTCGCTCCCGAGGTTTCCCGCATGACGGGATCGGCCAGCTCCATCTGCGGCAGGAACCTCGCCAGAGACGCGCGCGGCCAGGGAATATCCATAGCCTGCGGGTTGAAGACCACAGCCGTGCCGATCGCACCGGCCTTCTGGAGCGCTTTCCAGCGTTCCGCGGCCGACTGGTAGTGCGCTTTGAGCGGGCCCGGTATTGATCCCGGACCACCTGCAAGATACACCGCGATCTTTCCGCGCAGGTCCAGTCCGGCGAGATCATCATAATCCATCTCTGGAACCGAGAGGCCGTAGCCCACAAACACGGCAGGGGCTTCGACACTTTCGGGGGAATCCACGCGCATACTGAACATGGCATCCTCGCCCAGCTTCACCGGCTCGGACTTGCCATCGCGAACCAACTCGAGGCGCGAGTGCTCCTCGTCAATCTGCCGCACGTTGAATTTGATCGGCTGGAAATACCCAGAGGTGCCGGCCGGCTGCAGACCAGCGTTCTGGAATATCTCGGCCACATAGGCGGCGGCCTTGCGATGCCCTTCGCTGCCGGTGTCCCGGCCCTCGAGCTTATCGTCGGCCAGAAACTGCACGTGAGCCCACCAGCGTTTCCCGTCCGCGCTCCAGTCGCTGGCCGCGGTCGCCAGCACTCCGTAAACAAGAGCGATCAACAAAATTTTGGGTCTCATTGGACCTTTTTCTCCGTGTCTTCTGCGTTCTTTGTGCTTGCGTGTTGAAGTCTTCTTTTTTCGCCCGGAGATATACCATAAAAGGCAGGCCACAGAGAGGTTGGGAGGCAGGCGAAAAGGCAAAGGGCAAAAGGTAAAACGGGCAAAGGCAGAGAGGAGGGGGGAGCCCCCGGTTTTTTTGTAACTGTTCATTCCAGGAGACTTTAAGTCCAATGATTTTGTAACTGCACATCCTAAAGGGTTTGCAGAAGCATTTTTCGTAACTGCGGATTCCAAAGGGCTTGCCAGCACAGAGGTCCGGGAGAGCGTCACGTTGCAAGAGTCGGTCGTTGAGACGAGGCACAGCGTCATGAGGTAACAGTCGCTCGGTTCTGCAAAACCTCTTGGTAGGCTTTGCACCACATGTTACCTCGGCACGAACAGCCGTCAACGGGAAAACTGCGCAAAGACAAAGAAAATGCGCAAAGCACGCATTCGAAGGAGATCAGCGGTGCGTGAGCCTGATGAACAGGGTGCAAGGGCACGGCAGGCCGTGCCCTTACGCAAGGCCCTGTAGCCTGGGGCTTCAGACCCGGCTTGTGGTCGGCAACCCCGGCGAGCCGGCGAATCCACGGCGCCCGTGAAGATTTCAACAGTAGACTTCTGGTTCCGGAGTTCAGCGGTAATTGGCTATCCTGTTGGTTCGCTTTGCTTTCTGCTACGGCTTGGTACATGGTTTTGCTTGGTGTTCGGCCCTTAGTGTTCCGAAACTGTTCCGAAATCCTGGCGTCCACCGCACCCCAAACAAGAAGTTGCAGCGTCTTCTTTCACGCGCGGAGAGGGACGGTTGCAGAGAATTTGAGTTCGCAGGTCCGGGAAGTGTGCCGAAAAGCCTCTGAGGGGTTTCAGCATGGGCTACGCGCCCATCGTGGAACCCATTCTCGTCCGGCAAAACGGAGGTTAGAAACGCAACGATTTTGACTGATGCCGCCCCGGACCTCGTGATACCTTTCCCTCGTCGTGACAGGATGAAGGAATTACTTCAAGCAGTAAGCCCCTAGGTTTGCGCGGAGGATCGTAGGATGCTCGGAGCATGCAATGTGATCGCATTCGTCGCAACGAAGCAGCCTGAGCGAGCAAAACTGTTCTACAGCAAGACTCTCGGATTACGCCTGGTCGCGGACACTCCTTTCGCTCTTGTATTCGATGCGGGTGGAACGATGCTTCGGATTTCCAAGGTGGGGGAGCTGACACCGGCGCCATACACCGTCCTCGGATGGAAGGTACCCAACATCCGCGTCACCGTGGAACACCTGACGAGCGGTGGAGTCACTTTCGAGCGTTATAAGGGAATGCCGCAAGATGAGTTGGGCATCTGGACAACTCCGGACGGAGACAAAGTAGCGTGGTTCAAGGACCCGGACGGCAACACCCTGTCCTTGACTCACTTCCACTCCGAATAATCAGCGGTTCTGAGAACTCAAATCGGGATACTGTGTGAGTCAGTTTGCTGCGCTGACTCGAAAGGGAACCATTTCGGTTCCGTTGCTTGCTGCCTTAATTTACCTGATTCGGATCCTTACTGGCCTAGCCTCGATTTTGTGAAGAACGACGAGGCCCTTAGCCTGAGGGAGATTCGCGACACGTTCAGTTTGTGGATAATGGGGCTCGTAAGACGCGTCCAGAATATATGTGCCGGGTTGCTTTGTAGCACAATCTACAGTGGTATCCCGCCCGATAAAGTTGCCCCAAGGCAGATACAAGAATTGCGTCCGCAACCATTCATCAGGTGCGGGCAAACCACCAAAATAGTCAGCTAACGAACCGTGTCCACAGGTCTGCGCCCACTTGCCATCAAGGGTCTTTAACCTCACATTAAATCCGGGAATATTTCCGCCTGCTTCGCCCCATTCCTTAGCAATGTAAACACCGGCTCCCGTCGGCTTGAGAATAACCCTGACATTAATAGGCTCCCCGGGCGTGTAAATGAATTTGGTCGGCGTGATCTCTACTACCGCCAATTGGACGACAGAAGATGCATCGGTTGTTTGGCTGCAGGTCGCGGTTCCGGCAATGCCGAGAATACATGCACTCACCAAAAATTCCAGGCGCATTGTGCACCTCCCAAGAACTTGCTGTGAGTGAGCATCGCAGATGGGCGTAGAAGTGGCAAGCGGATTGCTCGAAGGAAATCCTTTTGGCATCGTCAGATCGTAGCAGCGGAGCGAAAAGATCCAACGGCCGGTTGCGCCTGACCGTTGCGTTAAGAGGATTTATCCGAGCGGTCGTTAACCTCCAAGGGCGCGCCCGCCTCCTATGTTGAGTGTGATGAGACTCGGGGTCTCCGCCGGGCCTGTGAATCTCCCGGCGTGAGGCCGGATTCGTGGCCCCACCTTCTTGGCAAAAGGCTGCATCAATCCGTCTCAAAACGGAAACACGGGCAGAGATGAGAATCCGCTTCAGCGCCTGGGCAGTTGAAAAACGAGACTGATGGTCGTTTCGGCCTCAATTGGATTTCCGCCTAACGTCGCAGGCTTGTACCGCGACTGCAGTACTGCTTCCATTGCCGCGTCGACAAGCAGCGGATGACCTTGGACAACATCCACTTTCTTCACTTTTCCTTCCCTGTCGACAATAGCCCGAAGCACAACAACTCCTTCGATGTGCTGCACCTTCGCCGCTAGGGGATACTCCGGAGAAACCTGATGAATGAGCGCGAGCGGCTGAATGAAATGCCCCTTCTCGAAAACACCAGGACCCGCCCCTTCTTCCCAGTTCCAAAAAGGCCATGCCCCCACCCCGATGAAGCGGAATGCTCCTTTTTCATAGACAAACGTCTCTTCCCAGGAACCTACATCCTTGCCCTTGAGTTGGATTGCAAATCCGAATCGGGCAAGCGACAACTCACGCAGGGGGCGAACCGCGCTGAGCTTGTACACTTGCCGAATCCGCGTGGGCTCCCGCGGCTCATCCTTGTGACGGACCACAAGCCCTGAGCCTTCAGTCTTGCAGACGTCTTGGATGGTTTTCTCTAGAGAACCGGCATACTTCGAGAATAGGCGGTCGTAGCGCTCAGCGAGCTTGGCAGCCTCACCCGCATCGAAGTTCTGTGCAAACCATGCCTCGGAATCGGGAAGCCTGAATTGCTGGAGCAGTCGCTCTCCCGCGGCTGCGTCTCCGGAGCGATGCGCTTGGACGACCGCGTTGAGCTGCGCTCGAAAACCATCATCGGACTCGGAGAAAGTGGACGCCGTCTGGGCATTTGCCTGCGGCGTGGGATTCTCGGCACGCCCGATGGACACCGGTGCGGCTATTAATACGCCTATAAGAATCGCGCGCAGGTTCCCCATGCGACCTCCATCACTTCCTGAGTCAACGACGAATCGTAGCAAACTCACGCTGTTCATTACATACCTTATCATTGTGAATGGCACGCTCCCAACTAGCCGGGAACTCCACAAAGTCGTGCAATGCGCCACTGCCCATCCGGTGCGCGATATAGGATCATCAGGTACTGTGTTGTCCCTGGATCATAGCCTTCGCGACGGGGTCAGCAATGGCCACTCGGCGGGAATCAATACGGTCGCTCCGGACGCCCCCAGACCTCTAGGCCGAAAGGCAACCTTTTCGGCTCACCTGGCCCTTGCCGCCGTTATCCGAACGCTCGCATTTCCTCGACGAGGCGTAGCTAGCGATGTTGTAGAATGCGCGAGCAGCAAAGCACACACCTAATACGGTAGTCAGCAGATGCCAAGTTCTTCCCGAAGACTCAGCGCTGCACGATTCGTCGTCGCCGGATTAACCACAGCATTTTTGTTGGCGGCAGTCTGGCCCATTACTTCTCCTGCCACTCCGCATTGGGAAGTCTGGGTTGTGGACGAGAATGGGCATGCGCTACAAGGAATGACCGTTCGGCTAGTCTGGGAAAACTATTCAGCAGAAAGTGAGTCCCATGAACAGGACTTGCGAACAGACGAGAACGGATATGTCGTTTTCCCCGCTCGGACGTTCAAGGCATCCGCACTGCGACGGCTCTTCGGAACAATACGGGCCGCCCGAGGTGGTGTTCATGCCAGCTTCGGGCCGCACGCATATGTATTCGCCTTTGGGCGAGGACTTGAGGGAGACGCAGTAGCGCACGGCTACATCACAGATTGGACCGGCAAACCCGACGAGATGCAGTCACGAATAGTCGCGGGGGCCAAAAGGTAACCCTTCTGGCAGGACCTGACGGACCACTTGATTGATCCAATCGATGTAAGGCGGGCTGGGTGGTGGCCCGAGGCTACTTGTCGCGAGCACTCTTAGCTTCTGGAGGGAAAGCGGAAAACTCGGCTTGCCAGTAGATCTATCAAAACCTTCGTGACCGCTTTCCGCTGCTTCGGCTTAGGCTCAAGGTCGTCCAGCATTAGGTGGCACGCCCTGACGCACTCATTGCAGATGTACGCACGCCCGCGTCCGCCGCAACCACGGGCGGCTTCCTTCTAACGGCTTTATCGAACGCGCGCAGAGCATCGCGCCTCCCTAAACGACTTCGCCAAACGCGCGTCCGATAAAGCACTAGCGTGATTGTGAAATGATTCGAAATGGAATCTTTTCCGCTCAGTTTCCGGATAGCCGACTATGTGGATTGGCAGCCTGTTGACTTGACACTAGGTGTGACTTAACATCCGCGCGAATAGGGGAGGCGTGGAAGCAATTAGATTGAACTTATACTCGCTACCCTACATTTCGGGTTCGTGAACACCATGCGCATACGTTTAACAGGGCTCAACAAACGCTATGGCAAGGTCCATGCGCTCAAGAATGCGTCACTGACGGTTGAACCTGGGCAGATCGTTTCTGTGCTGGGTCCAAACGGAGCCGGGAAGACGACCCTGCTGCGCTGCCTTGCAGGTATTGTCGGAGCTACATCAGGAGACATTTTCTTCGATGAGGAGCGCTTCACGCGCGGCAACATGAGTCTGCGGCGGCGAATAACTTTCCTACCCGATTTCCCCATCGCGTTTCCTCACAACACAGTCCTTCGACACGTCGGGATGGTTCTGAGGCTGTACGAGGCGGATCAGCCAAGTGTTGAAACCCGGGTTATGGAGTTATTGCGCGGATTCGACCTGATGCCTCTCATCGACACGCCAATGGCACAGCTTTCGCGCGGTCAAGCGTATAAGGCCGCCTTGGCAGCGTTGATTGCAACGGATTCCGAGGTCCTGCTGCTGGACGAGCCATTTGCGTCTGGCATGGACCCTAACGGCATCACGTTTCTGAAACGTGAGGCGCGCGAAGCCGCCAGGCGCGGCCACACTGTGATTTATTCCACGCAGATTCTGGATATAGCCGAGAAGCTTTCGGACCGTGTATGCGTGATCGACCGGGGAGAAATCCGGCACTATGCCCCGCTAGCTGAGCTCCCTGGCGTGGTTGCGGGGCATGCGAATGGAGGCGTGCTTGAAGGGTTGTTTCAGCAGTTGCGGGAGAGTGCACAGTGATTCTCGGATCGCCAGCGCTTGAACGCCGGTTGCGGAAAGAAGCCAAGCGTGAGATGCGCTCCGACAGGGCGCTATGGAGGGACTACCGACGGCACCGCACCGTATGGCTGAGGCGCAAACTGCGCGCGAACGGTCGCGTCGCCCTGCTCTTTGTGTATTTCATCTTTCTTGAACAGATGGTTGTGCGCGGTGGCGGGCTTGCGTTGCTTGGCGTGGCGATTTACGCATCGGCCACAACGCTGTTCCGGGCTTTCACGTTTCGCGCAAACGTTCTGCAAGGTTACGATCGCACCGTCCTCCTCCATTTGCCGATATCTGATGAGGAATTCTTCACGCATGAGTGGAACGGCTTTGTTTTTTCATGGAGCCGCGCCTTTGTTTTGTTCTTCATCGCATACGAGGCAACATTGTTCGGTTCCGGGCTGACCGGGAAGCAATTGGCAGTGGCGGCCCTTGCGGCAGCACTCCAGAGCCTATGCGGGTTGTCTGTTGCCTCGTGGCTGATTGCGTACGTTCGCAAAGCCAAGGTCGGACTTGCATCAACGGCTTTATACATTCTGATCCTCGTCTGCTTATGGGTACCGGCCGCTTCAATCCGGTATTTGTGGTCGGCTGTGCTGATTACCCCCGGGGGATGGGTTTCGCATGGCTTTGCGGGCCTGACGGGCTCCGCGCCTAGCCGTGAGACTTTCTGGCTCGTGCCCGCATTTGCAGTTGCGATCTTGTTGCCTTTTGCTTACGGAGCATTGCGACGTCGAATGCTGGTGGAACTCACATCCCAGACGTCAGGCGAATCAGTGGGGCTCGACGAATTGCTGGCGGAACGAGAACCCGATGTAGAGGAACTGCCAGGACAAGTTAAACCGTTGGATCCTGATGCTGCGATCTGGCAGGGTCACTTTTTGCAAGGCGCCGATTGGGCTCGCTCAGGGTGGCTAGAGAAGGTTGCAGTGCGATGGTTCACTTCGCGTGAAAAGACAATCGCCGAATTTATGCTCGGTGACCAGCTTGGAGCATGGTCAAAGAGGTGGGGCACGGCAGCATTGATTTCAGGGCTGGGCATTATCTTGACGTTCGCCTTACAACCGCTTCCATCGTGGGTTTTGTTCCTGCCGATTGTTGCGGGGGGAATGTGTGGAGCACCACTATTCGGCGGGTTCTGGTTGGGATTCAACGGAGCTCCCGCGTCAGGACAGCTGATGCCCGCATATGCGAGTTTTCCGATCAGTTACGCAGAGATTTCCCGCGTAATGTTCAAGAGCAATGCAATTCGGATTCTGGCATGGACTCCACTCGCGTTGGCATATGCCACTGCGCTGGCCGTCCGCATGGGGCATTCGGCTGCATACGGAGTGACAATCGGAATTGAGATTGTCGTAATCGTTGTGGCCGTTCAACCGGCCATGGTTGTGGGGCATTTTTCCGTGGGGTCGAATGACACGAAACAGATCAATTGGCCGACGCTGTCCTATTTCGGCTTAGCGCTGATTCTCTTTGTCATTGTGATAGCTGCGAGCATCGCTCTTTTCGAGGTAGAGGCTCTGGAGATGAAAGTGCTCGCTGCCCTTGCGCTCGGCGTCGTCAACGTAGTCGGGTGGGTTGGCTATAGGCTCTTGTTTAATAGCGGCGCCATGGATCTGCTGCGCCTCGAAGAAAGCGAGTTCTGACTGACGAGACCAAGGGGCACGGCTGAACCGTGCCCCTCGGATTTGTCGGCTGTAGTGGTTTCGCTGCGAGCCGTCATACCGCCCGGTCATCATGCAGCATTTGTTGGAATTTGCGCCCGGAGCCACAGGGACACGGGTCATTCCGGCCCAGTTTCTCAAAGAGCTCTTTATCCCCGTGCACAACGCGGAAATCCGCGTTAGAAGGAGAAAGGCATGAAGGCCGCAATCATCCTTTTAGTCTCGGGCCTGCTGACCGCGTTGGCATTCTACTTGGTGTGGATGAACAGGGCATCGGAGAAAATCCTCACTGCGGTCATCCCAGTTGCGGTCGCGGGCCTAGCTGGCGTCTTTATTGCGGTATTCGTGTTTGGCGGTGAACCAGCCATCACAGCAGTATTTCCTTCCAGTTTCCAATATCGTCTCGCGAGCAAAATGCCTGCTAATCTTCCATGGCTTTTGATGAGTCGCAGGTTCACCCCATCTCAGTTTGCTCCGGCGCGGCTCTATAAGGTTCATCCGGAGTTCTTCACTGACCCCTCTGATAAGGATGGGGCAACGCTGTACCACCACTTACTACAGCGAGCAATCATCGACTGGATGGGGATGTTGTACAGCGGAACTTGGCAGTTGGAGATCCTGCAATTCGAACTACCTAGTGGCCACGAAGGGCGCTTTCAGCCTGCAGAAGGTGCATCCAAAAAGTCAGAGACACTCTCAACTGAACAAGTAGAGAGCCTATTGAAGGGAAACAAGTTTGCCGATATGCGTGCTGGGATACGTCCACAGATCACACTGCCCCCAGGCACCAAAATGAAGATAACTCCACCGCAGACCAGGGCTGGCGCCCTCGAAACCGGTGAGATCCTTCTCGAAAATAAGTTTTGCAGCATCTCGATTAAGACCCAAGCCTCTTCCTGGTTTGCCGGGATAGGTGCCTACAAACAGCTCGCAGGGATCAATGATGAAGAGAACAACGGGCTCGCGACCGCGAACTACATTGTCAGAATCAACGTTCGGTTCGACCGCTTGCGCAGTAGCCACCCCCAAATGGCCCTGTATAAGACTTGGGCGTCCGAGCTCTCTGTTGGGCTTAGAAAGCAATTCGACGAACAAGTGATCTGGTCGAAGACTAAGGACGATTTCGTCTTTTCGCAACTGAAGGGACAATTCGGTGAGCAGCCCCCGCTACACCAGACCACGGTATCTTCTGAGGGTATAACAGACCATACTTTGACCGGGGGCGTTGCGCCCGACAAGCCGTCCTCCCAGTCAGTGCATGGTCACGCCAAAGTGAGTTCGCGAGAGAACAAACCCAAAGAATAGATGGAAGTTGAGAGGGGGAATTCCCTTTCCACTCGAAATTGCTTGCCGATGGTTCCAGGCGTCCCGAGCGAATCGGAGCCGATGACACCCTAATCAGAAACTACAGCCTCGGTGCGTCGAAACCATGTGGTTTCGGCAGGCCACATGATAAACACGCCTCACAGGTGAAATCAGAGACTTACGCGCTGAGTTTCGTAAACCCTTTAGACAATCCGCTGATCTACACAACCTAAGTCTGACCTTAGTCTGCGACTTCCGAATGGGGGCTCTAATGCTTGACACCATGCCCGCCCCGGAGTAGGTTGCGTCCAGATTCCGGTTGGACGGTCTGTCTTTCTGGTGGCGACTCGCAATGACCATACGCTTGATCTGTTAAGACCATCCGAAACTGTTACCTGTTTGTCTGATCTCGCGAGCCAAAGTTACGATGCCTACGTCTTAAAAACGGTATCAAATGGGCCTGGGCTGAGTATCCTGCAAGCGGCAGAAGCAGTAGGCGTTCCAGCCATCAACAACTCACGATCGATCAGTTTTGGGGTTGTCCCCTGGGGTGAGACAAACGGTTAAGATCCACAGATTCGGCTTTGCTCGCTGTAACCCTGAGCAAGATTGGGGGTCACTTCTTGCGCGCTCGGCGCTGCGCGTAGTCTCGTCGAGATTGTCGATGGGCGGAAGGAGCAGGCTCCCGTTGCTTGAGAAATCGTGCCATCCGAACCCGCTGCGCGCACGAGTCACTACAATAAATTTGCTTCGGACGCTGAAACAGGAAGAGTCTCCGGCATCCCTCGCGCTGGCACACGTGCAGCCAAGGCGCGACCTCGGTCAAGAGCTCAAAGACTCGCGTAAAGAAGAGATGACGGGGGTCGCGGGATCCGGTCCGGGCAACCCGGCCATGGAGCTGATCCCAGACGATCCCGTCTTGGAACGTCTCCACGTTGGTGATGTCGATTGCGAGTGCAGGGCGAATGAATGGCTTCCTATCCCGTAAATCGTCGAGGCCTTCACGTAGCGCGTTCACAATCCGCTCCGCCCGATTCGCCTTGAGAAAGAAGCCCCAGCGAGGTACCTGCCTACCGGGTTCCCGGACCGCTAGAAACTTGTTGACGAGCTCAACCTGGGACTTAGTGTCAAGCGTCTGGCCCCTGTCGTAGAGCTCCATGAGCAAGTCGAACCCCATCTGTGCGTCGGTCTTCGGGCGGGGTGCCTTTCCTGAGGTCATGCTTCCCTTGCGCTAGAGATCACATATCACGGGGCTCAGAATGAAGTCAACGCCGAAAATGGAGTTTGAGACGTTAACGGTGAAAATACATATTAAGATACTGTTTGCCGTTCGCGGGAATTGAATTGTACAGCGAAGGCGCTATCCTGCAAGATGCGCGCCGGCTGGTGAAGCGGAGGCGGGCTCTGCGGGAGCGCAACCCGCCAAGGAATAGCCAACTGGAAAATCATCAAACCGATGAGACCCCGGGCGGTCCTCCGACGGCCGCCCCGGCACGCGCACCTGATGTTCTATCCGGCTCTTCTGGCCTTGGTGGGTACCAGTCCGTGGCCTCCCACGGGCTCGGTCACTGCGCTGTTGCCGAAGCTCGCGATCAGTGGTTTGCCCCGAACTATGGCCCGCTGCACAGAAGGAAGCGATAGCGAAGCCCGATGGCTCTGCTCGCTATCCCAGACTTCCGTAATCCAGATTGCGTTGGCGTCAGCTGGATCCTTTGCGACCACGTAACTTAGGCAGCCGGGCATGTCGGATATGCCCTCAAGCAAGATCGAGATCAGTGCTTCACGCTGTCCCGGCACAGCGACCATTTTGCCAATTAGTCCGTACATTTTCTTCTCTCTCGCTGTCAGTGGATTATTGCCGGTAGTCAAGCTGGACAGCGCTGCTGAACCGGCCATCACAATGAAGTCGCGTCGCCCGATCCGAGCCTCAACACCGGAATTGCCTTTCGGTTGGGCGCAGCGGTGCGAGCAATCCCTGCTTCCTCCAATGCCATGAAACAAAAACAACATACTCAATGCTGGAAGGAAATCGCTAAGCGAAAAGTTTGCATGCCTCTTCCCGGCCCAGGCGTGTGGGGCATTGCAGAGCTGTTGTCGCGCAGTCCGCGGTTACGGAAAACCTGAGAAACGGTTGTTAATCGGCGCCGGCGGCCTGCGACCATTCGCGCTTGGCGGGGCGAAGTGTAAGCCAGTCGGTTCGTACTTTATCCCATCCCTGTATCAGAAAGCCGTACGACTCGAAGAACTCGCGGATTCGGGGTCGCTCCCAGCCTACAATTTTCTCCAGGATAGGCACCAGTATGGCAAGCGAATTGGCGCTTAGCACGGTTCGTTTTGCGATCTGGGTGACATCTTTAGTCTCCGAAACCGCGATGGTGAAGCCGTCGCGTACATTCACGTGCAGCATCACATGGATATCGGAACTGCCGTCGCCAACATAGATGATTTGGTC
>Ga0209055_1001911_pt1 | contig 13362 bp, 8 predicted proteins | sample GraSoiAngelo_110_FD_185875 | JGI IMG/M metagenome (GOLD analysis project Ga0209055, IMG submission 185875) | Grasslands soil microbial communities from the Angelo Coastal Reserve, California, USA - 14_0903_12_30cm (SPAdes) (version 2) | ecosystem: Environmental > Terrestrial > Soil > Grasslands ... | reverse complement strand
CGTCGTGGATGGCTTCTCGGCAACGAACGCCACCAGTCTCGACATGCCGACCATCGGCATCATCGGGATCGAGATCTACCGCACGCTGTCGGAGACCCCGCTCGACTTCCTGCGGATCAACAACCAGTGCGGCACCATCGTCATCTGGACGAGGTCCGGGCCTGGGTGACTGCGTGTCACGGCCGCCAGCGCGGCATGATCTCGGTGACGTCGCCGCGCGTGAGCGCTTGCTGGTTGGAACCGTCGGCGTTCGTGAAATAAAGATCGGCGTCGCTGTCGAACGCGATGTACCGCCCGTCGGGTGACCACGACGGCAGCTCGTCCGGCACCACGCTCTGCGTCAGCTTCACAACGCCGCTCCCGTCCGCGTTCATGACGTAGATGGCAAAGCCTCCGTCGCGATTCGAGTAGAAGGCGATCTTGGTGCCGTCGGGTGACCAAGCGGGCCCTTCGTCGGAGAAGCCGCTCTTTGTCAAATTCACCGGGGTCGCTCCGTCAGCCATCATCGTGTAGATCTCGTCGTTGCCGTCGCGGTTCGTGGCGAAGGCGATCCTGGTGCCGTCGGGCGACCACGCGGGCTGCGCGTCGTCGCCCGCGGTGTTCGTGAGTCTCGCGACACCGGTGCCGTCCGTATTCATGACAAAGATGTGGAAGACGCGCCTCCCGCCCGGGAGCGAGTCGCGATCCGATCCGAACACGATCTTGGAACCGTCCGGTGACCAGTTGGGCTCGAACTCGTTCGTGGTGTCGGCCGTGAGCCGCACGACGCCACTCCCGTCCGCGTTCATGACGTAGATGTTCAGATTGATGGACCTGGGGTCGGCTGTGCGGTCCGACTCGAACGCGATCTTGGACCCATCCGGTGACCAGGCCGGCCAACCGTCGTACGCCAAGGACGTCGAGGTCAGGTTGGTGATCGTCCCGTCCGTGCCCATAAGGTAGATGTCCCGCTGACCGAGGTATCGATCGCTCACGAACGCGAGCGCGTGTGGCGGAAGCGGCAGCGGCGGCGGGCCGGCGGTGTCTCGGCAGGCCGCGACGGCGGCGCACGCCACGGTGATCGAACCGGTCAACGGTAGCAACGGCTTCACGCACCCGCTCCTCGCGTCAAGGACCGACGAAACCTACTTCGAGAAGTCAACCTTGGGCGCCTGCGCCGCGCCGGGTGACTCGAGCTCGAAGTACGGGCGCGGCCCCTTGCCCAGGATCTTCGCCGTCAACACCTGCGGGAAGCGCCGGATGTAGGCGTTGTAGCGGTTCACCGCGTCGTTGTAGTCCTGGCGCGCGACGGCGATGCGGTTTTCGGTCCCCTCGAGCTGGTCCTGGAGCGCGCGGAAGTTCTCGTTCGACTTGAGCTGCGGGTAGTTCTCCGCGATCGCGAGCAACCTGCCGAGCGGCGCGGTGAGCTGGGCGTTCGCCTGCGCCATCTGCTGCAGGTCGCCGCTCTGCACCGCCCCCGCCAGCTTGGCCCTGGCCTGCGCCACCTCGATGAACACGGTCTGCTCCTGCTTGGCGTAGCCCTTCACCGTCTCGACCAGATTGGGGACGAGGTCGGCGCGTCGCTGCAGCTGCACCTTGATCTGGGCCGCGGCGGCGTTCACCTGCTCGTCGTACGTCTGGATGGTGTTGTAGCCGCAGCCCGCGCCGCCCAACGCGACGACCAGGACCAGGCCTGACATCCACCGGCGGATGCGTGCAGTCACGAGCATATCACTCCCTTCAATGCAATGTGTTCGGTTCGTGCCCTGCAATGCGTTCGGTTCGTGATTCCCACGCTAAAGCGTGGGCTCGGCACAGCACTGTCCTAAAGGACACGAGTGTGCTTCAGCACACTGTTTCGCCGAGCCCACCCTTCAGGGTGGGGACAAACAGACTGGATGACCTATGCTCGATCCCTCACGCTACGCCAGTCGATTGACGAACTCGGCGGTGTGCGCCACCGCCGCCAGATAGGCCAACGGGAGCGGATCACCCGGCGCCAGCTTGAGCTGCCCCTCGCCGCGGGCGTGCGCCTCGAGCGCCGCGAGTCGCTCCGGCGCGAATCCCATCAGCGCCCCGGCCTCCCGGACCAACGCATCCGGCGGGACGGGAGGTGTCTTGCCGGCCAGGCGCAGCGTCGCCCGCAGCATCGTGAAGAATCCCGCGGCGCTCCCTACGATCACTCGCGCCAGCTGTTTCGGATCACCCCGCAGCGCGGCGTACGCCTGGCGCAGCCGCACGAGCTTCCCCATCAGCTCGTGCTCGAGCTGGTCGCGCAGGTGCTCACGCTGCACCGTCACGCCGCGCCAGGGATCGCGGCCCGCGAGCACCCGATGGGCCTCGCGGATGTCCTCGTACTCGATCGGAAACGCGTCGGCCGAGGTGCGCCACTCCCGCTCCGTGAGGATGAGCGGCGCCGGGTGACCGGCGCGCCCCCAGTCCCGCACCGCGGGCTCGAGACCCGCGAACAGGGCTTCGTCCACCGCGTCACAGATGAGCAGTGTGTTCACGTCCGAGCGGCCCGCCACGTGCGTGCCGCGGGCGGCCGAGCCGTACAGCAGCAGCGCGACGAGTCGGTCGCCCAACGCGGCGGCGACGGACTCCGCAAACCGCTCCACCGTCATGGTCGCCATCGTTAGAATCTCCCTCCCGCGCCGCCGCCGGAGAAGCCGCCACCACCGCCGAATCCGCCGAATCCGCCGCTGAAGCCGCCCCCGCCCCCGCCCCAGCCCCCACCTCCCCAGCCACCACCCCGCCCGCCACCGGACCTACTGAGCGCGAGCGCGAGAATCCACCATAGGATGCGCCCGCGGGTGACGAGAATCAGGAACACTACGCCCGCGATCACCAGGCCCACGGGGATCGGCACCTGGCCCGTTTCGTCGGGCGGCGGAGGCGGCGGCTCCCCGGTCAGCGTGAACCCGAATTCGCGCGCGAACGCCTGCGCGATCAAATCGACGCCCAGCGCGAGCCCAGCGCCATAGTCCTCGCGCGCCAAGTACGGGGTCATCGCGTCGCGGATCCGCCCCACCCGCGCATCGGTGAGGAACCCCTCGGCGCCACGGCCCGTCGCGATGAACACCTGGCCGGTACCGGGGCGGTGGTTTTTCAAGGGAACGAGCAGCACCACGACGCCCAGGTTCTTCGCCGGATCGCCGGCCGCGCCCTTGGCGCCCACGCCCCACTGGCGTCCGATCTGGAGGGCGAGGTCGCTCGCCGCGCGGTCTCCGATGTCCCGGACCGTGACCACGGCGATCTCGCCGCGGCTCTTGGCACGCACTTCGGCGATCACGGCCTCCATGCGCGACACCGCCGGGGGGTCGAGGACGCCGGCGAAATCGTTGACGTAGCCGCGAGGCGGCGGGAGCGCTATCTGGGCAAGGACGATGAACGAGAGCAGTGGCACAGGTGTGTACAAGCTACCTCGGAGCCCAGCGCGATGGCTTGACTCCTGCCTGCGGGCGGGCAACAATTCGCAGTCGGGGTACGTCCTCCTAGACCATCGAGGCCCACATGACGGTACGCGCCGCCTCGTTGCTTCTCGCCGGCCTCGCCTGCGGCCCGAGCGTCCAGCACGCCAACACCCGCACCCCGACCGGTGGCATCCTCATCACCGAGGATCGCATCAAGGAGTCGGGAGGCAAGACCGCCTGGGAAGTGATCAAACGGGCGGCCCCGGTGTTCAGCACGCATGAGAGTCGGACCGGCCGCCCCGCCAGCATGGAACGGCGAGGTCGCGGCAGCATTCTGCTCGAAGATTCCCCGATCATTATGCTCGATGGCGTGCGGGTCTCCGACTTCAAGGTGCTCGAGCAGATCCCCGCGGAGACGATCTTCAGCATCTATATCCTCACTGGCGCGGAGGGCACCACCTACTACGGGACCAATGCCGGCGGCGGTGTCATCGAGATTCGTACCAAGGACGGCTCGCAGGACTGAACGGCGGCAGGCGCAGGCCGCGACGGCGGGGGGGAGAGGTCGGGGGCCGACCTCTCCCCGTCTTGTAGGACTCCTTGCCGCGCTACGGGTTGCGATCGATGCAGCTCTGGGTGGGCGGCAGGTCGCTCAAGTTCGGGTTGTTGAACTCGTCGAACGGAATGGGAAAGTTCACGTCCGTACCGTAGGCTGAGAATTGTGCCTTGAAGTACGGCCCCGTAGGAAACACCGCATCCGCTAGACGCCCGTACTGACGCACGAGACGACGCAAGTCGCTGAGACGATGGGCCGACAGCCAGAGCCAGCGCGCGCGCTCGGCGAAATGCAGATTGACCGCACTGCCCGCGGCGACGGTATCCGCGGCGCTCAGAGTGGCTAACGGTGCGACCGTCTGGATCGCCGGCCCGACGGTGTCGGTGCCGATGTAGGGGGGAGGTGTTTGCCGCAAGGCGTTATGCTTGGACAGGAACGTCGCGAAATCCCCAGCCTGCAACGCCGCTTCCGCTTCAATGAGACGCGCTTCAAGACCCGTCGCGATCGGGACCGGAGCGCTGCGTGTGCCGAAGCGCAGGTTGTCGAACTGCGGCGTTGCTCCGTCGAAGCCCCGGTTCGCGGCGGGCAGACGACGGGACGGAGTGCGGGGATCGGCGACCGACCGGAACGGCAGCCCGTTGCCTCCCTCTTTATCGGCCACCGAGTACCGCTTGAAGATCGTGTTGCCGTTGAAGACACCGTTGTTTTCGCGCGTCGTAATCTCTGAGTGCTCCGCGAAGTACACGAAGGTCGTCGGCACAGCGGCCACCGTCGCCGCCGCCGTCGCGAGGCTGTCCTCATCCAGCTGAGCACGTGCCTTCCCTACCGTTGCCAGGTTGGTAATGAGCGCTTTGGTGCCGGCGCTGACTCCTTTGGTTATGTCCAAGGCGCTCGCTGCCGCTAGCGCGGCGTTAAACCGCGAGATGGCCGTGTCGAGGATTTGCGTGGTCGTCAGCGCCGGACCAAAAGTGAACGTGCCACTCTCGCTCGCCCTACTGAAGGGGACGCCCGAACAGTAGTTCTCCGCGAAGAAGACGTACGTGAGTCCGGCCAGCGCCAACATCTCCGGGAACCCGCTCGAAGCCGTCGTGTCGGCCAGTGCACGATACTTATCCGCTGCGAACTCGGCCGCTCGACGGGCGCGGCTCAGATCGCGGAACACCGTCTGCATCGTGGCGTTGTTCACCTGGATGCGGCGGGCGTCGACTTCGATTCGCGTTGGAAAGGTTTCGGAATTGATCCATTCATCACCGAGCAGACCGGTGGTCATGATGATCCCCTCGGTGGTGCCACCGGATCCCTGGGCCCCGGATCCGCTGTATGCCAACGTGAAGTCTCCGATGGCCCCGGCTCGTATGGCCGGCAGGGCACGTGGGTCGTTCAGGTTATCGGGCGTGACGATATCCGGGCTGTGGACGTTCAGCGGATCCCTGCAGCCCGCGTCAGGAAGGACGAGGCACGCCGACAAGAGTAGCGCGAGTCGGCGTGCGGAGCGGCGGACGCTCCCACCGTTCCGGTCGGCTCCCTGTAGCATCGTGGTTCGCATGGGCGCCTCGCTCAGAAGGTCAGGTTGACGCGGGCGATGAAGTATCGCACCGGCGGCTGTGTGAGGAAGTCTGCCGTGTTGAAGTTGGACTGCCCGGCGTCGTTCAACTCCGGATCAACCCCGGTGTAGTTCGTCCAGGTGACGAGGTTCCGCCCGGTCAGGGTCACGCTCAACCCGCTCGCGCCGAGTCTGCTTGCCCAAGTCTCCGGCGCGAAAAAGGTCAACGACACTTCCCGGAGCTTGACGAACCCCGCGTCCTCGAAATAGCCGGTTTCGAGTCCGTTGAACACTGTCGCCACTGCCCGCGCTTGATCGGCGAGCGAGGCTTTGGGGTCGCGCCGGCCTCGGCATATCCCGAGGAGGCAACGAAACTCCTCGGTGCTGTTGTCCAGCTTGTTGCCGAAACGCCCGTCGAAGAGACCGTACAGCCGGAAATGGCGCAGGAAGCTGACCTCGGTGCTCACCGTCCCGCCATGGGTCGGCAGCGGCGTGCCCTGGAACACCTGGGCGGGTCCGACCGTCACCTCGGACGCCGCGATGAGCCCGTCCTTGTTCGCGTCGTTGAAGGTGAACGGGAAATCCCAATACCCGCCCAGCGGGTAGCCTTCCTGGTGCCGCTGTGAGGCACCACCCAAGCCGAAGATGATCGGTTTGATCTTCTTGCCGGTCGCGGGGTCGATCCCCAAGTCGATCAGCCGGTTACGGTTTCCCCATGCACTCGCGGTCAAGTTCCAGGAGAAGCGCGGTGTGTTGACCGGCTGAGCGCTGAGCTGGATCTCGACACCTTTGTTGCTGACCTGGCCGAGGTTCAGGAACTGGTCGGTACTCACCCCCAACGACGGCGCGAGGCGTCGGCGAATCAGGGCGTCCTTGGAGGACTTATCGTAGTACGTGAATTCGAGGTGCACCCGCTGACGCCAGAGGTCGGCGTCGAAGCCAGCCTCCCACTCGCTCGTCCGCTCCGGCTTGAGGCTCTGGTTGCCCACGCTGCTGTCGGTGATGCCAGGAACATCGCCGCTGGCGGCGACGGCGACCGGATTGAAGAACGCGATGGCATCATTCGGCCCTGGCTGGCGACCCGATCTGCCCCACGCGGCTCGCAACCGCACCGAGTTCATGAGATCGGACCGAGGGAAGAACGGTTCGTCGGAGATCACCCACGATCCTCCCACCTTGGGATACACGATGGTGCCGAACGAACTCCCGAACGCCGAGTTGCGATCGTTGCGCAGGGCGCCTGTAAAAAAGACGCGGTCACGCAACCCCACTTCCTCCTGCACGTACTCGCCGATCGTGACGAATTCGTTAGTGGTTTCGTTCACGGTGGGAATGACCACGCCCGCGAGGGAGGTGGACCCCTTGGCCAGCTTGCGGCCCGACGCCGCCGTTTGGGCGAACACGTTCTTGAAGTACTGCACCCCCACCGACGTGTTCGACACGAGTTCCGAGCTCAGGCGGAACGACGCCAGGGAGGTGAGCTGAGCCGTGTAGTTGAACAGCTGCGTCCGGTTCGAGATCCGGTTCCCGTCCAATGTGTTTTGATTCAGCGGAACGAGTCCGGGGGGGATGGTCTGTTGGTCAAAGCGGTTCGTGACATCCGTCCCAGCCACGGCGCGAATACTGAGGAAGCTCGTCGGCCGGAAATTTGCGTTGAGGCTGCCGGTGAAGCGCTCGATGCCCTGGGCCACGAAGATATTAAAGGCCTGGTCCGGCGTGAGGAATCCGTACCCGTGTTTGGCGGTGTCAATGGGACAGGCCAGCTGCGCGCAGCCGAGTAGCCCGCTGGACGCGATGCCCGCTGAATTGTTGTCGTTTTGGGGCAAGCCGAGTTTGCTGGACACATAGCCCGTCGAAACCGCAATGTCGAGCAAGCGACTGACTTGGTTGCGGACGTTGGCCCGCAGGCTGACGCGCCGCAGATCGTTCGGATGGTACACGCCCTTCTCTCGTTCGAAATCGCCAGACAAGAAAAATGTCGTCGCTTCGCTGCCACCCGAGGCGCTCAGCCCGTATTGCTGACGGCTGCCGGTCTGGAACGGGCTGAAGACCTTAAGGGGGTTGAAGCTGCGAACGGTGTCGATCACACACGCGCCGGTCGCCCCGGGCGGCAAGGCGGCGGCCGTCAACGAGCAAGACGCTCCGGTATTGGTGCGGGAGGTAAAGTTCGCCGGCCAGTCGGCGTGGTCGTTGAGGGCGCCTCCCTCCACGTAGCCGGTCCACCTGGTCGGCCCCGGCCGGCCCCGCTTGGTCCTGATCTGAATGGCGCCGTTCACCGCATCGGTGCCGTATAGCGACGTGGCGGCGGGGCCTTTCACGATCTCGATCGACTCGATCTCGTCGGGGTTGAGATCATTGAGCCGCGAGGGCGTCTGGCCACCAACGCCGATGGAATTCGATTCCGCCCCGTTCTCCACACGGACTCCGTCGACTACGATGATCGGCTCGTTGGAAAGCGAGACACTGGTCGCGCCGCGAATCCGGATGCGAGAGCCCGTGCCGGTCGTGCCACCCGACGGCAGCACCTGAACACCCGGCGCGCGCGCGTTGAGGAGGTCCGCAAGGTTCGTGGGCAACGCCTCTTGGTTGATCTTTGAGGCGTCGATGTGCGAAACGGTATTGGGGATCTCGCGGGCACGCTGCTCCTCACCGGTCGCTGCAACGACGGTGACGCCCTCCAACGAGACTGGAGCGGCCGTGAGCGTGAAGTCGAGCTGAGCGGTCTCGCCGGCCGTCAGCGTGACAGAGCGAACGGCAGTGGCGTAGCCGATGAGGCGCACTTGAACCCGGTACGCCCCCAGCGGCAACCGTTCGATTCGGTAACGCCCCTCCTGATTCGTTTGCGCCCGCAGCACAGAGCCTTCGACCACCACCTGCGCACCGGACACGGGCTGTTGGGACGTTTGATCCGTCACCCGCCCGGCGATCGAGCCCTGCTGAGCGGCTCCCGACGACACGACGCCGGCGAGCAGCACGACCCCTGCTGCGACACCGATCAGCTGCCGAATAGATGAAATGTTCATCGGTCTGTCCTCATCCGAAGAGAGGTTTGCACGCCAGCAATACCAAGCCCCCCGGCGGGAGACTTGGTCGGTGTGCCGCGATGACCGCTTACCGCTTACATCGATGCTGTGGGAGTGCTGTTGAGGGACGATATCGATGAGCGAACGAGGCGTGGCACATGATTCACCTCCGTGAACCAAGTGGGACTGCACGACGGCCGAAACCGGGGGTCAAACGTGGCTTGCGATAGAGAGGGTCGCAAGAGGCCCGGCTCAACGGGGCGCGCGCACGGTGACGTCGCGCCGCCCGGCCACGAGGGGCTCCGCGCTCTCCCTCCCGCCCGGCCACCGGACCCACAGGGCCGCCGGCCGCTTCCCCTGCTCGAGCCCGAGCACCTGCACCGCGCCGTTCTGCGACCAATAGCCCGACCCACCATGCACTTCCCGCGCCGGGCCGCGCGATCCGTCGTACACGATGCGGAGCACGGCGCCGATCGCGTGGGGGTTCCCCCGTGGGCCTATCAGACGCACCCGCAGGCCGGGCCGGGCATGTTCGTTGTGATACAGCTTCGTCTCGGCACCATTCTGGGATACCGCGAGGTCGACCCGCCCGTCCCCGTCGTAGTCGGCGAAGGCCGCCCCCCGCTGATCACCGTACACGGCGATCCCGGAGACATCCCCGGGGACCGGCACGAGCGTGCCGTCGCCCTTCCCGAGGAGCAGCAGCCCGCGACCGGCGTCGTAGCGTGGTGTCCCGATCTCTGTGGGGAAGAAGTTCTGCGCCAGAAACAGGTCCTCGTGCCCGTCGCCGTCGAAGTCCGCCACGCCGGCATAGAACGCCGGAGCGAATTGCGCCTCGGCGGGTAAAGGCACTGCTGCGAACTTCCCGCCCCGGTTCAAGAACACGACGTGGTCCAGCGTGGCCGCCTCGAGACGCTCCGCCCCCTCGAGCGTCCCCCCGAGGACCTCGGGGAGCGTGGCGTTGGCATACGCCGCAAAGGTGCGCGTCCGGAACCGCACCGCCGGCAACGCGGTCATGAGGCGGCCGAGCGGCGTCAGCGGAGCGACGGCGTGCAGCCGGTCGTCATACTGGGCCTCGACCATGTCCCAGCGGTGCGAGCCGGTGAAGTTGCCGTAGTACAAGAGCAGCGGGTGTGCGGCATCGACGTGATACCTGGTGTTCCGACCCCAGCTCGTCGCGACGATATCCAGCCGACCATCACCGTTTAAATCGCCCGTCGTCACGCCGTTCCAGCGACCCACCCAGCGGTCCAGTCCCCACTCGGCGCTCGCGTCGCGCAACCGGCCGTGGTCGTTCAAGAACAGCTTGAGCGACCCCCACTCCGGCGCGAGGATCAGATCGGGCCAGCCGTCGCCGTTCACGTCGGAAAACACCGCGGCCGAGACGAGGCCGACGCGGTCGAACAGTGGGGTGTTGGTCTCGTCCCGTACGAAGCGGCCGCCGTCGTTCCGGAAGAGCCGCGAGGAGGGCGGCTTCGGGTACGCGCCCGGCAGGACGCGGCCGCCGACGAACAGGTCCAGGTCGCCATCCCCATCCAGGTCGGCCAGAGCCAGCGGGCCGATACTCGCGACGTCTCCGGGCACGACCGGGAGGGTCGCACCGGTGCGGGGCACGACTGCGAGCACCGACGGCACCGCCCCGGCTTCAGCCGGCGTCCGCGACTCGTAGCTCGACTCGCCGACGAGCAACACCGTGCCGCCGTCGCCGTCCGGCAGCGGTAACACCGTGGTCTCGTCGTAGCGCGCGAGGGGAAGGTGGAGGCGGACCTTCGTGAAGCGGCCCTGCTCGTTCCGGTAGTACGCCAACGCACCGCCCGCGCCCGAGGTGATCAACAGGTCCTCGGCACCGTCGTCGTCGACGTCATACCAGGTGATCCCGGGGCCGAGCCGGCTCAGCGCCTGCGGGAGCAGGGGCTGGCGGGCCCAGTCATTGTACGGCGTGTCGACGTGGCGGTGATCGAGCCGCGGCGAGACGTCGCGGAACCAAGGGGCTGGGGGCTGGGGGCTGGGGGTCACGCTTGGGGTGGCCGGCGGCTCCACGATCTCGTATTCGCGATTCGGGCTGACGTGGCGAATCACCGAATGCGCGCCGCGCCGCCAGTCCACTTCGATCGTCAGCTCCTGCGCCTTCCCGGCGGCGAAACTGTAGAGTGGATCGGAGCCGGAGAGGTAGCTACCGCCCAGCACGACCTCTTTCTGCTGCACGGCGACCGGGCCGCCCAGGACCCGGATCTTCGAGCCCGCAGCCGCCGTGTTCGGCGCCTGGCCGCGCAGCCGCACGGCCACGCGCGCCGCACTGGCGAGGTTGCGAAACACCGCTGCCGGCGAGCCCAGTCGATTGACCACGACGTCCAGGGCCCCATCGCCGTCCAGGTCCGCCATGGCCATGCCGTGCGAGATCGCATCGTCGGCGCCGAACCCCCACCGCCGGCCGACCTCCGAGAAGGTGAGGTCGCCGTTGTTGCGGAAGGCGACGCTCGGCAGCGCCAGCTTGGGGAACTGCGCGAGCTCCCGGCGCCACTCGGGCCCCGAGAACGTCGTCCGGGCCCGCTCCCAGGTGTCGGCATCCATGACGTCCCACAGGTGCCCGGTGGTGATGAGCAGGTCCTCGTAGCCGTCGAGATCCACGTCCAGGAACTGCGCGTCCCAGGACCAGTCCGAGGCTTCGACGCCGGCGAAGCCCGCGATTTCCGCGAACGTGCCGTCGCCGCGATTCTTGAGCAGCGTGTTGCGCTGCCACTGCGGTCGGTCGTCGATCTGCCCGACCAGCTTGGGGAGGGGCGTGTGGGTGGGCACCTCCGTCTTGCGGCGCGGGCCCCGGCCGAGCATGTCCGCGACGAAGATGTCCACCTGACCGTCGCGATCGACATCGGAGAAGTCCACCGCCATCGAGGAGTTGCTGGTGCTGCGGAGCGCGAGCCGGGGAGCCTCGCGAAACGTCCCGTTCCCGTCGTTCAGCCACAGGAAATCCGGGTCCTCGAAATCGTCGCACACGTACAGGTCGGGCGCCCCGTCACCGTCCACATCGGTAAACTTGGCGGACAGCGCGAAGTATTCCGGCGCCGCGCGGAGCGGCTTGCCGGTCTCGTCGCGGAACCGCGCCGATGTCCACGGCACCAGCGTGAAGTGGCCCTTGCCGTCGTTCAGATAGAAGCCGTCCGGGTCGGCGCGCTGCTGCATCGACACCAGGCCGTACTCGGGCCGATCCACGACGCGGTACTCCTGCTGGAACTTGGGGACGACTTCGAAGCGCTTCCCGACCGGCCGGACCACCTGATCGAACGCCCGTTCCTGCGGTGGATAGACATCCATCGCCGTCCGGGTCTTGTAGTTGGCCACGTAGAGATCGAGGTGACCGTCCCCATCCACGTCGCTCAGGGTCATCGTCATGCTGCCGGCGCGCGACGCGAGCCCCGCCTCGGCCGTCCGCTCGATGAACACGCCGTGCCCGTCGTTCACGAAGAGCGCCACGCCGCCGCCCAGCGTGCTGACCAGCAGGTCCAGGTCGCCGTCGCCGTCCACGTCCGCGAACACGGCGCCAGTGGAATGGCGCCCGGTCAGGGCGACGCCGGCTCGGGCGGTCACATCCTCGAAGCGCCAGTCGCCCAGGTTCTTGTACAGGACGTTCGAGCCTTGGTTGCTCGTCAAGTAGACGTCGGGAAGGCCGTCGCCGTCCACGTCGCCCAGGGCGACGCCGCCGCCTTGCGCCAGGTGGCGATTCCAGAGCGCGCTGTCGAGCGTGACGCTATTGGTGAAGCGGATGCCGGTGCGGGAGGCGGGCAGCTGCGCGAACCCTGGACCGCCACGGCGCGCCACGCGCAGCTCGCGCCAGCGATACCCGGCCTCCTCATGCCACGCGGGCGCCGCACCCCGGCACGCCGAGACGAGCGCGAGGGCCGCCGACAGGTATCGCAATCCCAGACGCTCCTTCAAACAGGTCCGGCAAACCAACAGGCGCGCCGCGGAGCGACGCGCCTGTTGGGGTTCGACCCAACTACGAGTCGAGCCGACTTACTGGCGAGCCCGCCGGGGGTTGGCTCTTGCCTGCATGAGCATCTGCTGCTCGATGATCGGCCAGATCAGCGGCGCGGCTCGCAGCGCCGCGATGCTCCCCGCGGGCGCCGATGGACTGTTGGGCGGGTTACCGCCACCCCAGGTGTAGAGCGGCTGCTGCAGCACGCCCAACTCCTTCGCCGGAACCGGCATCTCGTGCGGCGTCAGCGCCTCTAACCCATCGATGCGTCGCTGGTTGTAATAGGGCGCTACGTTCGACCCCGGCAGCTCCACGTCCTGCTCATATTGCAGGGCCGCGAGCAGCTGCGCTGCCGTCTCCGCCCCGGTGAGCGCGGGAAGACCACCGCGACCCACCCGGCTCTTATTGATGAGCCCAGCCGCGGTGACCGCGCTGCCGCCGCTCCTGATCAGACCCTCCGCCCAGAGTAGATCGTTCTCAGCCCCCAGCACCACCGGCCCCGGTCCGAACCCGGCGCTCGTGCCGTTGGGATCGATGCCGCTGAGCGTGATGTAGCGGACTTGCCCGATCGAGGTCTGGTGCCACGAGCCACGGGCAGAAGGCTGGATCGCCTCGTCGAAGCTCCACGCGTAGTCGGTACCGGCGCCGGCGTCGGCGTCAGGCGTTTCCGTGACGTTGGCCGCGAATTTTCCCGTCCCGTACGTGCCATCGCCGAGTCGCTTGTCGGGCGAGCTGGGCTGGGGGTTGCCTTGCGCGCCCTTGTTGCGGTGGATCGTCAGCGAGACCGTGGCGCCGGCCGGATGATTTTTCTTGAACAGGGCCGTGAACGTCGTCGCGGTTACTGATTTGACCGTGACGACCTCCCGCGGTTGGGT
>Ga0209055_1001910_pt1 | contig 13364 bp, 9 predicted proteins | sample GraSoiAngelo_110_FD_185875 | JGI IMG/M metagenome (GOLD analysis project Ga0209055, IMG submission 185875) | Grasslands soil microbial communities from the Angelo Coastal Reserve, California, USA - 14_0903_12_30cm (SPAdes) (version 2) | ecosystem: Environmental > Terrestrial > Soil > Grasslands ... | reverse complement strand
CCTCGCGGCCCGGTGGATTTCAAGTCCACTGCCTTACCAGTTGAGGCTAGCCCTCCGTGCTCATAGAGTCGCATACTTCCGACGCATCCTGCGACGGACCACGATGCGGTGACGCAGTCTCGGTGAAGTTGCGGGATAGTTCCGTAGCGCAGGGCGTCTGCTGAGGACGTGGGCACCAGCCGCTCGACGGCCGCGTGCAAATGTTCCGGGTTCAGGTGCGAGTATCGCTCGACCATCCCCAGAGTCCGCCAGCCGCCTAGCTCTTGGAGCGTCCGCAGACCCAGTCCGGCCATCACGAGCCGCGACGCCCACGTATGGCGGTTGCAGTGCCACGTGTACCCGTCGAGCCTGTTTGTGTCCTTCCCGGCAGCGGCTAACGTGGCGTGAGCGGCTTCTACGGCTCGCTCGAAGGCCCGTGCCGTGGTCCGGTAGGCCGCGTTGGACACGCACTCGCCCGGGTCGCCCGGGCGCTGTCGGCGGGGCGCCACGTCGAGTACCGCACCCCGGGCGAGGCTGTTCACCGGGATGCGCCGGGTGCGGCCGTTCTTCGACAGACGCACGGCCAGAAGGCCGGAACTACAAGAGCGCCCCGCGCGGCTACCGTTCGAGCGAGTTCGCGGCAAGACACGCGACGGCTACGCGAGCTTCAACAAATCCGAATGGGTAGCGCACACCGCCCGGCTTGCGACGATCGCTCGGAGCCGATTTCTACTTGTGTACCGCGGTGTAGCGCGAACGGACGAGGACGACTCGAAAACCCGCTACTCCGGCACTCGTTCATAGCCCTGCCGCTGATAATCCTGCACGCACTCGCGTTGGACCCGAGCACTCGGCTCGGTGCCATGCACTCCGAAGGGGCCAGTGGGCATCCGTGGAGCCTCACAGGCGACCCGACGGCCTGTCTCTGGGTGTTCCATGTAGATCGGTGGTCCGGCATTGAGGATTGGGAGCACACCGCAGCCGGTGATGAGGAGGCGAGCACACGAAGGCGCATCCTCCCTGGGGGTCTAACAGAGCAATAGGGGAGAATCACGGTGATCGTGACACCCGGAGTCCCGCGCGTCGCGCGTTCGTTGGATCGCTCGCGGCTTTCTCAACAGCGGAGTAGACTGTTTGCGGGCTGGACGCCCACGCATCAAGCAGGCCGACATCGGGTCTCTCCTGCATGAGGGCGATGCCCGCAGGGGCGTGGTCCATCGTCCAGTCCATTTTCTTTCCTAACGCGCGAGGCTACGCGGGCGCGGTGGTCAAAGCCTAAGGAAAGGCTAGGGCGTCGTGATCGTAGTTCTACCGCACGATACGATCTTACGAATCCTTGACCACGCACCTACCGCGCCGGGCGCCACGTCCAAAGGCAGCCGCCGCGCCCCGAGCCCGCACCCGAGTAAAGCGGGAACCCTGTCTCAGAACATCATCGGCGCACTGAACAAGGCCAAGAAGGACAAAGCAAATCTCGTTGGACCGCTCGAAATGAGTGACTTCAACGCGCTCTCGGCATGGTGCCGCAGCGTCGGCCTGACCAAGGACGGGGAGACCGTCGAAGCCGCAGTGAGGGCGTCGGGGTGATCCGGCGCCGTGCTGAGCTTCTGAATCAAGCAACTCACACTTCTGCTATCGGATGTCGAGTCGAGGCCCCCACATTGCAACCCGCTGCGCGTCGGTCATCTGTCAGAAGGCGTCGATATCTGCGTCAGTTCGGAAGGCTGTGAGGAGCGCGTCCGACTCCAAAATGTTGCAGGAACGCGGTGCGAGCTAGTAGATCGATCTGACGTGCGCGGCGATTGACAACCGCGATCCGCGTTGGCTCGTCCCCTTGCAGAGCGTCGTGAACCAAGTGCATATGCTCGACGTAACTCCGCAGATCGAAGAGCTGGAGCAGCCTATCTCGCGTCTCGTCGTTCGCGAGCGTGAACGTTTGCGAAATTCGGTGCGCGAATTGTGCCCGTGTCTTCGCGATCTCGGGCTTTATGAGCGCCTCGACCGCTCGCACGAACTGATGAAGGCGATCGCCGTCCTTGTTCGACAGTCTGGTCCCGTCGAACAATACGCTGAGGCCGCGTCGGAGTCGTGCGCAGTACGCGTGCCGCCTTTATGGGGTCGTCCACATCTTCTCGGCCTCCGCTTTGCCGTGTTGTGAACCATCCGCTTGTCATGCCTGGTAGTCACGCTCGCCTCACGCTGACGATCTCATACGCTCCCCACATCTTCGTCTCGGTCACGCCCGGCTGGCTCGCCCGTTGGACGCGCACATGAGCATTCTTCCCGCCTTTGGTGGTGTACGGTCGCCCGACCACCTCCAACTCGCCAGTTGAGTCTGTCATCCGATCGCCAATCTGAAGCTGCATGAGGAGGACACGAGCGGTGCCTGGAGGCTCAGGCGGCGGCATTCCAGGTAACGGAGGTTGTACCGGGTTGGACTTCGGCTTCTTCCCGGGTCGGGGCTTAGCCATCCGTAGTCACGGGCGGAGTCTAGCGAAGCCGCGCGAGCACACCGATTGGACCGGGGTGAATCTGGCCTGTTTCGCTGTGCTCGTGTTGACACCGCTGGCGTGTCGCGGGTGCTCTGGGTAGCGCCTCCACTTCCCGCGCAAACCTTGCACCGCAAAGATTTCGCGTTGACGGGACTTCATGCAGTCCGTAGGCTGCCGCACCCATGGTTCAGCTCATCCTGACCGAGCCCCAACTGGTTCGTCTGAAGGCGGCCGTCGCGACCGGCTCGGCGGAGTCGGCGGCGCTCGAAGCGGGCAAGCGTTTTGGGGGCGAGGTCTTCAGCCCAGAGCCCATCGCCGTCAAGTGCACCCTCGCGATCGCGACCCGATTGCTGAGCGTGGCGAACCGCTTCTGCCCCGAGGTCGTGCCCAAGATTCGCGCCGCGATCGAACAGGAGAAGCAATAGGGCGGTGTTCTAGCTCATCTCCGCCTTGTTCAGCACCTCCCACGCCGCCCGCTGCACCGCGTGCCACGGCGTGCGCTGCCACCCGGTGCCCGTCGCGCCTCGTCGGCGAGTGCTCTATCCCGGTCGTGTAGAAGGTCGCTCGTCATCCTCGCTCATCGTATTAAGTCAGTTGCCGATCGACGGCTGGAGCGACCTCCGATCGTAAGGTTGGCACAACCGGTCGCGAGGGTCGCCACGAGCAGCATGCCCAGGCTACTGGCGAGTGAGCGGGCGCCCATATCTGCGCGCCGGGAGCGGGCGGGCCACCGCGGCCTCGACGCGCCGGCCTCCTTCGCTGAGCTACACTGCTGGGCATACAGGGAGGGGCACTCATGGCGCTGAAGCCGATCGCCTACGTCCAGGCCGCATGGCACACCGAGATCACCGATCACTGCCGGACGGCGTTCATGGCTGAAATCGCGAAGCACGGATACGGGACGGCCGACGTTCGGCTCTTCACGGTGCCGGGCAGCCTCGAGATCCCGCTGATGGCCCAGAAGCTCGCCCAGACCGGCCGCTACGCCGCAGTCTGCGCCAGTGGCCTCGTCGTCGACGGTGGGATCTACCGGCACGACTTCGTGGCCCAGGCCGTGCTGCACGGGATCGTGCAGACCTCGTTGGAGACGGGGATCCCGGTGCTGTCCGCCGTGCTCACGCCGCATCACTTCCACGAGCACGCGGTCCACGAAGAGTTCTTCAAGCAGCACATGCGCACGAAGGGAAAGGAGCTCGCGGAGGCGTGCGTGGCCATCATCGGCCAGCTCGCCGCCGTCGCCTGACGTCTACGGCGAGGCCGCGCGGCCGCCGGGGCCCTGGCCGCGCTTCACGACTCTTCCTCCTGCGGGGGCCGCGCGGCTCGCCGCAGACCTAGCCGCTCGAGCCGAGGGAGCACTTCCGCGGCGAAATACGGCAGCTCCTTCAGATAGTCCGCAAAGTTGATGGCGAGACCGTCGAGACCCGCGGTCTCGAGCCGCGCGAACTCCCGCGTGATCGCGTCGGGATCACCCACGACGCAGTACGACCCGCGGGCGAGGGCGCGGCGCGCCAGCGAATTGTGGCCGCTGTGCACCAGACGCTGAGGATCCGTCGGTCGGCGACCTTCCTTCGCATGCAGGTCGGCCAGATATCCGATCGCGCCCCAGTCGGCGTGATCGACGACGTACTGGAGATAATCGTCGGCTTCCTTCTGGGTGGGGCGGCAGACGATGCCGACCGGTGTCCATACCTGGATCTCGCGGCCGCGCTCGCGCGCCAGTCGCTTGGTTTCCGCGATGCGCGCGGTGCTGGCTTCCGGCGTCTCCACCGCGTCGAAGTGCAGATCGGAGTGGCGGATCGCGAACCAGCGTCCGGTCTCTGAGCTGCCGGCGTTCATCATCAACGGGTCCGCGTTCCCGAAGGGCCGGGGCGCCCCCTCGACCCCGTGGAGCTGGTAGTACGCGCCCTCGTAGTCGAACCGCCCTGCGCCGCCCCAGATCCGTTTGACGATGCTCCACCACTCTTCGCCCTGCGCGTAACGCGCGTCGTGCTCCTTCCGGGTCACGCCGAACATCTGAAACTCGTCCTCGTTCCAGCCGCAGACGATGTTCACGCCGAGACGTCCCCGGCCGATGTGATCACCGGTGGCCATCTGCTTGGCCGCCACGAGGGGATGATGCAGGGGCACGTGGACCGTGCAGAACACGTGCAAGCGACGAGTGGCCGCCAGCAGACCGCACGCCCAGGCAATCGACTCGAAGCTGGACCCGTTCGGGTTGGACACGCCGCCATAGCCTCTCCAGCGCGCAATGGGCACCATGCACTCGATCCCGATCTCGTCTCCCATCTGCGCCAGCCGGAGATTGTTCTCCCAACTGGCTTCCCAGCGCTCGGGGAGCGCAGCGTAGGTTCGCCCACTCGAGCAATTGGCGCCGAAGAGTCCGAGTCGCAGACGGTTGCCGTTCAGGAGAGCGGCATTGCGTTGGAGCATCGGGGCCTCTCCTTGTCGCCGCTCGCTTCAGGCGGCGCAGAGGGAGGATAGCCCAGCTGGCGGGTCGCGCAAGTCCGCAACTCCTGGCTTGAGTGGCTCGGCGGAACGCGTAGAGTACGCGCATGGAGCTCGACTGATGGAACTGTACGACGTGCTGCGGTCGACCTTCGCCGCCAGAGAGTTCACGACCGATCCCCTGCCGGACGAAGCGCTGGCGCGGATTCTGGATCAGGCGCGCTTCGCGCCGAGCGGTGGCAACCGTCAGGGCTGGCGCGTGATCGTCGTCCGGGATCCCGCCACGAAGCGGGCGCTCGCCGATCTGAGCGCCTTGGCGGCGAGGCGCTACGCCGCCCAGTCGGCGAACGGGGAGAATCCCTGGAACACCATCGACCCACCCCGCGTCGATGCCGCCACCATCGCGCGGACACCCGTTCCCCCGCGCCTCACGGAGTCCATCGCCGCCGCGCCCGTGGTGCTGGTCGTCTGCGTGGACCTGAAGGTCGTCGCCTCGATAGACCAGGACCTCGACCGCGTCGGGATCATCAGCGGGGCGTCGATCTACCCCTTCGCGTGGAACATCCTCCTGGCGTCGCGGCACGAGGGCTTTGCCGGCACCATCACCACGCTCGCCACCGCGCGGGAGGCGGACATCCAGGCGTTGCTGGGGATCCCGTCGCACATCGCCGTCTGCGCGGTCATGCCGCTCGGCCGGCCGGTGCGCCTGCTCTCCCGGCTCAAACGAAGACCCGTCGCCGAGTTCGCCCGCCGCGAGCGGTGGGATGGGCCGTCTTTCGGGACATCAACCGCCGGCTAGCGCCACGGGTACCCCGGCGCGTCTGGCGCGAATCGCTCAGCCGATGAGCTCGACTTCGACGAACACCAGCTCCCGGTCGAGGTCGTTGAACACGTCGTGCTCCACGCCGGCCGGCCGAAAGTAAGCGAGCCCGCTCGCCAGATCCGCCAAAGGCCTCCTTGCCGCCCTCCACGATCCGCATGCGGCCTCCGGATATCGGGACGACCACGTAGTCGTACTCATGGCGATGCCAGCCGGTGTGCGCACCCGGCGCCAGACTGTGACGCGTCACGCGCGTTCGCGCGTTTCGATCTGGCGATCGGCCTCTTCGAGCATGTGCACCTCGCTTCACAACAACTCCGCGAAGTCTAGCAGAGCTCGAAGAATAATCGGAACGCCCAATCGCCCTCGCCGGCCCGGGCGTTGGCTGAGAACAATAGATTCCGGAAAGGTTTTCTTCGACACCACCCCTTGTCAGAATTGAGACTCTCGTCTAAGAATAGATCCCCGACATTCATCGAGCGCGGAACGCAGAAGGGAACGGGCCATGCTGAACGGAGCGACGCTTCTCCACGACGTGAGCTCTTCCTCGAGGCCGCGCCGATCGACTCCGTCGACGTCGTCCGCTCGCATCGCCATCGCCGCGAGTCTCGCGTTGGCCACGCTGCTGCCCGTGGCGCTTCCGGTCGCGGCGCAGGAGCAAGAGCCCCTGGCCGCCCGGATCGCACGCGAGAATCTTCCCTCGGTCGTGACGCTGATCGCGCTCGACGAGCGTGACCAGCCGCTCGCGCTGGGCAGCGGCTTCTTCATCACGCGCGACGGAGTGCTCGTGACGAATGCGCATGTCGTCGGGGGCGCCGCCAAGGTCCTCGTGCGCTGGCGCGGCCAGAGTGGCGTCGCGCTCAAGATCCTGAACTTCGCGCGGAAGTACGATCTCGTCACGATTCAGACCTCGTTCACGGCCACGCCCGCGGTCCTGCTCGCCGACTCGGACACGGCGGCGGTCGGGCAAGACGTCATCGTGCTCGGGAGCCCGCAGGGGCTCGAGGGCACCGTCTCGACCGGGATCATCGGGGGGCTCCGCATCCTCAGCGGCGTCAAATTCTTGCAGATCACCGCACCGATCAGCCCGGGGAGCAGCGGTGGACCCGTCTTCAATTCCCAGGGGCGCGTGATCGGGATCTCGACGGCCACGTCGGCCAAGGGGCAGAACCTGAACTTCGCGCTCCCCGCGAACCTCCTGCGGGACGTGCCGCCCACGACGATCGCCTTCACCGCGGCCAAGCCGGCTCCGTTCGACATGCGCGACGGCGACCGGCTCAAGGACCTCGTGTACTTCAACAACATCATCGAGGAGTTCGGCGTCTTCGCCGAGGGCAGCACGCTCGCGGCGCTCACCGCGTCGCTGCAGAACCGGACGAGCGACACGATCTCGGATGTCCGGGTGCTGGTCGTGGTGAAGAGCCCGCGCGGCGAGGTCCTGGATTTCCATTTGCGCGACTTCCGGGGGACCGTGATTCCGCCCGGTCTCGCCAAGCAGGTCTCGATCCCGATCGCGACCCGGGGATTCAGGACGTGGGGGAGCGGGGTCGACTACGACCGCGGCACGTACGAGATCCGGTTGCTCGACTACAAGGTGGTCAGCAGCCGCGGCGACGATCCCATCAAGGGCCGGTAGGTCTCAGGGCCTCACTCGCCCTGCCAGCCGCGGAGGCTCATACACGCCTGGAAGAACAGCAGCCGGATTCCGGGATCGACCTGCCCGGCGTTCTGGAGCTGCGAGTCGGCGTCCGCTTCACACTCGCGCGCATCCCTGAGCAGCACGGTCTCGCGGTCACGCTCCGCGGTCGCGCAGGCGGTCAGCGACGCGAGGAGGACGAGCCCGGCTAGACGGCGCCTCATGCCCTGGGGCCGGAATTCGCGTCAGCGCGGGGTGAGCCGCGTGAGCCCGTCCATGTAGGGTCGAAGCGCCGGCGGGATGGTGACGGACCCGTCGCCTTCCTGGTAGTTCTCGATCACGGCCATCACCGTGCGGCCGACCGCGAGGCCGGAGCCGTTCAAGGTCGCGCAGTATTCCGGCCTGCCGCCGCCATCCGGGCGATAGCGGATATCGGCGCGCCGACCTCCGAACGCGTCGTAGCTCGAGCACGACGAGATCTCGCGGTAGCGCCCCTGCCCCGGCAGCCACACCTCGATGTCGTAGCCCTTCGCCGCGCTGAATCCGAGATCGCCGGTGCACCGCTCGACGACGCGGTATGGGATCTCGAGACGCCGCAGCACCATCTCGGCGTTAGCCACCATCGACTCCAGCTCTTCGGAGGCCTGGGTGGGCGTCGCCAGCTTCACGAGCTCGACCTTGTCGAACTGATGCTGCCGGTAGATCCCCTTCATGTCCTTGCCGTAGGTACCGGCCTCGCGCCGGTAGCACGGCGTGAACGCGGTGTAGCGACGAGGGAGCGAGGCTTCGGTGAGCACCTCACCGGCGTGCAGGGCGGTCAGCGCCACTTCCGAGGTCGGAATGAGATAGAGCGCGCGGCCCTCGTCGGCCTCGACGGTCTTGAAGAGCTGTTCCTCGAACTTCGGCAGCTGGCCCGTCTTGAGCATCGTGTCGCCGTTCACCAGGTGCGGCACCCAGATCTCGGTGTAGCCGTGCTCCCGGGTGTGGAGATCGAGCATGAACTGGGCGAGCGCGCGCTCGAGCCGCGCCACTCCGCCCCAGAGGACCGCGAAGCGCGCCTTGGCGATCCGCGCGGCCCGCTCGAGGTCGAGCCCCAGCGCCGCGCCGACCTCCTCGTGGGGTTTCGGGGGAAAGGCGAACGTGCGCGGCTCGCTCCAGTGGCGAACCTCGACGTTGTCGTCCTCACCCTTGCCTTCGGGGACCGACGGATGGGGCAGGTTCGGCAGCTGGAGCAGGAGGGCCTCGAGGCGCTCGTCGACGGCCTTGAGCTCGGCGTCGAGCGTCTTGATACGCTCGCCCACCTCGCGCATGCGGGTCTGCTCGGCGCCGGCGTCCTCACCCCGGCGCTTGGCCTGACCGATCGCCTCGGAGGCTTTGTTGCGCAGGGCCTTGAGGTCTTCGCTCTCGCGGACGAGCCGACGGCGCTCGGTGTCGAGGGCGATCACCTCGGAGACGAGCTCGGCACCACCCTTGTTCGCGAGCCCACGCCGCACCGCCTCGGGTTGCTCGCGGATCTGCCGGACGTCAAGCACGGCGCTACTGGGCTTCGACCGGCGCGGTGCTCTCCGACTCGACCCGCGCGACCGAGCCGACCCGATCGTCGGCTTCGAGGTCGATGATGCGCACGCCCCACGTGTTGCGTCCTTGCGACGACACGTCGGAGACGTGGAAGCGGATCATCTTGCCCTTCGTCGTGACGACCAGGATGTCGTCGCTCTCGCGCACCTGGAGCATGGCGACCACGTTGCCGTTGCGGCCGCCGGTCTTGATGTCGATGATCCCCTTGCCGGCGCGGCCCTGCAGGCGATACTCGTCGAGCGGGGTGCGCTTGCCGAAGCCGCGTTCGGTGACGGTGAGGATGCTGACGCCCTCCAGGACGACGTCGGCGGCGATGACCTCATCGCCCTCGTCGAGCTCGATCCCCTTGACGCCGCCGGCACCCCGGCCCATCGGGCGCACCTCTTCTTCCGAGAAGCGGATGCTCATGCCGAGCTTGGTCGCGATCATGATCTCGCGCTGGCCGTCGGTGCGTCGGGCCGTCATCACCCGGTCGTCATCGTCAAGTCCGATCGCCTGGATCCCGCCGGCGCGCGGATGCGAGTACGCTTCGAGCTCGGTCTTCTTGACCGTGCCCTGCTTGGTCGCGAACAGGACGTAGCCGCCGGCGGAGAAATCGCGCACCGGCACACACGTCGCGACCACCTCGCCCTCACCGAGCGAGAGGAGATTCACCATGGCCTTGCCCTTGGCCTGGCGTCCGCCCTCGGGAATCTCGTGCACCTTCAGCCAGTGGATCTTGCCGCGGTTGGTGAAGAACAGGAGATACGAGTGCGTCGACGCGACGAAGAGGTCCTCGACGATGTCCTCTTCCTTCGTCTCCATGCCGGTCACGCCCTTGCCGCCGCGGCGCTGGCTCCGGTACGCCTCGACGTGCGTGCGCTTGATGTAGCCCGCGCGCGAGATCGTGACCACCATCTCCTCGTCGGCCAGCAGGTCCTCGATCGTGAGCTCGGTGGTCTCGGTCAGGATCTCGGTGCGCCGCGCGTCGCCGTACTCCTCCTTGATGGCCAGGAGCTCGGTCCGGATGATCGCCATCAGCTTCGCGTCGGAGGCGAGGATGCCCTTCAGCTCTTCGATGAGGGCGAGCGTCTGCTCGTGCTCCTCCACGACCTTGTGGCGCTCGAGCTGGGTCAGTCGCTGCAGCCGCATGTCGAGGATCGCGCGCGCCTGGATCTCCGAGAGGTCGAGCCGCGTCATCAAGGCCACGCGGGCGGCGTCGGGGCTCTCCGACTGTCGGATGAGCCGGATCACCTCGTCGAGATGCTCGACGGCCTTGCGCAGGCCCGCCAGGATGTGGGCGCGCTCCTCGGCCCGGGCCAGGTCGTAGCGCGTGCGTCGCGTGACGATCTCGCGGCGGAAGCGCACGAACGCATCGAGCATCTCCTTGAGGTTGACGATCTGCGGTCGGCGGTCGACCAGCGCCAGCATGATGATGCCGAAGGTCGTCTGCATCTGGGTGTGCTTGTAGAGCTGGTTCGTCACGATTTGTGGGATTTCGCCGCGGCCGAGCTCGAGCACGACCCGGATGCCTTCGCGGTTCGACTCGTCGCGGATCTCGGAGATGCCGGGGATCTTCTTTTCCGCCGAGAGCTCCGAGATCTTCTCGATGAGGGTCGCCTTGTTCACCTGGTAGGGCAGCTCGGTGATGATGATAGCCTCGCGGCCGCCCCGCATCTTCTCGGCGTGCGCCTTGGCCCTGAGCGTGATGGTGCCACGGCCCGTCGTGTACGCCTCGCGGATGCCGCCGGCGCCGTAGATGTAGCCGCGCGTCGGGAAGTCGGGGCCCTTGACGATCTTCAGCAGCTGCTCGATCGTCGTCTCCGGGCTATCGATCAACGTCACGAGACCATCGATGACCTCGGTGAGGTTGTGCGGCGGCACGTTGGTGGCCATGCCGACCGCGATGCCCGCCGAGCCGTTGATGAGGAGATTCGGGATACGCGTCGGCAGGACGACCGGCTCCTGCTCGGACTCATCGAAGTTGGGCACGAAGTCGACCGTGTCCCGATCGATGTCGGCCAGCATCTCGTGGGCGATCTTGGCCAGGCGCGCTTCGGTGTAGCGCATCGCCGCCGGCGGATCGCCGTCGACAGACCCATAGTTCCCCTGGCCATCGACCAGCGGATAGCGCAGCGAGAACTCTTGGACCATGCGGACGAGGGCTTCGTAGATCGGGGCGTCGCCGTGGGGATGGTACTTGCCCATGCAGTCGCCGATGACGCGCGCCGCCTTCTTGTAGGCGCGGTTCCAGTTGAGCCCGAGCCCCTGCATCGTATAGAGGACGCGGCGATGGACCGGCTTGAGGCCGTCGCGGATGTCCGGTAGCGCGCGGCCGACGATGACCGACATGGCGTAGTCCAGATAGGACTTCCGCATTTCCTCTTCGATCGGGACCGGAACCTGGCGCTCGTTCGGCATCGCGGGACTCCGTCACTGCTCAACACCGACGGCCGAAGCCGCCGACGGGGTTAAATATCGAGGTTCGCGACGTCCAGCGCGTACTTCTCGATGAACTCGCGGCGAGGCTCGACGGCGTCGCCCATCAGCACCGTGAACATCTGATCGGCGCCGACGGCGTCTTCCATCGTGACCTTGAGAAGCGTGCGCGATTCGGCGTTCATCGTGGTGTCCGCCAGCTCCTCCGCGTTCATCTCGCCGAGGCCCTTGTACCGCTGGAACGTCGCGCCGGCCTTGGCGTGCTCGAGCGCGATCCGGTGCAGCTCGTCGAGCGACGACACCGCGGTCTCGCGATCGCCCTCGATGATCGCGGTCGGGCCCTTGGCCACCGGAGCGACCTTCTCCCACAGCTCGGCGAGGCTCGTGTAGTCGGGCGACTTGAAGAGATCCGTGCTGAACGAGCGCGCGGGGGTGCCCGCGATCGTCACGGTGTGCCCCTCGTTGGCCTCGCCGGCCTGGACGGTGATGTCGTATCCGTCGACCGCCGCCGCAGCATGCACCACCGCCTCGGCGATCTCGGCATGACCGATCCCGCGCTTGGTGCCCCGGAACTTCGAGCGCAGCAGTTCGCTCAGCACCGGGGCCGGCACGCCGCGTTTGGTGAACTTCGCGAACAGCGCCGCGACCTCGGACACCGAGCGCAGGAGCTCCCGGAGCGGCTCGCCGGTGATCGGGACCTTCGCTCCCGGCACCCTCACGCCCGCGTCCGCGACCCACGTCGTCAAGAAGAAGTCCTCGAACTCGCGGTCGGACATCAGGTACTTCTCGACCTTGCCCTTCTTCACCTTGAACAGTGGCGGCTGGGCGATGAAGAGATAGCCCGATTCGATGACCGACACCATGTGCCGGAAGAAGAAGGTCAGGAGCAAGGTCCGGATGTGGGCGCCATCCACGTCGGCATCGGTCATCAGGATGATCTTGTGGTACCGGAGCTTGTTGACGTCGAACTCCTCCGGACCGATGCCGGTGCCGAGCGCCGAGATGAGCAGCCGGATTTCATTGTGGGACAGGACCTTGTCGTAGCGTGCCTTCTCCGCGTTGATGATCTTGCCGCGCAGCGGCAGGACGGCCTGCGTGCGGCGGTCTCGTCCCTCCTTCGCCGAGCCGCCGGCCGATGCGCCCTCGACCAGGAACAGCTCGCGATACTGGGGGTCGCGTTCCGAGCACTCGGCGAGCTTCGCGGCCAGCCCCTCGTCGTCGATGCCCTTTTTGCGGGTCAGCTCGCGCGCCTTGCGGGCGGCCTCGCGCGCCTGAGCGGCCCGGACGCACTTGTCGGCGATCTTCCGCGCGGTGGTCGGGTCCTCCTCGAAAGCCTCGGCGAGCTTGTCATTTACGATCTGCTGGACCAGGCCTTTGATGTCGCTGTTGCCGAGCTTGGCCTTGGTCTGCCCCTCGAACTGCGGCTCCGGCAGCCGCACCGAGACGACCGCGGTGAGCCCCTCCCGGACGTCGTCGCCGCTGACGCCACCCTTGAAGTTCTTGAGGAAGCCGTTGGCCTGCGCGTAGGTCGAGAGCGTGCTGGTCAGCGCGGCGCGGAATCCGGTCAGATGCGTTCCGCCCTCGCGGGTGTTGATGTTGTTCGCGAACGAGAAGACGCTCTCCTGGTAGCCATCGTTGTACTGCAGCGCCACCTCGACCTCGATGTCGCCCTTCTTGCCCTCGAAGAACAGCACCTTTGGATGCAGCGGGGTCTTGTTCTGGTTCAGGTGCTTGATGAACTCGATGATCCCGCCCTTGTAGAGGAACGTATGGCTCCGCGTGTCGCGCTCGTCCTCGATGACGATCTTGAGGCCGCGGTTCAGGAACGCGAGCTCGCGCAGGCGGTTGCTGAGCGTGTCGAACGAGAAGGTCGTGTCCTCGAAGATCGCCGCCGCCGGCTTGAAGCGGATGATCGTCCCGGTCTTCTTCGTGGTCCCGGTCGCCGCGAGCGGACCGGTCGGGACACCGTTCTCGTAGCGCTGGGTCCACTCCCTAC
>Ga0209055_1001907_pt1 | contig 13378 bp, 11 predicted proteins | sample GraSoiAngelo_110_FD_185875 | JGI IMG/M metagenome (GOLD analysis project Ga0209055, IMG submission 185875) | Grasslands soil microbial communities from the Angelo Coastal Reserve, California, USA - 14_0903_12_30cm (SPAdes) (version 2) | ecosystem: Environmental > Terrestrial > Soil > Grasslands ... | reverse complement strand
CTCGAGTGTGCGAATCCGATTCTTGGCCAAGGTGGGGATCTGGCCGGTGAGCGCCCAGCGGAAGCCGCGGCGAACATATCCCAAGTCTCTTTCGGTTAGTTGGTCTTCTTCCTTCATCCAGTGAGCGCGAACCAAGGCATCTTTGCGAATCGGAACAGGAAACGGATATTGGCCCGCCATGTCGAAGACGCGCTTGGTCGCGTCGGCCGCGGAGTTGCTGCTCAGCCGTCAAACGCCACGTCGTCGAGGAGTATCCTAAGGCGGCGAAGCCGCAACCAAACCGGAGGGCGACGCTCGCGGACTTCGCGATGCGAGAAGCAAATCCCAAGACATGAATGCATCTAATGTATCTCGACCACTTTTTATTCCCGTGCTCTTGGGCACGGGGCGCGAAGACCGACGGAGTGAACCAGTGGCAAATTTCGTTTTTGGCGAGGTTCTGCCTGTCCTGCGCGAGCTTGGTCTAACGACGAACGCGCCGCTCGCCGAAACTTGTCCATAGTCCCAGTGGATAAGGCGGCGGACGATCACCGCAATCGTGATTTGTCGCTCACCATTATTTTCTCTGTTGATCGCGCTGTTTTGTAACTGACAAACGTTACTCGTTTTTTTGTGCCTAGCCTAACACTGCGACCCACCGCGTATGATGTAGAAGGACAGCTGTCATGGCTAGTCTTAAAGCTTCAACAAAGCGCCAATACTTGCCACCTGGTCAAGAATCTTACATCGGGGACAACAATCATTGCCTGCTTCTCGAAGATCATGATTATGGACGGCGCAACGGATTGCAAATGTGGCGTACGTAGGATGGCGGTGACGCTCAACACTGGAGTGCGGCGAAAAGTATTGACAACCCGGCAGCGGTTCTCTTGATTCGATACCGATTTACGCTACGCATGAGTTCCTTTTGGAAAGATAAATCCGTCCTAGTCACGGGTGGCGGTGGATTCATCGGTTCGCACTTAGTGGAACGGCTACTTCAAGTGGGTGCCAAAGTGGCAGTGGTTGATGATCTCAAGCGAGGGAACTGTGAAAACCTGAAAGGGGTCAAGGACGACATCGAAATGATTGTCGCCGACCTTTTAGACCCAGCCAATTGTAAGACCGCATGCCGCGGTCGCGAGATCGTTATGCACTTAGCGGCCAAGATCAGGGGAGTCGGTTATAATGTGCAGCATCATGCCGAGATGTTTTACTCGAACGCACTCATGAATCTGAATATAATGGAAGCGGCGAGACACGAATGTGAGCGCTTCCTTTGCGTCAGCACGGTTGGCATTTACGCTGGTGACTGCTGTGTGCCTACGCCAGAAAGCGATGGATTCAAAGCCGAGCCGGAGATGAGCGGTTATGGCTACGGGTGGGCCAAGCGCCTGGCCGAAATTCAAGCGCGTTGCTATCAGCTGGAGTATGGAATGAAGGTAGCGATCACTCGCCCTTACAACGTCTATGGACCAAGGGATCACTTCAACCCGGAGACTGCTGCAGTGGTGCCCTCAAAAATTCTCCAAGTCATGCAGGCTAAAGATAAAGTCGTGATTTGGGGCGATGGGTTGCAGACTCGCTCCTTCACCTATGTCGATGACGAAGTAACGGGCATGATGTTAGCGGTAGAGAAGTATTTTTGCACGCAGCCACTCAATATTGCAAGTGAGGAGGAGATAACAATCAAGGACTTGGTGCAGTTGATCATTCAGCTGATGGGTAAAAAGCTTGATCTCGAGTTTGACTTGTCGAAACCGACGGGCGCTGTGAGACGCTGCGCAGACATCTCGAAAGCGAAAGCACTACTGGGTTACTCTCCTCGCACCAGCCTTCGTGAAGGGATTGCAAGAACCATCGCCTGGTACCGCGAAACACATCCAAACACGCAATCCGTCAATGCATATTCCGGGGTTTGATCTCAAGTTTTTCGAAAGAGATATCGAGTGGCTGACGAAGCGTTTTGAAGATTTGCTGCGAACGGGCTTTATCAGCATGGGTGAGAATGTTGCCAACTTCGAACGTCAGTTCGCGACCTTCTGCGGGGTGAGGCACGCCGTTGGTGTGTCCAGCGGCACCTGCGCCCTTGAAACCGTACTACGAGCAATCGACGTGCGCGACGCGACAGTTCTTCTCCCGAGTCATACCTTTATGGCTACCGCCACGGCCTGTGTCCACGCGGGCGCGCGAGTAATTTTCGTCGATTGTCAGCCCGACAATTTCCAAATGGATCCGGATGACCTTGAAACAAGCATCCAACCGGACAGTAAGGTTGTCATCCTGGTCCATATGGCTGGCATTATCTCGCCGCACATCGATCGCATCCGTCAGATCTGCAAGAAATATGGGCTTATTCTACTGGAAGATTCGGCCCACGCGCACGGCGCCACCATCGACGGTCGAAAAGCCGGCTCAATCGGTCATGCCGGTTGCTTCTCTTTCTTCTCCACCAAGGTCATGACTACCGGCGAGGGAGGAATGGTGACTACTTCTGACTCTGCGCTTGACCAAGCGTGTCGCGCTTTTCGCGATCACGGGCGCTTTACGAGTGATCCGAATTGGCACGAAGAATTTGCGGGTAACGCGCGGCCTTCCGAAATTCATGCCCTACTTGGCCTCAGGCAGCTAGCTTTGATCGAAAGCATCCTCATCGAGCGACGGAACATTGCCCGTTGTTACGATGGCTTGCTTAGTGATGACAGGATTTTGTTTGTCACCAGGTTGAAGATCCCGTCCAACATTCAATCGGCTTACTACAAATATGTGGTCTATCTGGACGAGCGAATCGACCGGCTGGAGCTGCGGCGCCGTTTGAAAGCTGACTTTGGTGTTTCGCTTGCAGGGGAGCTATATGCGCGCCCGGTACATTCTCAACCCGTCTTCGACAAGTATCCTGAAAAAGTAGTTCGCCAGAATGGCAAGCGATTTCCTGGAACCGACTTTGCTGTAAAAAGGCATATTTGTCTTCCTCTCTATCCGGGGCTGTCCGATGACAAAGTGCAGTACGTTGTGCAATCTCTCGCTCGGGCGGTTCGGGATTGCGTCTCATGAGTGAGTTCGTTAGAGTGGCAATGGTGGCGCCTTGCGCTTTCCCGGCCAACCACGGTACGCCTGCGGCCATCAAGGAGCTATCCGAAGCATTGGCGAAGCGCGGCCATCGCATAGAAGTCGTTACCTACCCGGTTTTCGATGAAGGTATTCCTTTCGAAAAAGTCGCTGTCCATCGCGGGCCAACGATCGGCGCCCACCGACGACGGCTTGGCGTTGGTCCGTCCTGGCAGCGACTTGGCTACGACGCCGGCCTCGTTCCCACTCTGGTCCGGATAATTCACGCCACTGGCGCACAGCTTATTCATGCTCACAACTTCGAAGGCGCTCTTGCGGCGTATCCGGCACGGTTGGTGACGGGACGACCGTTGATATACAATGCGATCAACAGCATGGCCGATGAGCTACATACCTACAATCTTATCCGGCCAAAAGCGGTCGTAAACACTTTAGCCAAGGCGCTTGATCGATGGGTACCGCGGATGGCCGATCATGTCATTGCGGACACGCGGCAGCTTTATGACTTTGTCCTGAGTCAAGGAGTCTCGGCAGAGCGTGTGAATGTGGTGCCGTCGGGGGTCAACGTTGCAATGTTTACCGGCTTGGATGGTCGCGAATGTCGTCGCCGACTCGGATTGGAAGGCAAGCGCGTCGTTATTTACACCGGCACATTTGATCTCTTTCAAGGCGTTAATCGATTGATTGCGGCTTTTTCTAAGGTTGCTTCGAATTGTCCTGAGAGCATTTTGCTGCTAGTGGGTGGAACCGTCGCTCGGCAGGACACTGAACTATGCCGTCAGACGGCAAAAGAGTTGGGAATTGAGAGCCGGGTAGTTATTACCTCTTGCAGCCTGAGTGATGTCCCCAGCTATCTCGCGGCGGCTGACGTCGCGGTTGTTCCGCGGGTCAGCCCGACTGCAGGGGGCATACCCACAAAGCTTTTGAACTACATGGCGGCGGGAAAAGCGATTGTTTGTCATCGAAGTTCTGCCGCTTTTCTTGTGCATCGGCAGAGTGCATGGTTCGCCGGTCCGGATCCCACAGAATTCGCCCAGGGAATGATTTGTCTCCTTAATGACGATGCTCTCGCCGCGTATATGGGCGCTAATGTTAGACGCCTGGCAGAAACGACATTCAGCTGGAGTGAAATCGCGCAGGAGGTGGAGACTGTTTATCGTCGCGTGTTAGGCCGAAGAGGGGTAGCCCGGCCAGAAGGCAGCGGCAACGCTTTCTCTTCGGCGGACGGACATGCGACCAACCAGGGACTATCGTGAAAGCTCCGAAAGTCATGATCGTAGGCTTTGACGCGGCAACCTGGGATCTTGCCAAACCTTGGGTCGCAGAAGGCTTTATGCCCAATCTGGCTCGACTGATGGCTGAAGGCGCACGTGGGCAACTTGAATCGATCCTGCCTCCGATCACGCCGCCGGCTTGGACCTCTTTTACGACCGGCAAGAATCCCGGAAAACATGGTGTTTTCCATTTCATGGAATCCACTCCTGACACCTATGCTTTGCGCTATACTAATGCCAGCTCGCGCCGCACCCGGACAATATGGAAAATTCTCAATCAGGCCGGGATTGGAACAGGCACGGCCAATATCCCTTTCACTTATCCACCGGAGGTACTGAATGGTTACCAGATATCTGGAATGGATACTCCCTCTGAAAAGAGTGCGTTTATCCATCCGCCTGAGCTTCGAGAAGAGCTTGAAAGGGAACTCGGACCGCTGAAGCTTGATATCCGGTTTCTCGGCTTTATGAATACCGACGAACGACGCGACCAGGTGCTCGATGAAATGCGGCAGATGGACGAGCAATGGACGCATGTTGGACTTTACCTTCTCAAACATCGACCGCAGGATGTCATGATGCTTGTTTTCATGTCGATCGATACGGTGCAGCATTACTTTTGGCAGTTCATGGACAAGAGCCATTTTCTTCACGATCCCGCAGCGGAAGCCAAGTTTGGTGACGCTATCCGAAATGTTTATCAGCGGCTCGATGAAAGTCTCGGAAAGTTGCTCGAGTACACAAACGACGGGACCACGGTATTTGTTGTCTCCGACCACGGGGGAGGCCCCGTTTCGGACCGTGTGGTTTATCTTAATCGTTACCTTGGGCAACTAGGCCTGCTTTGCTACCAGCAGGATACCAATAATCTTCTACGGAAGACTCTACGAACGGTTCTCCGTCGCGGCTACATGTTCCTGCGCAGTAATCTCAGTTCCAGGCAAAAGGTCCGGCTGGCGGCGCTGCTGCCGCAGCTTCGACTGAAAACAGAATCTTTTTATACATCGTTCACCAGTATCGACTGGTCGCAAACGAAAGCTTATTGCAGCGAAGTATTGGCGTCGCCGCCGAGCATTTGGATTAATCTCAAGGGCCGCAAGCCGCATGGCATCGTCGATGACTCTGAATATGAGAACCTACGTGACGAGATAATCACAAAGATCAGCGAATTGCGAGATCCCCGCACCGGCGAACCGGTAATTAAGCGGGTCTTACGGCGGGAGAAAATCTTCCATGGCTCCTTTGCCGCAGAGGCTCCTGATCTAAATCTAGATTGGTGGGAAGCCAGTCATTTTATGACCGGCCCAGCTTTCCCGATGATCAGAATGAACCACCGATAAAGATCATACCGAAACGCCCGACAAAAGGCTCGGAGTGGGGCGGAACACATCGGTTACATGGCATTCTGGTGGCTAAAGGGCCACACCTAAGACGCGGAGCCGAGATCTACGGTGCACGATTGATTGACATTGCTCCCACCTTGCTTTATTTGCTTGATCAACCGGTGCCGCGCGACATGGATGGCAGGGTGCTCATCGATTTATTTGAATCTGAGTTCATCGAGTCTCACGCGATCCGTTACGACAGCAACTTAGAGGATATTGCGGCACCGCGCAGTGGCGACTATTCCAAGGAAGAAGCCGAGCAAGTGGAGGAGAGGCTTAAGGCTCTAGGCTACATCGAGTGACATGGGCGCACCCCGGGTAGCAGGTTGATGGTAAATGGCGGCGTGCGGTTAAGGATCACCGGCGGGCCGCGCTAACTCGCGAGGGAACGGCGAATTCCTAATCGCCTACTGTTCCTGACTGCAGAAGATAATACGAGCCATCGACTACATGTCATTTCACCTAACAAACATGATCCCCGACGACAAACTCTTAAACACGTTTAAAACCTGCTGGTCGAGGAGTGGCCTATTCCAGCTTGACATACTGCGTTGGCCCAGCAGAAAAGTCTTAAACAATCAAGTTCTAGTCAACTGGCAATACCTTTATGTGAAAAGGTTTCGGTAAACTAAATTTAGTGTGGTGGGGGTTGTCGTGTGGATTATATGGAACAAACACAGCAACAAAATGTTTCGTTGTTTCTTCCAACAAGTGCCCGATAAAGACCCGGATGTCGTATTCTGCCAGATCCTATTCACTTGATGTCCTAAAAAGTTCTCGTAAAGACTTTTTGGAACATAATCGTTATTGTTTAAGTAACCTTCAACCATACTCCAAATGTCTTCCGCTGATTTCATAAAAGCCTCATTGAGGCGTCTATCACCGGGAAATTCACCTTCAGCTTCATGCTTGCCCTCGTAGAACCCGCTCGTTACTTCTGACTCGTATACGTTTACCAAACCGTCGATCTTCACGCTCGCTAATCAATTTTAGATAGGATTCTTTTAGAACAGCATTAATTTCTTTTCCAATGCGGTAGGATTAATCATAATAGATTGTATCTCCAAGAAGCAACGATTGTGATCGGTCTGTGTCTCCTATCGGGTGATAACGAGTTTTGGTCGGCTTGGACGTTTTTGAGGATTTGAGTGGCTCCATTAGGCCAACGAATGCTAAGAGGTGTTCACCCGGGTGGCGCTGCCGAGACCAAGTGCTGGATCAAAGTACTGTTTCCCTGGTACCCGGTGTTGAAAACCCAACGCTGAAGAGTCGCGGCGCCAACCTTCGCTGAAAGGCGCGCTCTTATGGCATCGCGGTTACTGACTGTCCCGATTAGCTTTACCTCCAGCCAATGATTCGGATTACCTCGGTCGCGACCGTTATTCATGTGGAGGTGCGGCGAAGTTCCCCGACGACCGAGTTCTCCTGCGCCCTCTAGAAGGGTATCCATGAATCCGTCATTGTTGAAGTCGGTAAACGCTCCACCCGGCTCAAAACCGTAGTTCGGCGAGCTTGTCCCGCTAAGCAGGGACAAGTCAAGGAAGGTACCCATCTCGGTTGTTGAGTAGTAACACATTGTATTGGACCCCGCGCCCGGGTAGGGGCCTCCCAGCGACATAGAGGTCTTCCCAGCCATCATTGTTGAAGTCGTAAATGCGGTATTCCAAGTTACCATATTTAAGGGCAGGCTCCTTCGATGTCATCCGTCTGCCAGGTGATCCAGATCAGTGATGAAGGAATTCATCATCGCAACGACGTTTTGGCCAGACTCGTTAGGGTAGCCAAGTCCCAGCACGTGGCCAAACTCATGCAGAAATATTCGATGGACATCTTAAACCCGGGTAGCGAGGTTCTACCGGCTTGAGTGGTCCGCAATATGAGTTAAATGTGAAGGCGTTGTTTGCAATCACGTCCGCCTCGGTGCTCACTCGAGCGCCACTACCGCTATAGAGCAAAAATTGTGATGGCGAGCGTGTCGCTCCCGAAGCTTTCGCCGAATGCTGAGTCAGCAAAGAAAACCGACCATGGCGAACAGCGGGATTTTATTTCCAATCGCATGCCCTGAGAACCCTGATCAAGCTGCTGCAAAACTTTGCACACGAAAAGTCTTGCATGTTGACAACGCTTCCCTGCAATATCCCTGCGCCCCCATAAATCTTATGAAAGAACCTGTGGGAATCCTGGCTACCGCTTGCCATCTGCCGGCACACAAGTGCACGGTCAAAGAACTGTTCCAGGAAGAAGGCATTAACCTGAGTAGCGATGTCGCAGCAAGGCTCGGCATCGAGCAAGTTCCCATCCGCAATGGCCAGGCCAGTGAGACTGCCTCTAACATGGCAGTCGCAGCCGGCCGCGAAGCCTTACAGCGTGCCAAAGTCGATCCGATGCAGGTGGATGTCGTAGTCGAATATTCCATCATGCCGCAGGAATACCTGGTGCCGGTCTGGAACATGAGCAACAAGGTGCAGGCCGAAGTGGGCGCCACCAAGTCCTTTGTGGTCGGCTTTAGCGGCGGCGGGTCCAGCAACTTCATGGTCGCACTGAGTGCGACCGCTGCCATGTTGTCGGAAAACGATTCCATGAAGACCGCGCTGTTGGTCACCGGCGACGCGACCATCCCGGGTAACCGCGTCCTCAACCCTGCTGATCCCGTCACCGTCATGGGGGACGGAGCGAGCGCAGTTGTCCTACAACGCGGCGCTCCCGGGAGCGTAGTGATCGACACAGAGTTATGGTCGGACGGAAACAATCACGATATCTGTTACATTCCCGGCGGCTCGCTGATTCACCCCGACGACATCAATCTGTATCGGATGCAATTGGACAAGGTCCGCTACGATGCTTTCCCCAAAGGGGAAACGCTGCGTCGGATGACTGACAAGCTGCTGGAACGCGCTGGGATAAAGTTCTCTGATGTGGCCTGCGTCCTTTGCTCGAATATTTCGTCTCAAGACGAGGCCGCGATGCAGCAGGCTTTTGAAGGCAAGGTGTCCCCGGTATGCGCTTCCAACCGCGAGTCCCACGGGCACCTGCAAGGCACGGATTTTCCGCTCAACTATCTATCCCTGATCGAGAGCGGGAGCGTAAAGCAAGGAGACTATGTGCTTGGGGTGTCTCATGGCATGGGTGCTACAGCCGCAGTGAGCTTGCTCCGTTGTTAGGCCGCCTGGAATCGAGACTGACTTATGAATACGAACATCGGCATTTTCGAAGCCAACTACTATTTGCCCCCAACTAAGAAAACCCTGTCGCAGATCTTCGAAGATGAAGAAAAGCCCACTGAAGCTTTCGCCGCCAATGTCGACTTTGAGAAAGACATCGGCATTGAGGCCCTTCACGTCGCAAAAAACGAGACGGCTGCCGACCTCTGCATCAACGCGGCCAAACTCACTATGGCCAAGTCGGGCATCGATCCCAAAGAGATTGACTTGATCATCGACTTCACCAGCATTCCCGAAGATTACGTCGCGCCCACCTGGTCGGCTGCCGGACAAGTTCAGAAAGAGATTGGCGCTACGCGCGCCTTCGCCACCGCGATCAACACCGGCGGCTGTGCCAGCTACCAGACCACATTGAAAATCGCCTGCTCGTTGATGTCTGCCAACGACCGCTATAATACTGCACTGCTCATTGCCGGCGACAAGACCCCTGAGTTCAACCACAACTACTTTCCAATTACCGTGGTTTCAGACGGCGGCAGTGCGGTGATTCTGAAAAAGAATATGACCAAGCGCCGCATATTGGGTGTGGAGGTCGCCACTCTCGGGAAGCTCCACGACATGTGGTTCATTCCCGGCATTCACAACCGCGATCCCAAAGACATCGGCGGCAAGTTTCCACGTTGGCTCCACGTCTGCGGCGACATACAAAGGTTCAACAAAGAACTGATCCCGGTAAACCTGTTCATGTTCCGCAAGGTAATGCTCAGCGTGCTAAAGCAGGTCGGCAAAAAGATGCAGGACGTCTCCTTCTTCATTTATCCTACCTTTTCCGCCTGGGACCTGAAAGCTTTCTGCGAAGCTTTTAAGGTTCCTCCCGAGAAAATCTCCACGGAAAACCTGCACCACGGTCATTTGCAAGAAACCGATATGGTGGTCGGCTACGTCGATGCGATCGAAGCTGGGCGTATTAAGGATGGCGATCTTGTAATGCTCGCCACCAACGGCGCAGGTTTCTCCTGGGGAGCGTCCTTGATCCAATACTGACTACTGAGGGGTGAATCTATGATCACACAGGAATCGAAACACGATTTTGATGTGGCCATTCTCGGCAATGGACTCTCGGGGTCCATGCTGGCCACCATCCTGGGCAAGCAAGGCGTTAGCGTAGTGTTAATTGACGCCGATCAGCATCCCCGCTTCGCCGTCGGCGAATCCACCATACCTCACACTTCTCTTATCGTTTCACTTCTCGCTGAGAAGTATGGTCTCCCCGAGCTGGAGCATTTGGTTGACGCCGAACGCATGGCTAAGCATGTCACCACGACTTGCGGCATTAAACGCCACTTCGGGTACGTCTATCACCGCTCGGGCCAGGTTTACGACCCGAAGGAAGGCTTACAATTCGGCACCAGCGCTCGTGACGAGAACCACTGGTTCCGTCAGGACACTGACGCTTACCTTCACAACTTGGCCGTCCACCATGGCGCTGTGCCTCGCCAGAAAGCCAAAGTCACGGGCCTTGAGATCAACAAGCAGGGGGTAAAGCTCCAGACATCCACAGGTGAAGAAATTCGCGCCCGCTATCTCGTCGATGGTACTGGATACAAGAGCATCGTCGCGGAGCGCTTTGGCCTACGCGACAATCCATGCCGGCTAAAACATCATTCGCGGACTCTGTTTACCCACATGGTCGATGTGCCGCCGTTCGACGAAGCTCACAACCCGCTGCCTATCTCCTACCACAAGGGCACGCTGCACCACTGTTTTGAGCGCGGCTGGTTCTGGGTCATCCCCTTCAACAATAATCCGCTTTCCACCAATCCGCTGATAAGTGTTGGTTTGACCATCGATCCGCGCCGCTATCCCAAGCCGGACATGTCCGCGGAACAGGAATTCAACGAATTCCTGAAGCTCTATCCCAGCGTGGCGGAGCAATTCAAGGATGGAAAGGCAGTCCGGCCCTGGGTGTCCACGGGCCGCTTGCAGTATTCCTCCAAACAAACTATCGGCCACCGCTATTGCCTCATGTCACATGCCTCAGGGTTTGTGGACCCACTTTTCTCGCGCGGCATGTTTAATACCGTAGAGGTTATCTACGCGCTGCTCGATCCGTTACTCGAGGCGCTAGCGACCGACAAATTCGATAACGAGGCTTTCCTTCCCGTTGATCGGCAGCAACAAAGAGTTCTTAACTACAACGACAACCTGGTGAATTGCGCCTTCATCTCCTGGGCCGACTTTGAACTGTGGAACGCCTGGCTCCGTGTCTTCGGTATCGGCACGTTCCTAGCGGAATTCCATTTAATGAACGGTATGAGCGACTACACCCGCACCGGCGACCCCTCATACCTCATCGGTAAAACGCAGAATCCAGCGTTCTGCGATTTCGAGGATCCCGACTATGCGGCCTTCTTTAGGGACTCGGTCGAAGTGGTTGAAGCTTTCGAAGCTGGCTGCATGACTTCTGCGGACGCCGCCAAGCACATCTTCGACACGGCCAACCAATACGCGTTTCCTGTTCCGATTCGCAAGGATGCCCTGGTTCGCGCTCACTGGATGAAGGAAGAAGACCAACTTACCGAGAGAGACTTGAAGTTTGTGCGCAACGGTTTCCGCTGGGCGCTAACCACGCCGCTGACACGTGATGTGGTCTCGAGTGCAGAGACGTTCTTCCGCTGGTGCGCTCACCGGCCAGATCCCCACCTTGGCCAAGAATCGGATTCGCACACTCGGGATTTAAGGACGCCGCAACGCTCGGGCGAGCGGCAAGAAAGGCGCGCGTCACTCTCCTCGCGCGCTTGAAAAAAGTTCTTGACCCCGAAAGCGTTCGGGTCGCCAGCAGGCAAACCGCCTGCGTTCCCCGGAGGAATACATCCGGCTAAAGCCTAACTATTAAATGCTGGAGAGTTAGCGCGACGCGCAGCGGCGAGCAACGTTTGTGGACGAACTCTCTGCCCGCCCTACTGAGTCGAGAAAAGTTTCTGGACCGCAGTTAGGGGAGCGTAGAGGGCAGGACCGCCTGTACGGTATTCAGCATGAAGTCCGCGCCACCCCCATCCTCCTGAAGGCTGCCGTCTGGGCCGAATACGATAAAGCCACTCTCACCGCCGGTGAAGCTTCCAAATGTTGCAGTGACATACTGATCAGCCGTGATTGCAGAAACATTGATCGGCGGCGAGAACCCGCCAAACTGGCTGATGCTAAGGGTACGCTTATTGAGCTCAACGCCCTCCGGGCTTCGGTTTGTTCCTATGAAAAGGAACTTATTATTGGCTGCCATCGATGCCCCTGCCGAAGTGCCACCAACCAGAGGCAGACTGACGGTTTTGGATAAAGTAACGCTAACCGTATCGAAGTCCGGGGTGATAGTGTCGGTCTTTGTATAAACAGAGAGCTCGACCTCGTTCAGATTGCTGCCACTAGCGATGTCCAAGACGTAAATGGCGCGAGTGACAGTATTTGTACTGAGGTCTGTCTTTGGATTGCCTTCCATCAGTGCGCCCACCTTACCGAACGGGCCCAGGTTCCCGGAGGCATAGCAGCCGCTTGTGTTCTGAGTGGAACCGCACACAAGCCAACTAACGTTGGTGTGAGCAGAGTCTATGGTGTAGGTGGTGAATAAAGTCGCGTCGATTGGAGACCCGCTTGCAGCCGGTGCGGGACTGTTCTGTCCGTAGCTGACGTTAGCGAAAATCAGTGTGGTCGCGACAACCATTAGAAATACAATTTTTCTTCTCATTTCTTTGCTCCGTTAATTGTCGACAACGCTGACCTTACTTTCGCGACGCTACGAAACACCGGCACATTGCGCAAGGTTTTGTTTCGGCGGGCTCGCCACCGCCCTAAGCAATGCCACCGCATGAGCAGGTTGAGCGAAGCCGAATCATCTCTAACTATTCTGCGATGTCCGCAAAACCTGCCGCAGTGATCTAACGCGCGTCATCTATTGCGGCGAGCATCGAGGTTCCAATTCATGGAATGTTAATTGTCGGCGGAGCAAAACGCTCGGTCTAATCTTTCTGCACGAACCCGTCACCCTGAGAAAGACCCTTGGAATCCTGCTGCGATCGCCAGCATTTACCTCATCGCAGGGAAGCAGCCATAATCCGTAACGCAGTCGAGCGATCGCTGGGTAAGGCCGGGCTTGGAAATGCGAAGCAACGGTCGGGCTTTAAAAATCCCCGTAACGAGCCCCGCAGCCGCGGGACGAGGCCAGGCCCTTTCAAATGCGGAAAAGGTAGAAGCTCGAGGGTGCGCGAGCGGGAACGGGTGAATCAAAGACTGAGTAGACTCCAGAAGAAACTCGACGGCGGCCATCGCTTGTTCGGGTCTTCCACGTTCTTCTCGTGGAGCCGGAAACCCGCAACTTTCGCGCTTGTCCTCCCTTGCGACCGCGTTAGCCTTGATCGATGAACGAGGAGCGCATCGCGCGCGACTGAGACGAAGCCGCCTGCGCTCGCCGGAGAAATCCGTCCGCCTAACGCCTAACGAGTTGAAGCTTGAACCGCTG
>Ga0209055_1001904_pt1 | contig 13409 bp, 9 predicted proteins | sample GraSoiAngelo_110_FD_185875 | JGI IMG/M metagenome (GOLD analysis project Ga0209055, IMG submission 185875) | Grasslands soil microbial communities from the Angelo Coastal Reserve, California, USA - 14_0903_12_30cm (SPAdes) (version 2) | ecosystem: Environmental > Terrestrial > Soil > Grasslands ... | reverse complement strand
GCCTGTTGAATGTCGTGTATTCAATGCCAAGGCTGATGTGAGCTTCGGCTAGGTTAGGGTTAATCTCAATCGCCCTCTCTGCCTCTTCCATAGACAGATTCAGCCTGTCGAGTAAAGAATGGACTCTAGCCATGGTGGCGTGCGCTTCAGCCCACTCGGGTCCTAGCTCCAGGGCCTTTCTCGCTTCCTCCTCGGCTTTGTTCACCGCGGGTAGAAAGTCCTCGTATCCTCCCATGGCCAAGCTGGCCCAAGCTTGCGAAAGCCCTGCATGAGCCCTGACGAACCTTGGGTCAATAGCAATTGCCTCTTCAAGCAAAGAAATGGACTCTCTGATTCTTGACTGAGTTGACTCGGGAAGTAGCTGCATCGCTTTCAGATAGTACGTGTATGCTCCGATGTCGTCCGTATCCTTCCTCGGAGTCTTGGAAAAGACCCCGGCCTTCAATGAAGCCGCGACGTTGGAGGCCACCTCGTCCTGGATTACGAATATGTCGTCCAGTTGTCTGTCATAATTCGAGGCCCACAAGTGTTCCTCGGTCCCAGCGTCAATTAACTGAACCGTGACTCTAATCTTGCTGCCCGCTTTTCTGACGCTCCCTTCGACAATTGAGCCGACCGCAAGTTCTCTTCCGATCTGAGAGATGCTCTTCTCCTTCCCCTTGTAGTTCATGATGGAAGTCCTCGCGATCACTTTGAGATCGGAAGCTTCCGAGAGTTTAGTGATCATCTCCTCGGTCATACCATCGGCCAGGTATTCGTCGTTCGGGTCAGGGCTAATGTTTGTGAAAGGCAGCACCGCGATTCTTCGCGTGTCCGCCCGCTGCTCGGTGATCGCTTGTTTCTCAGCCCATGGCATAACCATCTTGTACACTTCTATTGGATTCCTGACGTTCTTCAGAGGCTTGTACCCCAGATTAGTGGAGGAAAGCTCAAACTTGTTCTGCACATGATCGTAAACTTGTCTTGTGAAGCAGACTCCTCCGTCCTCGGCGAGCGCCTCTATCCTAGACGCCACGTTCACAGCGTCACCGGAAACGTCGCCCCCGGATTCGACCACGTCGCCTAAGTGGATGCCCACCCGCAGGTGAATTCTTCTCTCTTCAGGCAACGAGAAGTTGAATTCTCGAGTCGCTCGCTGAACATCGTACGCACATCTTATTGCATCTAGAGCGCTCGAGAATTCTACGAAGAAAGCATCTCCTATGATCTTCACTTCTCTCCCGCTGTGCCTAGCGAGGATAGGCCTGATCAGCTTCCTCTGCTCATCGGCGAGGGCGAGGGACAGGGACTCGTTCCTCTGCCCGAGGGCTGTATAGCCTACCATGTCCGTGAACATGATTGCTGCCAGCCTCCGCTGACCTTGTGACAAGCTCTAGTTCCTGGGTTTCTGCTCCCGCCGGAGATAAAGCCGTTACGGGAGGAGCTTAATCACTTCTTGCCAGTGTTTCTCTGGAAAAAATTAAGGGTTTCGAGAATCGGACAGGGGACCTGGAGAGGGCCGTTATGGGGTTCGATTCTGCTCTTCGTCACAACTTCCCCCAGAGGCACAACTCTAGGCTGTGTGGTCCTCTAGTTTTATTGCAAATTTCTTCTCGGTGATCTGTTTCAGGTCGACTAGGTCCTTATCGTGTGTGAAGAAGACTGGGACGTTGTTCGCCATTAGGTCGGCGAGGATTAGGGAGTCGCGGCCTCCGAGCTTGTGGCGGACGGCCAGGTCGAGAGCTAGGTTGGATACTCTCCTTGACTGACTATAGAATTCGACGTGTGGACGATTCTGAAGGGAGACAAGTCGGAGTCCAGCGTCGATGAGATCCCATTCTTAGTCGAAGAATTGTACGTAATATGCTTCGTGCAGGACCGTTGGGTTCAATCCGATCTTCGACTCGGCCGAAAGCCCCAGAATGACTTTCTTGGCATTTTTGATTCTCTGGGAATCCCGGATCGAGCGCATAGCAGAGAATGTTAGTGTCTAAACCCTGGATCAAGCGCGTGAACTAAGATAACCGTTCTTTCCAGATCTTCTTCATCTGCGAAGGGCTCGGGTTGCGGGGCTTGTCAGTCCTCGTAGGCGGACTCTCGATCAACTCGCGAAACTTCGAAAGATAGTCTCTCTTCCTGGCCGGATTCACGACAAGCCCGACACGCGTTCCCGTAGAAATGCTTTCCATCCGTGGAGCCTTCCAGGCAATCGCCTGACTACTAGCTGTATTCGTTTTCTTTGCAGATAAGACCGATGCCTCGCCCTGCGAGTCCCAAGGAAAACGCCTAGAAAACGCCTGAGGGTCCATGACGATGTTAATCTCAACTGGAGATGAATAGTCCGTCTTTGAGGGATGTTGATGGGTCCGCGTTTAGAATATGGTCAGCTCGGCACCCTATGGAGAAAATGGGTATGCGTGCTAGTCTCGCGACACAGAAACCGTTTTCCAGAAAATCCTAGAGTTTCATAACCTGAACATGTGGGACTCCGGCGATGGTTATGACCGCGTCCGGATGAACCAGTCCATTATTGATGGCTGCATCCACTATCTTTCTACCAACAAGATTCAGCATATCAGCGCCGACCATCAAGACAACCGCTTCCGTCAGTCCTACAACTGCGCTCCCGTAGAACTTCGATTCCGGAGCTAGCTTCAATCGTCCCTCGCGGAATGTCCGCCCCATACACTCCTCGTCGCAGCACGCCACCAGCAAGCCCTTCTCAGTCTTGTAGGACGTGGCGTAGACGAGGTCCAAGCAGCACCCCTTATGTCGTCAGGATTGACGATCGCGCACCGCATGCTTCGCAGACGAGGAAGGACAAGCGTCCCTCCCTGACAACCCGAGTATCCGGTCTGTGACAGACGGGACAGATGACGAACCTGTTCGAGTAGACACTGATCAGCCGGTTAATCGTCTCACGCGAAAACCTCCCCTGGAAGTAGCCACGACCACTCTCATACGACCCCGCAGTAGCCATCTCCTTCGCCAAATACTTCAACACATGATGAGGATCACGGTTCAAACGATCAACAACATCAGAGAAATTCACAACAATCGTCCTCTGCCCGATTATCTGTACCAAAGCGATTGGCAGCTCGAAACGCTCGCCGGTGCCAGTGGATTGTGTAATCTTCGATAACGCTCGATCCAGCAAGCCGTCGTAGTCATTCATTGATAGCGTCATGACTAGTAATGGGTGGTTGGCCTATTTCAACGATATTCCGGTCGCAAACGCTTATCCAAAGCTCGAGACCCAAGAACATCCAGAGCGGAGGAAGAGAGTCGACTGGGAAGATGGGTAGTCTGCAGCGCATGGCCATACGTCAACGACAGACCCCATCTAGGAACCTTCACGCACCTCCTTTCCGCAGATGTCTATGCGCGCTACTTGAGATTGAAAGGCGAGGACGTTGTAATGGTGAGTGGCAGCGACGAACACGGTGCCCCAATAGAAGTTGAAGCGATAAAACGCAAGATCCCACCCCGCCAACTAACCAACCAGTATCACCGAATCTTCACGCACAGCATCAAACAGTTCAACATACAATTCGACAACTACACACGAACAGAAAGCCCTGTTCACAAAAAGTTCGTCCAAGAATTCTATCGCACCCTCGACAAGAACGGATATGTCTTCAAACAGAACATCGTCCTGCCATACTGCGAAAACGACAAGCGCTTCCTGCCAGACAGGTTCGTAGAAGGAGAATGTCCATACTGCCACTACACCCCCGCCCGCGGAGACCAGTGCGACAACTGCGGCCGAGTACTCGACCCGAAGGATCTGATCAATCCATACTGCGTACTCGACCACAGCACACCCGTAATGAAAGAGTCGGCCAGCTGGTTCTTCGACCTCCCCAAACTTTCAGACCAATTGAAAAAGTACGTTGAGGAGAACCCGAACCTCCCAGAGAATGCTAGAAACTTCAGCCTGAGCTGGATCCGAGACGGACTGAAACCCCGCTCGCTAACCCGTGACCTAGCCTGGGGCATCCCCGCACCCTTCAAAGGCGCCGAGGACAAGACCATCTACGTCTGGATGGAAGCAGTCCTCGGCTACATCAGTGCAGTCAAAGAATGGGCAGAAAAAAACAAGAAACCCAGCCAGTGGAAGAAATACTGGCTAGACCCTGCCAGCCGCAACATCCACTTCATCGGCAAAGACAACATCCCCTTCCACGTCATCGTCTTCCCCGGCCTACTCCTAGCCAGCCACGAAGGATACAACCTACCATGGGAAGTAGCCAGCACAGAATACATACAATTCGAAGGCCAAAGATTCTCCAAAAGCCGCAAGATCGGCGTCTGGATAGACGAAGCGCTAGAACTCGAAGACGCTGAATATTGGCGGTACGCGCTCATCAGCCTCCGCCCCGAACAGAGAGACACGAACTTCACCTGGGAAGAATTCGAACGGAAGATCAACACAGAACTCAACGATGTGCTAGGCAATTTCATTCATCGCACCATCACTTTCATCAGTACAAGATTCAAGAATAGGATCCCGAAATTCATCGCCGACAAAGATCGAGATCAAGCCGTCTTCAAGATTCTTCACGAATCGCCGAAACGTCTCGACGAGAAGCTTGAACGCTTCCGTTTGAAAGATGGCCTCGAACAAGTCGTCCAATTGGCAAGAGAAGGCAACCGCTATCTGAACGAGAGCGCACCATGGCACTCATTCAAGACCGACCCCTCAGAGGCGGGTCAGACCCTGGGCGTAGCGGCCCAGATTGTTGGCACGATTGGAATACAACTCCAACCATTCCTCCCGATAACCGCGACACAAATCCGTCGAAGCATCTTCCAAGGAAAGAAGCCGGACTGGAAACTGGCAGGCACGATCACCGTGAAGCCCAATGCTAAGATCAGGCCTATGAAACCACTCTTCCACAAAGTGTCAGCTCAGAATCTCCGAACCAGACTCGAAGAAATACGGAATGTGACAGCTACTGAAGCTGAAGCTTGACTTTCACGTTCACACAACCGCATCCTCGGACGCTCATACTCGACCAGACGAACTGGTCCCGAGGTGTAAGGAGAGAGGCCTCGACGGTCTTGCGATAACCGATCATAACGTACTAGCAATAGACGTTCCTTCAGAACTACTCATCATTCCTGGAATAGAAGTCTCCAGCCGTGATGGGCACATTATCGGCCTAGGCGTATCAGACACGGTCCCGAGAGGATTGTCTGCCGATGAAACAATCTTACAAATCAAGCGGCTGGGGGGTGTCTCGATCGTAGCACATCCCTATGACTTTCTTCGCTCAGCCTTAAACCCAGAAATTCTAACGACGGTGCCGGACGCGATCGAAGTGATCAACTCCGCAAGCATGCTGCACTCCATCACCTGGAAACGGGCGAGAACCTTCGCTGAGAAAAGAAAGCTGCCGCAAACCGCCGGCAGCGATTCACATATTCCGGAGACGATAGGAAAAGCCTATACGATTGTTGACATCGAATCGAGAAACGTTGCTTCAGTTCTATATGCGATAAGAAATGGACAAGTGGCTCCTGAAGGACGACCCTATCATTTCAGTGATAGAGTAAGAAAGATCATTCGATGAGAATCAGGACTAAGCCAGCTCCATCTCGTACAGTGGCATTCGGACGCCGACTCTAGTCGCCTTTGATTCGAGCCCATATTCCATATCGTACAAGTCCTCGATCAGATCGTCAACGGTTCCGAGTGCCATGTCGTAGGTGTATCCTGAGAGGAATATCGACAGGCTCGATCGTGCTTGACATCTAGTACTCACATGGACGAAATCCACGTCATGACCCACCAGAGACGAGATCGCTTCGTAGGCTTGGGCCGCTTGACCATTATTGAGTGGCTCGATTCCTCTGAAGAGGAGAACTGCGCCTTTGGCTTTCGTCAACGGGAGACTCGCAGACGGGGTCGTTAGGGCGTCTGATACTGCTGACTGGACTCTTTCTTTCGATTCTACTGGACCAATGCATACGGTCGCAACCGATCCCAGTGAGAGGATGTTCAGGATCTGATGACTAATCATCTGGTCGCTCGAAGCGACGACTTCTGAAAGACCGCGCACGGCGAGTGCTGCTGTTTCATCTGCAACCCTTTTCGAATCTAGGAGAGCCGGCTTTTCGACAGAATTGTCGACGATGACCGTGCAATTGCATGCTTCGACCATCTTCTTCAGACCGCGAAGAGCCACGAAGCGTCTCTCTCGCTCATGGATGAAAGGCAAGGAAACTACTGAAACTATAGGTCTGACTCGGTCACGGTGCCACTGCGCAATCAGGGGAGCCGCCTTCGTCCCGGTCGCTCCTCCCAGACCCGTCAGTAGAATTGTGAAATCAGACTCCCGGGTAAACGGGGATACTCTGTAAGCTAGCAGTTGACCTTGTCCACCTCGCTGCCTCGTCAATGAAGAGTTAGTCTCTGTGGAGTCGGCCAGAAGGACCTTGTTCTGTGCTCTTGATTCTGATAACTGGCCGCGGTCAGTGTTCACTGCTACGCAGTTTCTTGGACTGATTCCTCCATCGATTGCCTGGCTCAGAAGATTATTGCCTGCCCCACCTACTCCAACAATTGCTACTTGTGAGCTGTGAGATGATAGTGGAGGATGAGAGACTATTTCTTCAGTCGACAAGATAGGCCAGTGAAACTACTGACTTTGATATATACGAATCCTAAGCAGAGGTATTACGTCTCGAATACGAAATAGCTCAAGACGCATATCCATTTATAAAATAGTATGGTCTCGCGAAGCATGCACTTGTTCAAACAGGAGACCATCGCGTTCACTATCTACTAGGCGGGGATGTCAATCCCGACTTCGACTCTTGGGGAGATATCTCCTCGTTCGAGACTTTGCGATTCTCCAATAACGTCGGATTGTTCCAGTGAAGTGTCAGAGTCTTAGGATGCGAGGCTTTCACATCATCTATCCGCCTGACGGATGCATAGTGCGGCGCATCCTTCACTAGTTCTGGATTAGTCTGAGCTTCACGATACACTCCGAGAAGAGCTTCGACCAGTTGATCCAAATCCGCAAGACTCTCGGTCTCGGGAACTTCTACCATCAAAGCCTCGTCCACAATCTGCGGAAAATATGTCGTCGGAGCGTGGACCCCTTTGTCTAGCATTCGTTTCGCAAGATCCATCGCTCTGACCCCTGTTGAATCGTAGAGCTTCTTTGCACTGAGAACAAACTCGTGCTTCCTAGCTCGGGCGAAGGGAAGCTCGTACGTGCCGCTTGCTAGAATCCGAGACAGGATGTAGTTCGTGTTGAGGACGGCCGTCTCTGCCACTGTCTTGAGTCCCTCGGCACCCAGGCTCATGATGTATGCATAGGCGCGGACGAGAATTCCAATGTTGCCGTGGAACGCCCTGATCTTTCCAACCGTATCTGGAACATTGTAATCGTAGAAATACTTCTTTCCATCAAATCCTATCAAGGGAATCGGCAAGTAGCGCTCTAGCTCCTTCGTCACACCCACAGGACCGGCGCCTGGGCCACCACCGCCGTGAGGAGTCGCGAAAGTCTTGTGAAGATTCAGGTGGACAATGTCGAAGCCCATGTCGCCGGGTCGGACCTTTCCAAGCAAAGGATTGAAATTCGCTCCATCATAATAGAGCAAGCCCCCCGCCTCATGGACGATCTTTGCGATTTCGAGAATGTTCTTCTCGAAGATTCCTAGCGTGTTAGGATTTGTAATCATCAGTCCAGCCGTATTCGGACCGGCCAACTTCCTCAGTTCTTCAAGGTCAACCATCCCTTCGGAGTTCGATGGGACGACCATGACCTTGAACCCGGCCATGGCCGCGCTGGCAGGGTTCGTGCCATGTGACGAGTCTGGCACAATCATTTCCGTTCTCTTCTCTAGCTCCCCCCTCGAACGATGATATGATCGAATGATGAGGCACCCCAAGTACTCCCCGTGGGCACCAGCCGCAGGCTGGAGGGACATACGGCTCATCCCCGTAATCTCTGCCAAGATCTTATCCAAACGGTACAGCATGGCAAGCATCCCTTGCACCGTCGATTCGTCCTGTTCAGGATGAAGCTTCTCCAGCTTGTGAGTCGAGACCGCTAGCTCGGCTGATTTCGGATTGTACTTCATAGTACAACTACCCAAGGGATAGATTCCCAGATCGGGCGAGTAGTTCTCCTGGGAGAGTCGGACGAAGTGACGAATGACTTCGGGCTCCGAGACTTCAGGGAGAGGGGGAAGACCGTTTCTTCTCAGAGCCCTCGGCACAGCACCCCCGAGATCACCAGCAATCTTTCTTTCAATATCGCTAGGTCCCGTCGGGATATGGCCTCTCTTACCGGCTTGGGACTTTTCGATAATGAGCGGTTCGTCCCAGGTAGCTTGATGATACATTATCTCGAACCTCTCAGAAGCTTCGTCATCAGACCCGAAAATCGATCGATGGCTTCGCCCGTGTTGATTTCTGTCACGCAGAGAAGCGAGCTTTCACCAAGCTCGGGAAAGTCCCTGACCAGGCTCTTGCCACCATGCATGCCCGCGAGGAGAAGTCTGCGGTTAATCTTTGATGTGATGCCTCGAGCTCGTTTGAATGTGACAACGAACTCTTGGTAATGTTGGGTTTCAAACCTTGGGACCGAGGCCTTCGGTAATTCTTGGAGCCTCTTGATTGCGTACCTCGTCTTTACGAGGATGGATTCGAACAAGTCGTGTAATCCCTTGGGTCCTAGGAGTGAAAGATATGCGGCGGCTCCAATGCCAAGGAGAGCCTCGTTCGTGCAGATGTTGGACGTGGCTCTTTCTCGGCGGATGTGTTGTTCTCTCGTTTGAAGAACCATGCTGAACGCCTTGTCCGTACCATTGATTGTGGTCGTCATACCAATGAGTCGACCCGGAATCTGGCGTAGAAGATTCTCTCCCCTGCAACCGATGATTCCAAGTCCCGGACCTCCAAAATTCATCTCAGATGAAATAGACTGACCTTCCGCAACAACAATGTCCGCGCCGTATTCGCCTGGTGGCTTGAGGCCGCCGAGCGAAATCGGGTCGAACCCAACGATCGAGAGAGCTCCTTTCTCATGGCATAGCGAAGGGATTCTAACAACATCGGCGTCCAACGTTCCGAAAAACGAAGGCACTTCACAATAGACTGCCGCCGTCTCACGATCGAGTCTTGACTGAAGATCGTTGAGGTCCGGACCTCCTGTCTCCTCGTCGTACCCGAAGGCTTCGAGTCTTATCCCAACGGGCTCAGTATAGTTTCGAAGTACGGACAGCTTGTCGGGGTGAAGATTTCTTGGAACGATCACCTTGTATTTTCCTGTCGCCCGAACTGCCATTCGGGCCGCCTCTCCGAGAGCCGTCGATCCATCGTAGAGGGACGAATTTACTGCGTCTACAGCGGTCAAGTCGCGGATCATGGATTCGAATTCAAAGAGCGATTGCAGAAGACCTTGAGAGATTTCCGCCTGGTAGGGTGTGTATGAGGTCTGAAATTCTGTTCTCGATACTATCGCTTTTACTGCTGCTGGAATGTAATGGTTGTATATTCCCGCGCCAAGAAACGAATTGTAGTCTGACCCTGACTTGTTCTCTTTGAAAAGTTGCTCGATGCTTGAGCGGACTTCCTGTTCAGAAGCGAAACCGTCCACTTTCAACGGTCGGTTCAATCGGACTTCTAGTGGAATGTCGGAATAGAGCTCGTCGAGCGAGCCGATTCCAATCACCCTCAACATACTGTTTCGAAGCTGATCGCTCGAGTTAGGGATGAACGGGTGGCTGGTTTGAGCCAAGACTACCTCCGGTGCGCCGGTTCAAAACCACTGATAACCCTTCCTTCAGCACACTGTTGCTTTATACTCTACAGGACCGCTGAATCCCGGCATGGCATCGCTCGGCGCGAACACGATCGCGATCCTAATCGCCCTCGGCTCGTTCCCCGTATCTCTCGCCCTAACCAGATTCTTCATGTACTGGAACGCGAAGCATGGAATAATCGGAATCGACGTCCACAAACCCAACCGACCGAAGGTCCCAGAGATGGTTGGCTCGGCAGTTCCGATAACTCTCATCCTATTCGCGGCGATTTACGCCACTCTTGGCGGAGCGAGTTCGATACCGCTTCTTGCCTACTCTCTTGTAGTCGGGCTTGCGGCGCTTGTCGGCGCTTTCGATGATCGCCTCAGGATGCGAGGAATCTTCAAGCCACTCCTCACACTTCTCTGCGGCTTGCCCCTATTGATCCTTGGAATAGCATTTCCGGGTCAAATCTACAGCTCAATGCTTCACGTACCCTTGTTCGGACAGTACCACCTCCCAGTAATCTATCCTTTGACGATACTTGTCGCAACTTCCGTGACATCGAACACGGTCAACATGCTAGACCCCCTCAACGGTTCGATGGCCGGCGGGATGTCGATAGTAGCCGGAGGCCTTCTCATCGGATTATTGCTCGTCGGAGCTGGTTCGATGCCTATCTTTCTCTATGCTAGCTTGATGTTCTCGCTGTTGGGATTCCTGTACTACAACCGTTTTCCGGCACGGGCGTTCGCCGGGAATGTCGGTCAGTTATCAATTGGCGCATCCATAGGCGCACTTGCCATTCTCGGAAAAACTGAGATCGCAAGCGTAGTTGCAATCTTCCCCAACATCCAGAACTCATTCTTCTTCCTCTCCAGGATTCGACGCTTTACAGAACACAGGGAATTGACCTCTAAACCAACAAAACTTCTTCCAGACGGAAGGCTTGCTGACTCTGAGGATCCGCGCGCACCTTTAACCTTGGTCAGAACACTACTCATAGGTCGTCCGGCCACCGAGAATGAAATCGTATCCAGCATATGGATACTTTTCCTGACATCGACGAGCTTGGCCGTGATCACGCTCTTGCTCACAGGGGTTTAGTATGAATAGACGCGCGGTTGGCTACGAACTGGTCGTCTTCGTAACGCAGTGGGGTCTGATGCTCATTGGGTTTGGTATTCTTACCAAATTCGTTGCTCCGCTGAACCTTTTGAACCCGAGCTTGTCTCTTGGGCTATATTTTGACTCAGCAACAAAGGCACTCATTGCTCTCATTCTATCGGTGACGTGGCTGTTCATTTGGGATCGTCAGGTAAGGCTCTATTTCCATAGACGAGGTAAATAGATTCAGCACTCAGAAGACTTCTGCGGCCTTCCAATGATTTCCTCGAACCATTGTAAAGCCCATGTCTGTGTTCTTAGTAAACCACAAATCATCGGGTAGAGCATTGGTCTTGGCGCAGTCGGGTATCTCCTCCTCCAGCGCTAATCTCGCTGCGAGCCACGGAAAATTCCACTCGGGATGTCCAAGTTTTATTGAAGCAAGCGAGAGGTAGTGAACATTGGTTGTGAACCGACAGTTGACCTCAGTAGGACAGGGAACCTCTTTCGCATCCTCCTTTAGATCGACACAGAAAATCCCGTGAGGCTTCTTGGAAACGGCTCTTATCGCTTCCACTGCTTTCTTGTTGACTGGGTCCGAGTGAACAACCCGGTTAAGCTTCGATGTGCCTCCCGAGCCCACCACACGGTGGCCGACCCAACTCAGTCTCTCGCGAATCATTGAAGTGACCAAGCCACCGCTATTCCAGAGAGACATGAAGCAATAGTCTCTTCCCGGGAGATATTCCTCCGCGACAAAGTTCGCTTTGATTCCTTGACCCCAATGGAACTTAACCCAATGTTCCGCGATAGTTGCGTTAGTAGCCTTACAACTCATTAGCCCACCCGCTCCTTCTCTAGCACGAATCCAACACGGATAATCGAGCTGGCGGACTGTCCGCATGTTGGAAGGGTCATCCTGAGAGATCGGGACTGGTTTCTTTCGTAGGCCTGACTCGTGCCATCGAGACAGCGCCGCGAATTTGTCGAGACACGTAGAAACCGTTTCGGAGTCGGGAAGAAATATCCGCGCCCGGATTCGTGAACGATCATTCGAGACTCGCTCGACCTCCAGGTCTGGTTGTGGCATGACCAGGTCAACCTTCTCATTTTCAATGACTTTGTTCAACGCGGCAACATATCCACGGTCATGAGCACCGGGAAGATGGAACGAATAATCCAACCACATGTTTAGTTCGAGACTCGTCCTATCTACATCGCAGCCCGTCAGTACTAGAGAGCGTCCATCCTTGCTAACTCTGAGACTCCAACACACATTGTGGCCCGCACTTCCTCCAGCTCCAGTGACAAGAATACTCTTCATCCGCAAGCCTTGAGAAGTCGTTCAACTATCGGAGCAACTAATAAGTAGGGAAGTCAAGCTTTGCACTCCAAATTCGAGTTCGGCTAATGGTCTCAACTGATGAGAGCACTCTTCGCTGTACTTTTGCTACTCGCCTTAACCGTCGTTTTTCTCCCTCACCCTGCTACTGCGGCAACGGACTGCCAAAGGGCAACCTGCTCCGCATCATTCGAACGAACTATCTCAACTAACGCCTGGGGCGTCACTACCGTTAGCGACTACGTGAATCTGACAAGCGCCGCTCCAGTTACCCATCTGACGATCGGCATCCCCGCAAGTGTGAGCGACGACCTTCGATTCACCGTAGCAACAGCTCAGGGAGTCAACCTCCAAGTCTCCAAACAGGGCCCAACGCCGAGCCAAAACTACACTACACTGAACGTTCAATTTCCAGCAAGCGAGATGAAGTTCGTTTTCAACGTGACCACGGTTTTTGCCGGACTTCTATCGTACAGCCCTGGAGCGAACAGCTTCACATTCGAAGCTAACCCGTTCCCACTCCTCGACGGCAGTTACAACGTTACTAGAGCAAAAATAACCCTTCAGACTGGCGACTGGCAGTCTCCCAAGATTCCACTCCCTCTAAACCAGACGATTACTGGTGGAACCTTCACCTGCACGCTGCCTAGTACTGGCTCTGATAATTGTCCTGGATCGAGTCCGCTCAACTTCGGCGACGCGACCGTATGGAAAGTTACCTTCGCCTCGTCAGCGACTCAGAATGTTCTCACGGTGTCAGCGGGAAGACTAATCCAGATCTTTCCGACAGGCGCCTTGCAAGTCACTGACAGTTATAACGTTACAAATTTGGGTCCAACTCTCTCCTCGCTTGCGTTCAAAGTGCCGACGGGAGTATCAAGCATCACAGAAAACTATGTTCTCGGACTCGAAATTGACCAACCTGAAACGACACCCACGCCTACGGTGAATTCGGACGGCACAAGCACGGTTACGTTTACGCCCAGCTTCGGCTCTGTGCCCTTTAACCAGTCGTTCAGAGCTAAGATATTCTATACACTGTCCCCCAGCACCTACTTATCGACTAGTTCTCTGGGAACCTTCACGGTGAACTTTGCTCTGTTTAACAATGTACAGTTCTACGCCCCCTCGCTTCAGACAAAGATCGTCACCCCGTCAGGTTTCAGACTGAACTCGCTTACGGGGCAGGTGCCTCAGATTTCTGGCAACCAGA
>Ga0209055_1001895_pt1 | contig 13452 bp, 10 predicted proteins | sample GraSoiAngelo_110_FD_185875 | JGI IMG/M metagenome (GOLD analysis project Ga0209055, IMG submission 185875) | Grasslands soil microbial communities from the Angelo Coastal Reserve, California, USA - 14_0903_12_30cm (SPAdes) (version 2) | ecosystem: Environmental > Terrestrial > Soil > Grasslands ... | reverse complement strand
CGTACCGACGCGGCGATGAAAACGCTCAAGCTCTTCACGCGCGGAGGCGCGGAGCTTGGCGTCGAGGTTGGAGAGGGGCTCGTCGAGAAGAAAGACGGCCGGTTCGCGGACGATGGCGCGGGCCAGGGCGACCCTCTGCCGCTCACCACCCGAGAGCTCGCGCGGCTTCCGATCAAGAAGCGCACCAATGCCGAGAAGTGACGCCGCCCATTCGACCTTTTCCTTATGGAGTTCTTTTTTTACATTTTGCGCCTTCAGCGGAAAGGCAATGTTTTTGTAAACCGAGAGATGTGGATAGAGCGCATAGCTCTGGAAGACCATGGCGATACGGCGGTCACGCGGCGAGAGATTATTGACGACCTGGCCGCCGATGAGAACTTCACCGGACGTGGGCGTTTCCAGTCCGGCGATCATTCGCAAAAGCGTCGTTTTTCCCGATCCTGAGGGCCCGAGGAAAACCAAGAACTCGCCTTCGCGAGTCTCGAGGTTCACGTGGTTGAACGGCTCCGAGTTGTCCTTCCTTGAATACCTTTGTCAGATCGCGTGTCTCAACGACAGCCATCGGTTTTCCGCCTGTTATTTCCATCTGGCAAAGATACGCTTGTATTCCTCTTCGGCAGCCTTGGCTGCATTCTCCGGAGTCTCGTCGCCGCGCGCTACTTTGGCGAACATCGTGGGAATGACCCACGCTTTGAAAGCCTCGTCAATGGCGGCGGTGCCGTAACCGGGATAACCGACGTTCGTGGCCCATTCGAGAACGTTGCCGAGGACTTTGTATTTGTCCGGGGGATTGGCCCGCGGATCATTGGAGATTTCCTGTTTGAGGTTAGGTACGGTGCTGGGGAAGCACGGAAAATTGTAAAACTGGCCGGCGATAAAAGAGTCATGGAAGGCGTCAATGAAATCGATCAGGAATTGCTGTGCGCCGTCTTTGTTTTCGGCGAAGTCCCAGATGAGATAGCAGTCCATGACATGCTCGGCGGCGATGCGGCGCGCTGGTCCTTTCGGTGCCGCGCAGATCATGATCTTGCTGTCAATTGGCAGATGTTCGCGTTCGGACTGGCGAGTGATGGAGATGGCGTTCGCGACGTAAGAAACGCGCCCGGCGAGCATGGCCTGGTTGTTGGATGGCGGAGTCCATGTGAATACCTCGGGTGTTTCCGATTCCTGATAGAGCGCCTTCATGAACTTCAAGGCTTCGATGGTCTCCTTGGAATTGATGGTAACCTTGCCGGCTTCATCCTGCTCGGCGCCGCCAAAGGACCAAAGTAGTGCGCGCATGGCCATGCTGGTATCGAGTTCTTGTGAGAGCCCCAACCCGCAGGGATGGCCCGTCTTGTCTCGGATTTTCTTGGCCCCGACCCGCAGATCGTCGTAAGTATCCGGGCCATTCGGGAAGCCCGCGTCGGTCCACCAGTCCTTGTGCCAGTTGCCGGGATCAGGCACGTAGGAATCGGAAAAAGCGAAGTAGCGGTTGGTTTTTGGATTGTAAGTGGATTTATGCGCTAGGTCGATCTTCTTGCCGTGCTTCTTCTCCACTTCCTGGTATACATGCGACATGTCAATCGTTTGCTTTTCGTAGGCCGCGGGCGGGGAAAGAAGCATGAACAGGTCGTGGCCCTTTCGCGCCGAAGCCTCAGAGGCAGCCTTGGCCGCAAGGTCGACAAGGTTGATGTGGTCGACGATGACATTCGTATCGTGCTTTTGTCCCCATTGTTTGCAGAAAGTCCCGTCGAACCAGGTGTCGTACGCAGGAACGAAGTGGCTCCACTGAAGAATTTTCAACGTTTTTTGTTCGGCTGCTGCTCGTTCCGAGAACAAAAAGAATGGGCCGGAGCCCACCCCGGTCGTCAAAGCGCCGCTCCCGGTCAACTTGATAAAGTCTCTGCGTGAAAGCCCTTCCTGTTTTTTCTTCGCCATCTTGTTACCCTCCGAGGAACAGATGGGCTCGGACAAGCTCACTTCAAGAAAAGAAGGTGCTTGTCCGAACCGATGATGCTACCGCGCAGGCGCGCGAGTCAATTCCTTGAAACTGCTGCGGCGTAGCATTTCTGCGGGACGGAAATGCTTGCAACATCCGTCCCGCAGAAGGCGTGCCCGCTCAGTCTGTTACCAAATGGGAGATGTTTTCCTCCCGCTGACCTTCGGTTCGCTCAGAATGTGAAGATCGTTCCGAACTCGTTGCGCCATGAGTGGGCCTGTGTCGCCGGAAGGCCCCGGAAGGTCTTCCCGCCGTGGTTTGCGGCTCGCGTGTCGATGTAACTCACTTCGTCGATGATGGACATCCAGGCGTTCACTTTGTAGGTGAGGGACGCGGTGTCGAGGTCGGTGCGGGCCAGCCCGTTTCCTTTGCGGCTGTCCCTGGCGATTGCGCGGTCCGTTCCATAGGCAAGGTGCAGCACCCAGCCCGCGTTGTGGCCGCTCGGATCAGCGTGGAAGATTCGCGACAGGGGGAAGCTCAGCTCAGAGAAGCCACCCTGGCCGCGGATGGGACGGAGACTAGCAATGGTGATGGGACTGCCGTTGCAGTTCAGGGGCGCGCCAGTTCCGCCCGCGCAACCGAACGGAATGCTGCGACCGCTGAAGCTCAACGCCGCATTCGCGGCCCCAAGCGAGGTCGCGCCGTTCAGATCAGCAAAGACGTCGTTGAGTTGCCCGCCGAAGGGGAACCGCATATCGTCACCGCTGTAGTACTTTGTCACCCAGGTAACCCACGGTGTTGGCAGTTGTGCCTCCGCCGTCCAGATGTTCTGAGGATTACCCACCTGGACGCCTTGAGGGAATGTGGTAAGAACGGAACAGGGAGGCGTGGCGCAACCGGTGGAGCCGGCAATCACGGTGGCCGAGAGGCTGCTGGCGGGAATAATCTCATTCATCCGCGCATGGTGGCCGCTGACGATGAGTTGCGCCGGCGCAACAGCCTGCCAGGCATGTGAGAGCGGGAATTGCAAAACGACCCGGGACTCCAAGGCAGGCTGGTTGCTTTCTGCGCCTGCCCGATCGCCGAAACGCGCCCGCTGCTCGTCGGTTAGACCCGCTGAGCCTGCTACCGGGAGCACGATTGCGAACTCGGGCTGGATCTTCACATTACCACTCTGAAACTGGATCCCCGTCTTGAACATGGGAACGCGCTCCCAGAGAGCGCCCATGCCAATAGCGGTCCCGGTCGTCTCGTACAGGGCTGGCAGGCTCGAAGAGTAGAGGGCCCAATCCTGGCCGAACTCCGCGAACCACGGCAGGCTTCCACCCAGCTTGGTGTCGAGCCGCGCCCATGCGAGCCGTGTTCGGAATTGGCCGTTCCGAACGGAGCTGATGTTTACGCTGTTCTGGTTTGTGAAGTCGCCCTCGTAGTCAGCCTCGACTCTGCCAGTGAGCACCAGGTTTGAGTTTTTTGGAACCCATTCGAACTGGCTGCCTACGCGAAAGCTGCGCGCCTTCACATGGAATTGCGGGTCGGATGTGGGCCCCGTATCGCCGAGCAGGAGTGGAAGCGGAAAGTCTTGGCTGCCGAACGTGGGGCCGCCACTCGATGCCGTGTCGGAGACCGCGCTGGCTTTGAAGAACCCGTACAACTTCATATTCGCCCCGCTGCCCAGCTTAATATCAGGAATTAGCCCGCCTTGCTTCGCGATGTCGATCGGCAAGACGCGCAGAGGCACCACCCCGGGGATTACTTTCGGTTCTTCGGGCGGCGGCGTCCTGGCAGGAGCGACACTCGACACATTCACATTGTTGACAGGCACGCGATACACAGCAGCGACTACGGTCGGACTGGAAGAGGCCGGAGCAGAAGCGTTTATCACGCTCGTCGTGCTCACAGTCTGGTCGTAATCGGCTTGGGAGATTACGCCCTTCATGAGGAGTAGCTTGGCAAGTCGCTGGTCGGCATCGCTGGCAGACGATGCCTGAGCGAGTTGCGCCACCTCGTCAGCACTTAGGATTCCCTTGGCCTGGAGGACGCGAACCAGCGGATTCACAGCAGACGTATTGTCCGTCCGCTGCTGCGCAAGTGCGCTTCGACTCCATGCCACGGTTATGAACGCACACACCAGCAGAAACATCATGAGCCGAAATGCTTTCATTCTCATCCGGATTACCCCCTGAAGACTCGCAATGGGAGTGCGAGTCAGATTATCTAGACGTGAAGGGCCCAAAACTCCCCCTTCATATCTACCCATCCGCCGATTGTCAAGAAATCCTTGCTAAACGGCAATCCATACTCCAGGTGCAAGGCCTTCATAATCTTGAGCTTGACCCTAATGGTCCCTGCCTATACGATTTCCTCACCGAAATTGGTCCCTCCTCGTGGTGCAGAGAGGAAGCCGCTCTTTGGAGAGTGCGGATGACTTGGCTTGTCTTACAACCCGCCAGCGGAGGAGACGTGACTCGGAGATCCTTTTCTCGGCCCGTCTCGGCCTCCACGCGTTGTTGTTAACATTCCAAGAGTTCCACAACCTCTGATACGTCAATGGTTTCCCGTGGATTCCCAGCGATTGTTACAGGATATTCACATTTAGTTGACGTAGTTGTAAGACGGGGCCTTTACCTTCTGGCGCGGGGTGGTATGCATTCTTTTCGGTACCAGGTCGAATTTTGCTCCAAAGAGAGAGGAAATGAAAAAACTAGTAGCTCTTACACTATCGATGTTCCTCGTTTCCGGAATTGCTTTTGCCGATACACCGAAAGACTCCGACGCGCAACCGGCCAAGGGGGCGCAACCGGCGAAGCCCAAAGCGGCCAAGAAGGCTGAGAACTCCAATGCAGCCATCGCGGCACAGCTGGAAGAGCTTCGCCAGACTCTGCAATCCCAGCAGGAACAGCTCCAGATGCTGAAGGAGGAGCTCGCCAAGCGCGACCGCCAGATTGACGAAGCGCGCGAAGCCGCGGCGGCCGCCAACGCTCGCGCTGCGGAAGCCAGCACCAAGGCTGCCGAGGCGGTGAACACCACTGCCGAAGTGAAGTCCACAGCCATTTCCCTCAACTCCACCGTCAGCGACTTGAAGGCCAGCAACGAAGTCCTCAAGACCACCGTGGCCAAGGAGCAAGGCGACGCCCAGAAGGCGGAGGAAACCGGCCCGCCCGCGATCAAGTACAAGGGCGTCAGTCTCACACCTGGTGGCTTCATCGCTGCGGAAACGGCTTATCGCCAGCGCGCGGAGAGTGCCGACATCAACACCCAGCTCAACGGCATCCCCTACCCCGGCAACGCGCTGAGTAAAGTTTCTGAGAATGTCTTCTCAGCTCGCCAGACCCGCACCACTTTGTTGGCCGAGTCGAAGGTCGGCAGCGCCAAGCTGACCGGCTATTTCGAGATGGACTTCCTCGGAGCGGGCGCTACCTCCAACAATCGTCAAAGCAACAGCTATGTTTTCCGCCAGCGTCAATTATGGGGGCAAGCCGCTTTTGACAGTGGCCTTTCGATCACCGGCGGCCAGATGTGGAGTCTCGCGACCGAGAACAGGAAGGGCATTCAGAACCGCGGCGAAGCCTTGCCAATGATGATCGATCCCCAGTACGTCGTTGGCTTCACTTGGCAGCGGGCCTATTCTTTGCGTGTAACTCAGAGCCTTATGGACAATAAACTGACTCTCGGCGCCTCTATCGAAGGTCCCCAGACTACCCTCGGCGGTCGAGGCTTCTCGGCTTTCACGAACGCGGCAGGGGCCACTTCTCAAAACTTCTGGTACGCTGCTCCCGGAAACGGAGGCGGTCTAAACAACTTCACCGACACCACAGGTTACACACCTAATAAGGCTCCGGACATTGTCATCAAGGCCGCCCTGGATCCCGGCTTCGGCCACTATGAAGTTTTCGGAATCGTCAGCCAGCTCCGTGCCCGCATTTATCCTTGCGCGGTTGTTAGCGATATCGCGGCCGGGACCGTTGGCACGACTACCTATACGGGCCCGCAAATCGGTTGTGCGGCGTCGCCGGGGGCCCTCGCTCCTACCGCGGCTGGCGCACTCAATGACTCGAGGACCGGCGGCGGTGGTGGAGCAAGCCTCCGCGTTCCACTCTTCGCGAAGAAGCTGGACTTCGGTGTCAAAGGTGTCTACGGCGACGGCATCGGCCGTTTCGGCTCCTCACAGTTGGCCGATGCAACCGCTCGTCCCGACGGCACGCTAGCTCCGATTCGCACCGGTCATGGTCTCGGTATCCTCGAGTTCCACCCGACGCCGAAGCTGGACATCTTTACGTACGGCGGAGCGGAATATGCGGCCCGCGCCGCGTACAGTAATTACACCAGCGTAAGGGTCACCACAGTAGGCGGAGCGACAACGGTAGCCCGCTCCAACACCGGAATTGGTGGTTACGGCAACTCTGGGTCCAACAACTCCGGCTGCAGTACTGAGAATCCTCCTGCTACTCAACTCGCTCCGAACGCTGGCGGCACTTGCGCTGGCGATGCGCGTGTAGTCATCGAAGGTACCCTCGGCTTCTGGCATAAGATTTACCAAGGGCCTAAGGGTGGCTTTCGCTGGGGCATGACCTATTCCTACTTGACCAGGACCGGCTGGTCTGGAAGTGGTGGCTTGGCGGCGGGTAGTGCTGGTATTGCGCCCAAAGCCGTTGACAATATGGTTTGGACCTCTTTCCGCTATTACCTGCCGTAGTTCCGGCTGGGCAATGTGCGGCTCGTCCCTCCCTTGGGGACGGAGAAAGGGCAGCCCCTCACCGGGCTGCCCTTTCTTATTTTTCACGACGCTCGCCCCCGGTCCAAATCCTTCATCGGTAAAACCTTAAAGTGCCTTTGCCGACTCTCGTTGCTCCTCGATTCAATCAACAGTGAACCGGTTGTAACAATGCCGTAACAATCGAAAGACATACTTTCTACACGCGGGAAAAGACTAATGATTCCACACGGAGATAAAGCATGAAGCGAATTGCTGGATTGCTCTTGGTAGCTCTCGCCGTCGGCGGCGTTCTGTGGGCCGATAGCGCGCTCTCGATTACCGGCGCCGGCGCAACGTTTCCTTACCCCATGTATTCCAAATGGTTTGACGAGTACCATAAGAAGAACTCCAATCTTGAAATCAACTATCAATCCATCGGCTCCGGCGGCGGCATCAAGCAAGTCACGGAAGGCACCGTGGATTTCGGCGCCACCGATGGCCCGATGAACGACGATCAGCTCAAGGCATATCAGGACAAGCACGGCTTTGGGATTCTGCATTTCCCAACGGTCCTCGGCGCTGACGTACCGGCTTACAACATTCCTGGCGTGACAGCAGAACTCAATTTCACCCAGGATGCCATCGCAGGGATATTCTTGGGCAAGATTACGAAATGGAACGATCCCGCGATTTCCGGCCCGAACAAAGGAGTGAATCTCCCCGTGAACGACATCGTCGTGGTGCATCGCTCAGAAGGCAGCGGTACCACCTACATCTGGACCGACTATCTTTCAAAGGTCAGCGAGGAGTGGAAAACCAAGGTCGGCAAGGGTGCGTCGGTCAATTGGCCGGTGGGTCTAGGCGCCAAGGGCAATGAGAGTGTTGCCGGCACGATCAAGAACACGCCCAATTCTTTTGGCTACGTCGAATTGATCTACGCGATCCAGAACAACATGCCTTATGGCCGCGTGAGGAACTCCTCGGGCGTTTTCGTCAAGGCAGACCTTGCCAGCGTCACTGCCGCCGCGGCTGGCGCCGCGAAGAGCATGCCGGACGATTTCCGCGTCTCCATTACGGACGCTCCTGGCAAGACGGCTTATCCTATCTCCAGTTTTACGTGGCTGCTCGTTCCCGCTAAGTTCTCCGACGCCACCAAGCGCGACGCCATCAAAGGCTTCGTCAAGTGGATGCTGGCGGATGGTCAGAATTATACTGAAGCTCTGTCCTACGCAAAGCTTCCGAAGGAAGTCGTCGCAAAGGAACTGAAGGCCCTAAATAGCGTCCAATAACGTGGCCACAACGACCACCATCGTTCCGAGCGCGGGCCCCGTTGCGGGCTCGCGCTCGTTTCTTTCCCGGCTCCGCGAAGGCGATGAAATCGCCCGCATGATCACCTTTTTATTCGCTGCCTCCGTCGTTCTCGTCACCGTGCTGCTCGTCTTCGAATTGTGGCAAGGTTCCGTTCTTGCCCGACACAAGTTTGGCTTCAATTTTTTCCACACCTCGGTCTGGGATCCTATCTTTGAGCAATTCGGCGCTCTGCCCTTCATTTACGGTACGCTCGTCACCGCCACGATAGCTCTGTTGATTGCCGTGCCGCTCGGCATCGGCGCAGCCATTTTTCTTGCCGAGCTGGCCCCCGCAAGAGTTTCCGACACGCTCGAGTTTTTCATCGATCTTCTCGCCGCCGTCCCCAGCGTCATCTACGGCGTGCTCGGCGTCTTCATCGTCGTCCCGTTGATGCGTCAATACGTTCAGCCGGCTCTCAAACACTCGCTCGGCTTCCTCCCTCTGTTTCAAGGCCCTGCCTACGGCGTCGGCTTCCTGACCGCGGGCATCGTCCTCGCCATCATGGTCATCCCCTATATCATTTCCGTTTCCCGCGAAGTGCTTCTCTCCGTCCCACGTGACCAGCGCGAGGCCGCCCTCTCTCTCGGGGCCACGCGTTGGGAATCCACGTGGAAAGTGGTCGTTCCTTTTGCCCGCGCGGGCATTTTTGGTTCTATTTTTCTGGCCCTTGCCCGAGCGCTTGGCGAAACTATGGCCGTCACCATGGTGATTGGCAACACTCCCACGATCAGCGCTTCTCTCCTTTCTCCCGGATATTCCATTGCCGCCGTCATCGCCAATGAATTCACTGAAGCCACCGGCGAGCTTCATACCCAATCTTTGATCGAGCTTGGCTTGGTGCTCTTCCTCCTGACCTTCCTTCTCAACGGCTTTGCGCGCCTGCTGATTGTCACCACTTCCCGGCGCGGCAGCGGGATGGGCAACGTATGAGTCCGCGTCTTCGCTGGCGCAAATTTGTGAGCGGCTTCATGCTGACCATGACCGGTGTGTGCGCTCTGGTCGCCGTTTCCGTCCTTTTCCTCATCCTTGGGTATCTCGCTATTCATGGCGGAGCTTCCGTCAACTGGAATTTCTTCACCAAATTGCCCGTCCCCGTCGGTGAAACCGGCGGCGGCATGGCCAACGCCATCCTCGGCAGCGCCAAGATGCTTCTGCTTGCTACCCTCTTTGGTGTTCCCATCGGATTTTTTGGCGCCATCTATCTCGCCAAATTCAGCGGCAGCACCATCGCTTTTGTTGTCCGCTATGCCGCGGATTTGCTCAACGGCGTGCCCTCCATCGTCATCGGCATTTTTGCTTACAGCCTTGTTGTTCACCCTTTCAAGCAATACTCCACGCTCGCTGGCGGTTTCGCTCTCGGCCTGATGATGATCCCCATCACGCTTCGCAGCACCGAAGAATTCCTTCGCGGCGTCCCGAACCCTTTGCGCGAAGCCGCCATGGCTCTCGGCGCCAGTAAATGGAAGACCATCGCCACCGTCATCGTGCCTGCCGCGTATCGCGGCATTCTCACTGCCATCCTCTTGGCTTTCGCCCGCGTTGCCGGTGAAACCGCCCCGCTCCTCTTCACCGCTCTTGGTAATCAATTCTGGAGCTCTGGCTGGACTCATCCCACGGCTTCCCTGCCGGTGATGATCTACACCTATGCGCTTGCCCCTTACGATGACTGGCACCGGCAGGCTTGGGCCGCGGGGCTTGTCTTGCTTGTTTTGATTCTCGTCATTAACATCGTTGCTCGGGCGATTCTTTCCCGGGGCATTGCGGTCCCGAGGTCTTAACCTATGCAAGCTTCTGTGAGGCCAGCTTTGACCGTGAACCTACCCCCCATCGCGACCAGCGCATCGGCGCGTGAGATGCCGGAAGCCCTCGCCATGCGCATGATCATTTCCAAGCTTGATTTCTTTTATGGCCCCAAGCAGACCCTTTTCGATGTCAGCATGGGCATCGCCGTCAACAAGGTCACCTCTCTCATCGGCCCTTCCGGCTGTGGCAAATCCACTCTTCTTCGTACCCTCAACCGCATGTATGAGACCATCCGCAGTGCTCGCCTCCGTGGCGAAATCCTTCTCGACGGCCAGAGCATCCTCGCGCAGGACGTTACCGCTCTTCGCCGCCGCGTCGGCATGGTTTTCCAGCGCCCCAATCCTTTCCCCAAGTCCATTTTCGACAACGTGGCCTACGGCCTGAAGATCAACGGCTCGAAGCTCCCCATCTCCGACGCCGTCGAAAAAAGCCTGCGGCACGCCGCGCTCTGGGACGAAGTGAAGGACCACCTCCACAAGTCCGCTTACGAACTTTCCGGCGGCCAGCAGCAGCGCTTGTGCATTGCCCGCGCTCTCGCCGTCGAGCCTGAAGTCCTTCTCCTCGACGAGCCTTGTTCGGCGCTCGATCCCATCAGCACCGCAAAAATCGAAGAGCTGCTCGTGCAGTTGAAGGACATCTGCACGATCACCATCGTCACCCACAACATGCAGCAGGCTGCCCGCGTCAGTGACTTTACCGCCTTCCTCCTCACCGGCCAGCTCATCGAGTTCAGCCCCACGCCGCAGCTCTTTACGACTCCCGGTGATCCGCGCACGGAGGCGTACATCACCGGCCGCTTCGGCTAAGATTTTCTTGATCGTCATTTTCGAGCGGAGCGAGAAATCTCTCTTCGTCTTTGCGGTGTAGGGTACGGAAAGAAAGGACCATGGAACGCCACTTCGAAAAAGACCTGAACGAGTTGAAAGAGCGCCTGCTTTGGATGGGCAGTCTCGCGGAGCGCGCCGTTCACCAGTCCGTTCACGCCGTTTTGGAAACCGACGAGCAGCTCGCCAAGCGCGTCCTCGAGGAAGAAGACGCCATCAACGAGCTTCAGATGGAAGTTGACGACCGCGTCGTCCAGCTTCTCGCCCTGCACCAGCTCATGGCCACCGATCTCCGCTTCGTCCTGGCCGTCTCCCGCATCAACAATGATCTGGAGCGCATCGGCGATCAGGCCGTCAACATCGCCCAGGGCGCTCTTCGTGTCCTTCGCCACCCGCGCGTCAAGCCTTACGTCGATCTCCCCCGCATGAGCGAGCTCGTCGAGGAAATGGTCCGCAACGCCCTCAACGCCGTCGTTCGCCGCGACGTCGAGCTCGCGCAAAGTGTCCTTGCCACCGACGATCGGGTGGACCACTACCGCGATCAGATTTTCCGTGAATTGCTTACCTACATGATGGGCGATTCCAGCGTCGTCTTTCCCGCGTTCGAATTGATCCTCGTCGCGAAAAACCTAGAGCGCATCGGCGACCAACATCGCCGAAGACGTCATCTACCTCGTCCAGGGCCAGGACATCCGCCACAACATCGCCGACCGCCGCTAGCGCCGTCCATTGCGGATGCTCCTACTAATCATCGCGCCGCCGTCGGCTGCGATGGCAATAGCGCCGTTTCAGGTTTGCAGACCGTCTATTCGATGACTCCGAACGAATACAGCTTTCCGGAAGTCATCGAGCCGCCCTGCACCGTCTGGCCGCTCGCGCCGCCGCCTGTTCCTCCGACAGATCCCGACCCCGGCGGAAGGAAGCCATATTCGCCCTTCTTTAACCCCGTAAGCGCGATCTTGAAAGTTCGCGTTGCTATCTTCTGAAAATCAAATTTGATCGCATCCTTGTCGATGCCGCTGGAGGAGTGATACACGCCGCCGGTTACCGCTCGGAATTCGCGCCGGTCGCCCTTTTGGTCCAGCTTGAGCAGCATGTATTCGGACGGTGTCACGCCTTCGGCGCACTTGATTACAAACTCGATTGGCGTGCCAAGCTGGAGCTTGCTCTTCGGGCCGCTGACTGTGGCGTTTACGTGTCCCTTCGTGAAGCCCCCGGTAAGCATGCTCTTGCCCACTCCGCCGGACTTCCAGCTCACAGGTTCGGCGTACACTTCGGCCAGCGATCCCTTCAGCTTCGTATATACGCCCATGTCTTCCGGAACGTCGGGGTTTGCCGCCGCCGCAGGCGCCGCTGCCACAGCAGTTGGCTTTTCTGCTTCCGATTTTTTCTTCGTGGCCGCCAGCATCGAAGAAATCACCTTTTCGCTCACGCCCACGGTTTTGAGCGCCATCAAAGCTTGCACCGACGTGTCAAAATTCGTCGCCGCAGAATCGATAGCTGCAATCGTTGTGGACTCGTCGAAGCCGCCTTTCACCATCTGTACGACGTCGTCGTTGGTGAGTGGTTTATTCGACTGGGAAAAAGCTGCTCCCGCGGCTAGTAGCAACACCGCGGCAAGCGCCAAAGCAAATTTTGCACGCATGGTTATCCTCCGTGAAGAAATCCTCCGCAATCGCGGAGGTACAAATCTCGGATGTCGCTGGTCCCTGGATAGAGTGTGGTTCGTTGTGAAGCTTCAAGCGCGGTAACCGTTCAGGCGCATCCCTCGCCTGGGCATCCGCTTGTTGGGCAGGAGTCTATTGGAAGCGCTGCAAATCAGCAAGCACTTAAATCGTCTGCGGTAAATGTCGGATTGGACAGCGCCGAGCTGTCACAGATTCGGACTAGCGATTCTTCCTGGCTCTTTGGTGTGGCCAGAATCGGCGCCAGCACATTCACCTTGCGAACGCCATGCGTGAACGCCGTGAACTCTTCGCCCTTCCCAACCGTCACGTTTTTCTCCTGCTGCAGTTCGTCTCCGGAGACCGCGCTGCCGCCTCGCAGCGGCAATCGCTGGCCATCGACGGCCAGCACGTCCATCAAATTCCAATCCAGCCTCGCGGCTTCGCCCGAGCGCGAGCGGTCCTTGGAGCCTAGCAGCCTTCCCCGTACCCTCGCACCCTTAGCGATCACCCTCAGCCCTCGAATCCGCACTTCTTCGAGAACCTCAAAGTAGATAACGTACCCCGGCTGCTGAACGCTGGAGTTCAGATCCTCCGATAAACCCACCTGGAGTGGTGTGCTGTCTGGGATCACCACCACAATGTGGCCTTTCGTGGCAGGCGGCAGCTCCGGCGCCTTCATCATTGCCAGCACAATGTGATATGGCACATTCGCCGCTTTCAGGGTCTCCAGCCCTGCGCTGGACTTGTCAAACTTGCACGGCGAATTGTGAATTCGCGAAATGACTGCGAGCGGCGTCATGCCGCTGCCCAGCATCTCGATGATGTCCTGATTGGTCAGCAACCGGTCCGGAATGTCGTCGGCTTTGTTTTGCGCCCCCGCAATCGAAGCGGCGATGGAGAGGGCCACCACAACGAAAATGCAGCGCCTTCTTGTGCCTGAGAATAATTTCCCTCGATGGGCCAAAGCGGTTCCCCTAGTCTTCAAGAACTTTACACCATTCCCGCGCCCGCGATCCCAGTGCTATACTTCGCCCGTCAAACGTTCCTATCGAGAATTCCACGAGCAATGGGTCATCTCTAACGACGCCGGCCGTGTCAAGCGTGTTTTGATTTTGTTTTACCTGATGGAATCTTTGGTTTTCCTCTTTGAGCGCACCCGTGCGATAGCGCGGGCGCGCTGTTTTGCTGGACGGG